>Ga0184637_10001171_pt1 | contig 18311 bp, 11 predicted proteins | sample PLM3_127_b2_FD_133143 | JGI IMG/M metagenome (GOLD analysis project Ga0184637, IMG submission 133143) | Groundwater sediment microbial communities from an aquifer in East River, Colorado, USA - PLM3_127_b2 | ecosystem: Environmental > Terrestrial > Soil > Riparian zone | place: USA: East River...
AGGAGGAAGACGAGCCACGAATCGTCATGAATGTGAATGATCAGGCGCTCTTTCAGGAGATCGTGATCAACGCTTACTCCGACAAGGTTCTAGAGAAACGCCTAGCGGAATCTGGGCGTCACACATCGAGAAGGAAGCTGATCGACGCTGCGATTCGTTGTCGTCAGATGACAGGCGAGCTGGCTGAGTCAAGAGGGGCTGATCCGAAGAAGCAAGCTGAAGCGCTGTTCGAGCTGGCGAAGTATCTCCGCGACAGGGTGGTAATCAACTGCCTCGACGTGACGGCACCGGAAGACGCGTACACCATCTTCGAATCGTTGAATGATCGAGGCATCGATCTTTCGGTGCTCGATTTGCTGAAGAATCACTTGCTCCGGGAGACCAAGGCTGGAAGCCAGCAACAGGTCCAAGCAAACTGGACGAAGATGCTTTCGCACCTGGGAGAGAGGCGCGCAGATGATTTTCTGAAGGCATTCTGGACTTCACGGTATGGACGCATTCAGCGCGGGCGCCTATTCCATGAGCTGAAGAAGCGATTCCGAACCAGCTCGCAGGTCGTCTCGCTCTCCGGCGAGCTCGCCGAACTTGCAGACACGTACGCAAACCTCGAAGTCGCCGACAGTGATCTCTGGAAGGGCTACAGCGCAGCAACGCGGGACGCGATTCGGGCTCTAGCAATCCTTGGTGGGCGGCAGACCCATCCGATCCTACTGGCAGCGCTTGCGCGCTTCGACGCAGGAGACGTCGAGAAGGTCGTTCGTTACCTGGTGACACTCATCGTTCGCTACCAGCTCGTGGGGAGGGGGCGAACTGGCCTCCTTGAGATAAGGGCGGCAAGCGTCTCGGTGGGGATCTATTCGAAGAAGCTCACGTCGCCAAAAGGGGTCTGGAACGAGTTGAAGTCGCTCCTCTCCAGCGAAGCTGAGTTCGAAGAGGACTTTCGGCGATATGAGGAAAGCAAAGCAGCGCGGGCCAGGTGGATATTGCGCGAACTCGAGGTTCAGCAATGGCACAAGGCGAATCCAGGGAAGCCACTGCAGCACGAACCGGTCGATGATCCCCAGAAGGTGACTTTGGAGCACGTCCTGCCCAAGAACCCAAGTGTGGGCTGGGAGCCAGTACTGGCTGCTGACCTAGAGTTGGCCGAGTGTCGAGAAAGGCTCGGAAATCTTTGCCTATTGGACAAGCCCAGCAACAAGAAGCAGGCGGCGAAGACTTTTTCGGAGAAGGTGAAGCTCTACGCTCAGTCCGCCTTTCTGCTGACTTCCAAGCTCGGAACCGAGTTTGAGAAGTGGGACGCGGCCAGCATAGATTCCCGGCAGGGTTCTCTGGCAAAGCTGGCGCTGGCTCGGTGGCCTCTCTAAGTCTCGCATTCACCCAACCGATCGGTCTGTACCATAAGCCCTTGTGGTACAAACTTGCCGGCTCGAGCCCGCGCGGCTAGCCTCGCAACTGCCCGAGGAACCTTAGGAATGGAGCCGACGACCGGATTCGAACCGGTGACCTGCTGATTACGAATCAGCTGCTCTACCAGCTGAGCTACGTCGGCGAACGCACCGTGGCGGGGCAGGGCGGGGCGCGATTCTAGCGTCCGGGGTCGGGGGTGCCATCGAGGCCGCAGGTCGCTGGCGTTGACCGGCGGGGCGATTGCGCCTTAGCATGCGAGAAGCAAGTTGCCCGACCCCCCGCCGTGCGTTCGGCGGGGCTCCAAGCACCCGGGAGGAGCCCCTATCGTGCCGATCCTTCCGCTGATCGATCTGCTGATTGTGATGGGGTCGGTGAGCTTGGTCGTGGGGTTTCTCTTCAAGGCGGCCGCGATCACGACGGCCTACCGGCCGACCTTGTTGGGCTTCACCTCGGTCGATTTCGTGCTGATCGCGGGGATCTGCTTCGGGCTTGCCCTGACGCTCGCGGCCCGGACCTGGGTCAAGCTGAACGAGCCGCGCCTGATGGCGCTGCGCCGGCGCGCTTCCGAGGCGGAGCTGCGCTGGCAGACCGGGGAGATCGCGCAAGAGGCAGAGGCGGCGGAGAGTCGGTCTCGTAGAGAGACCCCGGCCGCATCCTGAGTGAAGGCCGCTCGCCTTTGGCTGGCTGTGCGCGGCCTGACGGCCGCTTGCCCTGAGCCGGGGCGCGGGTGGAGCCGGGGCGGCCCCAGGCCCTCAGCTGCGTCGGGGCATCAACCGGAGCGCGTTCAGCGTCATCTCGCGGTAGAGATCCGCGGTGGCGGCTACGACTTCCGCGGCCTTTCGGATCAGGCTCTTCATGTGTCCTCCAGATACCCGGGATGTAGCCGTCCGAGGGGGGCTGGTGTCACGCATCGGCAACTCCGGCCGGAACTTGTGCCCCGTCGGTTTCCCTGGAGGCTGGAGGGCCATCCCGCGGGGGCGTGATACATTTCGGCGCCATGCCGGACCACTTGCCGCCTGAGTCCCCGCCGCCGAAGGTCGATCGCCAGATCTGGGTCGATGGGCAGCTGGTCCCCTGGGAGCGGGCCACCGTCCATCTGTTGTCCCACAGCCTCCAGCGCGGCTCGCTGATCTTCGACTACATGAGCGTCCATTCGACGCCGCGGGGCCCGGCCCTGTTCCGGCTGGGCGATCACGTCGAGCGCTTCCTGCGCTCGGCCGAGCTGGTGGGTCTCCCGCTCGCTCACGACGCGAAGTCAATCTCGGATGCGATCGTGGTGACGGTGCGCGCCAACCCGGGCGCGACCTCCGTGAAGGTGAGCGCCTATCTCCCCTCGATCGAGGTCGACGTGGTTCCGCTCGACGAGCACGTCTCGCTGGCGGTCGCCGCCTACGATCCCGGCGCCGACATCATCGCGCACAAGTCGGTGAAGCCCCGCTACAGCCCGGCGCTGCGGCTCTGGATCGAGAAGGACCGGCGCAATCGAAGACGTGACATCGTGCCGCCGCAGGCGAAGGTCGCCGCCAACTACACCTCCTCGATGTTCGCCAAGTGGGCCGCGCGCCGCGCGGGCTACGACGAAATTTTACTTGTCGACCAGGACGGCTTCGTGGCGGAGGGCCCCACCACCAACGTCTTCTGGGTCGACGCCGCGGGCGTCGTGCGCACGCCGCCCGAGGAGAAGGTGCTGCTCGGCGTCACCCGCCGCTCGATCCTGGAGATCGCCAGGCACGACGGGCTTCCGGTCGCGGAATCCAAGGTGCGCCCCGAGCAGCTGATGCAGGCGCACGAGGTCTTCCTCACCGGCACCACTGCGGGGGTCTGGCCGGTCGCCAGCGTCGACGACCATCCGATCGGCGATGGCCAGCCCGGTCCGGTGAGCACGCGCCTCAAGGCCCGGTTCCAGTCGGTCGTCTCCGGGGGAGAGCCTGCTTTTGCGCACTGGCTGCACGTGGTGGGCCCGGCCTAGTCGATGCGCGTTCTCTCGGGCACGCAGCCCTCGGCGAGCCATCTCCATCTCGGGAACTACTTCGGCGCGCTGCGCCAGTACCTCGCGCTCCAGGGCCAGCACGAGGCGCTCTACTTCATCGCCGACTACCACTCGATGAACGGCGTGCGCGACGCGGGCGAGCGACGCCGGAACACGCTCGCGGTGGCGCTCGACTACCTCGCCTGCGGGCTCGATCCCGAGCGCGCGATCCTGTTCCGCCAATCGGACCTGCCCGAGGTCTGCGAGCTGGCGTGGATGCTCTCGACGCTGACGCCGATGGGGCTGCTCGAGCGCGCGGTCGCCTACAAGGACAAGCTGGCGCAGGGGCAGAGCGCCGATCACGGGCTCTTCGCCTACCCGGTGCTGATGGCGGCGGACATCCTGCTCTACCGCGCCGATCTGGTGCCGGTGGGCCAGGACCAGAAGCAGCACATCGAGATGACGCGCGACATGGCGGCGCGCTTCAACCGCGTCTACGGCGCGGAGGTGCTGAAGATCCCCGAGCCCTACATCCTGGAGGAGGTGGCGGTGGTGCCCGGCACGGACGGGCGCAAGATGAGCAAGTCGTATGGCAACGTGATCGCGATGTTCGCGCCGGCGGCCGAGATCAAGCGCGCCGTGATGGGGATCAAGACGGACTCGACGCCGGTGGAGGCTCCCAAGGACGTGAAGACCCCCCTCTTCCAGCTCTGGGCGCTCTTCGCGAGCCCGGCCGAGCGAGAGGAGACCTTCGCGCGCGCACAGCGCGGGGGACTCGGCTACGGGGAGCTCAAGCAGGACCTGCTCGCGCGCCTGCTCGCCCACTTCGAGCCGATGCGACAGCGCCGCGAGGCGCTCGCGAAAAAACCGGACGAGGTCGAGGACGTCCTCGCATCGGGGGCCGCGCGCGCGCGCGCGATCGCCGCGCCCGTGCTCGCGGCCGCGCGCGAAGCCGCGGGGCTCGGGGGTCCGCGCAGCGCCTCTCCGCGTCGATGAACCCGAGCCAAGCCGGCCCGGCCGCCGAGCAGCCCTCCGCCGCCGGCCCGCACGGCTCCGGACTCGGGATGTCGTTCGCGGTTGCGGCCGCCGGTGCCGCGGCGCTGGTGGCACACGCCGCCTATCGACTTCCGTATTTCGTCGACGACGCCTTCATCTCGCTTCGCTACGTGCAGCGCCTGCTCGAGGGGCGCGGGCTCACCTGGACCGACGGGGAGCGGGTCGAGGGCTACTCGAACCTGCTCTGGGTTCTCGCCTGCGCGGCGCTGGGCGCGCTGGGCATCGACCTGGTACTGGCCGCGCGCATGCTCGGAGTGGCCGGAAGCACGGCGGCACTCTGCGCGGTGGTGGCCGCCGTGGCGCCGCGAGCCCGCTCCGAAGCCCTGCCGGCGCTGGCCGGCGCGCTCGTGTTCGCGCTCTCCGGGACCGTCGCGATCTGGACGATCGGGGGGCTCGAGCAGCCGCTGCTGGTCGCGCTGCTCGCGTGGGCCTTCGTGCTCGCGTTCCCGATGCTGGATCCCGCCGCGGCGGGGCGCGAGCGCTGGCTCGCGCCCGGCGTGCTGCTCGCGCTCGCCTGCCTGACACGGCCCGACGGCGCGCTGCTGGTGGCCGGAAGCGTGCTCGGCCTGCTGCTGGTGCGGGGGCGCGACCCTGCGACGCTGCGGCTGGCCGCGCGGCTCGCGCTCCTCCCCGCGCTCGCCGTGCTCGCCCAGCTCGCGTTCCGGCTCGTCTACTACGGGCAGTGGGTACCCAACACCGCCTTCGTCAAGCTCGGCCTCGGCCTGGTGCGCCTGCGTCACGGGCTGTTCTATCTGGTCGGCGGGCTCGGGTCGCTGCTCCCACTCGTGATCCTCGCCGGGGTGCTCTCGATGGCGGTGCGGCGCGGCGGCGCCGAGGACCGGCGGATCCGGTTCGTCGCGGTTCCGATGCTCCTCTGGTGCGGCTACCTGGTCGCGATCGGGGGCGACGTCAACGCCGCCTGGCGACACCACACAGTCATCGCCCTCGGCCTGGCGCTGATCATCGCCCTCGGCCTATCCGAGCTGGAAACGCGCGGGGGCGGTGCCAAGGTCGCCGCACGGGCCGGCGCGGCGGCGGCGCTCTTCCTGCTCTGGGTCCTCCAGCTCTCCGATCCGCAGCTCGACCGCGCGCGAAACGAGCGCTGGCAGTGGGATGGGGAGGTGGTCGGGCGCCTGCTCGGCACCGCCTTCGCCGCCGAGCAGCCGCTGCTCGCCGTGGACGCCGCCGGCAGCGTGCCTTTCTTCTCGCGGCTTCCGGCGCTCGACATGCTGGGGCTCTCCGACGGCTACCTGGCGCACCATCGCCCGGTGGATTTCGGCTCGGGCGCGCTCGGGCACGAGCTCGGCGACGGAGCCTACGTGCTCTCGCGCGAGCCCGACCTCGTCCTCTTCTGCTATCGATTCACGCAGCCAGAGCCCTGCTTTCGCAGCGGCCTCGAGCTGGTGCGGAGCCCCGATTTTGCCGCGGCCTATCGCCTGATCCGTCTGGAAGGTCAAGACCCGTATCGCTTCCGAGCGGTGATCTGGGCGCGCGCCGAAAAAGGCCGGATCGGCATCCGGCGCGGCCCGTCCGAGGTCGTCGTCCCGGCCTGGTTCGCGACCGACACGGCCACCAGCGCCGCTCACCTCGGATTCGACAGAAAACTCGTCGTGAGCGTTGCTGCGCGCTCGCCGGCAGCCCTGGCGGCGCTACCGCTCGCGCCGGGGCGCTGGACCGCGAGCGCGGTCGGCTATGGCCCTCCCCCCCGCGTGCTCGTCTCGGAGACCGGCTCCAAGCGCTGGCGCAGTGGCGAGGGGAGCGTCGCGTTCGATCTCGCGCGGGCCCGCGAGCCCCGCGTGGACGTGCTCGTGAGAGCCGCCGGCCCGTCGCAGATCTTCGTCCTGGAGGCGCTCCGGTTCGAGCGGACGCCGCTCGAGATGGAGAGCCGCGATCCACGCGAGCAAGACGACCAGTAGCCCGAGGCTCAGCCAATAGTCGTTCACCAGGGCGAGCGAGCCGCTCCTGCGATGCACGAGGAAGGCGCCGGCCGAGAGCAGGAAGAGCAGTGAGCGGCCCAGCAGGCTGGAGGCGTCGGTGGTGTCCTCGTCGCTCGCCACGAAGAAGAGCAGGACCAGCGTCGCAAAGTAGTAGTGCACGGGGGTCGCGACGTAGAGCGCCACGCTCGCGAACACGATCGCGAGCTCTAGCGAGCGCAGCTTCGGCGCGAGCGAGACGGCGGCGAGCAGAAGCGCGGCGCCACCCGCCAGGTAGAGCGCGTGCCGCTCGTGCAGCTCCGCGAGCTTCGGCACGAAGGGGAGCCAGCCGCCCGGCGGGATCGGCCAGTCGAGCACGAGCGGGAGCTTCAGGCCCACGCGGTACTCCGAGAGCATCTCGCCGTGCAGGGCCAGCTTCTCCGCGAACTCGCGCCAGCTCTCGGGAGACACGACAAACAAACTGGCCGCGAAGCCCGTGATCAGGGTGGCGGCGTAATAAAACCCGAAGGGCAGCGCCCAGCCCGGAAGACGCCGCGCGCGCAGCGTGCGGTAGGCGGCCGCGAGCGCGAGACCGAGCGCGTAGAGCGCGGGGAACACCTGGAAGAGCGTCGCGAGCCCGAGCGCCACCCCGGCCGCGCGCGGCCGTGCGCGCTGCGACTGCGCGACCGCGACCAGCAGCAGGGCCAGGTAGGCGAAGCGCAGGATCGAGCCGCCCATCACGGCGAACTGATTCGAGAAGCTCGTGAAGAAGTAGATCGCGGCGAGCAGCGTGGTGCGGGCGCCGAAGGCGCGCCAGAGGAGCGCGAAGGGAAGCAGCTCGAGCCCGACGTCGACGAGCGCGAGGCCGAGCAGGAAGCGGTAGCCCGGCGCCGCGCGCTGGAAGAGCGGCGAGGTGAGGGCCGTGAAGAACGGAGACTGGTTGTAGCCGTTGTCGGTGAACCAGGCGGCCGCCTCCGGGCGCTCCGGCAGGCGCTGGAAGAGGCCCAGGTCGCGCAGGAATTCGGCGCGGCGCTGGGGGCTGAAGCGCGCCTGGCAATCTGAGCGATTGGCCGCGGCCCGCGCCGGAATCCGCCCGAGCGGAGTCCGCAGATCGCTGATCACGCGCAGGTCGCGGTAGCTGCCCCGATCCTGCGCGTCGAACACGAGCGTGCACTCGTAGATGCGGAAGTAGCCGAGCTCCGCGGCGTACTTCGATCCGAACCAGGCGTGCTGCACGTCCCAGGCCTTGACGAACTGCGTGGGATGGCGGCCGAGCAGGAAGTAGTTGGCGGCGCTCGCGAGCGCGACCAGGCCGAGCAGCGCGGTGGCAAGGCGCCGCAGGTCCGAGCCGGGTGCCGCGCGCGGGCGCCCGCGCCGGGCGAGCGAGAGCAGGCCCGCGAGCCCCATCGCGGCCGCGATCAGCAGCTGGACGTCCGCGGCGCCAACGACGAGCTTCACGCCGCGGCGCAGGATATCACGCAGATCCGCCAGGCTTTAGTGAACTTCGCCTACCTTCGGCTCGGTGCGCGCTCCGCTTGTGGCTCCGCTGGTCGCTCCACTGGCTTGAGTCAGCTGCGCGAGGCGCTCGGCGACGGCGGCGGCGGTCGCGGGCCGCGCGTCCGGATCCTTCGCCATCATCTGGAGCACGAGCTCGGCCCAGGCCGCCGGCAGCTCGGGCGCCAGCTCGCGGGGATCGGGCACGGGCGTGTGACGGTGGTGGAAGGCGACGTCGCCGTCTCGGAAGGGCACCCGGCCGGTGAGCATCTCATAGAACGTGACGCCCAGCGCATACAGGTCGGCGCGGTGGTCGACCGCCTCGCCGAGGCTCTGCTCCGGGGCCATGTAATACGGCGTGCCGCCGATCACGGTGGTGGCGCGGCGCACCTCCTCGACCATCTTGGCCAGGCCGAAGTCCATGATCTTGACGACCTTGCCGCGGGTGAAGAAGAGATTTCCCGTCTTGATGTCGCGGTGCACGATGCGCTGCTCGTGCGCATACAGCAGGCCGTTCGCGATCTGGAGGCCGAGCTTGGCCGCGTCGCGCGGCCCCAGCCGCCCGCGCTGGCGCAGGATCTGCAGAAGCGGCATGCCGTCGAGCAGCTCCATCGTGATGTAGTACATCTCGCCGTCCTGTCCGGCGTCGAACACCGTCACGATGTTCGGATGATTGAGCGCGGCCGCGGCGCGCGCCTCGCGCAGGAAGAGCTCCACGGCCTTCGGGTGGCTGCGCAGGCTGTCGGGCAGGCGCTTGAGGGCGATCAAGCGCCCCAGGCGGCGGTCGCGGGCCTTGAAGACGATTCCCATCCCGCCGCGGCCGATCTCCTCCAGCACCTCGTAGCGGGCGGTCTCGCCGAAGGGTGAGCCGGCCGCGGAAACCACCCCGGCGCCGGAGGCCGACTGCTGGTTCCCGCTGCGGCGCTTGCGCAGCCCCTCGATCCGGCTCGCGACGTTCGGCCAGGTCGCGTCGTGATTGCGGATCAGCTCGAGCACGTCGAGCGCGCGGTCGAAGTCGCCGCCTTCTTCCAGCCGCTGTGCGAGCTGGTCGCAGGTCTCGAGCGGCATGCTCTCGGCGCCCTTGTTCGCGACCACCTCTTCCACCTTGCGGGTGGCGAGGTCGAGGTGGCCCTGGCGCTGGTAGGCCTCGACCAGCAGCCTGGCCGCCTCCAGGTACTCGGCGTCGCTCGCCGTCACCAGCTGCAGGCTGCGGATCGCGCGCCCCCAGTCTTCGCGCTCGATCGCGATCTTGGCCGCCTCGAAGGGCCGGCCGGATTTTTCGAGCGATTCGACCCAGCGCGGCACGTCGCCCGCCTCGCGATAGGAGTCCGCGGCCTCGTCGTGACGCCCGGCGCGCCCAAACGAATCCCCGGCCTGGACGTGCTCGCCCGCCGCTTGGAACATCTCGGCCGCGCGTTCGAGCTCGCCCGCGCTCTCGTAGAGCCGCGCGGCCTGCTTCCACTGCGCGAGCTCCTGGTGCAGCTCGGCGGCTTCCAGGGGCAGCTCGGCTCGCTCGAAGTGCTCCGCGGCGACCGCCAGCTGCCCGCGTTCACGGGCAACCCGGGCCAGCAGCCGCTGCGCCACGGCGACGTGTCCATCGCGCTCGAGCGCGCGCGCGGCGGCCTGTACGTCGCCGTGCAGATAGGGCTCGACGGCGGGCGGGCAGCCGACGAAGACCAGGTGCTCGCGCGAGCCGAGGTCGATCACGAGGTTGGTGGGCTGGAACGACGCGATCTCGATCGTCTGCTCGGCGACGCGGTCGCCGCTCCCGACCACCAGGGTGTGGCGTCCATGGCCGACGCCGACTCGCACGACACCGCCGCGCGTGTAGCGCAGCGAGTACGGTACTCCGTGCACCGCGACCAGCGCGTCCGGCACCGGCTTGTGATCCCACACGACCTTGACGTCGACCGGGCAATCCTTCGGGCGGAAGTCGAAGTCGAGTCGATCCGTGGAGTCACGCCGCACGCGCAGCTCGCCGTCCGCGAAGTGGGTCGCGATCACCTCTGCACCGCTCGGGGACTGGAGATACCCGTCGACGGTGACCCACCAGCGCCCGGCCCGGATCCGGTGGAACTGCGTCTCGCGCGACACCATGTAGTGGTGGTTGCGGCTGGAAGCGCTCGCCCGGCGCTTGGCGCGAAGCGCCGCGCTCGGGCTGCTGGTGCGCGGGAGTCGGCGCGCGGCCTGCTTGGATCGGGAGAGATGCACGCTGAAGACGCCGCGCAGCTCGCCCGGATACTCGATCGAGATCACGGCGTCGCCCCAGCCGCGCAGCAACGAGATCATCAGCAGCACCAGCAGGGCCAGCGCCGTGCCGGGCAGCACCTTCAGCTGTGCGGTCTCGGTCTGCGCCCAGGCGACGAAGGCCTTGGCCGTGCCGACGGGCTCGGAGATCACGCGGTTCAGGGCGCGCTCGATGGGCTGGAAGGGCGCGCGCAGCCGGGGCAGCAGAGCTCCGGTGCGCCCGGCCCAGACCCGGACGTCCTTGCGGAGCGCGCGCAGCGTCTCCGAGCCGTCCGGCTCCGCCGGGGTCGGTTCCGTGGGCGCGGCGGCCGGCGCGATCGGCGTCGGGTCCACGCTCGGCGCGGCCGGTGCGATCGGCGCCGGGTCCACGGTCGGCGCGGGCGGCGCCGGCTCCGGGGCCTCGACGACCCACGGCTCCGGAGGCGACACCGCCGCGTCCGCGGCCGGTTCGACCGGAGGACTCGCCTCCAGCTGCGCCGTGGCGGGCGCCGCGCTCGCGAGCCACGCCGCGGCGAGCATCGAGAGCAGGGATTTTCCGAATCGTTTGCCGCGCATGGGTCCGGCGTCTACATCGGCCCTGCATCGAAACGGGTTGAGGGGACGCTGCACGGATTCGGCCGCGGAGTTGCCGGTTCGTGAGGGCGGCGCAGGCGCCGCCCGCGCATCAGTCCGCGGCCCTCACCGCCTCCGCGATCTCGCCGAGCAGCGCTTCCGTCTCGCCCCAGCCGATGCACGCGTCGGTGATCGAGACGCCGCGCACGAGCGGCTCGCCCTTGCGCCAGGTCTGGCGGCCCGGCTCGAGGAAGCTCTCGATCAGCAGACCCAGCAGCTCCCGCGGACGGCCGCAGTCGAGCTGGGAGAGCACCGCGCGACAGACCACGCTTTGGCGCGCCGGGTCCTTGCCCGAGTTGTCGTGCGAGCAGTCGACCATGATCGGGCGGGCGATGCCCTGATCCGCGACCAGCCTGGCGGCGCGCGCGACGTCCTCGCGCGCGTAGTTGCTGCGCCCGCCGCCGCCGCGCAAGACGAGGTGGCGATCGGGGTTGCCCGTCGTGGTCACCACCGCGGAGCGACCGTCCGGCGTGATGCCGAGAAAGCTGTGCGGATGGCTGGCCGCGATCATCGCGTTCTGGGCGACCTGGAGCCCGCCGTCGGTGCCGTTCTTGAAGCCGACCGGCATCGAGAGGCCGCTCGCCAGCTGCCGATGCGTCTGGCTCTCGGCCGTGCGCGCGCCGATCCCGCCCCACGCGAGCAGGTCCGCCACGAACTGCGGCGTGAAGGGATCCAGGATCTCGCTGGCGCACGCGACCCCGAGCTCGCCCAGCTCGAGCAGCAGGCCGCGCGCGAGCGCGAGACCCGCCCCGACGTCGCAGGAGCCGTCGAGGTGCGGGTCGTTGATCAGACCCTTCCAGCCGATCGTCGTGCGCGGCTTCTCGAAGTAGGTGCGCATCACCACCAGCAGCTCGTCGCGCAGCGCCGCGGCCGTCTTGGCCAGGCGGCCGGCGTACTCGAGCGCGGCGTCCGGGTCGTGGATCGAGCAGGGGCCGACGATCACGACCAGGCGGCGCGCGTCGCGGCCATGGATCGCGTCGCGCAGGGCGCGGCGCGCCGAGAGCACGCTGCGCGCGGCGCCCTCCGTCAGCGGGAGCTTCGCCTTGAGCTCGCGCGGCGAGATCAGCGGCTCGAGCCCCTCCAGGTGGAGGTCCTCGAGCGGCTCGGGGGGAGGCACGGAGAGCTTCATGTCGACCTCAGGCGAGCGACCTCCGGTTCGAGGCCCGCGCGCCGCGGCCGGCGAGCGTAGTTCAACGAACCAGAGCGAGCTGGCGCGACTGCGCGATCAAGGCACCGTCGCGAGTCCAGATTTCGCCATCCTCCTCGACGAAGCCGCCGCGCGCCAGGCGCGAGCGGAATACGGCGAGCACCCAGGCGTCGGGCAGGGCATCCGGTGCCGGCAGCGGCGACCGGAAATGGACCGTGAGGTCGATGGTCGGCACGCCGGCTGAGAGCGCGGGATCCCGCATGCGCGAGTAGATCGCCGGCGGGAACGCGTCGGCGAAGGCGGCGACGGCGAACGCGTCGAGCCGGCGCGGCTCGGGGAAGCGGATCCAGCCGCCCGCGAGCGCACGATCGCCGCCTGAAAAAGGCACGGCGCCGATCGCCCACCTCTGCTCGTAGCGGTCGTGGATCTCGATGCGCTTCTCCCAGGCCGGGCAGCGTTCGGGCGGCAGCACCTCCGGCATGCGCACGTCGGCGTACTCGGGTCCCTGTCGCTCGGTCGAGAAGGCGCCGAGCACGAGCGCGCGAAGGCTTCCGTCCTGGAGCAGGCGGCCGCTGACGGTCGTGAGCGAGCGGCCCGTCCGCTCGACGCGCGTCTCGATCGACGCCGGCCCCGCCTGGGGAGGCGCGGTGTAGTGGACGGTCAGCGAACGCGGTGCGCGCATCGGATCTGCCTGCGCGAGCGAGAGCGCGCGCAGCAGGATCGCGGCGACGTAGCCGCCGTTGGGTCCCGCCACGATCCACCAGCCGGGGTCGATCCGCGTCTCGAAGCCGCCCTGGCCCGCGGGCCAGACGGCGGTATCCGCGTCGAAGCGGTGGCTCACGAGCCCGCGCTCTCGCCCTGCAGCCGCCGGTACTTCTCGACCTGGGCGGTGGCGAGGCGCGTGACGACGAAGTAGGCGAGACTCGCGCTCACACCGGTCACCGCATCGGCGAGCACGGCGACGGCGCTCGCGACGAGCGACTTGAACGCGATCACGCCTGCCGTCTGGCCGAGGCCGAACGCCGCCAGCTCGAGCGTCGCGGCGATCACGAAGGTTGCCCACCACAGCGTGAGGATCCGCGGCGGCTCGACGACCTTCCACTCGAATCGATCGAGGACCGACGGATCGCTCGCGCGCCACACCTCCGCCATCACCTGGTAGGGAAGCACGAAGTTGACCGCCGGGATCAGGAAGCCGAGCACGCTCCAGTACCGCGCCAGGTCGAGCTTGCGCACGCCGAGCGCACGCAGGTTCGCCCGCAGCCGGTAGAGCCAGGCAAGGAAGGCGAGGAAGGTCACGCCGAAGACGGCGGCCTGGACGCCCTGCGCGATCCGAAGCATGGTCGAGACCTGGTGTAGCGGCAGCGCTCCGACGACGATGCCGGACTGCTGGAGGTGGAGCTGGCGCAGGTGCGCCAGGTGGACGCCGACCCCGAGCCACGCCACCAGCGCCAGCACGACGACCCCCCCCGCCACGCAGAGCGTGAGCCCGCGAGGCGAAACGAAGGGCGGCAGCAGGCTTTTGGCGGCGGCGGCCGGGAGCACGATCCGCTCGCCCCTCTCGCGATGGGCGCTCGGGTCGGCCCCGGTTTCCGGCTGCGCGGAGGGGGTCTTTTCAGGCGCCACCGGGGGAGACTGCACCGGCGGATGCGGGGCAGCAAGCATTTTCCGGTGGTGGGCTACGCCTTGCGAAACTCGAGGGCATCGCCCGAGACCCTCGCATCGACCCGGATCTTCGAGCCTTCGGGGAACTCGCCCTGGAGGATCTTCATCGCGAGCGGGTCCTGGAGCATGCGCTGTACCACCCGCTTGAGCGGCCGCGCTCCGTAGTGCGGGTCGTAGCCCTTGTCGGCGAGCAGGGATCTGGCTTCGTCGCTCACCAGCAGCTCGATCCGCCGCTCCTCGAGCAGCTTCTGCACGCGCGCGAGCTGGATCTCGACGATGCGGGCCAGGTGCTTCCGCTCCAGCTGGTGGAAGAGGATCGTCTCGTCGACGCGGTTCAGGAACTCGGGCTTGAACTGGGCGCGCAGCGCCTCCATCACGGCGCGCTCCATCTCGGCCCGGTCGCCGCTGCCGATCTCGACCAGATGTTGGCTTCCCACGTTCGAGGTCATGATCAGGACGGCGTTCTTGAAGTCCACCGTACGCCCCTGGCCGTCGGTCAGCCGCCCGTCGTCGAGGATCTGGAGCAGCGCGCCGAACACGTCCGGGTGCGCCTTCTCGATCTCGTCGAAGAGCACCACGCAGTAGGGGCGCCGGCGCACGGCTTCGGTGAGCTGTCCGCCTTCCTCGTAGCCGACGTAGCCCGGCGGCGCACCGATCAGGCGCGCCACCGAATGCTTCTCCATGTACTCGCTCATGTCGATGCGGGTCATGGCGTGCTCGTCGTCGAACAGGAACTCCGCGAGCGCGCGCGCGGTCTCGGTCTTCCCGACCCCCGTGGGCCCCAGGAAGATGAACGATCCGATCGGGCGGTTCGGGTCTTGCAAGCCCGCACGGGCCCGGCGCACGGCCGCCGAGACGGCGTGCAGCGCGTCGTCCTGCCCGACCACGCGCAGTCTCAGCTTGTCCTCCATCGAGAGCAGCTTTTCCTGCTCGCCCTCGAGCATCTTGGCGACCGGGATGCCGGTCCACTTCGAGACGATCTCGGCGATCTCCTCCGCGGTGACTTCCTCGGTCAGCAGCGAGCCTTCGGCCTGGAGCGCCTGCAGGCGCTCCTGCTGCTCCGACAGCTCCTTCTCGAGCTGCACCAGCTCGCCGTAGCGGATCTCGGCCGCGCGCTCGAGCTGGCCTCCGCGCTCGGCGCGCTTGAGGGCGGCGTTCAGCTCCTCCCGGTTTTTTTTGAGCTCCCGCGTGCGCGCGATGGCAGCCTTCTCGTTCTCCCAGCGCGCCTTCATCGCCGCTCCGCCCTCGCGCAGCTCGGCGATTTCCTTCTCCACGCGCGTGAGCCGGCGCTGGCTGGCGTCGTCGCTCTCCTTCTTCAGCGCCTCGCGCTCGATCTCGAGCTGGGTGCGCTTGCGCTCGAGCTGGTCCAGCTCCTCGGGCATCGAATCGATCTGGACGCGGACTCGGCTGGCCGCCTCGTCGACCAGGTCGATCGCCTTGTCGGGCAGGAAGCGGTCGCTGATGTAGCGGTGCGAGAGCGTCGCGGCGGCCACCAGTGCGGAGTCCTGGATGCGCACGCCGTGGTGGACCTCGTAGCGCTCCTTCAGCCCGCGCAGGATCGAGATGGTGTCCTCGACGGAAGGCTCCTTCACCAGGACGGGCTGGAAGCGGCGCTCGAGGGCCGCGTCCTTCTCGATGTGCTTGCGGTACTCGTCGAGCGTAGTGGCGCCGATGCAGCGCAGCTCGCCGCGCGCGAGTGCGGGCTTGAGCATGTTGGCGGCGTCGGCGGCGCCCTCCGCGGCGCCGGCCCCGACGATCGTGTGCAGCTCGTCGATGAACAGGATCACCTGGCCCTGCGCCTCGGTCACCTCGCGCAACACGGCCTTGAGCCGGTCCTCGAATTCGCCGCGGTATTTCGCGCCGGCGATCATCGCGCCGATGTCGAGCGCGATCAGCCGGCGATCCTTCAGCGTCTCGGGAACGTCGCCCGCCACGATGCGATGAGCCAGTCCCTCGGCGATCGCCGTCTTTCCGACGCCGGGCTCGCCGATCAGCACGGGGTTGTTCTTGGTCCGCCGTGAGAGCACCTGGACGACGCGCCGGATCTCCTCGTCGCGGCCGATCACGGGGTCGATCTTGCCCTGGCGCGCGGCGTCCGTGAGATCGCGCCCGAACTTCGCGAGCGACTGGTACTTCGACTCGGGATCGGGATCCGTGACGCGCGCCCCGCCGCGCACCGAGGCGAGCGCCTTGAGCAACGGCTCGCGGCCGGCGCCGGCGTCGCGCAGGACCTTGGCGGCGGGGTCCTGCCTGTCATTCGCGAGCGCGAGCAGCAGATGCTCGGTCGAGACGTACTCGTCCTTCAGCGCGGTGGCCTCGCCGAAAGCGGCTTCCAGGATGCGCGAGGTGGCGCGTCCGAGCTGCGCTTGCGCGCCGCCGCTCACCTTCGGGAGCTTCTCGAGCAGGCGCTCGACGTCGCCCTGGAGGGCGTCGATCCGGATCCCGAGCTTCTGGAGCACGGGGACGGTGCTTCCCTCGGGCTGGCCGAGGAGCGCGCGCAGCAGGTGCGCGGGCACGATCTCGGAGTGGCCCCGGGATCCGGCCAGGCTCTGGGCCTCGCCCAGGGCCTCCTGGCTCTTGATGGTGAGCTTGTCGAAGCGCATGCGCCGAGATGCTAGTCACCGCCGCGACCCCGGCAAGCGCCGGGGGGGGCGGGCCCGGCAAGCGAAGCGCGCAGCGAGCCGAAGGCGAGCGGAGTTCTTCGGCAAGCGAAGCGCGCAGCGAGCCGAAGGCGAGCGGAGTTCTTCGGCAAGCGAAGCGCGCAGCGAGCCGAAGGCGAGCGGAGTTCTTCGAACTAGCTCGGGGCGCGCTTGATCGGCACGAAGAGAGTGGCGTCGCCGCGCTTGACCAGCAGCAGCGTCCCCTCGTCCGATTCGTCGAGCTTCTCCTGTAGCTGCGCGGTGTTCTTCACCTCGTAGCGGTCCACCTCGAGGATCACGTCGCCCCGGCGCACGCCGGCCTCTTCCGCGGGGCTCCCGGGCGCGACCGCGGTCACCACCACGCCGGTCGGCTCCTCCAGCCCGAGCTGCTCGGCGATCTCCGGCGTCACGTCCTGGACGCGCAGGCCGAAGGCCGAGGCGCCGGGGGCTTCGGCCTTCGCGATCTTCTGGGTCTCCGGCTCCTCGAGCTTCCCGACCACCGCGCTCACGCTCTTGCGGTCTCCCTTGCGCACCAGGACGACGTCGACCTTGCGGTCGATGGGGGTCAGCGCGACCTGTCGCGGCAGCTCGTTCCAATCCGAGATGGCGTGCCCGTCGAACTCGACGATCACGTCGCCGCGCTCGATGCCGGCCTTGTCCGCCGGGCCGTCCGGCATCACCTTCGAGACCAGGGCGCCCTTGTCGTCGGCGAGCCCGAACTCCTTGGCGAGCTCGGGGGTGATGCGCTGGATCACCACGCCGAGCCAGCCGCGTGTCACCCGGCCCGTGGCCTGGAGCTGGGGCAGCACCTCCTTGGCCATGTTGACGGGGACGGCGAAGCCGATCGTGTTGGCACGCGGGTTGATCGCGGTGTTGATGCCGATCACCTCGCCCGCGAGATTGAGGAGCGGGCCGCCCGAGTTGCCGGGGTTGATGGCGGCGTCGGTCTGGATGAAGTCGTCGTAGCTGCCCTGGCCGATCACACGGTGCTTGGCGCTCACGATTCCGGCCGTGACCGTGTGCTCGAGCCCGAAGGGATTCCCGATTGCCACCACCCAGTCTCCCGGGCGCACCTTCTCCGAATCCCCGAGCGGGAGCGCGTACAGCTCGCGGTCGGTCTTGACCCGGATCAGCGCGATATCGGTCTTGGGATCGCGCCCGACGATGGTCGCCTCGGCCTCCCCCATTCCGTCCGAGAAGGCGACCTTGATGCTGTCCACGTCTTCGACGACGTGGTTATTGGTCACGATGTACCCATCCGCGGAGATCACGAAGCCGGAGCCGAGGCTCGGCACCTTGTGCTCGCGCTGCTGGAAGCGCTCCTGGGGCGGTCCGCCGAAGAAGAACTCCTCGAACACACGCGGGAACTCCTGGCCGACTACGGTTTTGGAGGTCTGGATGTTGACGACCCCGCGCGAGACCCGTTCTGCGAGATCCGCGAAGCTCTGGGGAGCGCCCTGAGGCGCGATCGCCGCCGCTTCGGGGCTCTGCGTCTTCCAGAAGGGAGCTCCGGAGGGCTGCGCGGTCTGGCTCTCCGGCTTGCTTCCGAACCAATCGACGGCGACGGCCTGGTTGCCCCGCCAGGCGAGCCGGACGTCGAGGACTCCGCTCGCCACCAGCAGCAGCACCGCTGCCACGAGCAGGACCAGGATCGTTCCCAACCCACGAACCTTCATGGCTCTCTCTCTCCACCGGAGCTCGCCGGGATTTCGACGCCGCCCGCCGGGACCGGGTTCCAGTGGCTGCCCCAGAGCTCAGGCCAGCGGGATCGTGACATGGTACCGGCCCGCGCCCCGTTGAACCACGACCAGGGCCCGCGACCGCCCGGAGAGGTCGAGGGCCGATCGGCGCAGGTCTTCTGCGCCCTGCAGCGGACGCCCGTTGATGCCGAGGATCCGGTCGCCGGGCTGGATTCCGATGCGCGCGGCGCCGCCGTCCTTGCGCACCGAGCGGACCGCATAGCCGCCCTGCTCGGCCGGGGCGAGCTCGACGCCCAGCCGCTCGCTCAGGATCTGCGACACCACGGCGTCGGGAATCACCTCGGCACGGATCGCCAGCGATCGCGCCGCGCCTTGCCTCAGCAGGTCGACGCGCAGCTCCTGGCCGGGGGTCACGCTCTCGAGCATCTCGAAGAAATCCCGCCCGCTGCGAACCGGCCGGCG
>Ga0184637_10001172_pt1 | contig 18308 bp, 24 predicted proteins | sample PLM3_127_b2_FD_133143 | JGI IMG/M metagenome (GOLD analysis project Ga0184637, IMG submission 133143) | Groundwater sediment microbial communities from an aquifer in East River, Colorado, USA - PLM3_127_b2 | ecosystem: Environmental > Terrestrial > Soil > Riparian zone | place: USA: East River...
GACCGGTAGGCGCGATCGACCGTCATCGCCTGCAGCAACCGCTCCCGCAACTGGGCGTCGACGCCGCGCGGCATGCTCGGGATTTCGGCGGCTGGCGGAGCGGCGCTCACCGGCGCGAGCAACGATTCGAGCGGCGACTTCGTCAGCAACAACGCGAGGCCCAGCGCAACAAGTGCAATTCCGGCGACATGCAGCGTCGGCAGCAGTCGGCCGATCACCTGGCCGTGCAGCGCCAGCTCAGCGAGCAGCACCACGACGACGTAGACGCTTAAGCCCAGCGCGACCCAGCGACGCGCGGCACGCCGCGCTTCGACGAGATCCGCGCGCCATTGCCGAACAACGACCCAGAGTGCGGCGATGCCGAAGCCGAGCAGCGCGGACTGATGGACCAGATGAAGGGTCTTGAATTCAAGGTCGGCGTGGCTCGACACACCCAAGACCAGCACAGCGACCAGCGCAAGCGTTGCACCGACGCCGACCCGAAACTCGTCTTCAAACAGAGCGCGCATCGCGAGCCATAGCAACGGCGCCGCCAGGCTGCACAGCGCAAGCAGCGGCAGCCGCGTGGCCGAGCCGCCCAGCCATTCAGGCGGCAATGAGCACCACAAATACGCCAGGACCGACGACGTGAACGCCGCCAATGTCACGCGCGCCAGGCGATGCGGTGCCGGTCGCAGCAGTTGGATCGTGTGGAAGGCGAGCAAACCGGCGGCGGCGCCGCGCAGCGACAGTTCGGCAGGCGACAGTTGCGTCCACTCCATGCGGGCTCACCTCGTGGCGGTGGCGGCATTGTCGCCGGCCTAAATCGAGGATATGCACGTGCTGATCGTTTCCCAAAGCATCGCGTAGGGATGGCGAATGACAAGGTTCAGCCGACGCCGTGGGACGTGGCTGGCGTCGTGGTGTCGCTCAGCGGTATGGGCATCATCATGTTCCAGCCGGCGCGCTAAGTGACGGCTGTCAGCTGCAGCGACCTGTCTTCGCCGCGGTCAGATGCCCGAGCCGACCACCACCAGGTCGCACGTTTGGCCATCGTTCTCCAATCTAACGGGTCGAGCCTTGTTGGCGCCCGAGGGGCGTTCCTTCTGCCAACAGACCAGCGATCTCCCGCCCAAGGCAAAACGCGTCCTGCACATTGAGGAGTTTCATCCCTGGATTTGCCGAGATCGACTGGCGCGCGGCCGAGTCTGATGCATAGAAATGCACGTGGCAACAGAAGGAGCTTCTAACGTTTCCCGTCGATTCAGGCAGCGGCAACGACACAACGGCAGTGGCCGGCTCGACGTTCTGCAACCCGTCCGGCGAGACCATCAAGGAGACGGGAAGCCTGGTGGCCGGACACCGTGAGAACACGCGTGCGGTCTTACCAAGCAAGACCGGGAACATCAAGGCGTCGAGCGCGCACCAGGTGTAAAGGCGGCGCCCGTCGATCTCGAAGGCATGTGCAGTCTCTCGCAGTGTGATGCCGTATCCGATCACGTTGTTGTCGGGGTCGTACTCCACGCTTAATTCTTGTGCGAGTTGCGCTGCCACCCGCTCAGCGGACCAGCCGAGTGTTGTCGCAACCGTTTCTTGTCGGACCGGATGCCCTCTGGCAAGTTCGTGCAAGAGCGCGACGAGCACTTCCCGCGATCCCCCCTGAGGGTCTGGCAAAAGGCGGGCTACCAGCTCAGTCGCGTAGCGCATCGTGTCTTGAGTGGACGGGGTCTGCGCGCGAAACCGGGCTCGACATCAAGAGCCGCAGCAGGGTCGCTGTGCTTGCATCGGTGGGCACTTCGCCGACCCGTAGGAACAGAAGACGCAGCAGTCACCCGGTTGGGGTCTCAGAAGTCCCTTGCAGCCCTCGCACTCGTAGAAGAACTGGCAGGCGTCGGTCGGCATGGTCTCTCGCTTGACGTGCCCGCACTCGGGGCAGGTCAAGACCGAGTCGAGCACGGTTGCGCTCATCGCCTCACTTTCGCGCTGCGGAAGGGAATCCGGCTTCGGTCGTTGCCTTCACCAGCGCAGCGGTGTCGACCTTGTCCGCGTGGAACTTCACCGTCGCCGTCCTCTTGTCGAAATCGACCTTTGCTTCGGTGACGCCGGGGACTTTCTCCAGCGCCTTCTTGACCGTGATCGGGCACAAGCCGCACGTCATGTTTTGCACGTCAAGCACCGCTGTTTGCGGGCCAGCGGCCATCGCTGCGAGGGAGAGCGCGAGGGTGGCACAAGCTCCAAAGAATCGATGCATGACGTCTTTCCTTTCAATAGAACAGCGGAGCTATCCAGGGCACTGCCAACAAGCCGGCCACACTGACTGCAACAAGCCAGAAGACCAAGCGCTGGCGCTTGAGGATGCGCGGATCAGCACACGCGGTGCCGGGCTCGCAAACCTGCGGGACGAGGTACAGGCGACGGAACGCCATTGCGACGAACAGCGCAGTGACGCCGACGAGCAACGGACGTATCGGCTCCAGTGCCGTCAGATTGCCGATCCAGGCCCCGCCGATGCCAGCACCCAGCAGCACCAGTGGACCGACGCAGCAGACCGACGCGCCGATGGCAGCCAACGCTGCGGCGAGGAGCGATCCTTTGACGTTCAGCGAAGCCACATAACCCTCGAACCTATTGCGATGAATGCAGTCTAGATCCCGTACCATGGTACGGAGTCAAGGGGGTATGAAGTGGTTTCCGAACTGTCGATAGGGCGTCTTGCGGCGGCGGCTGGCGTGAACGTCGAGACGATCCGCTACTACCAGCGACGCGGGCTGCTGTCCGAGCCCGAGAAGCCCATGAAAGGGCAACGCCGATACCCGGCCGAACTGACCAAACGAGTGCGGTTCATCAAGCGTGCCCAGGTGCTCGGCTTCACGCTCGAGGAGATCTCCGGTCTGCTGCGGCTCGAAGAGGCGCACGCCTGCGCGGAAACGCGCGAACTGGCTGGCCGCAAGCTTCAGATCATCGACAGCAAGCTGGCCGATCTCACTGCGATGCGCAAGGCGCTTGCCAAGTTGATGCGCCAATGCAATTCGCCAGACGGCATAAGCGGCTGCCCCATCATCCACGCGCTCGCGGCCGATTGAAACACGCAGGAAGTGCGACATGAGACGCTCGACTCGCTACTGGATCGCAGCGGGCAGCGCGCTGGTTTGCGCCGCATTGGCCCTCATCGCCTACCTGGTTTTCGCCAGCATTGCCTATGCCGGTCCGGGAATGAATATCGTTTCTCGAGCGCGTGCAACGTCGTTCGGCAGTCCGTTGAAGGCACCGGAACAGTTGGAGTCGACCGTGGTGTCGCGGCGCCTCGACGCGAAGGGTCGCGATGAATGAACGACCCGCGCTGCGCGGCGGGCTGCTGGCGCTCGGCGCGGCCACGCTATTCGGCATCAGCACGCCACTGGTCCAGCATGCCGGCGTCGGGCTCGGCCCGGTCAGCACGGCTGCGCTGCTCTACGCGGGCGCCGCTCTCGTCGGCGCGGTGGTGCGCCGACCCATCGAGCGTGAGGCGAGGCTCAGGCTCGGCGATGTCCCACGGCTCGCGTGGATGGCGCTGTTCGGTGCGGTCATCGGCCCGGTGGCGCTGGCGTGGGGTCTGCAGCACACGAGCGGCACGAGCGCATCTCTGATGCTGGCGCTCGAAGCGCTGTTCACGGCGCTGCTTTCTCGCGCCTTCTACGGCGAGTCGATGGACCGGCGGGTCTGGACCGCGATGATGTTGTTGATGGCTGGCGGCATCGTGCTCGTGCTCGAGCGCGGTGCGAGCGGCGCGACACAGTTGTGGGGCTTGCTCGCCGTGCTCGCGGCAACAGCGGCTTGGGGTGTCGACAACACGCTGTCTCGTGCGTTGGCCGAACGCGATCCGGGCCAGGTGGTGCTTGCCAAGGCGGCGCTCGGCGTGGCGGCGACCATCACGCTGGCCGTGACGGCGCGTGAACCAATGCCGTCGGCCGGCGCCGCCATTGCGTTGCTCGTGATCGGCGCCACCGGCTACGGCCTCAGCCTGCGGCTGTACCTGCTTGCGCAGCGCGCGTTCGGCGCCGCGCGCACCGGCTCGGTGTTCGCGTTCGCGCCTTTCATCGGTGCGCTTCTCGCGATCGCACTCGGCGAGCGCGGTCTGGGCCTCGGCACGGCGGTCGGCGGCGTGTTGATGCTGGCCGGCGTCGCGCTGCATCTGGCGGAGTCTCACGGCCATGAGCATGATCACAAGGCGAACGAGCATGAACATGCTCATACGCATGACGATCTGCACCACGACCATGTGCACGACGCGATGCCAGTGGGTCCGCACAGTCATCGGCATCGCCATGAAGCGATGCGGCATGCTCATCCCCACGTACCCGACTCGCATCACACGCATCGACACTGATCGCCAGCCTGGGCCTCGCCGGGCGTACCGCGCGAGCGGTCAACCGGCACGTGGCGATCGCCAGATCGACGGACGGATACGTCAATGGCTCATGGATGCGGTTCGTTGCGCTTGGCTGCCGCGGCGTGGCAGGGCTCGCCGTGCTCGGCCGATGCGCACATGAACGACTCCAGGATGGCGCATGAGCGCGACATGTGGCCGCTGCACCGCGAGCGTAGCGACACGAGCTCGTTCTGCAGCGCGTTCAGCGACTTGAGCCGGCGCTGGATATGCGCGATGTGTTCGTCGAGGAGGGCGTTGACCTGCGCACACGACCGGCTCGGCTCGGTGGCAAACCCGAGCAGTTGCCGGATCTCCGACAGCGGAATGTCGAGCGAGCGGCAGTGCCGAATGAACTGGAGCCGGTCCAGGTGCCTCTGCGCATAGCTTCGATAGCCCGAAGCCTCGCGCTGAGGTGCCTCGAGCAGCCCTTCGCGCTCGTAGAAGCGCACCGTCTGTACGTCACACCCAGCGCGGGCCGCCACCTCACCGATCTTCATCACATTTCCCCTGCTGCTTGACTCTGTACCGACTATAGGGTTTCAACTCCATCCCTGTTCCGCATACGCCTATCGACACGAATGTCCGACCACTGCTGTCCTCCACCGCCGGAGTCGTCGACCGTCGACCAAAGGTTCAGCCGCGCGCTGTGGTTCGCGCTGGTCGTGAATGTCGGCATGTTCGTCGTTGAGGTGGTGGCCTCATGGACCTCAGGCTCGGTGTCGCTGCTCGCCGACTCGATCGACTTCTTCGGCGACGCAGCCAACTACGCGTTGTCATTGGCCGTGGTCGGCATGGCGCTCTCCGTTCGATCCAGGGCCGCAATGTTCAAGGCCGCGTGCATGGCCGCGTTCGGTGTCTTCGTGATTGGCAAGGCGTTCTGGGAGATGCGCACTGGTGCGCCGCCCGAGGCGGCGACGATGGGTGCCGTCGGCTTCGCGGCACTGGTGGCGAACGTGGGCGTCGCGTGGATGCTCTTTCACTTTCGCAGCGGCGACGCCAACATGCGTTCGGTGTGGATCTGCACGCGCAACGATGTCCTCGGCAACGCGGCCGTGATGCTGGCTGCCCTTGGGGTGTTCGGTACCGGGAGCGCGTGGCCCGACTTGCTCGTCGCTTTCGTGATGGGGATTCTGGCCATAGCCGGGGCCGCGGCCGTCCTCAGGCAGGCGCGTGTCGAGCTTCGCTCCGCATCATCTTGAGCCCGTCTCGGCGACGTGCCTTGCTAAACGAAGGGTCAGCCCACGCCGTGGGACCTGGCTGGCGTCGTGGCGCCGCTAGCGGCATGGGGATCATGATGTTCCAGCCGGCGCGCTAAGTGGCAACTGTCATCTCCAGCATCCGGTCTTTGCGGCGGTCGGGGAGTTGGTGAGGCTCAGGTCCTTGAGGATCGTGCATTGGGCCGCCGGCCCCCCAGCGCACATTTGCGAACATGAGTCGACGAACCTGGACAGGCTCCGCTCCAGAGCTCGCAACTCCTTCAGCTTGGCACGCACTGTGGTCAAGTGAGCCTGTGCGATGTCTTTTGCCTCGAAGCAGTCGCGCTCGTCGCTGCGCGCAAGAGACACCAGTTCCCGGACCTGCTCAATCGGAAAGCCGAACTCGCGGCAGTGCCGGATGAGGGTGAGGAGTTCCTCAGCAGCAGCATCGTAGTAGCGGTGCCCACTCGGACGTCGCTTCGCAGGCGGGATCAGCCCGATCTCCTCGTAATAGCGGATGGTAGGCACGTTGCATCCGGTCCGCTCGGCAAGAGCGCCAATCGTCCATCCCGCTTCGGCATGTAGGGTCTTCATTTGAAGGTCCTTGCATCTCAAGTTACTTGAGGTCCTAGAGTGCAGTGTATCGAGGCGACGCCTCGGTATGAACGAAGCGGAGGCAGGTTGTGAGCCTTGAAAAGTCCGGAGAATCGACGCCCGTTTCCTGCACACTGAGTGCGGAGGACCTGAAGTCTCGCTTTGCCGAGATCGGCGCTCTCGCCGGCCGGGCGTTGCTCAGTCATGAGCAGGATGGGCGCACGCTTCGCCTGCGGTACTCGAGTGATGCTGCCGAGGAACTCCGTCGCCTCGTCGAGCGAGAGCAGCAGTGCTGTGCGTTCCTTGAGTTCAGCCTGCAAGAGAAACCCGATGCGGTGTACCTCTCCGTGACAGCACCCATCGAAGCTGGCGAATTCGCGCCTCTGCTCTACTCGCATTTCATCGAGCAACCCCCGAGTCGGGAGCGTCCAACAACGCCAGTTGCGGATGCAAGCCATCCAGGGACGCGTGATTAGTTAGCGCAAGGCTGCGTCGGCCAACACCATGGGCGAAATGAGCGTTCTGAACTTGGTCGCGTTGCCCGTTGTGTTCGGGCTCTTTGGCTTCGTGGAGCCTTGCTCCATCGGCTCGACCTTGGTTGAGCGCTCATCCGGAGGGTTTGGTGGTCGGCGACATCGCCAGCGATTTGGAAATCGCGGGCTCCACGTTGTCGCACCACTTGGAGAAGCTGTAAAACGAAGACCTGGTCAACGTGTACCGCGAAGGCACTTTCCTTTGGTACTCGGCCAACACCAATACGCTGCAGCAACTGCTCGGTTTCTTGTATGCCGAGTGCTGCACACGCAACAAGGCCATTGAACCGCAGAAGATTGTCTGCTGCGGGTAACTCACAGGAGATCACGATGAACACAAACGGCGACGTGAAAGAGGTAGTGAGGCAGAAGTACGGCGAGGCCGCTACGCGTGTCGCGCAGGGCGCAACGAGCAGCTGCTGCGGCGCCGCGCCCGGAACCAGTGGCGGCTGCGATCCCATCACGTCGAACCTTTACGACGCGGCCCAGGCTGACCAGGTGCCCGAAAAGGCGCTTCTGGCTTCGCTGGGTTGTGGCAACCCGACGGCGCTCGCGGAACTCAAAGCGGGTGAAACCGTGCTCGACCTGGGGTCCGGCGGCGGCATCGATGTGCTGCTCTCGGCCAAACGCGTCGGGCCGACGGGCAAGGCCTTCGGCCTTGACATGACCGATCAAATGCTCGCGCTGGCGGAGGAGAACAAGCGCAAGAGCGGGCTTACCAACGTGCACTTCCTCAAGGGGGAAATTGAGAACATCCCGCTGCCCGACAACTCGGTGGATGTCGTCATTTCGAACTGCGTCATCAACCTGTCGGCCGACAAGGACCGGGTCTTGAAGGAAGCGTTCCGAGTTCTGAAACCCGGCGGCCGCTTCGCCGTCTCCGACGTGGTCGTGCGCGGGGAAGTTCCGCCCGCCATCCAGAAGAGTATTGAACTTTGGGTTGGGTGCGTGGCAGGCGCGCTGTCTGATCAGGAATACCTGGCGAAACTTGCTGCCGCCGGTTTCGAGAACGCAGACATTGAAGTCACGCGCGTCTACAACGTCGACGATGCGCGGGACTTTTTGGCGGGGCAGAGCGCTGAGATCAATCAACTCGCGCAGCAGGTCGATGGCAAGTTCGTCAGCGGCTTCATCCGTGCGGTCAAACCAGCAGCCAATCGCTCCGGCGGCGAAGTGCTAGGCACCGCGACCAAGCAATCCGAGCCGTCCACATGCTGTGCGCCCACGTGCTGTGCGCGGTAAACATCGCCCGTTCAAATAGACGTCGGCGACCGAGGGCTTGATAGACCATCGCGGCCGTCTGCCGAACGTCGGAGCCGACGGGTGCATCTCGCACGTGGGCTGTTTGGCGCAGACCATCGAGCTGGCCGCCACACCGTCGGCTTCCAGCGGGCTCATCATTTCGCCTTCGCGCCTGATCCCGGCTGCCAAACAAACAAGCTGCCGTCATTGCTCTTGGAATCCTCGCTTCTGCTACTCGGCTTGGCTGTCGTCGTTTTCGCCTCGACCAACATCGACGACGTGTTCGTCTTGCTCGGCTTCTTCGCCGATCCCAAGTTCCGCGCGCGTGACGTCGTCATTGGGCAATACGCGGGCATTGGAGCGCTATACGGCGCGAGCGTCGTTGCGTCGCTGGTATCCCTCGTAGTTCCGATGCAGTACATCGGCTTGCTCGGCGTGGCACCGATCATCATTGGGGCAAGACAGCTTCGGGGCTTGGTACGTGGCCAAGAGGAGACCGAAGAGGAGTTGGAGCGTCACCCGAATGCCGGAATGCATGGCCGCATTCTTTCAGTGGCCGCCGTCACGATCGCCAACGGCGGCGACAACATCGGCATCTATACGCCGCTCTTTGCGACGCGCTCCGACGTGGACATCGCCGTCATCGGCGTGGTGTTCGCCGTTCTCACCGCCGCCTGGTGCCTGGCGGCACGCTGGATGGTCGAGCACCCCTTTCTGGGTGCGCCGATCCGTCGTTACGGCCACAGAGTGGTTCCTTTCGTGCTCATCGGACTGGGGGTGCTCGTCCTTTACGAAGCGGGCAGCTTCGGGCTATTGCGTCCCTAGGTGCCAATGGCAGGGGGTCCTTCTCATCGCGGCGATAGCAGTCATCTCGAGCTCAAGCCCATAGGAACCGCGCCTGAGGGGCAATGCCGCGGCCGATATACTGCGCGCCTTATGCGTCGATGGCTGACGATTTTTCTGCTGATCCTCTTGCCTGTGCAGCCGCGGCGAGCTCAACATCAATGCGTTGATGTCGGTAGCGGTGACGGGCGCATTCCTGATCGGGCAATGGCCCGAAGCCGCCATGGTGATGGCGCTGTACGCCATTGCCGAGCTGATCGAGACACGCCCGGCGGATCACGCTCGCAACGCGATCAAGAGCTTGATGGCTCTCGCGCCTGAGCAAGCGCAAGTCCAGCAGCCGGACGGCAGTTGGGAGACGATCGCATCGATGCGTGGTACCGCTCGGTGCGATCGTTCGCATTCGTCCCGGCGAGCGGGTGCCGCTTGAATGGTGTCATCACCGCTGGCAGCAGCGCGATCAACCAAGCGCCGGTCACCGGGGAAAGCTAGTGACCGCGACCGCTTGCTGCAGCCGTCCTCCGTACTGGACTATGAACACCCGTCCCTTCAGGCCTTGATCCACGATCGCGGCTGGCGGTCGCTGCCTGAGAGAGAGCGTATCGGCGCCGTCTATACCTTTGTGCGCGACGAGATCGGTTTCGGCTACAAGCTCTCGGACGAAGCGCTGGCTCTTCCAGAACATCGTGCGCCGCTGGATGAACCGCAACGTCGATCGCATCCGCGGCGGTGCATGCGCCATCTTCAAACCTCCCGGTGGAGCAGTTGTAAACCCTGTAGTGTTCAACGGCCTACGACTGCTCGATGCGCGCGTCGATGCGCGCGCTTGATGGAAGACCACAAAAGACGTCATGAAATGAGGACCCCGACGACACTTCAAGCCCGCTCTTTGGGCACTCGGTGCCTAGACGTGCCTTGGGAAAATCGTCGCGTTGGACGCTGCGCCCGCGAAGGCACCATGCGACTGTCGTCGCCATTTCGGCCAACACCCTAGAATCCGCCGCAATGCGTCGCTGGCTCATCATCTTTCTGCTGTTTGTGGTGCCAATCCAGTTGGTTTGCGGCCAGGATGCAGGGCAAGTACTGGCCCGTGCTGGACGCGATGTTCGAAGCGCAACCCTTGTGGGCTGCACATGACAACCCGCGGCCCGAGCTGATTTGGAACCACGTCGGCGCGACCGGGATCGACATCGCCAAGGCCAAGTCCGCCTTGCAGGATCCCATCATCGCGGAAGTCTTGCGCAAGGATATGGCGGACGTCGTCACTTTGAAGGTGACAAAGACGCCCCAGTTTTTCGTCAACGGCAAGCCGTTGCTTGACTTCGGGCCGGAGCAGTTGAAGGAACTCGTCCGGAGTGAGACTCGCCTTGCCTATGGCAAGTGAAATGCCGTGTGAAGCTCATTGGGCGCCCGTAGCGTGTGGACCACGAAGTGCGGGAAGGGCTCTCCAGTGCGAACTCACCGGTCTTAGCGGATCACGCGGCACTCCGGCGAGGCGCGCCAGCACGATCTAGCAGTCTGCTCGACGCGCTCGACCGCCGCGGGTTGCCGCCACGTCTCGTCAGCGACCGCAACTGCCGTTGGCGTCGGACTTGAAGCAGAAGTCCGCCGTCAGGCTGGACGACTCCCACGGCACCTGCACGCGCTGCGTTTCTTCGGCCACGCCGATGCGTACCTTCTTGAATAGCAACTCGATCGGCATGCCCGGCGTGTTCAGGTTCGCGAGCAGATGCTTGGCGTACAGGCTGTTCTTGCCTCCTGGGTTATCCAGCGCGATGCCGTTGGGCGCGGTGGAGAACGCCAACAGCGTGCCCATCGGCGCTTCCACCGGCGCCAGGCCATTGGCAGTCGGCACGCCGCGGAAGCGGATGCGGCGTCCGTCGGGACCGGCGATCACGCCGGCGGAGAATGGATTCACGCGGCAGGCATCGAGGATGACGATGTTGAGGCCGTGCTTTATCGCGCTCAAACGGTCAATCAACTCGCCGACGTCCGCGCTCTTGGTGGGCAGTTCCTCTTCACTCTGCAGGTCGATGTCCACCGGAATCAGGTAGTTGCGGCCCTTGGCCTGGATGCCGTGGCCGGCGTAGAACACCACGCGCACCGAGCTTTGCTCCGCGCGCAGCGAGAACTCGCGCAGGGCTTCGATCAAATCGCGCAGGGTGGTGTTTTCGCGCTGAATGACGTTGAAGCCGAGTTGGTTCAGGCTGGCGCCCACGGCGTTGGCGTCGTTGACCGGATTCTTCAGCGGTGCGCCCTTGTACGCGCTGTTGCCGATCACGAGTGCAACGCGATTGCTGGTCTGATTGATCTGCGCGAACGGGTGACCCGGTAGCGTTGCGGCGCCCAGCGTGACCGCAATCCAGCCCAGCGTCTTGCGGCGTGATTTCGATGTCGAGGTGCGCTCGAAACGCATCATGACGAGGCTCCTGACACATGCGCGGACTTGGTTCGGCCAGCGACGAAAGTGGCCAGTACGAGAAGCCCCGCGCCGCCAACCACGAAGACGTCGGCGAGGTTGAAGGCTGGCCAGTGCCAGCTCTGCCAGTGCAAATCGAGGTAATCGACCACCGCCCCAAGGCGCAGGCGATCGACCACGTTGCCGAGCGCGCCGCCGATGATGGCAACGTACGCGGCCGTCTGCAGGCGGCTTCGCACGCCGCGCCACAGGCAGAACACCAACACGGCGCTGACCACGAGGCCGACCGCGGTGAAGAAGTAGCGCTGCCATCCGCCGGCCGCGGCAAGAAATGAGAAGGCCGCGCCGGGGTTGACTACGTGCACGAGGTTGAACCAGGGCAGCACCTCCACGCTGGCGAGCAGAGGCAGCGCGACCACCACCGTGACCTTGACTGCTTGATCCACAGCAACCAGAAGCGCGGCCAGGGCCACCCTCATGCCCCCGCAGGACGGCCGGCCCCTCCGCACCCGACCCATGCCGCCACAGGATGCAGCCAGTTCCCGCAAGGGCGGCGACGCCTGCGATGCCGGCGAGGACTCGGCGTCGGCGGAGCCGGTTCACGATGGGTTCCTAGCGCGAGACGCGGACGTGGTCTTCCGACCAGGAACGCAAGCACCACGGGATGGCATACGCTTTACCTGAGCTCGAACTGCACCGTGGTTGCAGGTTTGCGGGGCCGCGAGATCACAGCGACCGCTTTCGTGCCAGCGCCGACTTTGAAGCTGCCCTGGCCTCGAGCCTTTTCCGGACCGGCTTCAGCTCGATCTCCTGTTTCACGTCGCCGGCTAGTAGCGTGAGCAAAGCCTTGGCCTTGCTCACGCTGATCGGCTGGCCGTGGTCGCGCACGTAAAGAGGATCTCGTCTGGCGTAGCGACCAACTCGTAGGACATGTCGTCGACCTCCGCCATGACACCGCCCTCGAGCGATTGGCTTCCGTGACTGTGCTCCGTGCACGCCGCGAAGCCATTCATGCTGAGCACCAGAAAGACGGCGGCAACGCAAGCTTGCGGCTTCATAGCGCCTCCAGGTCTGAAACCCGGAAGGCCGGCCGGAAGGCCAGTCACTTCAGGGTGAATCGCACCGCAGTTGGCGCTTCGCCGGGAAGCGTCACCATGGCCACGCTCCTTTCGTGCCGCCGGCGGGCTTGAAGGTTCCCTTGGCGAGCTTGTCCGCAGCGGGGTGCGAGCGTCGTGTCATCAACCGGAGCTACACGCCGACCTTCAACGCCGTGATCAACGGGCAGCGCACGATGCCGGCCGAGCTGCTGCATTGGCGCACCAAGGCCCCGAGAGCCTTCTCCATACTTCTGAGGTTGGACAGACGCGCACGCACGTCAGGCTTTCCTTCGGCGAGTTCGCGGGGCCTCGCGGCAATGGGCACCATCGGCGAGCCGAAGCAAATCCGCGATCTCATGCAGCGTGAAGCCGATGCGCTGTGCGGCCTTGATCGAAGCAATGGCGGCGCACTGGCACTACACTGCGCCGATGTATTCGAGCTTTCGCATGCTCGTCATCTGGCTGGTCGCACTGGCCTTTCCGGTGCAGGTGGTCGGCGCAGCGACGATGAAGTTCTGCGCGCCTAGTCACCACGCGCAAATGGCGCACGCCTCGACGCTGCACGCCGGACATGCGGCGCATCACGAGGAGGCCGCTGCAGCCGCGCAGCACGACCATGCTCGAATGCTCGCGAAGGCCGCAGAACCGGCGCAGTCGTCGACCGCGATGGCCGATTCGACGATGAAAATGAAATGCAGCGCTTGCGCGGCGTGCTGCATGGCCGCCGCGCTCGCCCCGCCCGTGCCCGCGGTGCAAGCCATCGAGGTTGCCACAGACATCACGCTGCCAGCCTCGGCGCCTTACGTCGAACCGGACGCCCACGGGCTCGAACGCCCACCTAGAACCTTCCTCGCCTGAGCGCTGCTGCGCAGCGCCCGCCGGGCGCGCGTGGCCGCGATTCACCAAGCTTCGTACCGTTGCCTGCGGGTGACGGTGTCGCTCACGCTGGCATGCGAGGTTGCCATGTTGAAAATTCTCCACGCGGGGTCGCTGCTGCTGGCGGTGACGCTTGCTACCGCGCTGTCCGTCGAGGTACAGGCCCAATCGCGGCCCGATCCGTTCGACGCCAAGGCGTCCGTTCCACCGCTCAAGTACACATCGCCGCTGGCGGACTATCGCCGCTTCGTCGACGAGAAAGCGACGCTGTGGAAGGAGGCGAACGACACCGCCGCGCGAATCGGCGGCTGGCGTGCTTACGCGCGCGACGCGACTGCTCCCGCCGCGCCGGGGCCGGGGGCGTCGGCGCCCGCCGCTGCCCCGGCTCCGGCCGCGCCAGCCTCGAGCGCACCCGTTGGCCACCGCGGCCACCCGGTGAAGTGAGGAACTCGGCATGAGATCAACAACCACCACGACCCGCGGTGCAAGGGTCCGGTCGAGAGCGCTGGTCGCTGCGTGCACGTTGGTGCTCGGCGGTTGCGCCACCTTCAGCGCTGACGGCGGCTTCGCCCCGGTCGGACAGGCTGCCAAGGATCGTCTAGGCAAGGAGGTGACATGGGTCCGCAGCGACGGCGAGCGCGACAGGGCCTCCGCACGCGTGGCCGAACTGCTCGCAAAACCGCTGAGCGCGGACGACGCGGTGCAGGTCGCGCTGCTCAACAACCGTGGCTTGCAGGCCGCGTTTCACGAAATGGGCATCACCGAAGCCGATTTCGTGCAGGCGGGGCGACTGCCCAATCCGGGCTTCAGCTTCGCGCGCCTTCGGCGCGGCAGCGAGATCGAGCACGAGCGTGGCATTCACTTCAATCTGGCCCGCTTGCTTGCCGCACCGCTGCTGCAGCAAGTGGAGTCGCGCCGCTTCGCGCAAACGCAAGCGACGGTCACGATGCAGATGCTCTCGTTCGCCTCCGAAACCCGCAAGGCGTACATCAACGCCGTGGCCGCGGACGAGAGCGTGCGCTACATGCAGCAGGTGAAGTCGGCGGCCGAAGCAAGTGCCGAACTCGCGCGGCGCATGGCGTCGGTAGGCAACTGGAGCAAGCTGCAGCAAGCGCGCGAGCAAGGCTTTTACGCCGATGCCGCGCTCAACGTCGCGCGCGCCGAGCGCTCGCAGGTCGCGGCGCGTGAACGGTTGACGCGGCTGATGGGCCTGTGGGGAACGCAGACGCAATTCCAGTTGCCCGAACGACTGCCCGATCTTCCGCGCGAGGCGAACGAGCTGCCCGATGTCGAGCAGCGCGCGATGGCTGAGCGCCTTGACGTGCAAGCCGCGAAGGTGGGCACGGAACAACTCGCGCGCAACCTCGGCCTCACGCGCACGACGCGTTTCATCAACGTGCTCGAGTTCGGTGTCGTTCGCAACTCGTCGAACGAGTTGCCGACGCAGCGGGGGTACGAAGTCAGCCTGGAACTGCCGCTGTTCGATTGGGGCGGCGCGCGCGTCGCCAAGGCCGAGGCGATCTACATGCAGGCGATCGACCGCGCTGCCGAGACGGCGGTCAACGCCCGCTCTCAGGTGCGAGAAGCGTACTTCGCGTACCGCGTGGGCCACGACATCGCGCGCCACTACCGCGACGAGATCGTCCCGTTGCGCAAGCGCATCGCCGACGAGAACCTGCTTCGCTACAACGGCATGCTGATCGGAGTCTTCGAGCTGCTCGCCGACGCGCGCTCGCAGATCGCGAGCGTCGGCAGCTACATCGAAGCGCTGCGCGACTTCTGGCTCGCGCAGGCCGATCTCGACATGGCGCTGATCGGCCCGCCGAACATGTCGCCCATGCCGAGCGCGGGCGCGCAGGCGTCCGAAGCCGGCGCCGCCGCCCATTGAAATCGAACGATGAAGGACCCAGCGATGTTTTCACGACGTACTTTCTTCCGCGGTGCGGGTGCCGCGACGGCCGCGGTGGCCGCCGCCTCGGTGAGCCGGGTCGCGATGGCTGCGTTGCCCGAGCCGGTGCTGCAAACCAAATCGGACACGATGCCGCCGCTGGTGCCGGGCACCGGCCGTCCCTACAACCCGGTCGTCACGATCAACGGCTGGACGCTGCCCTGGCGCATGAACAACGGTGTGAAGGAATTTCACCTCGTCGCCGAACCGGTCGTGCGCGAGATGTCGCCCGGCTTCAAGGCGCATCTGTGGGGCTACAACGGCCAGTCGCCGGGCCCGACGATCGAAGTGGTGGAGGGCGATCGGGTGCGCATCTTCCTCACCAACAAGTTGCCCGAGCACACGAGCATGCACTGGCACGGCCAGCGCCTGCCCAACGGCATGGACGGCGTGACCGGCCTCACGCAGCACTCGATCGGCGCGGGCAAGACCTTCGTCTACGAGTTCGTCGCGCGGCGCCCCGGCACCTTCATGTACCACCCGCACGCCGACGAGATGGTGCAGATGGCGATGGGGATGATGGGCTTCTGGGTCACGCATCCTCGGGCCAAGCATCCGCTCATCGACGAGGTCGACCGCGACTTCGTGTTCCTGCTCAATGCCTACGACATCGACCCCGGCAGCTACACGCCGAAGATCATGACGATGCTCGACTTCAACCTGTGGTCGTGGAACAGCCGCATCTTCCCGGGCATCGACACCTTCAACGTGCGCCAGGGGGACAAGGTGCGCATCCGTATCGGCAACCTGACGATGACGAACCATCCGATGCACCTGCACGGCCACGAGTTCCTGGTCACAGGAACCGACGGTGGACCCACGCCGAAGAGCACACGCTTCTACGAGGTGACCGCCGACGTCGCGGTCGGGCAGATGCGGCAGCTCGAGTTCATCGCCAACGAGGAGGGCGACTGGGCGTTCCACTGCCACAAGAGCCACCACACGATGAACGCGATGGGCCACAACGTGCCGACGATGATCGGTGTCGACCATCGCGGCGTGGCCAGGCAGATCACGAAGCTGATCCCCGACTACATGGTGATGAGCGAGCGCGGCATGGCCGACATGGCCGAGATGGAGATGCCGCTGCCCGACAACACCGAAAGGATGATGAGTGGCGAGGGCCCGTACGGTTCGGTCGAAATGGGCGGCATGTTCAGCGTGGTCAAGGTGCGCCGCGAGCAGAAGCGCGGGGACTACAGCAACCCGGGCTGGTACAAGCAACCCGAAGGCACGCAGGCGTTCGAGTGGACCGGGTCATTGGCCGAGCCTGCGCGCTTCAGGTCCGAGGGCGCGGCGGCGATGCGGGCACAGAACATGCCGGCCAAGGAGATCGAGGTGCAGGTGCGCAAGCCCAAGGGTCACGCGAAACATTGATTTGCGAACGAAAGGAAGCCCAGATGAAACCATCCATGAACATCGTCATCGCTGCGTTGCTCTGTGCCGGCGCCGCAGCCTGGGCACAGACCAGCCCTTACGCCGGGCAGGAGCAGCGCGCTATCAAGGCGCTGTCCAATCAGGAAGTGTCGGCGCTGCTGGCCGGGCAGGGCGCCGGCTTTGCGAAGGCGGCGGAACTGAATGGCTACCCCGGTCCCATGCACGTGCTCGAGCTTGCCGATCGGCTGACCCTCAGCGCCGAGCAGCGCAGCGCCACGCAGCGGCTGATGTCCGAGCACAAGGAGCGGGCGCGCTCGCTCGGTGCCGGGGTCGTGAACGCCGAGCGCGAACTGGACAACATATTTGCGCAACGTACGGCGGCACCTGATGCGGTCGAGACGGCAACGCGCCGGGTCGCTCTGCTGCAAGCCGAACTGCGCGCCGAGCACCTGAAGACGCACCTCGCGCAGACCGCTTTGCTGGAGCTCGAACAGGTGCGCCTGTACGGCGTGCTTCGCGGCTACGCCGAAGGCGGAGCGGGATTACACAACAACGCTGACCACCATCAGAAATGAAGCTTGCCGCCATCCAGAACCTACGCAACGGGCCCGATCGCGACGCGGCGCTGGCGCGCTACCGTGCACTCGCGTTCCGCTACGACTCCACCTGTGACGGCATACTTTCCATCCGGCGCACGGCCATCGATTCGCTCGCCTTGCGTGGCGGCGAGACGGTGTTCGACGTCGCCTGCGGAACCGGTGCGACGCTGCTCGAGCTCGCCGAGCGTGTCGGCTCGGCGGGCACCGTCATCGGCGTCGAGCAAAGTCCCGAGATGGCAGCCGTGGCGCGAACACGCGTGGCCGATGCGCACAGTGCCGCGCAGGTGCTGCTGCAGGTCGCCGCCGTCGAAGAGGCGTCGTTCGATACGCGCGCCGACGCGCTGCTGTTCTGCTACACGCACGATGTGTTGCAGCATCCGCGCGCCGTGGCTCATCTGATGCGGCATGCCAAGCCGGGTGCCCGGGTGGCTGTGGTGGGGATTCGATTTTTGCCTTGGTGGTGGGGCGCGCCGATCAACCTCTACACCGCCGTCAGCATCCGCCATCACGTCACGACCTATCGCGGCCTGCGTGACCCGTGCCATGCGTTGCGGGGTTACTGCAGCGACCTGCGGCTCGTGCGCAGCTTCCACGCCGGAACGAGTTATCTGGCTGCGGGCACCGTCGATTCAAGGTGAGGAAAGCTTGACCTCTGCTGCAATGCCCGAGGCCACCGGCCGTTCACGACCGGTTCGCCGCCAGCGTGGCGATGATCGGGCACGGCAGCTCGGCGCGCGTGTGTTCGCACTCGGCGATCAGGTGCTTCAGTACCCTTTGCATGCTTCTCAGGTCGCTCAGCTTGCGCTCGATCTGGTCGAGCCGATCGGTCGCGATGCGGCGGATCGAGCTTCGGTTCGCGCCGTCTTCCAGCCGCAGCAGTTCCATGACCTCGTCGAGCGAGAAGCCCAGTTCCTGCGCGCGCTTGACGAAGCGGATGCGGTCGACGAGATCCAGCGGGTACTGGCGGAAGGCGCCCGCGCTGCGCGGCACCGGCAGCAGGCCGCGCTGCTGGTAGTAGCGGATCGTTTCGACGCCGACGTCGGCGGCGCGCGCCAGTCGGCCGATGGTCAGTGATTCGGGAACAGCCGGTGTCATGAATGAAAGTCCTTGACTCTGGGGTCGGGTACGGAGTCTAAGCTGCGATCCAGACCCCCACGCATGGAAAGGAGATCACGATGAACCGCTCGCACACGCACA
>Ga0184637_10001173_pt1 | contig 18297 bp, 23 predicted proteins | sample PLM3_127_b2_FD_133143 | JGI IMG/M metagenome (GOLD analysis project Ga0184637, IMG submission 133143) | Groundwater sediment microbial communities from an aquifer in East River, Colorado, USA - PLM3_127_b2 | ecosystem: Environmental > Terrestrial > Soil > Riparian zone | place: USA: East River...
CGCCGCTCGAGCGCAACGACGTGGGCGGCAGCTCGCGCGACCGGTTCGTGTTCGCGATGCACCAGGCGATCAAGCCGGTGGGCGCGAGCCGCAACGACTTCGAGATGTTCCGCGAGCTCGCCGGGCGGCTCGCATACGAGGACGCGTTCGTGGAAGGGCGGAGCGAACTGCAATGGGTGCGCTGGATCTGGGACGGCGTGCGCGAGTCGGCGGCCGCGCGCGCGATCGAGCTGCCGGAGTTCAACGCCTTCTGGGACCAGGGCTACGCCGAGCTGCCCGCTCCCGACCAGCCGTTCGTGCTGTTCGAGGCGTTCCGCGCCGACCCCGAGGCGAATCCGCTCAAGACCCCGTCGGGAAGGATCGAGCTCTTCTCCGAGCGGATCGCGTCGTTCGGCTACGACGACTGCCCCGGCCATCCCACGTGGCTGCCGCCGGCGGAGTGGCTCGGCGCGGCCGACGCGGCGCGGTATCCCCTGCATCTCATCACCATCCAGCCACCCGACCGCCTCCACAGCCAGATGGATCCCGGGCCGGTGGCGCAGGCCGGCAAGGTCGCAGGACGAGAGGCGATCCGCCTGAATCCGCGTGACGCCGCGGCGCGCAGCATCTCTCGAGGAGATACCGTACGGGTGTTCAACGACCGCGGCGCCTGTCTCGCGGGTGCGGTGCTCGACGAGCAGGTGCGCGAGGGGGTCGTCGTCATGGCGACCGGCGCGTGGTACTCGGCGGACAGCTCCGGGCTCGAGCTGGCGGGCAACCCCAACGTGCTGGCACGCGACGTCGGCACCTCGCGGCTCGCGCAGGGGCCGAGCGCGCTGTCGGTGCTGGTCGAGGTCGAGCGTTACGCGGCCGACGCGCCAGCGCCGCGGAGCTACGAGCTGCCGGAGCTGCAGGCCGCGCCGCTCTGAGGCGGACTGTCTGAGGCGCGCCTCACCGGCTCGAGCCGACGTAGGCCACCGCCTCGATCTCGACCAGCATCTTCGGCTTCGCGAGCGCGCTCACCTCGACCAGCGTGGAGGCCGGGAAGTCGCCGGAGAAGAACTCTTGCCGCGCGCGCCACACCTCGGTGTTCTGCCTGATGTCGGTCACGTAGATCGTCACCTTCGCGACGTCGTTCATCGCGCCGCCCGCGGCCTCGACCAGGCGCTTGATCTTGGTGAAGATGATCTTCGCCTGCTCATAGGCGTCCCGGCCCTCGATCGTGACGCCGTCGGCGGCACGCGAGGTCATGCCCGACACGTGGACGACGTCGCCGACGCGAATACAGTTGGAGAACACGCCGGGCGCCGGCTCGGCGACGTCGGGGCTGGTGACTCTGGTTCTCTTGGCCATGGCGCGTCCTCCTTCACAGCGAAGCCGCTGCGATCTCCTCGAGCTTCAGCATCTCCTCCTGCACCTGCTGCCGGATGCGCTCGCACTCGGCGCGCGAGGCGTCCGCCGGAACGTGGATCGGGTCGCCCCCGCGCCCGACGATCCGCGTGAACGGGAGCGGAATCCGCATGCGGTCCCAGGAGTTCAGGCGGATGGCGCGGCGCATCGAGCACGCGATCGGGACGATCGGCCGCCCGGAGAGCTTCGCCGCCATGACCGCGCCGAGCTTCAGCTCGCGGCGCGGGCCGCGCGGTCCGTCGGCGATGAAGCCGACGCTCGCGCCGCCGCGCGCGAGCTCCACGATCGCCCCCAGCGCCTCCTCGCCGCCGCGCGAGGACGACCCGCGCACCGTGCGCAGGCCCAGCCGGTGCGCGATGCGGGCGCCGAGCTCGCCGTCGCGGCTGCGGCTGATGAGGACCGCGAAGCCGGTGCCGCGAAAGACGTTGGCGAGGAAGATGAGGTCCTCGTGCCAGACCGTGCCGATGAACGGCTCGCCGCCGCGCGCCTGCTCCAGGAGGTGCGCGTTCGGCAGCGTCACGCGGCACGAGCCGACGAGGCCGCGGATCAGCGGCGGCACCGCGAACGCCGCAAATCCGACCCCGACCTCGAACCAGAAGTCCCGGCGCGGCGTTCGGAGGCTTTCCCCCGGCTGGGGGCGGCTCACAAGAACCGGTTCGGGCGCAGGAAGAAGCCGAGCACCAGGCAGCCCTCCGGGGCGCGGGCCATGTGCCGGCTGCCTTTCGGGCGCCAGACGTAGCCGCCGGCCGTGGCTTCGCCCTCGTGGTCGACGAGGCGTCCTTCGAGCACCCAGCTCTGCTCGAGCTCGGTGTGCTCGTGCATCGGCAGCTCGGCGCCCGGCGCCATGCGCGTCAGGGTCGTCTGCAGGCCCGATTCGGGGTCCTCCATCAGCACCTTGATCTCGACGCCGGGGAACGGCGTCGGCTTCCAGGGCAGCCGGTCGACGTCCACGTAGCGCGACGACAGCGCCGCAAGCGCCTGGTGCGCATTTTCGAGCCCCGGGGTTCGGATCGTCATGTCGTGCTCCTTCGGCGGGTGACTCAGGGATTCTCGCGCAGACGGGCGAAGCCGGCAGCAAGGTCGGCGAGCAGATCGTCGGGGTCTTCGAGTCCGGCGTGGATGCGAAAGCACGGACCCCGATATTGCCATTTCGTCGCGGTGCGCAGCTCCTCGGGGTGGGTCGGCATGATCAGACTCTCGTAGCCGCCCCACGAGGCGCCCAGACCGAAGAGCTCGAGCCCGTCGACGAACGCGGCGAACGCCGGCTCGCCGACCGGCTTCAGCTGGACGCCGAACAGCCCCGACGCCCCGGTGAAGTCGCGCTTCCACAGCGCGTGCCCGGGGTCGGCGGGGAGCGCCGGGTGCAGCACGCGCTCCACCTCCGGCTGGCGCGCAACCCATTCCGCGAGGCGCACGCCCGTCTCCCAGTGGCGCTTGAGGCGCACCGGGAGCGTCCTGAGGCCCCGCTGCCCGAGATAGACGTCGTCGGGGCCCGCGCATTGGCCGAGCTCGTGGTACGTGCTTCGCAGCGGCGGCCACGCCTCCCGGGTTGCCGTGATCGCGCCGAGCATGGCGTCGGAGTGGCCGACGACGTACTTCGTCGCCGCCTGGATCGACACGTCGACGCCGTGGGCGAGCGGCTTGAAGTAGAGCGGCGTCGCCCAGGTGTTGTCCATCATCGTCGTGATCCCGCGGCGGCGCGCGACCTCGCAGATCGCGGGCACGTCCTGGATCTCGAAGGTGAGCGAGCCGGGCGACTCGAGGAAGACGACCCGCGTCGAGGGGCGCAGCAGCGCGTCGACCCCTGCCCCGACGAGCGGATCGTAGAACGTGGTCTCGACGCCGAACCGCTTGAGAAACCGCGTCGCGAAGTGCCGGGTCGGCCCGTAGACGCTGTCCGAGATCAGCACGTGCGCACCCTGCTCGACGAACGCGAGCAGGGCGACGCCGCACGCGGCGAGCCCCGAGGGCGTGAGCACCGTGCGGTGACCGCCCTCGAGCGCAGTGAGCGCCTCCTCCAGCGCGCGCGTGGTCGGCGTCCCGAGCCGGCCGTAATAGGTCCCCGGCGCGTCGGCTGCGCGGTCGAGGCGCTTCCGCTCCCAGGCCGCCAGCGACTCGGCGAGGATGGTCGAAGCATGGAAGACGGGCGGATTGACCGCGCCTTCGAAGCGTTCCGGATGGCGGCCGGCGTGCACCGCCTTGGTGTCGTCGCGCATGGGGTTTTTCGGGTCCTGGTTGGCCGGGCAGGCCAATATTCTGCCCCGCGCCGCCAGCCTTCGAGCGCCCCTTCTAATCGTGCCGGGGGCGGGGAACCCGGCGGTCTCCGGGGCGTCTATGTCGGTTACTGTCCGTTTGAACCCATCTCACCAAGGACCTTCGATGATCACCCATGTCCCCGCGCGCAACTGCCAGTTCCACGGCGGCGAGAAGAGCGAGCGCGGCTTTCTCGTCTTCTGCGGCAAGCCGGCCAAGGAAGGCTACAGCTACTGCGGCGAGCACCACTGCCGGGTCTACCAGCGTGCCTCCGGCATGCCGCTCGTCCCCCGTGTCGTCCACGAGGTCGCCGTGGAAACCGTGGAGGTGGCGGCGCCCGAAATCGAGCGGGAAGCGGCTTAGCCCCCCCGGCTGGTCAGGGCCCGGCGCGGGGCAGGGTTGTGCAGCCGAGGTTGGCATACTCCGGGCACCCTAGGAAGGCTTTTCAGTCCGCCCTTGTCGCTGGCGCGTTCCCTGTTCCTTTGGATCGCCGCGCGGCGTGTCTTTCGTGTCTGGCGGGGCCGTATTACAATCGCCGCATGAAGACCCTTACCGTCCGGCTCCCCGAGGCGCTGGTGGCCGAGATCGAGGCCGAATCCCGCGCCCGCAAGCTCGCCAAGTCCGACGTCGTCCGCGAGCGGTTGAGCCGCCGCGCCGGATCGTCCCGCAGACGGCGCGCGCCGCTCGACGCCATCGCCGATCTCATCGGCTCCGTGGACGGACTCCCGGCCGATTTGAGCGTACAGCGGAAGCGCTACCTCAAGACGACTGGCTATGGCCAGAAACGTGCTCGTTGACACCGGCTTCCTGGTCGCTTTGCTGAGCCGCCGCGATGGCAACCACCAGTGGGCGGCCGCGCAGTCGCAGCGCTTTCCTCCACCTTGGAGCACCTGCGAGGCGGTTCTGTCGGAGGCGTTCCATCTCTTGGAAGCGCACGGCGCGCCCGCGCTCGCCGCGCTTCTGCGCCGCCGCGCTGTGCTCCCGACCTTCGCGCTGGGCGAGGACTTCGAGCGGACGCTGAAGCTAATGGAGAAGTACGCGGACGTCCCGATGGGCCTCGCCGATGCCTGCCTCGTGCGCATGACCGAAGCGCTCGCCGACCCCGTCCTCCTCACCACCGACACCGACTTCCGCATCTACCGCCGCCACAGCCGCCAAGCCGTTCCCTGCGTGATTCCGTCGTAAGGCGTCGCAGAAGCTAGGCTCAGCACCTTCTGCCCGGCGCGGGGCCCGGGTGCAATGCGGTAGGTGCAGGACGGCAACTCGGCGGCCTGTAGGACGCACGCCGACAAGACGGTCGGCAAAGGACCGACAGTCGCATCGGCGTTCCGCCGATGGGTTCGCGCCGCGGCGCCGCCTACGATGCGCTCATGGACACCAGCGCAACCGAGGGAGGCAGCATGTACCGGGACTTTCCCCAGCCCGCCGGATTCGGCGCGATGCCGATGCGGATGGCGCCGGCGCGCGCCGATCCGGCGCGATACGGGCGCCTCCATGGCACCTCGCCAGCGATGCGCGAGGTGTACCGGATGATCGAGCGGGTCGCGCCCACGGAGGTGACCGTGTTCCTGATCGGCGAGAGCGGGTCAGGCAAGGAGCTTGTCGCGCAGACGCTGCACGAGCGCAGCCGCCGGGCGGACGGGCCGTTCATCGCGGTGAACTGCGGCGCGATCCCCGCCAACCTCGTCGAGGCCGAGCTGTTCGGCTACGAGAAGGGCGCGTTCACCGGCGCGATCCGGAGCCACCGCGGCTATTTTCAGCGCGCCGCCGGCGGCACGCTCTTTCTCGACGAGATCAGCGAGACGGCGCCCGAGATGCAGGTGCGCCTGCTCCGGGTGCTCGAGACGCCGCGCTTCACGCCTGTCGGCGGCGAGGCGGAACTCGCCGCCGACGTCCGGGTGATCGCCGCGACGAACCGGGTTCCGGCCCAAGCGGTCAGCGACGGCCGGCTCCGCGAGGACCTGATGTATCGCCTCGCGGTGTTCCCGATCCAGCTCCCACCGCTCCGCGCGCGCGGCGACGACGTCGACTTGCTCGCGCGGCGCTCTCTCGAGGCGCTGAACCGGAAGGCGGGAACCGCGAAGCGCTTCTCCGCGACCTCGCTCGTGCGGCTCGCAGCCCACGCCTGGCCCGGCAACGTCCGGGAGCTCGAGAACGCGGTCCAGCGGGCGTTCATCCTGGCCGACGAGGAGCTGGAGATCGACTTCGCCGCTGCCGGTCCGGCCGAGGGCGCCTCGACGCCCCGCGACGGCCTGAGTTTCCCGATCGGGACGCCGCTCGCGGACATGGAGCGCGCGGCGATTCTCGCGACCCTCCACCGCTGCGGGGGCAACAAGCGGCGCTGCGCCGAGATCCTCGGCATCAGTCTCAAGACGCTCTATAACCGGCTCGCCGAGTATCAGCCGGCGAGGCGCGGGGTCGAAGCCGGGGCGGCCTGGCCGAGCGTCTCGGCGGTCGGAGGGCTGGCGTGAACGCCGTGGCGACGCTCGAGCCCGATCGGGCGCAGCTTGCTCTCGTGCGGCGAAGCGCCGCTGCTAGAATCGTCCGGGACTCGTCGCCCCACGGCGACCCACACGATGATCAGACTCCTCATCGCCGACGACCACGCCATCGTCCGCGCCGGCCTCAAACAATTCATCGCCGGCGAGATCGACATGGAAGTCGCCGCCGAGGCGGGGACGGGCGCCGAGGCGCTGGCCGCCGCGACCCGGGGCGGGATCGACGTCGTGCTGCTCGACATCTCGCTCCCCGACCAGAGCGGCGTGGACGTGCTGAAGCGGCTGAAGCGCGTTCGGCCCCAGTTGCCGGTCCTCATCTTGTCGGGCTATTCCGAGCAGCAGTACGCGATCAACCTCCTCCGGGCCGGCGCGGCGGGCTACCTCAACAAGGAGGCCGCCTCGTCCGAGCTCGTCAGCGCGATCCGGACCGTCGCTCAGGGCCGCCGCTACGTGAGCCCGGCCATCATGCAGGTCCTCGCCGCCGATCTCGCGGGCGAGCCGGGAAAGCCGCTGCACGCGCAGCTCTCGGCGCGGGAGTTCCAGATCTTCCGCAAGCTCGCCGAGGGGGCCGCCGTGTCGCAGATCGCCGAGGACTTGCACCTCTCGGTGAAGACCGTCAGCACCTATCGCACCCGGATCCTCGAGAAGATGAGCATGAAGAACAACGCGGACCTCACCTACTACGCGATCAAGAACGGGCTGATCGACTGAGCGCGGTGCGCGGGTGGCGGTGGGCGGACGACACCACTGTCGGAACCCGGTCAGGGGCCGGCGCCCGCCGGGGACCGGCGGGGCGGGCCAGACGGATGTAGGACAAACGCCGATACCGGCCCGTCCGGGCCGCTGCTAGCATCGAGGCGCCTATGCTCTTGTCATTGCCCGATCGCAGCCCGATGACCCCCGGCGCGGTGCGACCGCTGCGGGTGTTCCTGGTCGAGGATTCGCCGCTCATCTGCAAGCGGCTGTACGAGTCGCTCGATTCGCCGGGCCGGATCGAGATCGTCGGCCACGCCGACACCGAGCGCGATGCGACCGCAGCGCTCGGCCTGCAACCTTGGGACGCGCTCGTGCTCGATCTGCGCCTGCGCGAAGGGACGGGGTTCGGCGTGCTCAAGGCGCTGGCGGACGGCGGGCGCGCCACCGGCACGAAGGTCATCGTCTACACGAACTACGCGCTGCCCCGACTGCGCGACAAGTGCACGAAGCTCGGCGCCGATTACGTCCTCGACAAGGGCGCCGACTACGACCGCCTGAAGGGCCTGCTCGAGGCAATGGCCGACGAGCGGGGCAGCTAGCTCGGCGATTCCCCGAGGCCGCCGCTCACCGGCGCCTCGCCATCGTCGCGATCCGCCACGGCGTCCTCGGGCTAGCGGCGCCAGCGCTCGCCCTCCAGGGGTTCGGGAGGAACGGACACCGGCTCGGCGGCCTGCTCGCGCAACGGCACAAACACCTCGATCCTCGCGCCCGAGCCGGGCGTCGATTTGATCACCAGCTCTCCGCGCAGCGCGCGCACGCGCTGCTGCATGCCGAGGATGCCGTGCGAACGCTTGCGTCGCTCGTCGGGCGGCGGCAGGCCGACCCCGTCGTCCGCGAACACGAGCGCCACGCCGGCCGCGCTCCGGGAAAGCGCCACGGTCACGTTGCGCGCCTTCGCGTAGCGCACCACGTTGGTCAGCGCCTCCTGCACGATTCGGAACAGCGCGACCGCGACCTGGTCCGGCAGATCGGGCTCCTCTTCCGGCAGCGTGACTTCGTGCGCAAGCCCCGCCCGGCCGCACACCTCTGCCACGTGCGCCTGGATCGCGGCCCCGAGACCCAGGTTGTCGAGCAGCGTGGGCCGCAGCTCCTCGGTCATCCGGCGCTTGATTGCGATCGCCTGGTCGAGCACGCCGAGCACCCCGCGGAGCTTCGCCGCCGTCACGCCGTCGACGCCCGTGACGCGGCCGTGCGCCCAGGCGACGTCCATCTTCGCCGCGACGAGGATGCTGCCGAGCTCGTCGTGAATGTCGCGCGCGAGCTTCGACTTCTCCGCCTCGCTGACCTGCTGCAGGTGGCTCGAGAGCTCGGCGAGCTCAGTCATGCGCTGGTCCACCGCGGCCTCCAGCCGCCGCCGCTCGTCGAGCATCGAGGCGTGGCGCCGCTCGCGCAACCGGAACTCCCGGCGCGCGAGGAAGGCCACCAGGACGAGCAGCGCGATCGAGAAGGCGGTGAGGAGCTGCATCGCGAGCCGCAGCTCGAAGATCTCGCCCGACCGGCGCGCAACGCTCGCCGCGAGGCGGCTCTCCTCTTCGGCCTGCAGCTCGCGCACCTGCGCGCGGATCTGGCTCATCGTGTTCGAGCCGACGGCCGCGGCGAGCAGCTCGGGGGTCGCCGTCCGCCCGCGGCTCCGATAGAGCCCCAGCGCCGTCTTCAGCTCGGTCACCTTCTGGTCGACGAGCTTGGTCAGCCGCGCGCCGTGGCCCTCCGGCGACGCCGCGCGCTCCGCATCGAGCGTCTCGCTCAAGGCCCGCATGCGCTTCTCGATCCCGGGGAGCGCCATCAGGTAGGGCTCGAGCTCCGCCTCACGGCCGGTCATCAAATAGGCCCGGAAACCGGCTTCGGCTTCGGCGAGCAGCCGCACGGTGTCGCTCAGCGCCGTCTGCACGGCGAACGACGCCGCGGTCGATCGGCGCGTCGCCTCGAGCTCCCGAAACCCCTGCTCGGCGAACACCAGCGCGACCAGCGGGAGAAGCACGCCGAGGACGATGGGAACGAGTACCTTGAAGGGCAGGAGCCGCTTCATCGCGCGGATATCTTCGCCTCCCCGGCAGCCCCGTTCAACCGGCCAATTGTCAAACAACGCAACACGCGCGGCGTTGCCCTCGTTCGGCGCGGAAGGCGCCGCGTAGTCGCGACGGCCGTGCGCCGACGGCCTCACTCGAGAGCCCTCGCCCGCCCGCCGCCTCCGCTGACCGTCAGGTGCGCCAACGGTCCGGGGCGGCCGTCGCGTTGCGCATTCTTACAAGCGGCGCTGCAAGATCCACATCGCCGGCGCGAGCCTCGCGCCGGCGCTTGCAGCCACGTTTCTGATTCTCCTGGACTTCGGTCGCGCCTTTGAGCTGGCACGCAGCCTGCGAGGCGAACGGGCGTGATGCTCACGCACGCCGCTCGCCAGCCGGGGCCGTGTCGGCGGATGCGCCGGTCGGCGTGAGCGCGCCGAACGCATCGCCATCGAGGGCCGAAGGAACGATGACCAGTTCTGCCGCCCGAATCAGTCTGATGTACGCCACCTACGACCCCGAAGCGCTCTACCGCTTCTTCGTGCTCGTCGGCGCGGACGTCCACGCGAGCTGGGTGCCGTTCCTGCCCGCCGGCCTCGTCGCGCCCTGCCAGTCGAGTCCGCTCGGCGTGCGCTTGCTTTCGCGGCTCCTGCTCCACCGCTTTCACGATCTCCGCGTGCCGGATCTCCTGGTGCTCACGCCGGAGCACCGCTGGCTCCTCGCACCGCGCGCCGCGCTCGCCGCGCGGGCGCGCGCGATCGGCGCGCGCGCCCTCGCGCCGCGGCTCCGGATGGACGCGGCCCGGGAGCGGGGACCGAGCCTGCGGGAAGCGTTTGGCGAAGCACTCTACCAAGAGGCGCTTGGCGCCGAGCCGATCGGGTTGCGCGGCGTGCCGTGGCGGGCGATCGAGGCTTGGGCGGAGCCCCGGGAGATCGCAGCTTTCGCCGAGCGCGTCGGGGTCGGGCTCATGCTCCAGGCGCTCTCCGACTCCGAGCGCGGGCTGCGGCGTCGCCTGGGGCTGCGGTTTCCGCGCGAGTACACGACTCGGGGAAGTTGGCGGGCCGCCGCCGCCAACCTGGCGCCGGTGCGGGCGCAGCTCACGCCGTGCTTGCAGTGACGGCCCGATCTCAGCTCAAGGCGAAGCGCGCAATCCTCGCCGACCGCGCCCGCGCGCTCGCCCGCATCGACGCCGAGCTGGCGATGTTGCGCGCGCACCGCGACGCCGTTCGCCACGACGCCGAGGCGCCGTCGCTCGGCCGGAGACTCGACCTGCTGCGCCGGTCGCGCGTGGCCGATCGCCTCGCGCGGCTCGACGACCGCGAGCGGACGAAGCTGGTCGAGCGCGCGGCGGTCGCCGCGGGCGCCGCTGCGGCCGCCCACGACTTCGCCGAGAGCGCGCGCGCATACCACGCGCTGCGCCAGAAGGCCGAGCCCCGGGACGGCGAGCGCGAACCCCGGCCGGTGCGCGCGGCCGGGGCGGCGGAGCGCGATCTTGGGTGACCTGAACGCCGCCGCGAAGATCAGTCGCGCGCCCCCGCTCCCGGTCGCGCGGCTCCTCGCCCCCCGCGAGCGACGCGCCTTGGAGCGCGCGCGGAAGAGCGCCGTTGCGCTGACCGAGCGGGAGCAGGAGCTGACGCGCCTCGCCCGCGCGCTCCTCGCGGTGCGCGAGGGGCAGCGAGCGCTGCGCCGCGAGGAGTGGTCCGAGCTCGACCTCGTCCGCCTCAAGCAGCTGCGCGAGCGGCTCGCGCAGCTCGCCGACCACGAGCAGGCGATACGCGGCGCACGCGCGCAGCTCGCCGCGCGGGCGGCCGCCGCTGCGCGCGCGCTCGCGGCGAGCATGCGAGCGCTGCGGGCCGCGCGCCGGACGCGGAAGATCCCTTCGAGCGGGAGGGCTTGAGCGGCGCGGCCCAGGCGCCTCAGGCGGTCTCCATGGCGAGGGATGCATTCATCGAGCGCGACTCGGGGAGGAGTGTGCTAACTTGGCTGGATGAGGGAGTTGGCGCGACTGCTCAACGACATGCAGGCCGCCGGTGTGATCGAGAACTACGCCGTTTTCGGTGCGATGGCTCAGATGCGTTACACCGAGGCGGTGGCCACCCTCGACGCGGACGTCTTGGTTGCCGTGGCGTCCCCGGAGCGGATGGATGTACTCGCGGAAGTCTACGAGTTCTGCGCCCGGCGTGGCTTCCGCGCTGAGGGCGAAGCGATCCGGGTGGGAGCGTGGCCGGTGCAGTTCGTGCCTGTATTCAGTCCACTCACGCGGGAGGCCATGGAGCAGGCGGATACGGCGGACTTCGAGGGGATTCCGCTGCGGGTCGTGCGAGCGGATCACCTCGCCGTCATTGCGTTGAGCGTCGGGCGTGCCAAGGACTATGCGCGCATCCTGGCCTTGCTCGAATCCCTTAGCGTGACTCGGGACGAGATCGCGCGCCTCGCGGCGCGGCACGGATTGTCCGAGGCTTGGCGCCGGTTTGAAGCGAGATTTGCCGATGACTGAGATTCCTGAACGGCTGAAGAAGCAGGCCCAGTGGCAGAAGAGCCGGAGAGATCTGTCCTGGCCCGAAAAAGTCCGTCTCGCTGAAGCGATCCGCGACTCGCTCGAGTCGCTGCGCCGATCGCGGTCCGGGGCGAATGCCCCGCGTCAGGTCCGCCGGTCGTAGGTCAGGCGGATCAGCTCGGTCGCCGAGCCGGGAACTGCGCGATTCCGGAAAATCGTCAACCCTTGCCTGGGCAAGTGCTTGTGTCTGGTGCCGGCTGACCGAATCGAACGGACGACCTACCGCTTACAAGGCGAGTCGAAATCGCCGGGTAGACCATTGATCCGCTGGCGATCGGTGTACCGGCCGCTACGCAATTCTAGCGGCATCTAGCGCGCGAAAACGCTAAGCGCGGGGGAGGGTTGTGCAGCTAAGGTTCGCGCACTCTAGGTGCCCCAGGAGGGTCCTCAGTCCGCGCAAATGCCTTGCGGTCGTCGGGAAATCAGCTACGTGTCCCCTTCATCTTGGGCTTGGGCACCCAGTGCTTCCTTGATAGCGCGGGTAGCGAGGAACATCGGGGTCTGTTGCGGCCGGGCGTCCGCGTGACCCTCGATCGCCTCGACCGGGATGAAGCCGTATTTCGCGTAGAAGTCAACGGCATCGGGCTTCGCATCGACGAGCACTCCCACGCAGCCGTAGTCGTTCGCCATTCGAAGGGCCAGATCGAGCACGAAGCGTAGAAGCTGCTTACCGAGTCCCTCGCCTCGAGCTGATCGGTCCACCGCGAGGCGCGCAAGCCGCAGTACGGGTAGAGGGTACCGGGGCAGCTTTCGGCGCGCAGCGGAGGGCAACCCGTCGATCTCGACATGGCCGGGGGCGACGGTCGCAAAGCCCAGGACGCGCCGGTCGTCGAGCGCGACGTACGTGACCCCGACGTAGTGCCGAAACTGGTTCTGGCCCGCGAACTTCTGGAAGAACCGATCGAGATCGGGGTCGCCGGACTGGAACTGCGCGCGGTCGTCCCCTTCGCGAAGGGCCCTAATCTCGATCACGCATCAGGTCGCGAAGCGGCTTGGTGGGCTTGCCGGTCTTCATTTGCTTCAGGATTGCGCCGCCGGACTTCCGCGTCACCACGAGCTTCGGATGGACGATCACGTCCGCCGGCAGCTCCTGTAGCGCCTGCAGGTGGTGGCGCAGCGCCTGCTCGACCAGGTGGCCTTTCTTCACGCCGGTCGCGCGGACATGCCGCTCGAGCAGCTCCCTGGTCGTGCGTGAGACAAGTGCCGAGATTTGGGTCTCTTTCTCCATTTCAGTTGGAGAATCTACATTTTTGTATGATTGATGTCAACCCTCGAACCAATGGTAGCGCTGCGTGGCTTGATTCTGGTGCCGGCTGACCGAATCGAACGGACGACCTGCAGCTTACAAGGCGACTCGGAAATCGCCGCGTAGGCCGTTGATCCCAGGCCCTCCGGCCCGCCGACGCTGCACAATTCTAGCTCCGTCTCCCGCACGAAAATCCTAGGCGCGGGAAGTTGGCGTGTTCGAGGCGCGCTAGAGGGATTGTCAGTCCGCCCAGGGAGCCGATGAGCGGAAGGAGCGGTGAGCGTGAGGGCGCGGGTGTGGTGCGCAAGCGCCTCGCCCAGGCGCGCGCCGCGCTCAACACCCCCGCCCCGGCTCCTGTCCCCCTCGAGTCCGTCGAGGCCCTCTGCCAGCGCGTGCTCGGGATCGACATCCACCGCGCTAAGAGAGTCCTGGGACGGGTCACGTCTTGACCAGCCCAGGCCATCGCAGAAGGCCGGATCTGTCGGGCCACTTGACAGACTCGGTCTGGCTCGCGCTGCTGAGCCACGTGGGTCGCTCGAAACGACGTTCTCCTACACCGCTCCCCTAACGACGTGATTTCATGGTACTCGGTGCATCGAGCCCCATCTGCAGTCGACGCGCGAGACGGGATCATCTGGGAGGCACGTCAGAGCGACGGTCGACGCGATCACCGGAATCGCCCCCGATCCCAGCATTTGTCGGCGCGCCTTACAACCGGGGCCGGATTTCACCCCCTGGGTCTCGCCACGACACGAGACACCCCTTGTATTCCGAGGCTTGCTGGGGCTTGGCACGGCCCTTGCTGGCGATAGGTTTCACAACTTTGAACCCTGGGTTGGAGACGGCTCCATGTTTACAGAGCTTGTCCAGCGTCCTCGCTCCCCCGGTGCCTTGCACGTCGATCTGCGGCGGTCGCCGCGGACGTTCGCCTTCGCCGCACTCCTCGTTGTCGCCGCGTCGTTGCCTCTTCCTGCCAGTGCCATCGCGGAGGCCCGGGCTGTGGCTGGCGGGACGGTCGCATGCAGCCCCAGCAGCCCCGGCATCGAGGACCACTTCGAAGACTTCCAACCCGAATTTGCCCTCACCTTTGCCCTCGCCGAGGGAACGGTGACCGACCCGCCGTGCGGTCCCGGCCACCCGGCGCTCGGCCTTAGCCTGGCCGCGGGCGGTCTCGCATCGGCGGATCTGCGCACCGGGGAAATGAGCGCCTTGGCAAATGCGAGCGGAGCCCCTTTTGCGTCCCCCGCCCTCGCCTTTGGAGCGGGATCGGGGCGACTCATCGACACGGTGACCGTCCACGGGCCCACCCCGTCATTCGTGACCAACGCGCGCCTGGCTCTCCATGTGGAAGGGACGCTCACGGGCTTCAGCTCCGTAGCCGCGGTTGTCCAGCGGTTCGGCTCCCTCATCTTCACTGACTTCGATTGCGTCACTACCATTGTGGGTTCGCCTCTGTTCGGCTGCGGCCCCGGATTCCTCGGTCCCCCGGGCGATTTCGCGTTCGATCTCGCCGTCAATATCGCCGTGAACTCGTCCAGCCCCACCTTTACGTTTCTCACGGAGCTCAGCGCACTGGCGGGCAATGAGGGGGAAGCCGATGCTTCGTCGACCGCGACTTTCTCTATTGGGCTGCCGCCCGGCTTCACGTTTACGTCTGAGTCGGGGGTTCTCCTGGCTGGGCCAGGGGATCTCATGGTCCCCGAGCCTTCGAGCCTAGCGCTCGTCGCAACGGGGCTCGCCGGGCTCCTGCTCTGGGGCCTCAGCGGCGCGCTTCGCGGCCGCCGGAGGCTCGTCGGCTGAGGTGCGCTGCGCGCCACACCGTTGGCGTGGCGTCTGTTCGAAATCAGCTGGCAACCACGAAGAGCGGTTAGCGCCCGCGCACGCCAATCGCTCTGGCGCGCGACGCTTCGCCGGGCGAACCGCGAGCTCGCCGATGCCGGTGTCGCGATCGCGGGGCTGACTTTTCACGACCTGCGGTCGAAGGCCATCGACGACGCCGCGGAGCGCGGCCGCGACCCAGTGGCGTTCGCAAGCCACTCAGACAGCAAGGTGACGCGGCGGCACTACCTCCGCCGAGCGAAGCGGCAGACGCCGCTGGAATAACCGCCGAGGACACACCTGCGCCTGCCCGGAATTGTGTAATTCCGGGGAATTGGCAAACCGTCCTCGCGTAAGTGCTTGATCTTGGTGCCGGCTGACCGAATCGAACGGACGACCTACCGCTTACAAGGCGGTTGCTCTACCGACTGAGCTAAGCCGGCTCGGGCGACGATTATACGCGGCGGGCCGTCGCATCCCGGCGCTCACGCGAGCGCCGCACGCACGCGCTCCGGCGTGAACGGGATCGACCGGAGCCGCGCGCCGGTCGCGTCGAAGATCGCGTTGGCGACCGCGGCGAACACCGGTGCCGTGGCCGGCTCCCCGGCGCCGAGCGAGGGCTGGTCGCGGCGGTCGATGAGGCTGATGGCGATCTCGTCCGGGACGTCGCTGAACCGCAGGATCGGGTACGACGCCCAGTCGAGGGAGGTGACCGCCCGCCGGTCGAACCGGACCTCCTCCAGCAGCGCACGGCTGAGCGCCTGGATGACGTTGCCCTCGATCTGGTTCCTAACGCCATCGGGGTTCACGATCAGGCCGCAATCGTGCGCGACGTATGCCCGCTCAACCCGGACCTTCCCGCTCGCGCGGTCCACCCGCACCTCGACGACAAGGCCGACGTAGGCACCGGCGTTGTCGTACTGGACGAACGCCGCGCCGCGACCGGTCCCCGATGCGAGATCGGCCTGCGGGCTCCGTCGCGGGTCCCAGCGGGCGAGCTTCGCGACCTCCTCCAGCACTGCGACCGCCCGCGGATCCTGCAGGTGCCGCAGGCGAAACGCGATCGGGTCGACGCCGGCCACCGCGGCGAGCTCGTCCATGAACGACTCGATCGCGAACGTGTTCTGCGGCGAGCCGAGCCCGCGCAGCGCGGACGTACGGAGCACCGAGGCCTCGAGCAGGCTCATCCGCACGCGGTCGTTCGGGAAGCGGTATGCGGGCCGCGCATTCCGGTCGGCGCCGACGACGCCGACGCTGCGGGGAAGCCCGAGCTCCGCCCCGGCCAGCAGGTTCCCCGGCGCGGCGCCGCTCGGACGGCTGCTGTGCGTCGGGCTGTAGACGCGGGAATCCCATGCGACGACGCGCCCGCGCGCGTCGAGGCCGCCCCGCACCGTGATCGCCATCGCCGGCCCCTTCGGCTCCCCGCCGTGCTCGTCGGCGCGCGTCCACTGCACCCGGACGGGCGCGCCGACCGCCTGCGAGAGCAGCGCCGCATCGGCGGTCACGTCGTCGGCCCCGTTGTGCCCGTAGCAGCCCGAGCCCTCGACCCAGATCAGGCGCACCTGGTCGGGAGCGAGCCCGAGCAGCGTCGCGACGCTCGCCCGGGTGAGAAACGAGCTCTGCGTCGCCGACCATAGCGTCGCCGCATCCGGCCGCACGTCGGCCACCGCGCACGAAGGCCCGATCGAGGCGTGCATCTGGAACGGCACGAAGTATTCGGCGCTCGAGGTCCTGGCGGCCGTCGCAAGGGCGGCCTCGACGTCGCCGTTCGCCTGCGCGACGCGCTCGGTTGCCGGCGCGGTCTTGAGCGCCGCGGGCAGGGCTGCCGCCCCGAGCAGCTCGGCGCCGCCCTGCCAGGTCACCTGGAGCGCCGCTGCGGCCGCGATTGCCTGCTCCTCGCGCTCGGCGACGACGCCGACGAAGTTCCCCAGCCCGACGACGCGCACGTTGCCCGGGAGCCCCGCGACCGAGGATGCGTCCACTGCGGCGACGGTCGCCCCCGCGCGCGGGGATCGGACGACGCGGCCATGCAGCATGCGCGGCACGCCCAGGTTCTGGATGTACGGGTGCGTCCCGTAGACCTTGCCGGGCAAATCGACGCGGGGAATCGGCTTGCCGATCACGGTCATCGCCGCGGGCGGCTTGAGCCGTCCGCGCAGCGCGAGCTTCGCGTCGAGACGTCCGCCGCCGACGAGCTCGGCGTAGCTGACGCGCCGGCCGCCGGGGCCGGTCACGACACCGTCCTTGGCGGCGAGGCTGGCGACGGGGACGCCCAGCCGGACCGCCGCCATGCTGAGCAGCGTCTGCCGCGCGTCGGCGGCGGCCTGGCGGATCTGCGGTCCGGCGCTCTGGAGCGTACGGCTGCCGACCGTCGGTCCCTGGTCGGGGCAGCGCTCGGTATCGCCCATGACCAGGCTGATCTGCCCGACGGCGACCTCGAGCTCCTCGGCGACGAGCTGCGCGATCGCGGTCTCGATGCCGGTGCCAAGCTCGACCTTGCCGCAGAACGCGGTGACGTGGCCATCCGTGGCGATCGCCAGCCAGGCATCGAGGTCCTGGGTCGGCGGCAGGCCGGCCTGCGCGAGGGCCTCGATCGGGAGGCCGAACGACACGACGAGCGCGCCGGAGCGCCCGAGGAAATCGCGGCGCGACCGGTTCATGTCGCGGCTCGCACTGCGCGGCGCACGGCCCGCAGGATGCGAAGGTGCGCGCCGCAGCGGCAGAGGTTGCCGTCGAGCGCGGCGCGAAGCTGGGCGTCGGTCGGCCGCGCGACCTCCTTCAGGAGGGCCGCCGCGGTCATCACCATGCCGCTCGTGCAATAGCCGCATTGCGCGGCCTGCTCAGCGATGAACGCCGCCTGCAGCGGGTGCGGGCGCTCGGGCGTGCCGAGCCCCTCGATCGTCGTCACCGGCGCCTCGATTCTCCCGACCGGGACTGCGCACGAGCGGGTCGCCTTGTCGCCGACGTGCACCGTGCAGGCGCCGCACTGCGCGAGCCCGCAGCCGAACTTCGGGCCGTGCAGGCCGAGCTCGTTCCGCAGCACGTACAGGAGCGGTGTGTCGGGCGCAGCCGCGACCTCGTGCGGCTTGCCGTTCACGATCAGGGTGCGAGCCACGAGCCGGAATGACCTCGCCGCCCGCGCGAGCGGGCGCGGCGCGAGGTCACTTGATCACGCGGAGTTTCGGCTTGGCTCCGCCGGGGGCGGACGGCGGGTCGGGTGCGGCTGGATCCCGACGCGAGAGCGCCTCCCCGCTCGCCTCCCACGGCGTCGCCGGGCGCTCCATCTCGAAGGACATGCCGTGGCCGTTCTCGCGCGCGTAGATCGCCGCGACCTGCCCCACCGGGATCACGAGCTCCTTGGGCACGCCGCCGAACCGGGCGGAAAACTCGATGAACTCGTTGCCGATCCGCAGGCGATGCGCGGCGAGCGGGCCGATGTTCAGCACGATCTCGCCGTTGCGGACGTACTCCTGCGGCACGCGGGTGTCGGCGTCGACCACAACCGAGACGTAGGGCGTGTAGCCGCTGTCGACGCACCACTCGTAGAGGGCGCGCAGCAGGTAGGGCTTGGTCGGGGCGGGGTCCGCCATGCGGGTCGAGTGTACGCCTGGGCGGCCGGCGAAGGCGCGGGAAGATGTCTCGGTCCGGGTCCCGGGTTGCGCCGCGGTTACTTGCGCATCACCTTCTCGGAGGGCGTGAGCGCGTCGATGAACGCCGGCCGGCTGAACAGCCGCTCGGCGTACTTCGCGAGCGGCGCCGCCGACCGCGGCAGCGACA
>Ga0184637_10001174_pt1 | contig 18295 bp, 18 predicted proteins | sample PLM3_127_b2_FD_133143 | JGI IMG/M metagenome (GOLD analysis project Ga0184637, IMG submission 133143) | Groundwater sediment microbial communities from an aquifer in East River, Colorado, USA - PLM3_127_b2 | ecosystem: Environmental > Terrestrial > Soil > Riparian zone | place: USA: East River...
ACGCGGCGGGCGAGGCGGCGAGCGAAGCCGCTCGGGACGGCGGCAAGGCTGCGGCGGGAGAGGCGGCCCGGGAGATCGCCAAGGAGCAGGGCCGCGGCAACGGTCACGGTTCCGGCGGCAACTAGCAGATCGAAGGCGGCGATCCGCGCGGTTGGAAGATGCGCCAGTGGACGATCATCCACGGGTGCACCCGCGCGTGCACTCTGGTCGCGTTAGTGGGTCTTTGGGGAGCGACGGCGGCCGTCGCAAACCCCGAAGACGCCGCTGCCGATCTCGCGCGCGCCGAGGAGCTGCTCGCGGCCGGACGGCTCTACCCCGCGGAGCAGGCCGTGCGCGACGCGCTCGAGTCCGAGCCCGACTGGGCGCGCGCCTACCAGCTGCTCGGGCGCATCCTGATCCGGCGCGAGAAGCCGGTGCCTGCCGCCGCCGCGCTCGAACGCGCGGCGGCGCTCGAGCCCACTCTCTCCGGGCTCGACCGAGACCTCGGCCTCGCCCGCTTCGCCGCTGACGACTTCACAGGCGCGCGCGACGCGTTCCTGCGCGCGCTGGAGCGCGACGCCGGCGACACGCCGCTGCGCCTGCGCCTCGGCCTCTGCGACGTAGCACTCGGCGACCCCGAGCAGGCGGCCCGGGAGTTCGAGCGCGCAGCGAACGATCCGGCCCACCGCCAGATCGCACTCTACTACCTGGGCGTGGCACGCGAGCAGGCGGGTTGGCGCGAGGAGGCGCGCGACGCCTTCGAGCGCGCGGTCGCCCTCGATCCGCCCACGGCGATCGCGAGCCGTGCCTGGGCGCGCGTGCAGGCGCTGGAGCAGACCGAAGACGAGCGCCCCTGGCACGTCGCGCTGGGAGCGGGGCTGCTCTACGACAGCAACGTCACCCGCCGAGAGATCGACCGCGCGAGCGGCGAGCCGGACGGTGCCGCTCAGCTCGAGCTCGGGGCGTCCGGCGAGCTGCCGGTACGCGACTGGTTCGAGGTCGCGGCGGGCTACGACTTCTACCAGTCGCTGTACTTCGATGCCCGGGAGTTCGACCTCCAGTCCCACGGCTTCCGCGTCTCGGCCCAGCGTCGTCTCGGCCCCGCGGACGCTGCTCTCGGCTACGTCTACAGCCTGAGCACCCTCGACGCGAAGCGCTTCCTCGACTTCCACGAGCTGCGTCCTTCGCTGGGCATCGCGCCCGCGCCGTGGTGGTACGTCTCGCTCGGCCCCGCGTGGCGGGTGAAGCGCTTCGAGCAGGACCCGCGTCGCGACGCCGAGCAGGCCGCGCTCGGGCTCTTGCAGCTCTTTCCACTCGGAGACTGGAAGCGCCACGCGCTCGTCGGTCTCGATTTCGAGCGCGAGAACGCCGACTCCAGTGCGTTCGACTACCGCGGCTTCGCCAGCCAGCTCGCATTCCACCTCCCGTTCGCGGTCGGCGAACGCGAGTGGAACGCCGACCTGCGCTACCGCTTCCGCTGGCGCGACTACACCCGCGCCGCGTCGGCGCCCGACGGCCGGCGCGAAGACCTCATCCATTCGGCGCGCGTGCGGCTCGAGATCCCGATCGCGCGCTACGTCGCGATTCGCACCGAGTACGAGTTCGAGGACGCCAGGTCGGACCTGCGCTCAGCCGATTACACGAACCACATCGTCGGTGTCTCCGTGCGCTTTGCGATGTAGTATCGATTGACCACGCTCACCCAGCAGGAATCAATGAAACGCACGAACCTATTCGTCACGCTGACCCTGTTCGCGCTTGCCAGCAGCCCGATCGTGGCCTTTGCGGACCACCACGAGCCCGGCGCCAAAGCCGCCGAGAAGCGCAGCGAGAAGGCGGCCTAGAAATCCAACGCGCAGTGGTCCGACGACGCGAAAAAGGGTGCCGAGCAGAAGCCGGCGACCGGGGCCGCGTCTGGCGCCGCCGCGGAGAAGGCCGCCGCAGACAAGGCCAAGGCAAAGACGGGCGTCGACGCGAACTAACATACTCCCTCGACGCTCAACTGACTACGGAAGCGGGGCCTTCGATCACCCGATCGCGCCGCACTCGACCGCGAGCACCTCGGCCTCCTCGAGCATCCCCTCCAGCAGCGCGAGGCCGCCGTCCCAGAACGCAGGGTCGGCGATGTCGAGTCCGATCGCGGCGAGCAGACGCTCGGGGGTGTCGGAGCCGCCGGCTTCGAGCAGTGCCTCGTAGCGCGGCACGAAAGCAGCGCCCTCCTCGTCGCAACGGCGCAAGAGGGCCAGTACCAGGAGCTCTCCGAACGCGTACGCATAGCAGTAGAACGGGGAGTGGACGAAGTGCGGGATGTAGAGCCACCACCAGGCGTAGTCTTCGGAGAGCGCGACCGAATCGCCGAACATCGGCCGGTTCGCCGCGATCCACAGCTCGTTGACGCGCTCGAGCGGAAGCTCGCCCTCCTCGCGGCGCGCGGCGTGGAGCGCCTGCTCGAAGCGCGTCATCGCCACTTGACGGAACACCGTCGCGAACGCGTCCTCGAGCTTCCCGCACAAGAGCGCCAGGCGGACCTTCGGATCGCTCTCCTCGCCCAAGAGCCGCCGGAACACGAGCATCTCGGCGAACACGCTGGCCGTCTCCGCGGTGGTGAGCGGAGTGTCCTGCTCGAACAGGCCCTGCCGGGCCGCCAGCGACTGGTGCACGCCGTGGCCCAGCTCATGGGCGACCGTCATCACGTCGCGCAGGTTGCCGGTGTAGTTGAGCAGCACATAGGGATGGACGGAAGGCACGGTCGAGGCGGAGAACGCGCCGCCGCGCTTGCCGGGCCGCAGCTCGGCGTCGATCCACCGCTCTTCGAAGAAGCGCTCGGCCAGCTCGGCCATGCGCGGCGAGAAGTCGCGATAGGCGCTCGTCACGATCCGCCGCGCCTCTGCGAAGCTGCGCTGGCCTTCGGCGCCGCCGAGCGGCGCATAGCGGTCATAATCGGCGAGCGACGGGAGGCCGAGCAGCCGCGCCTTGAGCCGGTAGTAGCGCGCCACCAGGTCGTAGCGGCCGACGCAGGCGTCGAGCAGCGCGTCGACGCTCTCGCGCCGGGCCTCGTTGGCGAGGTGGCGCGCGGCCATCGGGTGGGCGTAGCTGCGCCGGCGGTCGTCGGCGGCCTTGTCCTGGACCAGTGTGTTGAAGATGAAGCCGAGCACGCGCGCATTCGCGCGCAGGCCGGCCGAGAGGCCCGCTGCGGCGGCACGGCGCGTCTCGCGGTCGGGATCGTAGAGGAGCGCGAGCGTCTCCTCCTCGGAGAGCTTTCGCACCTCGTCTGCGATCTTCACCTCGAAATGCAGGTCGGCCATGATCTGGTCGAACAGGCGGCTCCACGCCGCGCTGCCGGTGTTCGCCGCTTCGCCGAGCACGCGCTCCTCGGGCTCCGAGAGCACGTGCTCGCGGTAGCGGCGCATGCCGGCCAGGAAATGGCGGCGCCGAGCGAGCACCGGGTCGCCCTGCAGCGCTCTGGCCACGGCCTCGTCGGCAGCGAGCCACTCGAGCTCGAAGAAGAGCAGCGCGTTGCGGATCTCGGTGCCGCGCTCCTGCACGTGCTGGAGCAGCGCGCCGTGACGCGGCGTGATCGTGTCGGCCGCGAACGCGAGCGACGCAAACGACGCGACGCGACCGACCGGCTCCTGCAGCGCCTCGAGCTCGTCGAGCGCGCGCGCCAGCTCCGCCGCGTCGAGCGCGGCGACGCGCCCGCGATAGCGCAGCGCGAAGGCTTCGGCCTGCGCCGTCGCGGCGTCGAGATCTGCCTCGATCTTCGGGTCGTCGTGCCCGGCGTAGAGGTGCGTCAGGTCCCAGCGGATTCCCGCCGCCGGTCCGCCCGTCGTTGCCGCCTCGCTCATGCTCTCCTCGGTCCGTTGGGAGCGCGGAGCATACCAGCCCGCAGAGCCGCGCCGGGTCGCCTTCGTGTACCTTCGCGGCGTCATGCACGCCCCCCGCGTCGTGCTCCACGCCGACATGGACGCCTTCTACGCGTCGATCGAGCAGCGCGATCACCCGGAGCTGCGCGGCCGCCCGGTGGCGGTCGGTGGCGACGGCCGTCGCGGTGTGGTGTCGGCAGCGAGCTACGAAGCGCGCCGCTTCGGCGTGCACTCGGCGATGTCGAGCGTCGAGGCGCGGCGCCGCTGTCCCGAGCTCGTGTTCGTGCGCGGCTCGATGCGGCGCTACGCCGCCGAGTCGAAGCGGATCTTCGCGATCTTTGGCCGATTCACGCCGGTGGTGCAGGGCCTGTCGCTCGACGAGGCCTTCCTCGACCTCACCGGCACCGAGCGGCTGTGGGGCCCGGCGCGCGGCGTCGGTCTCGAGCTGCGCCGCGCGGTGCGCGAGGAGACCGATCTCGCCGTCTCGGTCGGGATCGCGCCGGTGAAGATGGTGGCGAAGATCGCCAGCGACCTGGCGAAGCCCGACGGCCTGCTCGAGGTCGCGCCCGGCACGGTGGCGGGCTTCCTCGAGCCGCTCCCGGTGCGCAGGATCTGGGGCGTGGGTCCGGTGGCCGAGCAGCGGCTGCACGCCGCGGGCTTCGCCACGATCGGCGATCTGGTGCGCTGTGACGCCGCCCCCCTCGAGGCGCGGCTGGGCGCGTGGGGGCTCGCGCTGGCGCGACTGGGCCGCGGCGGCGACCTCTCCGAGGTGGAGCCCTACCGGGACGCCGTCTCCTACAGCGAGGAGAACACCTTTGGCGACGACGTGTCGGCGCGCGAGGTGCTCGAGGCCGCGCTGATCACCCACGCCGAGTCGGTGGCGCGGCGGCTGCGGCGCGACCGGCTGCGCGCGCGCACCGTCGTGCTGAAGCTCAAGCTCGCGCGCCGCGCCGCGCCGGGTCCGCGCGGGTATCCACTGCTCACGCGGCGCGCCACGCTGCCCGAGCCGAGCGACGACGGCGCGGTGCTCTCCCGCGTCGCGACGCAGCTGCTCTCGCGCGAAGCGCTTCGCGAGCCGGTGCGCCTGCTCGGCGTCGGCGCCACCCAGCTGGTGAGTGCCGACACCGGCCAGCTCGCCTTGTTCCCCCCACGCGGTGATCGGCGCGCGCGCTTGAACCGCGCGCTCGACACGATCGCCAACCGCTTCGGAGCGGGCGCAATCGCGCGCGGCGACGCGAGCCGCGCCGCGCGCGCCGGGCTGTCGCTACAGCAAAAACGCGGGGACGAGCCCCGCTAGAGCGGGCGCACGGCCGAGCCGGCGGACCGCGCGGTCCCGGACACACGCGGTTATGATGCCAGCCGATGCCGCCCGCGCCGGAAGGTCGCACGATCGAAGAGGGTCTTCGCGCCGACGATCTGCGCGAGATCTGGAGCCTGGCCGACTCGGACGAGAAGGTCGAAGGCTTCCGCTCGCTCCCGCCCTCCGAGGCCGAGGAGCTGTTCCTCTCACTCGACACGCGCGCCCAGGCGGAGCTGCTCACCGCTCTGCCCGCCAACGAGCGCCAGCTCTGGGTGCGGCAGCTCCCCCCGGACGACGCGGCCGACCTGTGCCAGATGGCGCCGGTGGAGACGCGCGAATCGCTGCTCCGGCTGCTCGACGAGCCGACGCGCAGGGAAGTCTCCGCGCTGCTCACCTACGCCGAAGACGAGGCCGGCGGTCTGATGAGCCCGCGCTATGTGCGGCTGCGGCCGGACATGAGCGTGGACGAGGCGATCAAGTACCTGCGCCGCGCGGCGCGCGAGCGGGCGGAGACGATCTACTACATCTACGTGCTCGATGCGGAGCAGCGCCTGATCGGCGTCGTCTCGTTCCGCGAGCTGTTTGGCGCTCCACAGGAGCGGACCGTTCGCGACGTGATGCGCGCCGACGTGCTCTCGGTGCGCGACGACCTCGACCAGGAGGCCGTGGCCAACGTGATGGCCGAGAGCAAGCTGATGGCCGTGCCGGTGGTAGATGCGGAGGGGCGCATCAAGGGCATCGTGACGGTCGACGACATCGTCGACGTCGTGCGCGAGGAGGCGACCGAGGACATCCAGAAGATCGGCGGCAGCGCTGCGCTGGACGCGCCCTATCTCGAGGTCGGCGTGCTGGGTCTGGTGCGCAAGCGCGCGGGCTGGCTGACGGTGCTGTTCCTCGGCCAGCTCCTGACGGCGACCGCGATGGCCTACTACCAGGACGAGATCGCGCGGGCGGTCGTGCTCGCCCTCTTCATCCCGCTGATCATCTCGAGCGGCGGCAACTCGGGCTCTCAGGCCAGCACGCTGGTGATCCGCGCGCTCGCGATGGGCGAGGTGAAGTTGCGCGACTGGTGGCGCGTGTTCGTGCGCGAGCTCGGGACGAGCTTCCTGCTCGGGATGATTCTCGGCGTGATCGGCCTCGCCCGCGTGGTCTTCTGGCCGACACGAGAGTCGCTCTACGGTGAGCACTTCTTCCTGATCGGGCTCACCGTCGCGGTGAGCCTGGTCTGGATCGTGGTGTGGGGATCGATCGCCGGGTCGATGCTGCCATTTCTGCTGCACCGGATGGGCTTCGATCCGGCCAGCGCGTCGGCGCCGTTCGTCGCGACGCTGGTCGACGTGACTGGCCTCGTGATCTACTTCAGCGTGGCAACGGCGCTGCTTTCCGGGACAGTGCTCTAGCGGGTCGCGCGGCAGGGCGTCATCGGGACGGTACTACGCGGCGCTCTTCACCCAGCGGTAGATCCGCATCGGCGGCACGTTGAGCAGCTCGGTCTGCACGCGGGCGCGGCCGAAGACCTCGCGGCCCAGCGTGTGGACGCGATCGCGCACCTGATAGGCGACGAACGCGCCGGCCGGCGCGAGAGCGTCGTAGACGGCGCGCAGGATGTCGAGGCCGATCGGGCGCGCCATCGTCGAAAACGGGATGCCCGAGACGATCACGTCGGGCGCGCCCAGGCCGAGCTCGGCCAGGATCGCGCCCAGGTCGGCCGCGCTGCCCTGCTTCACGATCAGGCGCCCGTCGGGCCAGCGGTCGAGCACCTCGACGAAGTGAGGGTTGATCTCGATCGCAAGCAGCCGGGCTTCGGGTTGCATCGCGCGCAACAGCGCGCGGGTGGTGCCACCGGTGCCGGGGCCGAGCTCGACGACCAGCTTGGCGCGGTGTGCGCGGGTGGCGCGCGTCACGCGCCGCTCGAGGAAGCGCGAGCTCGGGATGATCGAGCCTACCTGCTTCGGGCGCTTGAGGAAGCCGCGGAAGAAGGCGAAGCGGTCGTCGGGCTGGGGTCGCAGCGAGTGGTTCTGCTCCGGCAAAATGGGGGTCCTCCGGCGAACGCGCGCTCGTGTGACGGCGCGTGAGGTCGGCACTGTATAGCCGATCTAGTCGTATACCGCGTCGATCTGCCATTCGCGACGGACGTGGTCGAAGCGCAGCGCAACCACCACACCGTCTTCGGTTTGAACGTCGAAGTGGTCGAAAGCGAACCGTTCCTCCGGCGACCACCAGCTCCCGGTAGTGCGCCACGGACCGGCGCAGCACACCACGCGTCCGTTGGCGACGGCACTGCGGATCCAGGCGGGGCTCTGCTGATGGCGGCGCACCTGGGCGGTAACGGGCGGGCGCAGCGCGCGCAGCGCGAGCGCCCCGGTGAAATAGCGTCCGCGCTCCGCCGCGTCTCGCGGCCGGGGCACCGTGAAGGGGTCGAGCCCGAACGCGTCGGGGTGATGAGAGTCCACGGCGACCGGTGTGCCCACGCGCGCGTTGCCGCACAGGCTCTGGAGGGCCGCGAGGGTCTCGCCGAGCACCGCCGGGGCCGGACCGGCGGGGCGGAACAGGTCGAGCTGGTCGCGGCGCAGCGGACTTCCCCAGGTCGCGATCCGCACACACACGACCGGCGCATCGAGACCGCTGGTCGACTTGCCACGCGCCTCGAGCGCGTGGCGCACCAGTCGTACCAGCACGCGCAGGTCGCCGCACGGCGCGGCCACGCCGATCCGGCGCGCATCGCGCGCGCCGCCTTCGAGGTCGAGCGAGAGCTCGAGGTCGCCGCAACCCAGGTGTCGCGCGTCGAGTCGCTCGAGCAGGCGCGAGAGCAAGCCCTGCAGCACGAAGAGCAGCGGCTCCAGTTGATCGATCGGCGCCTCCAGGTCGATCGCCTCCACCAGGTGCGCATCGCGCGCCTCGGGCAGCGGTAGCTCGACGGCGCGGCCATCCGCCGCGCGCCGCATCAGCTCGAGCACACCGGCGCCGAGCCGGGTGGCGAGACCGCGGCGCGGCAGCGCGAGCAGGTCGCGCACGGTCTGGACTCCGAAGCGGGTGAGCGCCTCGGCGAGCGCGTCATCGGGGTCGAGCAGGTCGATCGGCAGCGGCGCGAGGAACGCTCGCTCGCGCTCTGGAGGGAGCACGAACACGCGACCGCCCGCGTCTTCCCACTCCGTGCCGCCGGGTCGACGCGAATCGGTGTAGTGAGAAGCGGAAAGTTGCGCGCAGCGAGCCGCAGGCGAGCGAAGACCAGCGATGTGGCGCGCGGCGATCCGCGCCACGTCGCGCGATGACGCGACGGCAACGTCGGCGGGCAGGCCCAGTGCGTGGATGCGGGCGGCGAGCGCGGTGGCGAAGCCGGCCTCCGAGCGGAAGAGCGCACGGGTGCCCGCGGCGTCGACGAAGACGATGGCCTCGCTGGCGAAGACGTCACCGCTGCGCGGAGCGAGAGCCGCGCGCGGTGCGCAGGCGAAGGCGGCGTCGAGCAGCGCGTCGCGCGCGGCCTGCTCGAGTGCCGGGGAGGCGACCCGCACCGCGAGTCCGGCGCAGAGGCTGCGGGCGTGCGCGACGCTCGCCCCCGGTTGCACCCCGGCCAGCGCTGCCTCGCGCGACACGGAGATCAGCTCGGCGCGTCCACCAGCGCCGCTGGCGATCGCGAGCGGTTGGCCTCGCAGCTCGGGGTGCGCGCGCTGCTCGGCAGCCAGCGGCAGATCGGCCACGCGCGCGCAGGCGATCCGCACGGTGCATCAGCCGAGCAAGGAGGCCGACTCGAGAGTCGGCCGACGCGCAGCGAGCCGCAGGCGAGCGAAGGCGGGCCCCTGCACGAGCAAGGAGGCCGACTCGAGAGTCGGCCGACGCGCAGCGAGCGCAAGCCGGAAGTCGCGCGCAGCGAGCCGGAGGCGAGCGAAGGCGGGCACGAGCTAGCAGCCGGATCCAGCTTGCAGCCGAACCGCGGTTGGGCGGTGCAGCGGGCCGCGGCGCTGGCGGGTGATCACCGCTTCGATCTCCAAGCCCTCGAACAGGCTCGGCGTGCCGGTGAAGCGCGCTCGGGTCGGCTGGAACCGGATCGCGAGATCGGCGCTGGATCCCGTCACCCGCCGCCCCGAGAGCACGATCAGCGCCGTGCCCGCCGCCGCTGCGGCCCGGGTGAGGCGTTGCCAGACCGCGACGGGCAAGGCCTCCCACTCCACCTCGCGACCGGCGACGTCGAGCAGCACCGCCGCGAAGCCACGCGCCTGGAGCAGGCGCTCGCTGCAGCGCGCCGCCTCGGAGATGCCTGACGGACGCGCCCACAGCACGCGTTCGAGCTGCACTCCCGCGGCGCGGGCTGAAGCGGGGTGGAAGGCGTCGGCCCCGTCGACCACCCCCACCACTTCTCCGGCCTCGGTGGCGCGTGCCAGCAGAGCCAGGGCTACCGAGGTGCGGCCCGACGAGAACGGCCCGTGCAGCTCGCTGAGCCGCCCCGGCGAGAGCCCTCCGCCGAGGAGCTGGTCGAGCGGCGGAATGCCCGTCGTCAGGCCAACCCGTGCAGGGGCCCGCCTTCGCTGGCCTGCGGCTCGCTGCGCGTCGGCCGACTCCCGAGTCAGCCTCCTTGCCGGTGCCTCGACACCGGCGTCGAGCGCGCCCCGCTGCACGCGGGGCCCCAGATCGCGCAGCAGACGGGTCAGATCGGGGCGCATGGGGGTTATCTATTTTCGTCTTTTATTCGCCTTTCAGCAAGAAGAAACACATCCGCCCGAACCCGGGCAACCGACGCCGACGAGAGCCGCCGAAACGCGCTACCGGCTGCCCGCCTTGATCTGGACCCGCCGACCGTCGACGGTGAGGCGGCCTTCGGCGATCAGGCGAATCGCCTCGGGCACCAGGCGGCGCTCGGCGGCCTGGACGCGCGCGGCCAACGAGTCCGGCGTGTCGTCGTCGCGGACCGGCACCGCTTCCTGGAGGATGATCGGCCCGTGGTCGTACTCGCCATCGGCGAAGTGGACGGTTGCACCCGTGACCTTCACGCCCGTTTCGAGCACCGCCTGGTACACGCGGTGACCGTAGAAGCCGCGGCCCGAGAAGGCGGGAATCAGCGCCGGATGCACGTTGATCACGCGGCCGGCGAAACGCTCGCGTGGCTCGAAGGGCGACAGGAAGCCGAGCAGCGCGACGAGATCGATCTCGAAGCGACCGAGCGCCGCGTGCAGAGCGTCGTTGAACGCGCCCACGTCCGGGTGCTCGCGCCGCGCCACCGACACCGCGGGCACGCCGCGCCGCACCGCGTGCGCGAGCCCGCCCGCGCCGGGCTTCGAAGCGATCACCACCTCCACCCGCGCCGGCAGGCCGGCCTCGATGTGCTCGAACAGGTTCTCGAGGCTGGTGCCTTCACCCGAGAGCAACACGGCGACGCGCAGCGGCATCGCGCGCAGTCTATCACCGCAAGCGGCCGCAGGCCGCGCGCAGCGAGGCGAAGCCGAGCGAAGTCAGACGAACTAGACTGCGCCGCTCGGAGGTCGCCTTGTCGATCCTGGTTTCCGGCTCCGTCGCGCTCGATCACATCATGGTGTTTCCGGACCGCTTCGCGAACCACATCCTTCCCGATCAGGTCCACGCGCTGAACGTCTCGTTCAACATCACGAGTCTCGATACGCATTTCGGCGGGGTCGCGGCCAACATCGCCTATCACCTGCGGCTCCTGGGAGCGGATCCGCTGATCCTCGCCGCCGTCGGCTCCGACTTCGGCCCCTACGCAGCGTGGCTCGACCGCCATGGTATCCGCCGCGACGGCATCGTCGTGTTCGACGACGTGCGCACGCCTCAGGGCTTCGTCACTACCGACCGCGAGGATTGCCAGATCTGGGCGTTCTACGAGGGCGCAATGGCGCGCGCCCACGAGGCCAGCGTGGAGGCCGTCCACGCGCCGATCGAGCTCGCGATTGTCTCGGCGAACGGCAAGCGGGCGATGCTCGAGCACGCGCGTGCGCTGAAGCGGCGCGGCGTGCCGACCTACATCGATCCCAGCCACGGGCTGCCGATGCTGTCCGGCCCCGAGCTGCTCGAGCTGATCGAGGGCGCTGCCGGCTACTTCGTGAACGACTACGAGTGGAAGCTGACGCTCGAGCAGACGGGTGTCGCCGAATCGGAGATCGAGGCGCGCTGTGGAAGCGTCGTCATCACCTTCGGCGCCGAGGGCTCCGAGATTCGCATCGGAGGCGAATCGCTGCGCATTCCCGCCGCGGTGCCGGATCGAATCGTCGACCCGACCGGCTGCGGCGACGCCTATCGCGCGGGCTTCCTGTTCGCCGTGGCGAATGGGAAGCCCCTCGACGTCGCCGGGCGCCTCGGCAGCCTGCTCGGCAGCTGGCAGGTCGAAGTCGAAGGAGCGCAGGCCCTCCACTACGACCTCGCGACGATCCGATCTCGCTACAGCGCGGTGTTCGGCGCGCGTTTCTGAACCATTAGTCGCACCAGATGCACGCAGTGGCCACGTTGTCGCCGGCTCTGTTCCGTCGCTGCGCGGCGAGGGCGCGCTCGGCGAGCCCGCGCGCCGTCGCCAACGGCCGGAGGTCTCCACTCGCCTCGCGCGCGGCGCTCACGCTCTCTGCGACGGCGGCGGCGGGGTCCGGCACGCCGATGGCGGTCTCGGAGAGGCCGTCCGTCGCGAGCACGATCGGCCCGCGCGGCGAGTGCGATTCGAGCGCGCTGCGGAAGCAGCGATCGACGTTCCCCGGGTCCAGGTGTCGATCGCCGACGAAGACCACGCCGTCGCCGGCGGGGCACAGCTCCCGCACTCCGGCGCCCTCCACTGCGAACAAGTGGCTGTCGCCGACCAGCAGCGCCGCCCACCAGCCGTCGTTCGGCCGCACCAACCCGACCGCGAGCGTCGTGCGGCCCACCGTCTGCGCCCCGCTTCCCGCCGACACCAGCACCCGATTGAGGTCGAGGACCACCTCGGGAGCCTCGACGTGCCAGCGCTCGGCCAGCGCGATCGGCGCCGGCGCCGTCCAACGCGGGGCATGACGCTCGAGGACGCGCTCGAGCGCGAGCTCCGCACCGCCGCATCCCCAATGGCCATCGGTCACCGCCACCAGCCACGCATGCTCAGTGAACGCGAACGCGCACGCATCCTCGTTCGGATCCACGTGGTCGTAGCTCTTGGCAGCGCCGCCGCGCGACAGCGCGATCGCGACGCGTCGCTCCGCCAGCGCGGCGACCGCGCCCAGCAGCGTGTGATCGCGGCCGCGCAGGATTCCGGTCCGCATGCGACGCCACTCCGTGGGGAGGAAGGAGCGGCGAGTATATCCGGCTGCTCAGGCCGCTTTGCGCGTCGGGGCGTCGCTGGCTCGCTCCGCGGCGACGACGTGCGGAGGCGGTTCGCGCACTTCCCAGATCACACCCACCGACTGGAGGGCGCGCAGCAGATAGTAGGTGAGGTCGATCTCCCACCAGCGGAAGCCCTGGCGCGCGGAGGCGCAGAAGTGGTGGTGATTGTTGTGCCAGCCCTCGCCCATCGTCAGCAGCGCGAGCCACGGGTTGTTGCGGCTGGTGTCCGAGGTTTCGTAGCGCCGTGTTCCCCAGGTGTGCGCGAGCGAATTGATCGTGTAGGTCGCGTGCCAGAGCAGCACCGTCGAGACCACGTAGCCCCAGACGAGGCCCGAGAAGCCGCCCAGCGCCGCGCACAACAGCGCCAGCGCGAGCGGCGGCACGTGGTGGTTGCGGTTCAGCCAGACCAGCTCCGGATAGCGAGCGAAATCGGCGATCCGGTCGAGCGGCGTCGCGTCCCATCGGCCGTCGAAGATCCAGCCCTGGTGCGCGTGATACAGGCCGTGACTCGGCGAGTGGATGTCGTCCGGCTGATCGGCGTGTTTGTGGTGGCTGCGGTGGTTGCCAGCCCACCAGAGCGGCCCCTTCTGGGTGGCGGAGCAGGCGAGCACGGCCAGCGCGAACTGGAACACGCGACTCGTCTTGTACGTCTTGTGCGCGAAGTAGCGGTGGTAGCCGCCCGTGATGCCGAACATGCGCGCGTAGAACGTCACCGCGAGCAATACGAGGTCGCTGGCCCCCACGCCCACCCAGAACACGAGCAGACAACTGGCGTGGATGCCCCAGTAGGCCCATTCCGTCACCCGGTCCTGACGGGTCCACCATCCCTCCGCCGGGGTCAACGTCGCGGCGGCGGGCTCGCCCCCAGCGATCGCCGCCCCGTCTCGCTGTGCGAATGCGCTGGCCATTCGACTGACCTCCTCCACCATTCCACCGTGCGCGGCGAGACCCTAGGCAGCCCATCGGCAGGCCGCAGCGCGCGAGGTGTGAAACTTGCGTAAAACGTGCTTCCCGTAGATCGTCTGGGCGCCGCCGGGCCGCGCTGCGGAGCGAGGAGCGCAAGAGAAGATGGTCAAACGCGGGAGCTGGCGTCTATCAGAAGCGGAGCGCCGAGCTTGGCGGGACGACGGCTTCTTCACGCGCGAGGCGGTCTTCGACACCGCCGAGCTCGCGGCGCTCGGGGCGGCGGCCGAGCGCTGCGTCGCGCGCGCGACGGCCGCGATGCAGGCGTCGAGCCAGCACTACGCGATCGACGGCAACGTCTACCACGAGGCGGGCGGCTCCACGATCCAGATCGAGCATGCCCCTGGGTCGCAGACGATCCGGGTGATCGAGCCGTTTCATCATCTCGATGAGCACATGGATCGCCTGCTGGACGATCCGCGGCTCGTCGAGCCGATGCGCGATCTGGTCGGCGATGAGCGGGTGGCGCTGTTCACCGACAAGCTCAATCTGAAGCGCCCGCGCGAGGGCTCGCGCTTCAGCTGGCACCAGGACTCGCCCTACTGGGCCCACTTTTTCCGCGAGCTCGAACGGCTCCCGAACGTCCTGCTGACCCTCGACGACGCCGACGAGCATAACGGCTGCTTCCGCGTGATCCGCGGCAGCCACCGGCGCGGCATGCTCCCCGGCCGCGCCGACGCGGGGCGTCTGGGCCCGCTGTTCACCGATCCGCGCGCGTTCGAAGCGGCCGACCAGGTGCCGGCCGTCGTTCCGGCCGGCAGCCAGGTCTTCTTCAGCCCCCACACCGTGCACGGCTCCGAGCCGAACCGCTCGAACGCGGGCCGCCGCGCGCTGGTCCTGACCTATCAGCCCGGCGGCGGCCGGATGTTCAAGGTCGACGCGAAGCGCGAGACGGGTCAGTAACGGCGACTCACGCGATGGGCAGCGGATGGACGCGGACACCGCCATCGTTGATCGTTACGATCGCTCCGCTCGTCAGCTCGGACTCCAGGGTCTGCACCACGGCGGTAATGCGCGCGGCGAGGCGGGCAGGGTCGACCTCGACGGTTCGAAGGTTGACGAGCGACGGACGGCCTGCACCGGTCGTCGCGAGAATGGCGGAGAAGTCCTGATCGCGGCTGACGATCACGGCGCCCCGCCGAAGCGCTTCGCCGACGATCTCCTCGTCGGCGGCACGGATGTGCAGAACGTCTCCGACGCGCACAGTCTCGAGCCCGGCGGCGCGGAGTCGCGCGACCACGAGCGAGGAGACGTTGACGTCGGCGAGAAGAATCACGCCGCCGGTGGGAGGTCGACGTGACGCCCAGAAGCCAGCCAGGCGGCGTAGCGAAGACACTCACGCACATCCTCGACTTCGAGCTCAGGAAACTCCGCGACGATCTGCTCCGCCGAGTGGCCGGCAGCGAGGTGGCGAAGCACGACCGAGACCGGGATGCGAATGCCGCGAATGCAGGCTTGGCCACCGCATACCCGCGGATCAACCGTGATTCGCCGAAGACGCTCCATGACGACAGCTTAGCCCTGGCCGGGAGCAGGGGGGAAACGGGCTCGATCCTCGCGACGTCCGGGGACTACGGGTGAAGTCGAGGTCCGTCAGCGAGGACGGCTCACCGGTTGCCGCCAGCTGCTCGAGCAATGTCGCGGCGTGCTCGGGCGGCGGAAGCGAACGCGTCGCTGCGGCGACCGACGCGGTCGCGGCGCCGAACGCCGGCTCGTCGAGCACGCGGGCGAGCGCGTCGGCGATCGCGGCGACGGATCGGTTCTTGCGCCCGATTTGCAACCCGGCGCCCAGGCGCTCGACTTTCATTGCGTTGCCGACGTTGTCCGCGGCGCCCAGCGGGAGGCTCACGATCGGCAGTCCCGCGGCGAGCGCGGCGGTGATGGTTCCGAATCCGCCGTGGCTCACCACGGCGGCGCAGTGGGGCAGGATCTGGCCCTGAGGGATGTAGCGCTCGACGCGGATCCGATCCGGGAGCGGACCGAAGGATGCCGGGTCGACCCGGTCGCCGACGGTCGCGACGGCGCTGACCGGGAGGTGCGACAACGCGTCGATGATCATCTCCCACAATCCCTCGGTCCGGTTGAAGACGGTTCCCAACGTCGCGTAGACGACCGGGGGCTCGAGGCCGGTCAGCCACGACGGTGTCGGGCCAGCCGTCGGGCCGGCGGGATCTCCGGGCTGCACGAGGTGCGTAGTCGCGGCGCACTCGTGCGGCTCGAGCCAGCCAGCGGGCACCGGGCTGATGCCAAGCCAGCGATCGAGCGAGCCCAGGCCGGGGTCGGGCGGCAGTCCGAGCTCCGTCCGGGTGCGGTTGAGACCTGCGGACCATATTTCCCGGACGAAGCTCGGCACGCGCGCGTAGTCCACGGTGGCGACGGGCACGCCCCACGCGTCGCCGAGGAACCAACCGGCCCACGCCGAGGTCTCGCGCACCACGACGGCGGGTGGTGTCGGCGACGCGGCGAGAACGTCGGTGGCCATCGCGGCCCCGAGGCGCCCGAAGCCCTCGTTCACGATCGCCAGGCGTTGCTCGAACGGAACGCGTTCGAGACCCCCTGCGCGGTCCGCGTCGGAGATGAACGCTTCCGCGCCGCCGGCGGGGCCGGCAGGCGTGGCGGCGAAACCGAGGGCCTCGATCGCCGGGCACGTCTTGTCGTCGGCCACGAACGACACCGCGTGGCCCCGGGCGGCCAGCGCGTGGGCGGCCGGGAGCACCGGGTTCAAGTGCCCGTGACCCCCGGCGACGGCGAACAGAAACCGGTAGCTGTTAGTCAACGAGAGGCCTATTTCCCCGCCGCCTCGTACGGCGGAACTGCGATCGAGCGGACGAATGCGACCACGTCCCGGATCTGGTCGTCCGAGAGCGTTCCGCCCCACGGCGCCATCAGCGGCGATTTGCCGACGGAGACCCCTCCCTCCTTGACCACCTTGAACAGGTGTTCGTCGGAGAGCGCGTTCATGTAGTTGCCGTCGCAGTGCTTGGCCGGCTTCGGATCGAGGCCTGCGGCGCCGGGTCCGTCGCCGCAGCCGTCCTCACCGTGGCAGGTCGCGCAGAAGATCTTGTACTGCGCGTGCCCGGCGGTCGGATCGCCCGGGCCGGTATCGGCCACCGGCTCCGCGGCCGGTGGCGGCGGCGGGGCGGGCGGTGCCGGAGCCGGCTCCTCGGCGGCCGGTGCAGGTGCCGGCGTCGGGCTCGGCGACTCACCCGAGTCGCCACAGGCGATCGCCGTGCAGGCGATCGCGGTACAGAGTGTCGTGTGGATCAAGCGCATCGGCGTTCTCCCTCGAGGAATGCGTCCCACAGCTCGTCGTAGGTGTGTGTCACCGGGAACTGCGGGAACTCGCGAATCACGTTGTCCGGCGGCCGGAACAGGATGCCGGCATCGGCCGCGCCGAGCATCGACGTATCGTTGTACGAGTCGCCGGCCGCGATCACCCGGAAGCAGAGACTCTGGAACGCCTCCACCGCGCGCCGCTTCTGGTCCGGCACGCGCAGGCGGTAGTCGGTCACGCGGCCGCGTGCGTCGGTGACGAGGCGGTGGCAGAGGAGGGCGGGGAAGCCGAGCTGCCGGATCAGCGGCGAGGCGAACTCGTAGAAGGTGTCCGAGAGGATCACCACCTGGAAGTGCTCGCGCAGCCGGTCGAGGAACGCGCGCGCCCCCGGGAGCGGCGCGAGCCCAGCGATCACCGCCTGGAGGTCCGGGAGGCCCTTGCCGTGGTGCTCGAGGATCGCGATGCGCTTCTTCATCAGCGCATCATAGTCGGGCTCGTCCCGAGTCGTGATCCTCAGCTCGCTGATCCCGGTGCGCAGGGCGACGTTGATCCAGATCTCGGGCACCAGCACGCCTTCGAGGTCCAGGCAGGCGATCAACAAAGGCCGCTCCTCCGCGGCGCAGCGCCGCGCGGCCTTTCTAGCAGATCCGCGCCGCGCGATCCCCCGAGCGGACTCCCCAGTGATGCCCGGGTCGCTGAGGCTACGCGGTAGCGACGAGAGGGAGTCAGAACCGCGGCGCCCGAGCGCCCCTTGCCGAGCGCGAGCTCGGCGCAGGGGCGCGGGTTCGCTGGCTTTGGAAGGAGGAATGATCCAGTCCGGGGACCCTGCGGTTCCGCGAGCCGACGCGCGGCGTCGGCGCCGCAACGCGATGCCGCTCTCGGTGATCATATTCGTTAGTTATTCGTTAGTTGATCTTGATTCGTTCGAGAACAGAGCTAGAATCAAGATCGTGCGCCGCGCCCCGAGACAATTGGCCCTGGAGTTCCGGACTCACGGTGGGTCACGGCCGGGCGCCGGACGCAAGGCGGCGTCGGCGCGGCCCCCGGTTCACCACGTTCGGCGGCCGCGTGTTCCGTTTGGCTGCCCGTCGCACGTAACGCTGCGCGTGCGGCGCGACGTCCCGTCGCTGCGGAACCGTCGCTTCATCGGCGAATTTCGCACCAGCATCCGGAGGGCGTGTGAGCGCGGGGAGTTCCGCGTCTGCCACTACTCGATCCAGCGCGATCACCTACACCTGGTCGTAGAATCGGCGGGGAAGGATGCCTTGGGGCGCGGGATGAAGTCGATCGCCGCGCGAGTGGCGCGGGCCGTCAACCGGGTGTTCGGACGGAAGGGGCCGGCGCTCTTTGGGCGCTACCACCTGCACGTGCTCGAGTCGCCGCGCGAGGTGCGCCATGCGGTCGCCTACGTGCTGTTGAACGCGCGCAAGCACTCGCGGCAACGGACGGGGTCTCCGCCACCCGTCCGGCTCGACGTCGCGTCGTCCGGCGCGTGGTTCGACGGGTGGACGCGGTCGCCACCGGCGACCGAGGAAAATCGTTCGCCTCGGGCCGTCGCGCAGCCCCGCTGTTGGCTCTTGAGGGAGGGATGGCGTCTCCACGGGCTCGTCGATCCGGCAGAGACGCCGGGAG
>Ga0184637_10001176_pt1 | contig 18282 bp, 20 predicted proteins | sample PLM3_127_b2_FD_133143 | JGI IMG/M metagenome (GOLD analysis project Ga0184637, IMG submission 133143) | Groundwater sediment microbial communities from an aquifer in East River, Colorado, USA - PLM3_127_b2 | ecosystem: Environmental > Terrestrial > Soil > Riparian zone | place: USA: East River...
GAAGGGCGCCGCGGAGCTGTTACGGCGCCTGGCGGCCCAGCCGCGGGCCGCGGCCGCAGCCGCCGCCGAGGAAGCGGCCCAGGCCGCCGCGGCGCGGCAGGCTCAGACGCTGGCGGCGCAGGCACGGACCCTAGCCCGGCAGGCCCAAGCCGCCGCCCGGGCGGCCCGGGCACGCGCCCAGCCGAGCGGCTAGGCGGGAGCGGCTGGCGGCGTCAGCCGCCAGCCCAGTTTGGCCGCGCCACTGAGCACGCCACCGGGCCAGGCTGTCCGCCGCCGCGACCAGCGGGAGCGCCCCAGCGCCAGCCCGCTGCCGCCCGCCGGAGCGCCCCGCCAGCGCTACCGCCGTCCGCTGGCCCGGCCCCGCCCATTCCCCCTGGTGAGACAGGGGGTCCGACATTCCCTCCGGAGCCGACACCTTCAGGTGAGCCTTGGAGCGCCCGCTGGCAAGGGGGGCCTGCGGGCGCTTTTTCCGCAGGCCACTTGCGAAGCCCTTGCCAGAAGGAGGGCGCGGAAAGGCTAGGCTCCCCGTCGGTGCAGGGGGAGGACAGCAGTGCCCCCTACCTTACGCCGGGTGCGCCAGCCGTGGCGCGCCGGATCGCCGCCGCCCTGTGGCACGCCACCGCCTGCCCGGCGCTCCGCCGCGGGGGTGTCGGGGGTTCCTACCCCTGACTCTCCCCATGGTGCCTGGCAGCCTGGCAGAGGCGGAGCGGCAGTCTGGCGGCGACGCTGCACCAGCCGCCACACTGACACGCAGCCGATCGCCGCGCCGACAGGCATACCGCTGCGACCCAGCGAGCGCGAGCCACCGCGGCCGGCCGCCAACGCTCCGCCAGGGGGCAGGCACGCCGGCGGAGGCGGGGGCCGCCCGGCGCCGCCCGCAGCGCCAATCTTGTCGGCATAGGCCTTCACAATGGGCAGACGTTGGACTTGGTACGCTTCGATTGTAGGTGGCACGAGACTCATACCATTCTCCAGGGGGGACGGTGTTTGGTTCATCTCCTTTCATGCGACGCAAACATAACACGGCTGGGTATTACTGTGCTAAAAATGCACCTTGGAAAATGCGTGGATCGGCATCCGAGAGGGTGCGGAATGTAAGAGAGGTCTGGAAAGGTCAGACAATGAAGCTGAGTCGAAACTTTTCAGTGGTGAAATTTGAGATGGAGACGCAAGAGTTGTTTGCCATCTTGCAACTGCTGTCGGCGCATAACCGGAAAGACCTTGTAGAGAAGTTTCTTATCCGGCTTTATGTCGAAGAGTACCTTACTCAAGAAGATGTCTCCAGCCTTGCGACCCATTACGGCATTGCACCTATCTCTTTGGCGTGAGGCGGGCGAGGTTCACGCCACTGGAGATGAGCCCCACATGGCTGAACGCCTGGGGGTAATTGCCAAGAAAGGCACTGGTCTGGGGATCAATCTGCTCTGGCAACAGCCCTAACGGGTTGGCACGGGCGCAGAGCGCGTCGTACAGCGCCATGGCCTCGCCGATGGCTCCTACTGCAAAGGCAAGTAGCGGCGCCGTGGGCGCTGGGCCAGAGTCCAGCGCCCTAGCCTGGGGAGGGCAGAGACGATGTTGGACCCACAGGAGGGCACGTGCGACGAGCGGCAATACGGGGCTGTATCCTACCTATGCAGGCGCCCAGCGCCTTCTACCATTGACTCCCCTGGAGGAGAAGCAGTTGGGAGGCATGCTGATGCAGACCATCAGCATGGTGGTGTGCTTCAGCGCCCTGACTGTGGTCTTTTGGCGATGGTTCCGGGCGGACACTGGTTCGACAGGCATCCCTGCTCACCCTGCGGTCCGGCCGTATACTGGGGCGTGGGAAACAGTGCAGTCATTATCACCGGGGACATCCCTGGGGGCGTGTCCCCCAGCGCCCTCTCCCGGTGGGAGAGGGCCGGCACAGGAAAACGTTAGCCTGTGACGGGAGCACGGGGCGCTGGCTGCACCAGGGGCTGGCGGTGGCCATACAACAGGTGCTGCAGTTCTTCGCCTTCGAGCACTTCGATCTCCAGCAGACGACGGGCAATCCGTTCGAGGTCGTCCCGGCGCCTGGTGATGATCTCACGCACCCGGTCATAAGTCTCCTGCGTGATGCGCGCCACTTCCTGGTCGATTTCTCGCGCGGTCTCCTCGCTATAGTCCTTTGCCCCGCCGGCAGTGCCATCGAGAAACATGGGGCCGCGTGTGCTCGCAAAAGCCAGCGGACCAAACTTCTGGCTCATGCCGTATTCGACCACCATGCGTCGGGCAATGTCGGCGGCGCGCTGCAGATCATTGTGCCCACCCGTGGAAACGTCCCCAAATATCGCCTCTTCCGCCGCCCGCCCACCGAACAACACGGCAAGTTTGTCGAGGAGTTCTGGCCTGGTCAACAAGTAGCGGTCCTCCGTGGGGAGCTGTAACGTATAGCCCAACGCGGCAATGCCGCGCGGGATAATCGAAATGCGGTGCACCGGGTCCGCGTTGGGAGCACTGGCCGCCACCAGGGCATGTCCGGCTTCGTGGTAGGCCACAATCTCTTGCTCGCGCGTGCTGAGCAGGCGATTTTTCTTCTCCAAACCGGCGATAAGGCGCTCAATGGCTTCCTCAAGGTCTTCCATGGCCACGGCGTCTTTGTCCTGCCGTGCAGCCAGCAGCGCTGCTTCATTGATCACGTTCGCCAGGTCGGCACCAACAAAGCCAGGCGTCCGCGCTGCCAGCATACGTAAATCGACGTCTGCACCGAGTTTCACTTTCTGGGCGTGCAGGCGCAGGATGTCTTCGCGGCCCTGGCGCTCAGGCCGGTCCACCAGCACCTGCCGGTCAAAGCGGCCAGGGCGTAATAAGGCGGGATCCAAAATTTCTGGCCGGTTGGTGGCGGCCAGGAGACACACGCCGTGGCGTGGGTCAAAGCCGTCCATCTCGACCAGGAGCTGATTGAGGGTCTGCTCGCGCTCGTCGTGGCCACCCATCAGGGGATTCGCGCCACGCGCTTTCCCCAGGGCGTCGAGCTCATCAATGAAGACGATGCACGGGGCCCTGGCCTCGGCCTGGGTAAACAGATCACGCACCCGTGAGGCCCCTACGCCCACGATCATTTCGACAAACGCCGAACCGCTGATCGAGAAGAAAGGCACTTTCGCTTCGCCGGCCACCGCCCGAGCCAACAGCGTCTTGCCAGTCCCCGGTGGTCCTACCAGCAGCACCCCTTTGGGAAGCCTGCCACCGAGGCGCTGAAATTTCTCGGGATACCGCAGAAACTCGACGACTTCGATCAGCTCGTCCTTCGCTTCCTGCACCCCAGCCACATCGTTGAATGTCACCTGTACATCGCTCTCGCCATAGATTTTGGCGCGGCTCTTGCCGAGCGTCATGATGCTGTTGCTCGCCCCCATCCGACGAAACACAAACAGCCAGACGCCGAAAAACAGTAGGGTGGGCACAATCCATGACAGCAGCGTTGCCAACCACTGGCTTTCGACACGGCCAGAATACTGGACACCGTGCTGGTCTAAGAGGGGCACCAGGTCAGCATCGTCGACCCGCACCGTCGTAAACAGGCGCGTGGTACGACCCCTGATCTCTCTGGCCTCTTTGAGACGGCCCCGAAGTTCGTCCCGGGTGAGGACGAGACTTGCCACCGTGTTGTCACGCACAAACTGTTTGAACTCGCTGTAGGAGAGCGTATGGAGAGCCTCCGTCAGCCAGAGGCTTTCGATGACCAACAGCAAGCCCAGGGCGATCACCAAATACCACAGGGAAAACCGTGCCCGTGGTGGCAGCTGTTTGGTCTGCCGGGGTGGCGCCTGGGTGCTCAGGGCCTCCTTGACCTCCGCCCACCAGGAACGTCTAGGCTGATGGGAGCCGCCCCGTTGTCCTTCAGCGACTGCTGGTTCCTGCCCTCGCTCGTGCTGCATGATGTGCGACCTTTCCATGGGACTATGTATATGGCACTGCCTGGACCGTGTGATACCTGGGAAGGACTCTCGTCAGGAGTCTACCATCCAACGCCGGCGGCTGGAACGCGAGGACGGCGCGTACCACTTGCCTTCCATGGCGTGTGCCTGCCTTGCTCTCCTCGTCGCATAGGCCTGCTGTACGCCGTGTATGTTTTCTTGTAGAGTGCACAAACGTGTTGTCTATAGGACCCCCGTGCGCTCTCAAGATGCTCCTCGCCTGCGGTGGCCCGCGGCGCGGCGTGTGGCCGTCGTGTGCTGGCCGGCGCATGGCGCAGACGACTGCCCACGTGGCGCCGCTGACGCACCACCGCGTCAGACATCCCCACGTGCCAGCACAAAGGCACGAAGCACTATGCGCCCTGACAATCGCCCTGCCGTCAGACCCAGACGGCGCTGGTCGCTCCTGAGAAGCCCGCTGGGGCGGTGGTTGTTTCGCGGCGGTAATCTGGACGCGCCGCAGGCCACACACACCACCCATCCATGGTATGTCGTCCTCTGGCTGACCGGTGTGGATTATTTCTCCACGCTGGGCTATCAGCCGGGGATTGCGTTGCTGGCCGCCGGCGCCATTGCCCCGCTGGCCACCGTGCTGCTCGTGTTGGTGACCCTGCTCGGGGCCCTGCCGATTTACATACAAGTCGCGAGGCGGTCGTATGCCGGACAGGGCTCCATCGCCATGCTCGAACATCTGCTGAGCGGCTGGCACAGTAAAATCTTCGTCCTCGTGCTCCTGGGTTTTGCGGCGACGGATTTCGTCATCACCATCACGCTCTCCGCTGCTGACGCCGCGCAGCACGCGATCAAGAACCCGCTCCTGCACCCGTACCTCGCCGGCCTGAACATGCCCATCACGCTCGGCCTGCTGGCGCTGCTGGCCATCGTCTTTCTCAAAGGTTTTGTGGAAGCGCTCGGGATGGCCGCGGCGATTGCTATTCCATACATTCTGCTCAATCTCGTCGTCCTGCTGCGTGGCTGCGTAGAAATTGCGCAGCATCCCGAAGCCGTCGCGCACTGGCAGGCAGCGCTCTGGCGCGGCCAGGCCGACTGGACTGGACTCCTCATCGCCGCGGCGCTCATGTTCCCGAAACTCGCGCTGGGGCTTAGTGGCTTTGAAACCGGCGTGTCGGTGATGCCCTTGGTGGCGGACGACCGGGGTGAGGACGCGCCCACACGGCCTATGGCCCAGGCAGACCCTCCGCCGTACGGTCGGATCAGCGCCACGCGCGCACTGTTGACCGCGGCAGCGCTGATCATGAGCGTGCTGCTGATTGCTGCGAGCTTGGTCACCACGCTGCTGATACCACCAGACAAGTACCGCACCGGCGGTGAGGCCGCCGGACGCGCGCTGGCCTATCTCGCGCACACCTATCTCGGACCCACCTTCGGCACCGTGTACGATGTCTCGACGATTCTGATTCTGTGGTTTGCTGGCGCCTCCGCGCTGGCGGCGCTCATCAACCTGATCCCGCGCTATTTGCCGCGCTTTGGCATGGCACCGCGCTGGGTGGCGTTCCGCCGTCCCCTGGTACTGGTGCTGTTGTTCATCTGCGTGCTCGTCACCTGGATCTTCAAAGCGGATGTCGAAGCCCAGGCCGGCGCGTATGCCACCGGCGTGCTGGCGCTGATGCTGTCGGCGGCAGTGGCCGTGGCTCTGGCCTTGCGGCAGCACGCAGTTGACCCGCACCGCGGCGGTGCGCCATCGACGCTGCTGAGTTGGTATTTTTGGCTGGTCAGCGCCGTGTTCGCTTTCACCTTCGTGGAGAACGTGATCGGGCGGCCCGACGGCATGTACATTGCCAGCGCCTTCATTGTCTTCGTGCTCACCAGCAGTGCTCTCAGTCGCTACCAGCGCGCCACTGAGCTGCGCGTTGCTGACTTCAGGTGCGCTGACGACGCGTCTGACGCCCTGTGGCAGCAGCTCAGAGGGAAGAGAGTCCATCTCGTCCCGCTGCGGGAGTCGACGCCGGAGCAGCGCACGCGCAAGGCCGAGGAGATTCGCACCTACTATCACGTCAACGGTCCGCTGGCCTTCATGCATGTCACCCTGCTCGACAATCGCAGCGAGTTCATGGCGCCGCTCAGGGTCCGTGTCTCCCGCGAAGGCGACAACTACGTCAGCGCCGTGTCCGGTGCCACGGCGATTGCGAACACCATTGCCTACAGCAGCGAGCTGCTTGACCCGATCAGCATTTTCCTCGGCCTGACGCGCCAGCCCCTGATGGCCCAGTCGTTCAAGTTTCTGCTCTGGGGCGAAGGCGAAACGGGCCTGATGGTGTACCAGATCCTGCTGCGTTACTGGGCATCGACACCTCAAGAAGACGTGCGCCCGCTGATTTTCCTGATGAGTGAATGAGCCCAGCATGCCGCGCCCCCTCCCTCACGCCGAGCGCCGATGGTTGGAGAAGCCGCACGGGCAGGACGGTGCCGTTGCCTGGACGACCCTGGAGGCATCCGGGTGGAACCGCGCCAGGGGCGACGCAGCAGCACAGGCTGGAGGGCCTCGGCTGGTGCGGGCGGCGTGAGGCATGGGGCGGCAGCGCTGCCTGCAGTTCTTCCCACCAGGAACGCGGCTGGGGATGCCGCAGCGCGCGACGGTGGCGGGCGCCCCGCCGTGGGCATCGCTGCGCTTTGTTGGTGTCCCTGCATGTCGACCATCCGCCAGGCCTCCCGCGCCTCAGCATGCCTCCCCCGAGGCACCGGGTGCAAGCGGTGTCACCAAGACCTGGTCCACGCGGTGGCCATCCATATCGACGACTTCGAAGCGCCACCCACCCCAGGCAAAATGCTCCGCTGTCGCAGGAATCCGCCCCAACTGCGTCATGACAAAGCCGCCCAAGGTCTGATAGGCGCCCTGCTCCTCGCCGGGCAATGACCCAAGATTGCACCGCTCTTTGAGCTCATCTACCGGCAGCAAGCCATCGAGTAACCAGGAGCCGTCGGCGCGTTGCACAGCGCGTGGCTCGACCGCTTCCCCGGCCGCAGGCAGGTTACCCACGACCGCTTCGAGTATGTCGTGGAGCGTCACGAGGCCCTGGAGATCGCCGTATTCGTCGACCACCAGCGCCATGTGGAGGCCCGATTGCTTGAACAACTCCAACACCGCCAGGGCCCGCATGCTTTCCGGGACAAAGACCGGCCGTTGCATGGCTGCTGCCAGGTCAATGCCCTGCTCCGCCAGGCTTTGGACGAGGAGATCCTTGGTGTGCACCACCCCCAGAACATGCTCAAGGCTCCCTTGGCCTACCAGGAGACGCGAATGATGTCCGCTGTCGATGATCGTACGCTGGAGGTCCGCGGGCGCGGCGTCCAGGTCCAGCCAAACGACCTCGGTGCGCCGCGTCATCACCGCGCCCACACGCCGGTCCCCCAGGCGCAACACGGCTTGCACCATCTCGTGTTCGGCGGCCTCAAACACCCCCGCGTCGGTCCCCTGCTGCATCAATACTTTGATCTCCCCCTCCGTCACTGGCGGTTCCGACGCGGCACGTCGGCCCAACCCCCAGAGGACGGCGTTCGTCGAGACGGTCAGGAGCCAGACGACCGGGGCGGCGATCCGGGACAAGCGACGCATCGGGGAGGCGACCGCAGCAGCCATGCGTTCGGGGTTGCTCAGCGCCAGTTGCTTGGGTACCAGCTCGCCCAGAATCAGCGACAGATAGGTGATACCGAGCACCACAACGCCCAGACCAATGGCCTGGCGATACGGCGCCAACCAGGGGACATCATGCAGGGCCGCCGCCAGTGCCTCGGCAATGGTGGTGCCCCCAAAAGCACCAGCCAGAATGCCCACCAGGGTGATGCCAATCTGCATGGTGGACAGAAAACGATGTGGGGCCTTGGCCAAGTCTAAGGCCGTGCGCGCTTTGGTGTTCCCCTCGTTGGCCCATTGTTGCAGCCGGGCCTTGCGCGAGGACACCACGGCCATCTCCGCCATGGCCAACACGCCGTTGGCAAGAACGAGCCCCACAATGAGCAGGATTTCCACTGCTATAGTAGACATCTCCGCCGTCTCTCCTTGACGTGCCACGCCTGCCCGCAGCGACCAACCGCCACTAGCGCTTGGCCGCCATGTCATCCGCTGGTGGATCGGCCAGTGCTGGACGGCGCTGCACCTGACGTGGGCGCAGCAGCGACGCCACGACGGCACCGGCAAGCAGGGCCACGATGACCCCGAGAGAGACCAGGATCGGGATCTTGTAGACGCCGATCAGGAGCATCTTCACGCCGACGAAAGCCAGGACGAGCGACAACCCGACCTTCAGGTAGTGGAACTGCCCCATCATGCCGGCGAGCGCGAAGTAGAGTGCCCGCAGACCGAGGATGGCGAAGATGTTCGACGTGTAGACGATGAAGGGGTCCATGGTGACGGCGAAGATGGCCGGGATGGAGTCGACGGCGAAGACCAGGTCCGTCGCTTCGATGGCCACCAGGACCAGCAACAGCGGGGTCGCGTACCGCTTGCCGCCCTCCACCACGATGAAATGTCCCCCGCGGTAGTCCGGCACCGATGGGACGCAGCGCCGGAACAGCCGGAAGAGCGGGTTCCGCTCCGGGTGCGCCGCGCCGTCGCGCTGCACCAGCAGCTTGATGCCCGTGCAGACCAGGAAGGCCCCAAAAATGTAGATAACCCAATGAAACCTCTGGAGGAGTGCCGCGCCCAACACGATGAATATGGCACGCATGATGAGCGCACCGAGGATCCCCCAGAAGAGCACGCGGTGCTGCAGCGCGGCCGGGACCGCGAAGACCGCGAAGACGACGAGGAAGACGAAGATGTTGTCGACGGAGAGCGCCTTCTCAATGACGTAGCCGGTCAGAAACTCGAGCGCGCGCTCCGCCCCGAACCAGACATAGACCCCGACGTTGAAGACGAGGGCCAGGGCGATCCAGACGGCCGTCCACACGAGGGCCTCGCGGACGCCCACGACGTGGGCTTTGCGGTGGAAGACGCCGAGGTCGAGGGCCAGCATGGCCAGGACGAACAGGGTGAAGCCGATCCACAAGGGCGGCGTGCCGATACTGTCGAGGGGCATGGTCAACTCCTCACTCTTGACCCGTTCACGAGGCGCACGCGGTCATCGCCGCCGCCAGGCGCTCTTGCTGACGGCTCTCCGCGTCGCATGCGTTCAGGAGCACGTTCCTACACCGCGGGCGCTGCATCGTGATGCCTCCTTGCCATGGCCTCGAGGCGCTCGATCCGCGCCTCGGTGGGCGGGTGTGTGCTGAACAGGCGTAGCAGCCCGCCGCCGGAGAAGGGAGTGATAATGAACAGGTGCGCCGTGGCTGGCGAGCCTGCCGTCAGGGGGACCTGCTGACTCCACGTCGCAATCTTGCGCAGGGCCGTGGCCAGAGCCAGGGGATCGCCGGTCAGGCGTGCGCCGGCCTCATCCGCGAGAAACTCGCGCGACCGCGAGATCGCCATCTGAATCAGCATGGCCGCAAAGGGCGCGACGAGAACGCCCACGAGTCCGCCCAGGGGACTGCTACTGCCATCGGCCTCGTCAGTATCCTGACGCCCGCCCCCCAACAGCGAGCTGAACATGGCCATCTGGGCCAGCATGCTCAACGCCCCTGCCAACGCGGCGGCCACGGTCATGATGAGGGTATCGCGATGCTGAATGTGCCCGAGTTCGTGCGCCAGCACCCCCGCCAGCTCGTCACGACTGAGGCGGCGCATGAGCCCGTCGGTCACGGCCACGGCAGCGTGCTGCGGACTGCGCCCGGTCGCGAAGGCATTGGGGGCCTCCTCGGGGATGCGGTAGACTTTCGGCATGGGTATGGCCCCACGCTGTGCCAGATGCCGGACGAGGCCGTACAGCTCAGGCGCCTCGGTTTCGGACACCTCCTGGGCCCCATACAGGCGCAGGACGATCCTGTCCGACCACCAGTAGGCCCCAAAATTCATGAGCCCAGCAACGAGCAGCGCCATGAGCACCCCCCCCTGGCCCGCCAGGACCTGGCCCGCCCAGAGGAGCAACGCGGTGAGCGTCGCTAACAACACCATCGTCTTGAGGCGATTCATCGTGACTCCCTTTGGCAAGGTCGCTTGCCTTCTCCTGACTCCCACAGCCGTTTCAGACTGCCAAAGAACCCCTGTGCGGGCTCGCCGGTCAGCACCTGTTCGAGTTCCCCATGGTCCAGCCAGACGCCCTGGCAGTGTGAGCACGGCTCGATCTCGACGCCGCGGTGGTGGAGCGTCACCAGTGGGGCGCCACACTTCGGACAGTGGTGCCGCGCCACGGCGAGTAGGCGTTGGCGTTCCTCCTCGGCGGCCCGACTCTCCTGGGCTGCCAGAGCGTGCGTGCGACGTTCCACTTCCAGCCTGGCAAAGTATGCTGCTTCTTGCTCAGTTGGCTTCACGGACATGATGGTTCCCCTCCTTATTCACGCTCCCGCGCGAGCACACGGGCGACGGCGCGTGCCACGCGGTCGGCGGCGCGATTGACGGCGACGAACAGGTCGGCATCCGTGTCCTCGCTCTGCACGCTGCCCGACGGACGCAGGCCCACGTCGATCTGACACCGTTGGTCCACGCCGCCCCGGTCGCCGTTGGTGTCCGAGAACCGGACAAGCACGCGACCGATCCGTACTCCGAACCGCGCCAGCGCGAAGCCGAGCCGGCGCTCCACATGGGCGCGCAGGACCTCGGGCACCTCGACGTGGCGCGCGCGAATCTGCACCTGCATCGTTATCCTCCGTCATGCGACGCTGAGCCGTCTGGGCTCGTCGCGCTACAGGGCACGCCGCCGGTCGCCGCCGAGATCCAGCGTTTGCAGGCTGGCAGCGGTTCGGGCGCTGGCCAGGCCGTTCCGCCGGAGCTCCCACAGAAGCCAGGCGGCGACGTCCACTGATTCTAGCGCCGCGCTGATGTGTAGACTATGAGGAAGTTTCAGCGTGATTTGTCGAAAAAACCGACATATACTCCCGGCATGGAATGGCTTAACTACCACCACCTCCTCTACTTCTGGGTCGTCGCGAAGGAGGGGAGCCTCGCCCGCGCCAGCCAGGAGCTCCGCCTGGCGCATCCAACCATCAGCGGCCAGATCCATCGCCTCGAAGAGGTCCTGGGCGAGCAGCTGTTCACCCGCCAGGGGCGGCACCTCGTGCTCACCGAGGTGGGCCGCGTGGCGTTCCGCTACGCCGATGAGATTTTCTCGCTCGGCCAGGAGTTCCTGGACACCGTGAAGGGACGGGCGAGCGGACGGGCGATCCGCCTGGTGGTCGGGATCTCAGACGGCCTCCCCAAGTCGATGGTGCACCGGATGCTGGAGCCGGCCTTCCGCCTCGCAGAACCTGTGCGGGTGGTGTGTCGAGAGGCCCACTCTACCGCGGCGTTCCTCGGTGAGCTGGCCGTGCACGCCGTTGACGTCGTGCTCGCGGACGCGCCGGTGGGCCCCGGCACGGCCGTGCGCGCGTTCAATCATCTGCTCGGCGAGTCCGGGACCACCTTCTTCGCCGCCCCGCAGCTTGCCAAGACCTGCCGACGGGGGTTCCCCCGCTCGCTCGACGGCGCGCCCTTCCTCCTGCCAGGTAGCAACGCGATGCTCCGTCGCACGTTGGAGCAGTGGTTCGCTGCCCAGGACATCCGACCCCAGGTGGTCAGTGAGGTGGATGACGCCGCGCTGGCGAAGATCCTTGGGGAGGCAGGGCTCGGCGTCTTCGCCGCCCCAAGCGTGGTCGAGGCAGAAGTGCGGCAGCGCTACAAAGTGCAGCTCGTCGGGCGCGCCGAGGCCCTGCTGCAGCGCTTTTACGCCATCTCGGTCGAGCGGAAGATCCGCCACCCCGCGGTCATGGCCATCTGCGAGGGGGCGCGGCGGGATATCTTCGTGTGACCGGCGGGGCACCGCCTGTTATACCAGCGAACCCGTCAGGTGCTCATGGCGCATCAGGAGCGACCCATTGAGGCGTTGCGCTGGTAGCGTATTCCGCCTCGTACTTTGCGGGTGCTGCTTACTGTCCAGGGCAAGCAGCTGGTCTTATCCGCCTCCGCGAGTTGGGGACTGGGCCGGATGCAGCACGGTGATCAGATGGTGTTTGCATACGTCTCGCAGAGCAAACACCCCACGGTGACCTATGCCTGCCACGATTGTGCTCCGGTGGTGATTCCCGGGGGCGTGCCGAGCCTCTAGCCGCGCCTGGGGCGCGGTGTCAGCGGGGACGAAACTCGTCCCTGATGCGCCTTTGCCCTGGCACACCACCGCTGGGGCATATGAGCCTTCCGCTCAACTGTATCAAGTCAGGCTCAGTCTTCGGTCCCAGTTTTCGGCCCGATCCGCCGGCCAAGGGACAGGATGATGAGTGCCAGCACTGTGCCCAGAATGGCCGATGCTTCCCGCCCCATCCCCGCCGCGCAGCCCACTGCGGCGGTCAGCCAGAGCCCGGCCGCGGTCGTCAGCCCCTGAATCCGCTCGTCAGCCTCCCGCTTGAGGATGGTCCCGGCCCCGAGAAACCCGATGCCGGTGATGACCCCTTGGAGGACACGGCTCAGATCCGCGAGCGGCATCCCGGCCTGGAACGGGATCAGAACGAAGAATGCGGACCCCAGTGCAACGAGCATGTGGGTTCGGAGTCCTGCCGCCTTCCCGACCCGCTCCCGTTGGAACCCCAAGAGGCCGCCGAGGAGCGCCGCGAGCAGCAAGCGGATCACGATTTGAGTGACCTCCGCGACCCCCGGCAAATCGGAAAAATCAGCCTGCACACCCCTCCACACCTCGCCCCACACAGCGCCCATTGTTCACCTGCTCGTTCGGCAAAAGGTCCACATCGCCTACAACGCCCTTGGATCATCCATTCGCTTTATACCATAGCAATTTCGAACGGCTACATGAAAGCTCCCAGTGCGTTAAGGATGCCTGCGATATCCCTGGGTTTCATCGCAAATTGGAGGATGGGATACTCTCCCTCGGTCAGTTCGGCAGGGCGATAACATCTCGGCTCTCTTCTGGAGGCGTTCCTGAGGGCTCCCAGGGAGCATATACAGTAGGTGGCCGTCTGCGGCCATGAGCGCGGCGCGCTCTGCCCAGGCGGCCCGGAGGTCCTCGGGTATCTCCAGCCCCTCGGAACCATCGACTCCCCCAGCAGGTCAGTCACCGATGGTCAGTGCCCCAGCCATCCAGGCCGCGCGCGCGTCTTTGTAGCCCCCGGATGCCGCGGGCGCCAGCCCCGCCACGCGCTTGCCCCGCCGCGCCGCCTGGCGCGCCAGTACGCGCCCCTGCGGTGGCCTGGCGGAGCGCCAGGGTAAAAAGTCGACCCGTAGAGTTTTTGCCGTAGCCGGGTCCGCCGCCCACGGCCAGCACCCCCGCCGCCCAGGCCGCGCTGGCGTCGTTGCAACCCCCATATGCCGCGTGCTCCAGCCCCGCCACCTGCTTCCCCCGCAGCGCCGCCCCCCGGCTGGAGCTGGCGCACGTCAAGCCGCACGACTTCCGGCGCTTTGTCTGCACGGAACTGGCCAGGCGCGACATCCGCCTGGCGCAAAAGGCCCTGGGGCACAAGCGCATCGAGACGACCGCCCGGCATTACGTCCTCGATGAGCTGGTCGGGGGGCTGACGGACGGGCTGTACTGAGGCGGGGACGCCTGCCGGGCTTACTCCGCGTCCCCTACGTCCTCCCACGACACCTCGCGGTCGAGGATGGCACCCAGGCTTGCCAGCTGGCTCCGCGCGTTGGCCTGCGCCTGCAGCAGGCGCCACTGCGTCAGCTCCGCCTGCGCCTGCTCCCAGCGTGCGCGCGTCCACTCGGGATACTGCCTTTTTACCAGCAGGAAGGGATCGTCCCGCCAGCCGTGGGCACGTAGCACCTGCTGCGCCAGGTGGGCGAAATGCGCATCGTCGGACAGCGGCACGGCGGGGACCGGCGTGCCGGCCGCCGGCATGGCTGGCCGCCGCGGTCCATACGCCTGCTCCCGCAGCCACCGATGCGCCGTGTCCTCGTCCTCCTGGGTGATGACCTCCCAGCGCCGGTCGCGCAGCAGCGCCACGAAGAGCCGGCATGGCTCCTGCCCCACCCGCCGCGCATGCACCGCCGCGGCCACGACGTTCAATCGGCCGGCCTCGTTCCACGTCACCCAGCCCCGCATGGCGGCCTGGTGGCGGAGATCGAGGAGCCGCCCCAGATCTCTGAGGTCCTTGGGCTGGACGTCGCGGAGTGTGGCTTTGTTCTCTGGGCTCTGCCGGGAGTGACAAGCCCCAGTCGGTCTGCGTTCGGGGGGTTCTGGTTCTTGGATCTCTTGAAAAGGTTTTGGATCTAATTCCTTGAGAGGGACTGCCAGATTTTTGCCGTCCTGGCGGTTGACGACTGCCAGATTTTTGCAGCCGTGAGCCCCGACCGGCGCTGCCTCCACGGCATGGGGGACGGCCTCAGGGGCGTCAGGTCCTCCTTGCTTCGCGAGCCGCCGACAGACTTCAGCCAGGACCACGGGCGTGATGAGGAACGCTGGCGGGGTGCCTTGCTGCATGAGGTGCGCTCTCGCTTGCGCCCAGAGGGCCTCCTGGTCCGCCGCCGGCAACGCCGCGTAGCGCGCCTCCAGGTCCTCAGCAGCCGCGCTGGCGGGCTGGGCTGCAGGGGCCTCGAGGGTTGCGGTTGCGGTGCCAGCCAGCACCTCACACGCTTCAGTGATCTCCGCCGCCTGGCTGGCTTGCCTCACAGCATCTACTGGAGCGTAGGCGGGCGTGTACACCAGCCCGCCTGCTGCGGCCTGGTCCTCAGGCCATGCCTCCACGGGCCAGTGCTCGGGCTCGCCCGCGTGGGAAGCGCGCGGTGCCGCGGCCTCCTGCAGGCTGGTGGCAATGAAGGCGCGGACTGCGGCCGCAGCCGGCGTGGAAGCGGCGGGCGCTCCCTCCCCTGCAGGCGGCTCTGGGCTGTCCGTCACGCCAGCGCCGGCGTCCTCGGGCGCCGGCGTGTCCCCACCTGGAGCCTGGGCGCTGTCAGATGGCCGTGCGTCGCTGGCGGCGATCTGCGCCGCGAGGGGGAAGAGTTCGAGCTGCACTGGAGACTGCGGCCTGATGGCCGCCCGTGCGCGCGGCCGTGCCGCTGGGGGCAGATCCCAGGCCAGGTTGACGACGCGCCAGGGACCGGCCGGATGCCGCAGCGTGGGAGGCGGTGGCACCGTGGCCAGCCAGCCCAGCGCTTCGAGGGTGGCCAGGCCGCGATAGGCGGTACGCTCGCCGATGCCGAAGCAGTCGGCGATCCAGGCCACGGAGAGCGTGCCGCCAGATCGACACTCCTTGTCCCTCCTGTAGTAGCGTAGGCAGCGTAGCACCACGCCCAGCGTGGTGGCGATCAGCCCGGGCGAGCCCTCCCGCGCCAGGTAGCGCAGCATGCGCCGTGGTACGGGCACGCGGTACAGCAGCGGGTGCACGTGCGCCCGTAGGGCGGCGTAGCGGGCCAGGTCAACGCCCTGCAGCGCTTCGGGCTGTGTGAGCAGGCACAGCGTATGCTCCGTCCGGCGCACCAGTCCGGTAGCTTCCAGCGTCGCGATGGCTGCTGCAGCCGTCGCGAGCCGCACCGCCGGTCCGAGGAGCCCTTGGAGTTCGCGGGCATGGTAGTGGATGCGTGTGCCAGGTGCGAGCTGGCAGCGCCGCTCCGGCATTTCCCGCAGGCCGAAGTAGGCCCGGAGCGCGAGGGGCTCAATCCGGTTGTGCTGATGCGCCAGCCAGGGCAGCAGCACTTGCTCGACGGTCAGCAGGGCAAACCCGCCCGCTGGCTTGCGGGCGGGCCAAGAGCGGGCCTGCGGTGGCCAGGAGCACGCGCTGGCCTCTGGAAGGGAAAAGGGATCAACCTGGACTCGCGTAGGAGCCAACGCCATAGCCGTCATGGTGCTCCCCTGGCGCATCGACGCGCCATCGGGGGGTGTCACCTATGCGGGAGAGCCAGCAAAGCCGCCACGGGCATGCTATAATACCTATGCTGACCCGCCTGAGGCGACACCCTCGGGTTCTAAGCCACGGCCTCCGCGTGCTTTGTGGCGCCTAACCAAAAGGGCACGCGGGGGGCCACTTCATTCCTTCACTCACGCCTTCGTCATCGTCTTTGCCTTGCCTCTGGCGGTTTCGCTGTTACTGACCGGCGCGGTACCATACTCTTGCTCCAGGATCGCTTGCAGCATCGCCAGGATGGTGGTGCCTTCCTCAACGGCGCGCATCTTGATGGCGCGATGCAGCGGAGCGGGCAGATCCAGCGTCAGGCGCTTGATCGGTGCTGCGGGCTGCGGCTCCGGTTCCTGCCCCTGGGCGACCCACTGGTCGGCGGTGGGCTTCTGCGGAATCAGGACGCGTTTGCGACTCGTGCGTTCGCTCATGTGTACTCCTCCAGGATTTCATGCACCAAGGCGGTCATTTCCTGCGCCGCTCGGCCGTGGGGCTCGGTCTCCAGCACGGTGCGCCCCGTCGCCGCGGCCTCGGCGAAGGCCACGCGCTGGGCAATCGTGGTGCGGAGCACGGGCAGCGCATACTGGGCCAAGGCCTCCCTGACCTCACGCCCGATCGCCGTTTGGGCGATTTTCCGGTTGACCACAAAAACAGCTTTCAGGTTTTCTGTTAAGGCGGTGGCTTCTTTCACAAGCGTCACCATCTCGGCGCAGGCCCAGACATCGTACGGGGAGGGCTGCACGGGGATGAGCACCAGGTTGGCCGCCACTAAGGCCGAGCGCGTGAGCGCGGTGACGCGGGGCGGACCGTCGATAATGGTATGGGTGTAGTCCTGCGCCAGGGCGGGGAGCTCGCGGTGCAGGGTCGGGCGATCCAACCCGATGACCGGAAACAGGGCGCCATGTGTGCGGGCTGCCGCCCAGTCCCGGGCACTGCCCTGGGGATCAGCATCTACCACCAGCACCCGGGCGCCCTGCGCGGCGAGCCCAGCGGCGAGATGCAGGGCCAGCGTGGTTTTGCCGACGCCGCCCTTTTGATGCAGCACGGCGAGGATCATGGCACCTCCGGTCGGCACGCGTGCCGGCTTCCTGTGAAGGCGGAACTCCGTGTATACGTCTTTCTGTGTTTACTGTATTCTGTCTTTCTGTGCTCCTGCCACTCAGTATAAATGATCCGTGAGCCCCCCCGCAAGCTCATCGAGCACGTAATGCCGGGCCGTGGTCTCGATGCGTTTATGGCCGAGCGCTTTCTGCGCCAGGCGGATATCCCGCCGTGCCAGCTCGGTGCCGACGAAGCGCCGAAAGTCATGCGGTTTGACATGCCGCAGCCCAGCGCGCTGGGCGTAGCGCTGCACGGCGCGCCAGGCGGCACTGAGGTGCATGGGGCGCGTCGTGGGGCGGTGGCCCTTACCCGCAAAGCTCGTAAAGATATACGGGCTCTCCACCGGCCGCCGCGCCAGCCAGGCTTGGATACTGGCGTACGCCTCGTGACTCAGGGGGGTCGTGCGGTGTGCCGTCTGGTTCTTCCCCAGGACCTCGAGAAAAAAACTGCCGTCGCGGCTCAGGAGCTGCGTGGTCGTCAGCGTCACGACCTCGGAGACGCGGCACCCGCTGGTGGCCAGAGTGTGGAGTAACGCGCGGTCGCGCCAGCCGATGCCCGTCCTCCGGTCGGGGGCCTCGCATAGGAGGCGCATCTGCCCCGGCGTGATCCGCGTGCGGGCCGTCGCTTTCAGGCGCGCGCGCAGGGCGGCGACTTGGACACCCGCCACACGGCGGAAGGCCTCCGCGGTGGCCACGTCGACATAGCCCTGGGCGGCCGCTTCGTGGACCAGGCGCTTGACGGCCGCCAGGCGGCGGTTGATGGTGTGGGGACTCAGACGCGTGGCTTGCGCCAGGTGCGTGCGCCAGCGTGCCAGGCTGGTGGGCTCGAGCGCTGTGTGGAGATCGTCACAGAAGCGTCGATAGGCCGCGATATCGCGCTGGTACCCGGCGATCGACGCCAGCGCGAGTTGGCCGACGAGGATGGCCGGGTCTGGCAGGACCGCGGCGAGCAACGCCGACGAGGGCACCGTGAGGGTCATGGCACTGCAGTCCTCCATTGAGCAAAGAAAGGCGCGTTTCTGTGCGCTGTGCTAGCCTCAGGCCTCGCGTCCCTCGTCCGCACGGGCGGGAAACACGAGGCGCTCGTACACCTCGGCCAGTGGGACCGTGCAGCCAATCGTCGCCAGGTGCAGGGCGTCAGCAAGGCCTTCGTGCGTGCGCAAGGCCCAGGTGCCATCATCCTGCCGGTGGTAGTGGTCAATGCAGGGACGGTCCTGGGCCACGAGCACATAATCGGTCAGTGTCGGCAGCCAGGCCCGATAGCGGCGAAATTTGTCGCCCCGGTCGAACGCTTCCGTGGAGGGCGACAGCACTTCGAGAATGACCCGGGGATTGAGCAGCACCTCCCGGGCCTGGTCATGGAACTGCAGCGC
>Ga0184637_10001177_pt1 | contig 18273 bp, 19 predicted proteins | sample PLM3_127_b2_FD_133143 | JGI IMG/M metagenome (GOLD analysis project Ga0184637, IMG submission 133143) | Groundwater sediment microbial communities from an aquifer in East River, Colorado, USA - PLM3_127_b2 | ecosystem: Environmental > Terrestrial > Soil > Riparian zone | place: USA: East River...
ACGTTGACGATGTGCTTGTCGCGTCCCGGCGCGCGCAGCATCAGCGGCTTCAGGCGCGCGTTGAGGATGAACGGCGCGACGGCATTCACGAGCTGCACTTCCAGCAATTCCACCGCCGGCACCTCGGCCAGGAGCATCCGCCACGAGTTTCGTTCGCGCAGGTCGACCTGCTGCAGGTCCTGGTCGAGGCGGCCCTCGGGGAACAGGTCCTTTTGCGCCAGGAGCTCCTCCGCGAGCAAGGGCACCTGCGACAATTCGGCGGCACGGGTCAATCCCGCAAGCTCACCGGTACCACGACCGGGCGCCACCGTCGTGCACGCTTCAGGGAGCATGTGATAGCCGCGCAGTCCCTCGTAGCTGCCCAGCAGCTTGCGCACGTCTCCCGGCATATCGCGCAGCGCCGCCGTTTCGCCCGCCATCATGTGCGCATAGAAGTCAGGCGGGCGGCGCACCGTCTGGCACGCATTGTTGATGATGAAATCCAGCCGCTGCCGGGTCGCAACCAGCTCCCGGCAGAACGCCTCCACGCTTGGCGTGTGGCGCAGGTCGAGCCCGAAGATCTCGAGGCGATGCCCCCACTCGCCGAAATCCTGCTCCTGCGCATAACGCTTCGCCGAATCGCGCGGAAAGCGGGTGGTGACGATGAGGTGCGCCCCCGAGCGCAACAGCTTGAGGCCGGCCTGGTAGCCGATCTTCACGCGTCCGCCGGTGAGCAGCGCCACCCGGCCGCGCAGGTCGGCCAGCTCGGTGCGCTTCCTGAAGTTCAACTCCGCGCATGGCGGGCACAGCTGGTCGTAGAAATGGTGGATCACCGAGTACTTCTGCTTGCAGACGTAACAATGCTGCGGCTCGAGGAATTCTCTGCGCTCCGTCTCATCCCTTTCGACGTCGCGCGGCTCGAATCCCCTGGGCGGGAAGACGTTCGGCGTGGTGAACACTGGCCGCCGGCGCAGCGTCCGTATCCCCGTTTCGTGGAGCACCGCCTCCTCGCGCTGAATTTCCACCGCTCTCCGTTCGCGTTCAGCGGCTTTAATGCTCCTGCGGCGCGCAACCGGGTCCGGGTTGTAGACCCGCGCCACGACCTGGTGCAGGCGCTCCCGGTCTTCCGCGGGCAGCCGGTCCAGCAGTTGCCGGTCGTCGGCGATCGATTCGAGCAATTCAGTCGTCGCCCGCAGGCGCTCTATGAGCGCGAAGTCGGCGCTATCCGCGAGGAGTGTCATTTCTGTCGTCTGTGTCGTCACAAAGCGCAATCCATTGGTTAAGGTTGTTTATCGGCCCGCCTGGCCCCGACGTATGCCCCGATCCACGCCGTCGCGATGGACGGAACGGACAGCACGCCAAACACCACGATTCCAAGCGGCAGGAGATTGCCGGGTCCCTCGGTAATCAGCAAGCAGGCGAACTGCCCAGCGAGCGGCAGGACGCCCCATCTCCACCACCGGACGGGCTCGAAGTATCCCAGCGCCAGGGACACTATGCAAACAACCGGCATCCCCACCGAGAAATACAAAACGGAATCCCAGGCCTCCCGCCGTCCGGATATCACGGTCACGGCAAACCAGACCGCGGCGCCGATAAGCGCTGCTGCGAGATACAGCCAATGGTCTTTTTTCACGCGTCTCTTGCTCGATTCAAAGGGGCCGGGCTCGAACCATGATAAATCGAGCGCCTTTATTTTAGTCGGGGCATGCGTCGGCCGGCGGGCATCAGTGAAGCGCGTTCGCGTCGATCCAGGAAATCGGTCATCGCACGTCTCCCATGATGCGAAACCCGGGCCGCGCGGCATGACTGGCCCGGCGCTCGACTTCATACAAATGACTCGCGTCCTTGACCGGTTCCATCGTCCCCTCCATATTGCGTCCTGAGTGGTCCATCAGGTTCATAGCACCGAGCGCACGAGCCCGCCATCGACCAGCATGGTGGTGCCGGTGATGTAGCTCGACCTCGCCGATGCCAGAAACGCCACCAGGTACGCTAGTTCCTTCGGCTCGCCGACGCGCCCCAGCGCGGTCTCGGCCGCGCGCTCTGCGAGCGCTTCTTCCAGCGAGATTCCTTTTTCCTTGGCCCGGGCCGTCACGTTCGAGAGCATGCGCTCCGACAGGATGGAACCGGGGCAGACGTTGTTCACCAGGATGCCGTCGCGTCCCACTTCGTCGGCGAGGCTCTTTGCGTACGCCACCACGCCCATGCGCGTGGCGCCGGAGAGCGCGAGATTGGGGATGGGCTGGTAAACGGTGCTCGCCAGGATGTTGATGATCCGGCCGCCGCCGCTCTTCTTCAGGTGTGGCAGGGCTTCCCGCGACATCCGGGCGAAGAACAGCAGCGATCGCTGCACGGCGGTGGCCCATTGTTCTTCGGTGGCGGTCTGGGCGTAAGCCAGGGGCGGGCCTCCCGAGTTGTTCACGAGTATATCGAGTCGCCGATAGCGTGCGACAGTGGCGGCGATGAGATCGCGCACGGTATCGGGACGATCCAGGTCACCTGCAAACGCCATGGCGTCGGTGCCCGTCCCGTTGCGGATTTCCTGCGCCGCCTTTTCCAGGTCTGGCTGCGACCGGCTGCACAACGCCACGTTCACGCCTTCCTCGGCCAGCGCCTGCGCGCACGCCCGGCCAAGCCCCTTGCTCGCGCCGCCGACGATCGCGACCTTGCCTTTCAACATGAGATCCATGGTTTGAGAGCCGTGATGAGTGATGGGTGATGACGCCCGAACATGTGAGCAGCAAACAAGAGGTTCAGGTCTTGCTTCTTGCCTAGCGTCTCAGCGCATAAGGCAAAATGCAAGACTTGACCCACTTTCTTCAGGTGGCGCGCTGCAGCCGCGATCGCCAGTATCCGGGCCGACGTCGGCCATGAGCCACCGCAACGACTTCGACTTGGTCGTTAAGTAAGCGGTAAACGAGAAAGTAGGGAAAGCGGGGAAAGATGTAACGTCGAGTGCCGGCCCTGTACTGCGGCCATCGTCCCGGTGTTTCAGAGACTACTTCAACGGCTCGCCCAAGTTCTTCAAGAAAACCTTGTGCTGCCGTAATACTGCGCTCCGCGTACCAGTCGTAAGCCGCTTCGGCTTCCTCAGCAGCGGCAGGATGAACCCTAACGGCGATCCGCGGCATTCATCTTGGCGTAAAGCTTCGACCGCAGTTCATCCCACGGAATGGTTTTGACCGCTCCGCTATCAAGCTCAGCCAAGCGACGCTCGACTTCGGCTACCCAAGCCTCTTCCACTCCCGGATCGGATTCAGGCTCCAGGCTTTCAATGAGCAAACCCGTCAACTCAGCCCGTTCTTTAGGGTCAAGTCTCATCGCTTCCTCGTATAGCTTTTGCGCTGAATTACCCATGGTTAGTGCCTTGACGTTGGAATAACTACCCGCGCCTTAGTCTCTTCAAGAAAAGCGATGACTTGCGCTCGCTTTATCGTCGGGAAACCTTCGAGAAACTCGTCTATCGACTCTCCATTCTCCAGGTAGTCGAGCAACGTCTGCACCGGCACGCGGGTGCCCGCGAAAACCGGAGTTCCACCCAGTATTTTGGGAGAGGTTGTGACAATCGGCTGTTTCATGGCTGAGAGATTACGCCTAACAAGCACGGGCGAGCAAATGGCGATTGCGTGCGTGATTTTGGCAGAGAAAGTGACGAGCAAACACCGAAAAACGCTGTGCCTTGGGAGCAAAACCCGAAGGTGCCGAGACACAGCGTGGTCCGCCCCGTGGCTCAGGCGAGGTTGGGTGAAAGTCACGGCGCACAAGCGGAATCCTTGTCTTTCTCCGGAAAGACAACGACTCGAGGGTGAGAATCGGTGGCGCCGGCGGGCCGAGCCATTCCAACCCACGGCATGGGAAAGAGGCCCAGCCCTATGGCGAACCCGTCCATCCGACGGCTCGCGGACGTAACCGCTAGATCGTTCTCGAATACAACATGATCGAAGGTTTCGCAAACGGGCAGCAGCATGGGCAACGGCAGGATCACGAGTATCCAGACGCCGCACCAGCGTCCGCTCTCCGAATAAATCCAGGTTTCTCCTTTGGCGGTGGGCACCTTCTCTCTGGGCGCGCCCCAGGCTGTCAGAAAGCGGTCCTTTGTCTGGGGCACCGAAGGGCCCGGTCCCGGCTGGCAGGCCCAGCGATCCAGATCATTGGGACCGCCGAGGAGCTTTTTTGCGTGGAGTGGCACCGGATTTCGGATTTCCCGGGTCCAGGACTGGTCAACCATCAACCCCACGCACCCAGCGCATCCGGCGGCCAAAGCAGCAATCATCAGTGCTCTTGCAATCATGTCGGCTATTCCTATTCAAAGGACAGCAAATTCAAATCCTGTGCTATTCCGGTTCGCTGCAACGAATGGGGTCAGGGCCTGAGGTCTCCCTACGAATATTTGTTCTTGAAGTCATCGGCGTGTATCGGCGTTCGATCCTCACCCCCGCCCCTCTCCCAAGCTGAGAGGGGAGGCCCGAGATTTCCCTTCTCCTTGGGGAGAAGGGGAAGGGATGAGGGATGGTCGGCTAAATTCTCTTTTTGTTTTTCTTGGCGGTCTTGGCGGTTCAGTTGTTATTCTGATTCTCTCGGCGTCTCGGCGGTTAATTGACCAGCTCTTTCATTACTGCATACAGCGCATTCTGCCCCTCGAACCCGATCCCCGGCCGGTCGGGCAGTTTGAGATAACCGTTTTCCACCTTCGCGTCGTCCGCGAAGCCGGCGAAAACGCCGAACACCCCCGGATACGCCTCGCAGCCGCCCAACCCGAAGCCGCCGACGATTGCGAGGGTCATCTGGTTGCCGCCGTGCGGGAACACCGATTTCCGTTCCCAGCCGTGCTTCTTCAGCGCGGCGAGCGTGCGCGAGAACTGCACGATGCCGTAGGACTGCGGCACGTCGGTCTGGATGATGTCGCGGTCGGCGCGCAGGCCGCCGAAGCGCGCCAGGTTTTCCACGTCCTGCGTCGAGAACAGGTTCTCGCCGGTGCCGATCGGCGCATCGTAGATCGCCGCCACGTCTGACAGCAACGCGTAGTCGAGCGGGTCGGTCGGCTCCTCGAACCAGCGCAGCCTGAACGGTGCGAGCGCCCTGGCGTAGGCCAGCGCGCGCGTCCGGTCGAAACCCGCGTTGGCGTCCACCGCGAGATGCTGGCTGGAAGCCACGACCTTCAGCGCCGCCTCGACTCGCTTCACGTCCTCCGGTATCGGCGCGCCGCCCACCTTGATCTTCATGGTGGTGTAGCCCTCGTCGAGCCGGCCGCGAATTTCGTCCAGCAATTCGGATATGCCTTTCCCCGGCTGGTACCAGCCCCCGCCGACGTAGCACGGCACCCTGCCGACCGACTTGCCGCCGCTGTAGCGCTCGGCCAGCACGCGGTGCAGCGGCTTGCCGGCGATCTTCGCGACCGCGTCCCACACCGCGACCTCGATGGTGCCGATGGCGACGGAGCGCTCGGTGTGGCCGCCCGGCTTTTCGCGCTGCATCATGCAGGCGAGGAGTTTCTCCGGGTCGAAGTTGTCGCCGGCAGCATTCAGCAGCGACTCCGGCTTCGCGGCCATGATGCGCGGGATGAAGCGCGCCCGCATCTGCGCCCCGCACGCGTAGCGGCCGGTGGAATTGAAAGCGAAGCCGGCGACGGGCTTGCCGTCGCGTACCACGTCGGTGATCACCGCCACCACCGAGGTGGTCATCTCGCTGAAGTCAAACACCGCGTTGCGCAGGCTCGACTTCAGGGCTACCGCCGTCTCTCGTATTTCTGTAATTCGCATTGATTAAACTAGCCGCCAAGACGCCAAGGCGCCAGGAAAATCAGAATGAAACCGCAGATGAACGCAGATAACATCAAGAACAAGTAACCACAGAACTCCCGGAGAGAACGGAAAAAGACGCGTCAAACCTCATCCCTCATCCCTGCCCTAGTTCGCAGGAATGTTAGCGTCCTTGATGACCTTGCTCCACCGCGTGATTTCCCGCTTGATCTGCGCGGTGAACTCCTGCGGCGAGCTGACGATAACGTCGGCACCCATGTCCAATACCCGCTGCTTCACGTCAGGCAGCGCCATGCCCCTGGCCGCCTCCGCATACAGCTTCTTGACGATCGCGGCCGGCGTTCCAGCGGGCACCAGCATTCCAGTGATCGTCTCCGATTCCTGGCCCTTGAAGCCCAGTTCTGCCATGGTCGGCACGTCGGGCGCGATCGGCGAACGCTGCGCGCTCGTCAGGGCGTGCGCGCGCAACCGGCCAGCCTGGAGGTGAGGCGTCACCGGCGGAATCGCCTGGCACCCGATCGGTACTTGATTGCCCAGCACCGCCACCAGCGACGGCCCGCCGCCGCCATAGGGCACGGTCACGAGATCGAGCTTCGCATCGATGGCCAGCAGGTATGCCGAGAGGTGGGGAACGGTGCCGATTCCCGGCGTGGCCACGCTGTATTTCTTCGGGTCATTCTTCACCAGGTTGATCAGCTCGGACAGCGACTTCGCCGGCACGCTCGGGTGCGTATAGAACACGTGGGGCGAGGCGGAGAGATTGGAGATCGGAATGAAGCTCGTGTATGGGTCGTACGGGATCTTCTTGTAGAGACCCGGGTTGACCATCAGGCTCGAGCTCACGAAGAGTATCGTGTGGCCGTCGCCAGCCGCTTGCGCGGCGAGACCCATCCCGAGATTGCCGCCGGCGCCGCCGCGGTTGTCCACCACCACCGGCTGCCCCCACGCCTCGGTCATCTTTTGTCCGAGCAGGCGCGCGATGATATCCGTCGCTGCGCCGGGCGCGAACGGAACAATGATCCGTATCGGCCGCGACGGATACGGCTGCTCCGCGGCGTGCGCGGCAACCGTGATGAATGACGCCAGCAACACTGCCAGCATAGTGCGATTGGTGGATTTCATGGCACCCCCTGGGTTCTTGTCACTTCGTCACTGTGTCACTTGCTACCGGTCACCGGTCACTGGTCACTGCGCCGGTATGTTGGCGTCCTTCACGATCTTCGCATAGCGCGGTGTCTCGACCGCGATGAACTTCGCGAACTCCTCCGGCGTGCTGGTAAGCGGTTCGACCCCCCCATCCTCCAAGCGCTTCCTGAGGTCGGGCGAGTTGATCGCCTTGACGATCTCGGAATTGAGCCGGCCGATCAGGTTCGCCGGCGTACCCGCCGGCGCGAGGATCCCGTACCACAGCCGTACGATGTAGTCCTCCACGCCTTCCTCTTTCGCGGAGCGCACGTCGGGCAGCACGGAAGTCCGCTCGGTGGAGAGGATCAGGAGACCACGCGCTTTACCCGCCTTGACCTGCTCCGCCGCCGCGGGCACAGCCATGATCAGCACGTCGATGTGACCGCCGACCAGCGCGATGAGCGCCAGACCCGAGCCCTTGTAGGGGACATGCGTCATGCGGGTCTTGGTGATGCTCATGATCAGCTCGGGCGTGAGGTGAGTCGTGGTGCCGACCCCACCGGAGCCGTAATTGAGCTTACCGGGACTGTTGCGCGCCAGCGCGATCAGCTCCTTGACGTTTTTGGCCGGCACCGAGGGATGGACCACCAGGATGTTCCGGATCTCGGCAATCAGGGATATCGGCGCGAGGTCCTTCTGCTGGTAATTCAACTTGGCGTACAGCGCCGGGGCCAGCGCAATGATCGACGAGGTCAGCACCATGGTGTAGCCGTCCGGCGGCGATTTCGCGGCGAGCTCGAGGCCGAGATTGCCGCCCGCGCCCGGGCGGTTTTCGGGCACCACTTGCTGCCCCATCTGCTCCGACAGCTTCTGCGCGATCGAGCGCCCCAGCAGGTCGGTCGGGCCTCCGGGCGGAAACGGCAGCACCATCCGAACCGTCCGCACCGGATAAGTTTGTGCCACCACCGCGTGGCCCAAACTTATCAATAGGAAACCCAAAATAATCGCCGCGAAGCGCTTCATGATTTTTCCCCCGTCACTCGTCGCTCGTCACTCGATCTTGATGCCGGCGTCTTTGATCACCTTGGCGTAACGCACGATCTCGCTCTTGATGAAATCCGCGAACTGCTCCGGTGTGCTGGTCAGAGGCTCCATGCCGGCGGCCGCTAGCCGTTCCTTCAGGTCGGAAGAAGCCAGCACCTTGTGGAGCTCGGAATTGAGCTGGTTGATCACCGCGCGCGGCGTGCCCGCTGGCGCGAGTATTCCGTACCAGACCGGGGCCACGAAGTTGTCAACGCCGGCTTCCTTTGAGGTCGGGACATTCGGCAATGCCAGCACGCGCTGCTCGGTGAGCACCGCGAGCGCACGCACCTTGTTGGCCTGGACATGCGGGATCGCGGGCGGCACCGCCATGATCCCCATGTCCACCTCACCGCTCATCAGCGCCACCAGCTGCGAAACCCCGCCTTTGTACGGCACGTGCACCATGTCGAGCTTGTACATGTTCTTCAGCAGCTCGCTTGCGAGGTGGTTGCTGCTGCCTGGCCCGCTCGAGCCGAAGTTGAGCTTGCCAGGATGGCGGCGCGCCAGCTGGATGAACTCCTTCAACGTTTTCGCCGGTACCGAATTGTGCACGACGATGATGTTCTGGACCGCGCCCACGAGCGAGATCGGAGCAAAGTCCCGGATCGCGTCGTAGTTGAGCTTGGCGTACAGCGACGGGCTGATCGCGAGCGGAGGCCCGATCAGCACGATCGTGTAGCCGTCCGGTGACGCCTTGGCTGCAAGTTCCAGACCGAGATTGCCGCCCGCGCCTGGCCGGTTCTCCGGCACCACCGGCTGGCCGATCTGTTCGGAGAGCTTCTGCGAGATGGCGCGCCCCAGGATGTCGGTCGGCCCGCCGGGTGGGAACGGCAGGATCATGCGGATCGGCTTGGACGGATAAGCCTGCGCCAGCGCGGCGGCCGGCGCGAAAACCAGAATGGATGCAATCAGCGCACGGATCAGTTTGAAAAACATGGGCTCCTCCGATTTCTTGCTGAGGACTGACGACAGACGAGTGACGAAAACCCTTTTTGCCTTGGTTCCTTATCCCTTCGCCCTCATCCCTCATCCCTTGTGGGATCAGTCCGCCTGGATTTTCGCCGCCTGCGCCACTCTGGTGTATTTCGCGATGTCCGCCTTGAAAATCGCCGCGGTTTCTTCCGGGCTGGTGGCGACGATGTCAGCGCCGAGCGAAGCAAGCCGCTCCTTCACGTCAGGCGCCGCCAGGGCTTTCAGCATCTCCTGGTTCAATTTCACCACGATATCGCGCGCGGTCTTCGCCGGCGCAACAGCCCCGTACCATGTGCTCATCGCGTAACCCGGCACGGTCTCGGCGATGGTCGGCACGTCGGGCAGGACTGCCGCGCGCTTGTCCTTGGTCACGGCGAGCGCCTTCACGCGACCGGCCCGGATATGGGGAATGATCGGCGGCATGGTGCTGAAGCTGGTGATCACGTGGCCCGCCATGAGATCGATGGCGATCGGGCCGCCGCCTTTATAGGGGACCGGCAGGAGATTGGTCTTCGTCATCATCTTGAACATCTCGCCGGCGAAGTGCTCGGGACTGCCGACACCGGAGGTGGCGTAGGTCAACTCGCCGGGCTTCGCTCTTGCCAGGGCGATCAGCTCCTTGACCGTTTTCGCCGGCAGCGAGGGGTGGGCGGCGAACACGTTCGACACTTCCGATACCACCGTGATCGGCGAGAAATCGCGCTCAATGTCGTAGCCGAGGTTCTTGTACACCGGCTTGCTCATGATGTGCGCCACCGACATGAACAGGATGGTGTAGCCGTCGGCGGGCGCCTCCGCGGCAAGCTTGGCGGCAAGATTGGCATTGGCGCCCGGGCGGTTCTCGATGACAAACGGCTGCTTTACCGACTCCGTCATCTTCGCCCCGAGCACGCGCGCCATGATGTCCGTGCCCCCGCCCGGCGCGAAGCCGACGAGTATTCGCACCGCCTTCGCCGGATAAGTTTGGGCCCTTACCGTGTGGCCCAAACTTATCAATAACAAACCAAATAAAATGACCGTGAAGCGCGTCATGCTGTCTCCTCCACTTTGTAACATCCACTACTCATATTTTTGTCGTTCATCGGTGCTGCGGTATGGTTGCTAGAGTGCCATAAACCAGCAAACGGGAATAGCATCCGGTGTGGCTTGATTTATCTGCCTTTTTCAGAAAAATCCGCTACAATCGCGTTCCCATGTCTGCACCCCGTATCGCGCTGGTTCACGCCATGCCGGTCGCCATCGAGCCGGTGGCGCACGTATTCCGGGAGATGTGGCCGCAGGCGCGCATCACGCACCTGCTCGATGACTCCCTGCCGCCCGACCTCACGGCCGCCGGCAGCATCACGCCCGCGATCGTCGAGCGCTTCATCACGCTTGCGCGCTACTGCGAGATGAGCGGCGCCAACGCGATCCTGTTCACCTGCTCGGCGTTCGGCACCGCAATCGAAGCCGCGAAGAGCGCCGTCAAGGTCCCGGTGCTGAAGCCCAACGAGGCCATGCTGGATGAAGCGCTGGCGGCCGGACCCACATTGGCAGTGATCGCCACGTTCGAGCCCAGCATTCCTTCGCTGAAGAAGGAATTCGAGGAACTCGCCTTGAGCCGCGGGATCCAGTTGAAGCTGAAGACCCGCACCGTGCCGGCAGCCATCGCCGCGCTCCAGCGGGGCCACGGCTCCGAGCACGACAGCCTCATTGCCGCGGCCGCGGCCGAGATGGGGCAGTGCGACGCCCTGGTGCTGGGACAGTTCTCGATGGCGCGCGCGGCGGCCGGCATCCCCAAGGCGCCGGGTCGCAAGGTGCTCACCAGCCCGCACTCGGCGGTGACGCGTCTGAAGAGAATCTTCGACGTCAGGTAAAACAAGAATCAGCCACGGAGAACACGGTTCCCTGTGATCTCTGTGGCTGACGCATTTGAGTAGGAGGACATGAAGGCCCCGCTCGTCCGTGGCGCGCTGGCTACCGCCGCAGCCATTCTGAGTTGCTCTGCCCACGGCCAGGTTTATCCGACGAAGCCGGTGCGGGTGGTGGTGGCGTTCGCGGTCGGCGGCTTCGCCGACGGGGTCGCGCGGCTCGTCGGGCAAAAGCTCTCCGAGCGGCTGGGACAGCCGGTCGTGATCGACAACCGCGGCGGCGCCGGCGGCAACATCGCCGCGAAGCTCGTCGCGGGCGCGCCCTCGGACGGCTACACGCTACTGGTCAACACCGCGGCGATCTCGATCAACGCCAGCCTGTACCGGAACCCCGGGTTCGATATCTCCCGGGACTTCGTTCCTGTCGCGCTCACCGGCTCGACGCCGGGCCTCTTCGCCGTGCACGCGTCGAATCCCACCGGCAGCCTGCAGGAACTGATCCGAACGGCTAAGGGAAAGGGTTTGAACTACGCGACGGCAGGCGTAGGCAGTTCCTCTCACCTGGCGGGGGATTACCTGTTTCGCTCGCTCGCCGGTCTCAATGCCACCCACGTGCCCTTCCAGGGCGGGGGCCCCGCCACTGCCGCAGCGCTCGCGAACCAGGTCGAGGTGCTGAGCCTGTCCATGCCGCCCGTCGTGCCCCACATCAAGGCCGGCCGTCTGAAGGGGCTGGCGGTGTCCAGCCTGAAGCGCGTCGCGGCCCTGCCGGACGTGCCGACGGTCACCGAGGGGGGCTTCGCCAATTTCGAGGAGCGTTCGTGGGTAGGCTACTTCGCGCCGGCGAAAACACCGGCCGCCATCGTGAAAAAGCTGAACGGCGCGGTGAACGAGGCTCTCGGCATGGCCGACGTCAGGGCGCGCCTCGATGCCCTCGGGCTGGAGCCGCAACCGGTTTCGCCCAAAGAGTTTTCGGATTACGTCAGGTCCGAAGTCGCCAAATGGTCGAAGATCATCAAGACGACTGGCATCACGGCGGATTGAGTCCGCAAGCAGCTGTTCCGGGTTCAAGGATCAAGCAAGGTTGGAGCGGGTTCTGATTCGAGGGTTCCGGTTTTGAACTTTGAACCTGGAACTTGGAACTCGGAACCCGGAACATTGAACTCGGAACTTTGACTCAAGGGTTGCTCCATTTATCGTAACGTGTTACGATAAATAGATGGCCAATAACCTCCGCCGGGGGCGGCCGCCGACCGGCCGGGCCCAGACCGCTGCCGCGCGCATGCGGCGCTATCGCGCCCGCCAGCGCGCAGCGGGCCTGCGCGTGGCGACGCGCTGGCGACCCGTGACATCCGCGACACTCTCTCCCGGCCTGCTGAAGCACCGTGTCATCGAAGCGCGCAGCCTGGCGATGCATTGCCTGGCCGCGCAAAAAATCAGCGATCATCCCCGGCTGCTCGATGCCATCCGGGGCACCCTGACACGGTGGAGATCGCGCTACGGCGACCGCGTGCCGCGGGCGCTGGACGAATGGCAGGGCATACTCGATCGTCCCTGGCCGGAAATCGCCGCGCTCATCACCGACCCCGGTGAATCGGCCACACGCCTGCGGCAGTCTTCCCCATTCGCGGGCGTGCTGACGCAATCCGAACGACGGCGCATCTATGAAGCGTTCCGAGCTTGAGCATCTCATCCGGGCGGCGGGAAAAATCGCGGGTGAGCGCGAGATCGTGGTGATCGGCAGCCAGGCGGTCCTCGGCCAGTTTCCCGACGCCCCACCGGCGCTGCTCAGGTCCATGGAGGGCGATCTGTATCCCAGGAAGAGACCCGAGCTCGCCGACAAGGTGGACGGCGCCATTGGCGAGGGATCGCGGTTTCACGAGCAGTTCGGCTACTACGCGCAAGGAGTGGGCCCGGACACGGCGACGCTCCCCCGCGGCTGGCAGCGCCGCTTGGTGCGCGTCGAGAACGCCAACACCGTCGGCTATGTGGGCTTATGCCTGGAAGTGCATGACCTCGCGCTATCCAAGTACGTTGCGGGCCGGGAGAAAGACCTCGAATTCACGCGCGAATTGGCCCGCCAGGCCATGACGGCGAAGAAAACTCTGCTCGAGCGGCTGACTGTAACCCGGCTGGACGCCGCGCTCGCACGCATCGTGCGAGGACGGATCGAACGGGATTTCGCATCTCGCGGCGCCTGATAATCTCCTCGATCTCCGCTCGCCGAGCGGCTTCTTCGCCGCCTTCAGGAAAATCCACTCCCGCTCTCAATTGATTTTTTCTTCCGGGCTCGCCGGGGGCTTGGACGGAACGTCCGTCGAAGCGGGAACATCCGCGGCCTTTAGAGTGGCCGCCGCAGGGTCCGCATCAGTTGAGGCCGGTTTCGCCAGCACGCTGGCGGGAGCGGATGCTGGACTGGCCAGCCACGCGGCAACGTCCCGTCCCAGCGCCACGGCTATACGCTCCATGATCGCGCACGTCCCCGTCACCCCGCCGAAGACCCCGCCTGTCGAACTCCGCTGTCTCGTTGCCGTGGCAATCACCTGATTGTCCTGCATGAGGTCGGCGCGCAACGAGATGGACTTGGGCCCGGACCAGCTTCCTCCGCCCACGCCGAACACGCTGAGTATCGTCAGGTTGAGGACCCTGTCCTTTCCCGCTTCGCCCAGTTCGCGCACCTGCGCGCTTGCGGGGAATTTCTCGCTTACCTTCGCATAGACGTGCTGGCCCAATAGAGTATCCACCGCGCATTCCGCCTTGACGCTGTCCGCGATGGGGGCCGCCTTGTCGAAGACCGCCGGCGCCCGCACGAAAATTCTCTCCTGGGCATGGGAATGAAAGGCCAGAACCATCCACTGCGCCATGAGAAACAGAATGGACAATCTCCTGATCATGGTCCCTCCTGCCAGGTCAGTATTGGGTTTCGCTTCCGGAATCGGCGTTCATCGGCGGCTCAAAAGCCGTGATTCGTGATTTGTGATTCGTGAATCGACTTGTTCTTGTTTTTATCCGTGTTTATCTGTGTGTTCATCTGTGGTTCCATTATTGTTTTTCTTGGCGGCCTTGGCGGTTCAATTATTGGTTTTCCTTTGTGTCCTTCGTGTCCTTTGTGGTTCAGCGTTGTTCCTGTCGGCGTTCATCGGCGGCTAATATTGAGTCATTTCTCGCCGAGAAGTGACTTCGCCGTCTTCTCGCAGATCCACTCCCGCTCCGCCTTCGTCAATCCCGGGATCGCGTCCACCTGCCCCACCTGCAGGGCATCCCCTTTCGGCGCCATGTCGAACGGGTTGTCGGTGCCGATGACGATGCGATCGGCGCCGACCATGGTGATGAGATGGCGGGTGGAGCGTGGCTCGTGCGTGAGGCAGTCGAAGTAAAAGCGCTTGAACAGCTCGCGCGGCGAGCTGGCGTTGTTCACCTTCGGCTCGGGCCGCACGTTGTGCCCGTGCACGAAGCGCCCGATCTGGTACGGCATGAAGCCGCCGCCGTGCGCGAGCAGGAAGCGCAGCTTCTTCAGGTCGTCCAGCGCGCCGCTGAACATGAGGTGGGCCACCATCATCGTAGTGTCGAGCGGGAAACCGACGAAGTTGCGCAGGTAGTAGCTGTCCATCCCGCCGTTGGCCAGGCACTGGTAGGGATGCGTGAAGACGAACAGGCCCAGCTGCTCGATCGTCTTCAGCACCTTGCGAAACCTCATGTCCGCGAGCGGCACGCCCTCGATCGAGGTCGCCACCTCGACGCCCCTGAAATTGTATTCCTTCGCCACGCGCTCGAGCTCGGTGATCGCCGCGTCGGGATCCTGCATCGGCAGGTGCGCCAGGCCGCGGAAGCGCGTCGGGTATTTCGTCACCATCTGCGCGATGCCGTCGTTCGCCAGGCGCGCCGCCTCGAGGCCGGCGTCGGGTTTCAGCCAGTAGAAATAGATCGGCGGACCGACCGAGATCGCGGCAACGTCCATGCCAACGCGGTCCATCCAGGCGATCTTGGCGGCCGGGTTGCAGAACTCCGGCAGCAGCTCGGTCATGCGCCCGTGGCTGTCGAAATAGCGCTTGCCGTTCTTTTCCTCGACGCGCGTGCCGAAGCGTTCCGGGCTGCGCCGGATCGCCTCGATCACGCCCTCCGGGATGACGTGGTTGTGCAGGTCGTACGTCATTCCCTTCTTCCCGCGTGATGCCCTCCTGGTGCTGGTTTTCTTCTTGGCTACCATGCCTTGCCTTTCAATGAAATCCGTGGGTCGTGAAGTCGGGAGATCGGGAGATCGAAAAACCGGAGGGTCGTGAGAGTGAGAGGGCATTGTTTCCCTCTCCCGCAATCACGTTCTCCCGCACTTCCGCTCTCCCGCTCTCCCGCTCTTCCGGGCGGTTCAGCTGTTACTCGGCTTTAATGCCGGCGGCCTTGGCGACTTTCGTCCATTTCACGATCTCCGCCTTGAGGACGGCGCCGAATTGCTCCGGCGTACTGCCGACGACGTCGGCGCCGTCGCGCTCGAATACTTTCCTCACTTCCGGCGAGCGCAGGATGCGGGCGACTTCGGCGTTCACCTTCGCGAGCACGGGCTTCGGTATCCCGGCCGGGCCGAACATGCCGTTCCAGGGCTCGTGCTCGTAGCCCGGCACGCCCGACTCGGCAAAAGTGGGAATATCCGGCGCGGCTGCCGACCGTTTGGCGCTGGTAACCGCGATCGCTCTCAACTTTCCGGCCCTCACGTGCGTCAACAGGCCGACTGAGGTGGCGACGATGAGTTGCGTCTGCCCGCCCATAGCCGCCGTCATCGCCGGCCCGCCGCCCTTGTACGGCACGTGCAAGAGATCGATCCCGGTCATGTACTTCAACAGCTCGGCGGTCATGTGAGTGCCGGTGGCCAATCCCGCCGATGCATAGGTGAGCTGACCCGGTTTTGCCTTCGCCAGCGCGATCACGTCCTGCAGCGTCTTCACCGGTGCCGACGGGTGCGCCGCCAGCATGTTCGGAAATTTCGAAAGCTGCGTTACGGTCGTGAAGTCGCGGATCGAATCGTACGGCAGCTTGCGCCCCAGGGCGGGGTTTATCGAGAACGACGACGCGACCACCATCAGGGTGTATCCGTCCGGCGCGGCCCGCGCGACGAGTTCAGTGCCGGCGATGCCGCTGGAGCCGGGGCGGTTGTCCACGATCACGGGCTGCCGGAATGCCTCGTTCAGTCCCTGCGCGACGAGCCGCGCGGTGATATCGGTGGAAGCCCCCGGCGATTGAGGGACGATGATGCGGATAGGTTTGGTCGGATAATCTGGTGCGGCCGGACCTTTTTGAGCTACTGAAGCCGCGGTGTACGCGATACCGACCAAACCTGACAACAAGAATCCTAATATGGTTCGTCGCATGGCTACTCCTCCCAATCTTGCAGCGCGCTTCTCATCAAGGAGTGTATCAGGCTGCCTGTTGCAATAAATAGTGCCGCGGATGGTGACTACTCCGCGGCAATTTTTGCCGACTGGATGATCTTCGCGTACAGCTTCAGCTCCCGGTCGAGCATGGCAGCCAGATCCTCGCCGCTGCCGGCCACCACCTCGTTGCCGAGCGCGACGAGCCGTTCCCGCACGTTCTTCAGTTGCAGGACCCTGAAGAACTCACCTTGCAGCTTGGCGCGTATGGCCTCCGGGGTGCCGGCCGGCAGGAAGATGCCCATCCACGTCACGAGGTCGAAGCCTGGATAGGATTCTGCCACAGTGGGCACCCGCGGCAGGACGGGCGAAGGCTTCAACGAGGTCACCGCGATGGCGCGCAGCCGGCCCGCCTGGATGTGCGCCAGCGGGCCGGTAACGTTACCGAACATGACAGCGATCTCTCCCGACATGAGGTCGACATACGCCGGCGCAACCCCTTTGTACGGGACGTGGTTCAATCTCACCTTCGCGATCGACTGCAGCAGTTCCATACCGAGATGCGTCAGGTTTCCGACCCCGGCCGATCCGTAGTTGAGGGCACCGGGATTGGCGCGCGCGAGCGCAACCAGTTCCTTCACCGAGCGCACGGGCAGCGACGGGTGCACGACGAGGACCATCTGCGCGGATGTCAGCCATGTAACCGGCGCAAAATCCTTTCTCGGGTCATAGCCCAGATCCTGCCGCAGCACGGGGTTGACGGTCATCGGCCCGGTATTGCCGATCAGCATCGTGTAACCGTCGGGCGTCGACCTGGCTACCTGTTCCGCGCCGATGCTGCCGCCGGCACCGGAGCGGTTCTCCACGATGACGTTCTGACCGAGGATCAGCGAGAGCGGCTGAGCGAGAATGCGGCCGATGTTGTCCACCGGCCCGCCGGGCGGATAGGGCACGAGCAGCCGCACAGGCCGCGCGGGGTACGCCTGCGCGGTTGCCAAGGTCGCCGCACCAATAAATGCCAGTGCGACCCCCAACGACATCGCACGCGCGGCTAATGATGAACGATGAATGATGAATGATGAATAGAACATCGCCGTGCGGCGAGCTCGCGCGCCTAGTGCGGAATGATGAATGATGATCGATGAACGAAGACTCGCTGCATTACGCGCAGCGGAGTCCTCATTCATCATTCTGCATTCATCATTACTTGATCGCCAGTGGGTTCACTGGCGATCCGACCGCCCCGGTGATCGGCAACGCCGGCGCGACGAACAGGAACTCGTAGCGCTTGTCCTCGGCGCAGTCCTTCGCGAGATCGGTCAGGTGGAAGATCTCGCCCACCGTGAGCCCCATGATCGGGATCGTGATCCAGTGCCACGGCTGATTGGTGTCCTCGGTCTCGTTCGGCCGCACTTCCGCGCCCCAGGTGTCGGTCGCGACGCCGGCGATCTCGCGCTGGTGCAGCCATTCGACGGTCTCGAACGCGAATCCCGGCGCGTCTCCTCCCGAGTAGCCGTCCCAGCTTTTCTTGGTAAGGCAGCGCTGGACGTGGCCGGTGTGGACCAGAAGGTAGTCGCCGCGCCGCACTCTCACGCCCTGTTTCTTCTCGGTGTGATCGAGAATCTCGTTGGTGATCGCGAAACCGTCGGGCAGCCACTTCTTGCCCATCGCGCGCGCAACATCGAGCAGCACGCCGCGGCCCACCATCTTCTCGCGCGTCTTCTCGATCCCGCCCTTCTGCGCGCCGGCGGAGGTCACGTTGCGGCAGTCGTAGCCGTTCCACATGTTGTCGTAATACATGATGTGGCCGAGGCCGTCCCACTGCGTGCCGCACTGCAGCGGCATGATGATGATGTCGTCGGTGCCGCGGATCTTGCGGTGGTCGAGCACGCCGGAATACGCATCGGTCCCGGTGCGGGTCATCATGTGTATCGGGTTGAAGCGGCCGAGCGCGGGATACTTGGTCTTGCCGCCCTGCGGGCCTTTCTGGTCGAAGTCGAGCGCGAGCGAAATGACCTTGCCCTTCCGCACCAGGCGCGCCGCGGCAACGATGTCCGAGGCGGTGGTGAAGTTGAGCGTGCCGATCTCGTCGTCCTTGCCCCAGCGGCCCCAGTTCTTGTAGCGCTGCGCCGCCTTGTGCACGTC
>Ga0184637_10001178_pt1 | contig 18239 bp, 12 predicted proteins | sample PLM3_127_b2_FD_133143 | JGI IMG/M metagenome (GOLD analysis project Ga0184637, IMG submission 133143) | Groundwater sediment microbial communities from an aquifer in East River, Colorado, USA - PLM3_127_b2 | ecosystem: Environmental > Terrestrial > Soil > Riparian zone | place: USA: East River...
GGCGTGGGCTCCTGCACGCCGAAGCCGAGGTAGCTGAGACTCGTCTCGACCAGGATCGCCTCGGCCATGCCGAGGGTGGCCTGGATCACGAGCAGCGCGCGGCAATTGAACCACAGGATGTGCTTGAGAATAACCGTGTGCGCCGGTAACCCGAGCGCGTGCGCGGCTTCGATGAAGCTCTTCTGTCGAAGAAATGCGATCTTGCCCGCGATCAGATTGGCGATCACCGGCATGCCGGTGATGCCGACCACGACCATGATGTAATAGATGTCGGGTTTGAACGCGGCGATCACGAGGAGGATCAGCACCAGCCGCGGGAACGAGTCGAGCAGGTTGTCGAAGTAGGTGATGATCGTGTCGAACCAGCCGCCGCGGTATCCGGCCAGGATGCCGAGAATGCTTCCGCCGGCGACGGAAATCGTGATCGCAAGCAGTCCGGGAAGAAAATAGGCCTGGATGCCGAGAATCAGCCGCGCCTGCAGGTCACGCCCGAGGAAGTCGGTGCCGAGCAGGTGCCCAGACGTGAACGGCGCTGCGTTGATCAGCCCGACGTTCATCGCTTGAGGATCATCGGGCAGCCAGCCGAACGCCCCGAGCAGGTACGAAGCCCCCACCACCGCCACCACCAGCAGGCCGTAGCCGACGTAGAGGAGATCGAGCAGCGTCGCGCGCTGCCACAGCGGCAGCTTCGAATACTCGCCGATGGGGCCGGGGGTCTGGACGTAGCGGCGCATGCGCTGCCCCTATTCTTTCGACGCGCGTGGATTGACCGCGGTGAAGACGACGCGCTGCAACAGGTTGCCGAAACGCACGAACGCCGCGGCAACGAGGGCGATGCCCATGATCACCGGGAAGTCGCGGTCCTGCGCCGCCTGCCAGGCCATGCGCCCCATGCCGGGCCAGTTGAACACCTGCTCGACTATCACCGCACCGCCGAGCAGGAACGGGATCTTGGCGCTCATGATCTCGGTGATCGGAATCAGAAAACCCTCCTTGAACGCGTGGCGCCACACCGGCGCGCCCTTGGCGCGCGCGGTGCGGATGTAGTCTTCGGCCAGCACGCGCGACAGCTCCTCGCGCAGGTGGCGGATCATCTCGGAAAGCGTTCCGCTCGCCGTCCCGAGCACGAAGATCGGCACGAGGAAATACAGCCACGCGTGCGCCTGCTTCGTCGCCGTTCCCGAGATCAGCGGAAACATGCCGAATTGATGGATGAAGACGTAGACCACGATGTAGCCGAACCAGAATACCGGCACCGCCGAGAGGACATAGGCACCGATAGTCGCCGCGGCGTTGCCGGTGGTGTCGCCGTGCACGGCCGCGTGGACCGCGATCGGCACCGCGATCAGGAGCGTCAGCGCGAGCGAGCCGAGCGTGAGGGTGAGCGTGTTGACCCCGACGCGCGCCAGCTCCGGCAGCACCGGCAGGCCGGTGCGGATCGAGTTGCCGAAATTGCCCTGCAGCATCTTGCCGAACCACGCCGCATACTGGCCGTACCAGGTCCTGGGCACGCCGAGCGCCTCGCGCATACCCAAGGCGAGCTCCGAGCGCGGCGACTGGCCCTCGAGCAAAACGTTGAGCGGGTCACCGGGCGCAAGATAGAGGATGGCGAACACCACCACGCTCACGCCGAAGAGCAAGAGCGCGGTCACGGCGAGCTCGCGTACGAGCACGCGGCTGACGGGCTTGATCGCGGAAAACTTCATGTCAAGCGTCGTCCTCCGCTGTCATTCTGAGGAGCGTAGCGACGAAGAATCTGCTTTTCTAAGTAAAAGCAGATCCTTCGCGGAGTCTACCCTCGAGCGCAGCGAAGGGCTCAGGATTACAACGTAGTTGGCGTCACTTCTGCTCGCTGACCGGGATGAACCATTCGTCGGCAAACGAGAAGAACTTGTAGGGATGGATCTGCACGCGACGCAGCTTCCTGTGGTACGCGCTGTAGTTGGTGAGCGTCCAAAGAAAAGCGTACGGCTGCTCCTCGGCGAGGATAGCGTGCAGCCTGCGGTTGATCGTGCGACGCTTCTCGTGGTCGAGCGTGAGCTTGCTCTCGACGATCAGCCCGTCGACTTCGGGGTTGGAGTAGCCGCCGAAGTTGTTCTTCCAGGCGCCGATCTCGGCCGAATGGAACAGCGACGAGATGTCCGCCGAGTCGTCGAACACCCAGGACGCGAACATGATGTCGAATTCGTGCTCGAGGAAGACATCCTCCTTCCACGCCTGCCACTCCTTGAACTCGACCTTGATCGCGACACCGACGTTCTTGAGGTAATTCTGGAACGCGAGCACGACGCGCTTGACCGCTTCGCTCTCCTTCTCGATGGGAACCTTGAGCGAGAACGCGAGTTTCTTACCGTCCTTCTCCATGACGCCGTCGGCGCCGGGCTTGAAGCCCGCCTCCGCGAGCAACGCGCGCCCGCGCTCCGAGCCGAACGGCAAGGGCTTGACGTCGAGGTTGTATGCCCAGCTGCCCGGCGCGAACGGGCCGGAGATGACCGTGCCCTGGCCGTTGAAGAACGAGTCGAGCATCTCCTGGCGGTTGACCGCAGAAGTGATCGCCTGACGCACGCGCCGGTCCGCGAGCAGCGGGTTACGCACGTTATAGCCGAAGAACGAGTACGACAGCGCGTTGTAGGGTTGCAGCACGAAGCGCTTGTCGCCCTGAACCTCAGGCAGGTTGCGTGGGTTGACCAGCACGATCATGTCGATGGCGTTGAACATCAGCGCTTGGGCCATGATGTTCTGGTCGGCGAACGGCCTGGCGATGAACTTGTCGATGTGCGCGCGGCCCTTGAAGTAGTCGGGGTTCGCGAGCAGCACTACCTCGCCGTCGCCGGTTACGGTCTGGAGCATGTACGGCCCGGTGCCGATGGGGCTGTGGGCGAACCGGTCCTCGCGCGTGAGGTACTGCGAGTTTGCCGGACCGTGCCTGGGGATGATCTTGAAGCTGAATTTCGCCAGCGCATTCAGAATCGGGCGCTTGAGAGTGCAGACCACCGTGTAGTCGCCGGTCTTCTCGACTTTCTCGATGAACTCGTAGCGCACCTTCAGCGGCGTGATGGTTCTCGGGTGCATCATGATGTTATAGGTGAACACCACGTCGTCGGCGGTAAAGACCCTAAGCGTCTCGCCCTCGCGCGGGTGCCACTTCACGTCCTTGCGCAGAAAGAACGTGAATACACGGCCGTCCTTCGACGCCTCCCAGCGCTCCGCCAGCTCCGGCACGATTTCCTGCTTCTCGTCGATGCCGACCAGGCCGTTGAACACAAGCTCCGTGATGCGCAGCGAAATCGTCTCGTTGCTCGTGATCGGGTCCAGCGTCGCCGGCCGGCCGTATTCACTGTAGTTGAGGACACCGCCGTCCGGGCGCCCGTCGGCCTTCGGTGCGGCATGCGCAGGAATGCTCAGCGCCAACGCCGCGCCCAAGCCCAGTACCGAAATAGTAAGGATCCGTTTCATACGCTCCTCGCTTGTCGACTCTGACAGTTAGGGTTAGTCCTGCAAGCCTCTCAAAGTATCTTCACGTCGCCAGCGCTGCGCTGCTCCATGGAGTAAACGCCCTGCATCGCCTCCTGGATCTGGCGCACCACCGGAAACTCCTTGCTCATCTCGAAAAAGATCTCCAGACCTTCGGAGAATTTCTTGGTCCGATAGTAGGCCTCGGCCAGACCGGCGAGCATTTCCGGGTCATTGGCCTCGATCTTGTTCTTGTTGCTCTTGTCACGCCCGGCCTCCATGTAGGAGATGGCGCGTCCATAGTCTTTCTTCCGAAGGTAGTAGCTGCCCAGCGCAAAGTTGAGCCGCTGGTACCGTCGTCCGTCGCCCGCTTCGGTCACTTGGCCGACGCGTGCGAGCACCTTGCCGCACTGGGCGTGTGCGTCCGCGCAGCCGAGCACGATGTCGGCCAATACCTCCGGATCGCTGCTCTTCTCTGCCATCGCGGTCCAAGCGCTCTCGGCTTCGGCGACCCGGCCCTGACGGTGCGCGATCAGCGCCTGACGCGCTCGAGCGCGCTCGCGGAACTGCGCCGGCGCCTGCGGCCGGGCGAGGAAGGCTTGCACGTACCTCAGCGCCTCTTCGCTGCTGCCCAGGCCGCTCAACGCCTCCGCGAGATAGTATTCCGCGCTCGGTTTCATGCGCGCGTCTGCAGCGGCCTGCTCGAGCTGACTCCGCGCGAGCTCGCGATAAAGCCTCGCCAGGTCCGCGAGCAGCGCGAGATCGTAGAAGTTGATGCTTTTGGCTGTCCCCTTGACGACCTTGAACCTCTCGACATAGGAAGCCAGCCCCAAGTCGGCGGCGCGCGCCACGGCGAGCGCCTGGTCGGGGGCGCCGGCCGCGAGATAGATTTCGATGAGATAGCGCCGCGTGCGCGGCGACGACTCGCGTGCGCGGCTCGCGTCGTCCGCCACGCGCCGCAGCGATTTCACGTCCACGACCCGGGCTCGGCCCTGAGCAGCGGCACGCGCCAATGAGATCTCCGCAGGGCCGCCCGCGCCGCCCGCACCGGACCAAAGGCCGCGCGCCCTTTCGGCTTCGCGCCGCGCCCATAAGACGCTTCCGAGGCCGACGCTGGCGATCGCGCGGTATTGGCTCTCGACGCCTGCGTCGGCGCGGACCTGCTCGAAGTGACGCCCCGCCGCAGCCGCGTTTCCGCGCGCGAGCAGCGCCTCGGCGAGGTACAGCCGCGCGTAGCGGCTGCGGCCTTCGGCGCCGGTCTTGAGCAGTTTGTCGAGATAGTCCAACTCGGCCGCAGCGGCGGTGCGCGCGAGCGCCTCGTGCAGATCGGCGTTGCGCAGGTAAATCATGCCGAGCACGAGCTGCGCCCGCGCCCGGCGCTCGGCGTCGAGGCGAGCGAGCGCGTCTTCGAGAATGCGCGTCGCCTGCTCGTAGCGGCGCTTCTCGTAGAGCTTCATCGCCGCGTCGACCGGATCATCGGCGCCGGATACCGGGGCGCTCGCGCCGAGGCCCACCGCGAGCGCTACCACGAACAAAGGGGCGAACAGCGACGCGAACAACGGGGCGAACAACGGGCGACGGCAGATCAGGCGGCGCGTCACGGCGTCGGTCCCTTGAGCTTCGCGAGGTACACCTGGTCCCACTGGTCGACCTGGGCGCGAAACGCGATCACGCCGCTCGGCGAGCAGGTGACGTCGTGGTTCATCTTGGTCCCGGTGCGCACGAGCGTGCTCGTGCGGCTGTCGACGTCGGCGATGTAGATCGGGTTGTACGCCTGTCTTTCGTCGCGCACGTACGCGATGCGGCGGTTATCCGGCATCCACGCCGGCCCGCGCTCGATGTCCGGGACCACCTCGGTCGCCACCACCCGCGCCGCCAGCCCCTCGCCCTCGGTCGGGTCGGACCCGTCCGCGGCGACGACCGCGATGGCCCAGGTTTTGGGATCGCCGGCCGGGTTGTAGTTTGTGTAGAACGCAAGGCGCTTGCCGTCGGGCGACCACACCGGACGCAGATCATCGTAACGCCAGGTGCTGAGCGCCTTGGGCGGCGCGGGCGGAATGCGCCCCGGCTCGAGCAGGTACACGTCGTGGTTCTCGTTGGTGCCCCGGATTACGGCGAGGCGCTTGCCGTCGGGCGACCACTGCGGATAGAGATAGGGCTGCTCGCCCTGCGTCAGCCGGGTCGTGGTCTTCACGGCGAGGTCGAGCAAATATACGTCGCCCTTGCCGCTGCGGCCGGAGACAAACGCGATCTGGTCATGCGCCGGCGACCAGTGTCCGTGTCCATCCTTTTCCTTGTCGGCTGTAATACGGGTGATGCGGCGGTCGGGCTCGCGCAGATATAGATCGTAGTTGCCCTCGCCGCCGTTGCTCATGAACACGAACCGCTTGCCGTCCGGCGACCAGCTGATGCCGGAGTTGTAGCTCGTCTGCTCCACGACCCCCGGGAAAAAGAACTGGGCCTGTCCCGGCACGACCGAAGACTGATGGTGAATGGTCTGGACGATGTCGCCGTTGGAGCGCACGATCACGATCTCCTTGTTGTCACCGCGCGAGCGCTCGAACGCGATCATGTCGCCTGAGGGCGACCACACCGGGTTCGAGTCGTTGCGCCCGCCGGCGATGGGAACGAGCGGCCGCACGAACTCCGGTTCGACCCCGGCCGGTTCGCCCGCGCCCGCGGCGCCATGCCCTTCGGCCGCCGCCGCCGGCAGCGCGACCGAGACAAACAGGGCCATCAAGGCGCGCCGGAGGTGCACCACGTTGGGGTCCGGGTCGAAAATGCGCCGACGCGATCACCGTTCCTGGATCTGGTCGCGGTACCGGCGCCCCGCCTCGCGCGCCTGCACGAAGGTCGGATTGCTCTCGAGCTTTTTCGGGAAGAAGTCGAAGTACTCGCGCCACGCAAGGCTCGCGCTGTTCATCACCCCCGGTTGTTTCGTGATCAGGTACAGCTTGTGGTATGACAGCGCCGTGTAGTAGTAGGTGTCGTGCACCGCTTCGTCGTACTCCGCCTTCGGGAAGAAGCGCGTGTTCTGCTTGGCGGTCTGCAGCGCTTTGATCGCCTTGGCGAAGTGCTTGGACGCGGCGTCGCGATCGCTGTTCACCAGGCGGCTGCCTTTCTCGGAATAAGCATGGCCGAGGTTGGTAAAGGTGACCGCGAACTGCTTGTAGATCAGCTGCTCGTTCTCAGGCAGCGACAGCACGGTCTCGAACTCGGCGATCGCGCGGTCGTAGTCCTCCTTGTCGTCGAGGTAGATGTCGCCCAGGCGCCGGTGCGCCTCGGCGTAGTCCGGGTGGTCGCGGCCGGTGGAGGCGTAAGCCTTGATGGCGCTCTCGACGTCGCCTTTCTGGCGCGCGCGCTCGCCGATCTTGAGGAAATCCTTTTGCAACACGATGCGGCGCTCGCCGGTGCGGTCCTCCTCCTTCTTGGTGAACTCCATGACCTCGAAGAAGTCGCGGTAGTCCTCGCCGAAGGTCAGGCGCACGCTGTGAAAGCCGAGCGTGATCATCTTGCCGCCGGCGATCGGCGTCTTTCCGACCTGCTCGTCGTCGATGTAAACGGTCGCCGAGGACGGCTCGGAGTCGACCTTGAACAGGACATTGTTGGCCGCGAGCACGAACTCGCGCGCTTCACCGCTTTTGCCGACTCTGATCTTGTCGGTGAGCTGCTGGTAGCCGTGGCGGTACAGCGTCAGCGCATAGTTGCGGCCGAGCCGCAGGGGGATCTCCGCTTGACCGTTTGCCCCGGTCGCGCCTGCCCATTCACCGTTCAAGTAGACGCTGGTACCTGAAAGCGCGTTGACGTCCGTGCCTACACCACCTTTCGCGCTGAGCAGGAAGTAGGTGCGTTGATCGCCTTCCTCGCCCTCGCGCGCGATGCGCCGCACCACGCGATCGCCGATCTGCACCTTCTCGCCCTGTTTGAGCGTCGCGACCTCGGCAAGCGAGCTCGCGTCTTCGCCGCGCTTGACCTCGATCCTGCCGGTCTCGCGGTAACCCGCCACCTTGCCGCCCTCACCGAACGTCGGCGTGGTCAGGGTGAACTCGGTGCCGCGGCCGACACGCCAGTTCTTGCCGATGTTAATGCGATAGCGATCATTCTCCTCTCCGACCACCGTGCCCTCGAGCGGGAAACGCTCGATAACGTGATTCGCAATGTCGCGCACCGCGCCGTTGATGCCGCCGGCGCTGCGGGCGCGCGCGATCTCCGAGAAAATGATCTTGCCGTTCACCGTGTGGAATTTGACCTCGACCAAGTAGCCGCCATCGTCCTTGGCGACGCTCCCGAGCAGGATCATGTCCACGGTGGCGCGCAGCGGCGTGTCCTGCCAGCCCTTGGCCGTGATGCGGTCGATACTGAGCTTGCGCTGATTGACCTCGGCCTGCAGCCTCTCCGCCGGTACCTCGCGGAACGCCGGGAACTTGAACAGCTGCGTCGCGAGCGCCTGCTCGGTCTGGGCTGCGACTTCCTTCAGGTCCACGCCCGGCGTGTTGCCGACGACGCGATAGATACCGATACGGATCGGCTTGGGCGTGGTCGGGTAGAAGTAGCGCTGGAGGTTGACTTGACCTTCAAGCCGGACCGTGGTCTTCCACGCCCCGGGGATGTAGCCGGGGGCCGCGAGCACGATCACGGCTTTCTTGCCCGGTTCGCCGCGGTAATCGTACGTATAGCTGCCCTGCGCATCGGTCTTGCCTACGGTCCTGCCGTCTATGCTCACGCTTAAGCCCGGCACACCGCTCGTGCGGCCGTACTCGTCGGTGAGCGCCTTGATCGCCACCATCGCCTGGCGGTTGAGCGCGACTTCGATTACCTGGCCCGGATCGAGTTGACGTACCGCGCGATAGGTGCTGTAGCCGGTCTTGGCGACGTTGAGCTCGGCTCCCTTCGCCGGCTGTGCCTGATAGAGGTACACGAGTTCGCCCTTGGCGTCGGTGAGGCCTGCTTCCTTTCCTCCGACCGTCACCTTGGCCGCGGACAACGGCACACCCTTCTCGCTCACACGCAGGGTGACGTAGCGCATCGCCTTGAGATCCGCCTCGACGCGGTACTTGTCCGTCTGACCTTCCTTCGGCAGCTTCACGAGGAAGGTCGTTTTCCACGGATCGATCCGGTAGCCGGGCATCTCCTTGCTCACCGTCACCTCGATCTCCGCACCGGCCTTCTTGCGGATCTGCTTCGAGAACACGCCTTGGGCGTCGGTGACGCCAAGCTGCTCGCGATCTACGGTGACCTTCGCCTGTGTCGCGGGTTGGCCGTCTATACGCGCCTTGACCTCAACGTCGACGCGCTCGCTGCAAGCGACGAGCAGGGCGGTGGTAAGCAGGACTAAAGAAAAACGCTGGTAGGTTGTGGCCATGGCGATACCCTCGGTTATGGCGTCGGGTCTAAGGGGCGCGGCGGATGCGTCCGCTCACATCGCGGGCGGCTGGATATTGACCTCGCCGGGATTGATGATCATGTCCTTGTCGGTGGCCGAGCCTTTGATCGACTTCCGCTTGGCCTCCTCGATCTTGCGCAACTTGAAAGGGACCTTCTTGCTGAAGAAGGAGCCGATCTCGATTGTCTCGGTGTGGGTCTCGTAGCCGATGCGGCTTACCTCCACTTTGTAGATGCCGGGCTTGATGCTGTCCTTGGGTGACTCAAATTCGCCCTTCTCGTCCACCGTCGCAGAGCTCGAAGCCTGCTCGACCGCGGCGGTCGTATTGATCATATTGACCACAGCTCCCTTCGGGCTCTCGTTAGGGATCGGCTGTAGACGGCTGTCGACGAGCTGCACCGTGCCGTGAATCGTGGCGGCACAGCCGCTCACCAGCATCAGGGCGACCAGGACAATCAGCGCTCTTGCGGTCATCATCTCTCTCCGGTCAATCACGAGCGGGTTTGGACACCTCACGCCGACGTCTGGGTAGGGGATAGGAAAACCGGTTCTTCAGGCTTTTCCATGGGTCGCTAGATGCGCGCATCGCACACTCAGCCGATATGCGCACGGCATAAAGCTTACCAGCATGCAGAGAACGGATATGTGGTAAATGTTGCATTTCTTCGGCGTCCTCGCTCTATGCCTCCGCTCAAAGGGGTGGGACAGAGATCGGATTTGCTACAGTGTCGGGAATCCCCGACACTCGCTAAAGGGAAGGATGCTTCGTCATCCCCGCGTACGCGGGGATCCAGTGTCTCAAAAGTCTCTGGATTCCCGCCTCCGCGGGAATGACGGCCGATCGGGTTACCGAATACTCTTCGCCTTGCGCACGCTCTCGATCAGTGAAGTGCGCATGAGGAACTGCTTGTGCAACACCGGGTCGGCGGCCGCGCGACGCAGTTCGTCGAAGTGGGCTTGCCGGACTTTCAGGTCGCGCACTTCCAGCCGTTTCTTGTTGGCCACGGTCTGCTGCTGAACGTACTCAATGTTGATCGGGCGCCGACGCCGCTCGTAGCGGTCCAGCAGCGACTCGTCCGCCTGCCCGCTAGTTACAAGATGGAGGGTCTCGGCGAGATCCACTGCGTCGTGGATGCCGCAATTCAAGCCCAGGCCCCCGACCGGATTGTTGACGTGCGCCGCGTCGCCGGCGAGGAACACCCGGCCCTTGCGGAATGATTGTGCTACGCGCTGGTGCACGCGGTAGATGTTCCGGTGCACGACGAGCTCCATTGGGTGATTGTCGTAGAGCTTTCGTAGCCGCCGGCGCACTGCGGCATCCGAGAACGCTTCCTCGTCGCTTTCGCCCTCGCGCGCGGGGAACACCGCTCGCCAGCGTCCCTTGAGATCGTCGCCCATGACCTTGAAAAGATTGGTCCACTCTTCCGGGTCGGAGATGTAGCTGCGCTGGCAGCAGCCAAGCGCCGCCTCGAAGTCGAACAAGGTCGTGAGCACGAGAAAGCGCTCGGGCCAGGTGTAGCCATCGAAATCAATGTCCAGGCACTTGCGCACGGTGCTGCGTCCGCCGTCGCAGCCGATGACGTAGTCGAAGACATGCTGCTCCGCGCTCACCGTCGCGACGCGCACGCTCCCGGCATCTTGCGCGACGTCGACGACAGCCGTTCCGAGGCGCACTTGCACGTTCGCCATCGCGGCGAGGCGCTTCAAGCCGAGCTCCGCGAGCTTGTGCTGCTCGGTCTGAATGACGTAGGGGTAAGGCGTCTCATCGCGCAGCACCTCGTGGTCGAACTCGGCGACGAGCTTCCTCGTCGCCCCGTCCCAAAACTGAAAGTGCCGCGCGACAAGGCCCAAGGATTGGAATTCTTCGAGGAGCCCCAGCTCGGCGAGCATCTCGAGCGTGGAAGGATGAGTGGTCGCCGCGCGCGGGCTGCGGTCGATTTCGCGCTCCGCCTCGAAGAGCGCGACTTGCATGCCCTTCAGTGCGCAGGCGATCGCCGCGACGACGCCGACCGGGCCCGCGCCGACGATGCAGACCCGCGCCGTCATCGCAGCCGAGCCGTCCCGGTCAGTGCGTTCCGGCCTGCCCGCCGCTCGCAGAGACAACTTCACCAGCGGCGCGTTTCGAGTGGTCCGCGGCGAGCAGCACGTACATCGCCGGAACGACGAAAAGCGTGAACAGCGTTCCGATCGCGATCCCCGTCGAGATCACCAGTCCCATGTGAGACCGGCTCACGGCGCCTGCGCCGCTCGCAACGAGGAGCGGAACGACGCCGAGTACCATCGCGCCGGTGGTCATCAGGATCGGGCGCAGCCGGATGCCCGCCGCGTGCTCGACCGCTTCGCGCTTGGAGTAGCCTTGTTTTTGCAGGTTGTTGGCAAACTCGACGATCAGGATCCCGTGCTTGCTGATGAGCCCGATCAGCGTCACCAGGCCCACCTGCGTGTAGATATTGAGGCTTGCGCCGCCCACACCCAGGCTGACGAAGATGAGCGCGCCGCAGATCGACATGGGGACGGAAACGAGGATGATGATGGGATCGCGGAAGCTCTCGAACTGCGCCGCGAGCGCAAGAAAGATGATGATGAGCGCAAAAAAGAACGTGACGAGCAGTCCGGTCGATTCCTGGACGTACTGCCGCGACGGCCCGGAGTAGTCCACCGAGTACCCCTGCGGCAGCGTCTTCGCAGCGAGGTTCTGAAGGAAGGCGATCGTTTCGCCCTGGGTCAGACCGGGGAACGGCACGCCGGCGATCGTCGCCGCATTCTGCTGCTGGAAGCGGTTGAGCGCCTGCGGAATGGTTTTGGTCGTGATGTGAACGACGGTCGAGAGCGGGATCGCCTCGCCGTTCCCCGCCCGAATATAAGTGCTCCTCAACTGATCGGCGTTGAGCCGGTCGGCCTGCTGCACCTGGGGAATCACCTTGTAGGCGCGGTCGTGGAAGCTGAAGTAGTTGACGTAGCCGCCGCCGACGAGCGAAGACAGGGCCCCACCCACGTCCTTCATGGTGAGCCCGAGCTGCGCCGTCATTTCCCGGTCGATGACGATCGTTGACTGCGGCAGGTCATACCTCAAGTCGTTGTTGATGAAGATGAACATGCCGCTCTTCTGCGCTTCAAGGAGAAAGGCGGATGCCACGTCGTTCAGCCGCTCGAAAGGTTCGGTCGTCTGGATGACGAACTGCACCGGAAGGCCGAAAGCCCCGGGAAGCGGCGGCGGCGCGAATGCCGCGGTTTGCAGCCCGGCGATTTGCTCGAGCTCCCGCTGCACGACCGGCAGAAGCTGGGCAGCCGTCGCCTTACGCTCGTTCCAGGGCTTCAGCACCATCCCGGCGATCGTCTGCCCCGGCATGTCGAGTTGGAACACGTGATCGGTTTCCGGATGCTTCACGAAAGTCTCGTACACGGCGCGGGTGTAGAGCTGCCTTTGCTGCAGCGTCGAGTTGGGTGCGCCCTGCGACGCGCTGATGATCACGCCCTGGTCCTCAGGCGGCGCGAGCTCGGACTTGGCGGTGGCATACAGGAAATAGATGCTGCCCAGAACGACCAACGAGAACACGGTGGTCACGGGCACCCAATTGAGCGTGTTGTGCAGCAGGTGTTCGTAGCGCCGGTGCAGGGCATCGAAGCTCCGGTCGAGCAGCAGCACGAGCTTCGTGTCCCAGCTCTTCTGTGTCGGGTCGTGGGGTTTCAGCATGCGGGCGCACATCATGGGCGAGAGCGTCAGCGCGACGACCGCCGACACCGTGACCGCGCCGACCAGTGTAAAGGCGAACTCCGTGAAGAGCGCTCCGGTCAGCCCTCCGAGAAACCCGATCGGAACGTACACGGCCACAAGCACTATGGTCATCGCGATGATGGGATTGGAGAGCTCGCGCGCGGCAAGGATCGCCGCTTCCGTCGGCTTTATTCCCTCCTCCAGATGGCGGTTGACGTTCTCCACCACGATGATCGCGTCGTCCACGACGAGGCCGATGGCGAGCACCAGGGCCAGCAGCGTCAGCAGATTGATCGAGTAACCGAGAGCGAACATCAAGGTGAACGTTCCGACGAGCGAAAGCGGGATCGCCACGGTGGGGATCACGACCGAGCGGATCGAGCCGAGGAAGGCGAACACGACGAGCGTCACGATGATGAGCGCCTCGGCGAGCGTCCAAACGACCTCGTCGATCGCGCTGTTCACGAACTTAGTCGAGTCGTAGACGATCTCGCCGTGCAGGCCCTGCGGCAGCTGCGCCTTGATCGGCGGGAAGGCTTTGCGCACGCGCGCTATCACCTCGAGCAGGTTCGCAGCCGGCGCGACACTGATGCCGATATAGACGGCCTTCTTGCCGTCGAACCCGACCTCCGAGTCGTAGTCCTCGGAACCGAGCGTGACGTTTGCCACGTCTCCGAGCCTGACGACCGCCGCTCCCCGCTGCTTGATGACGAGTTTGCGGAACTCCTCGACGGAGCGCAGGTTCGTGGAAGCGGTGAGATTGACCTGGACCATCTGGCCCTTGGTCGCGCCGACCGCCGACAGGAAGTTGTTGGCAGCAAGCGCCGCGCTCACGTCGGCCGCGGTGAGGTTGTAGGCGGCGAGCCTGTCCGGATCGAGCCAGGCGCGCATCGCAAAGAGTTTCCCGCCCAGGATCTCGGCCGTCTGCACGCCCTCGACCGCCTGCAGCTTGGGCTGGACCACGCGAATCAGGTAATCGGTGATCTGATTGGGCGGCAGCACGTCGCTCGCGAAACCGATGTACATCGCGGAGATCGTCTGCCCGACCTTGACCGTGAGGACCGGCTGCTGCGAGCCCGGCGGCAACTGATTCAGGACCGCGTTGACCTTGGTGTTGATCTCGGTGAGCGCCTTGTCGACCTCGTAGTTGAGCCGCAGCGCAGCCGTGATGACGCTGACGCTCTGGCGGCTCACCGAACTCATGTAGTCGATTCCGTTCGCCTGGGCGATCGAGTTCTCGAGCGGCGTGGTGATGAACCCGGCTACGAGCGCCGGGTCGGCGCCGACGTAGGTCGTGGTCACGGTCACGACCGCGTTTTGCGTGCGCGGGTACTGAAGCACGGGCAGCAGGCCGATCGAGCGCAAGCCCAGAACGAGCAGCGTCAGGCTCACGACCGTCGAGAGGACCGGCCGCTCGATGAAGATGTCGGTGAATTTTCTCATCGGAGTACCCCGCTCATTGGTCTCTGGGCTGCGGGGCCGGATCGTTTGCCGGCTGGATCGAATTGTTGACGATGACGGGCACGCCTCCCGAGCGCAGCTTGACCTGCCCGGCGGTGACCACGGTGTCGCCCTCCTTGATTCCCGAGAGGATCGCGACCTGGTCGCCACGCGTGCCGCCCGTCGTGACGAACTTCTGCTGCGCGACGAGCGACGCTTTCCCGTCCTGACCCTTCTGCTCCTCCACGACGAATACCGTGTCGCCGTAGGGGTTGTAGGCGACCGCGGTCTGCGGCAGCGTGATGAAGCGCTGCGGACTGCCGGCGGCGATCGATACGGTGGCGAACATCCCGGGAAGGAGGCTGCGCTTCGGGTTGCGCACGGAGGCGCGCACCTGAACATTGCGCGTCGCCGGATCGACCCTGGGATCGATCGAGCTGATCGCCCCCGCGAACTGCGCTCCGGCAAAGGCATCGGTCTGCAGGGTGATCTTTTGCTTCAGCGCGACCTTTCCAAGTGACTTCTGCGGCGCGTAGAAATCCACGTAAACCGGGTCGAGCGCCTGCAGCGTCACGAGCTTCGTTCCGGCGGTGACGTATTGCCCGACGTCGACGGCGCGGATCCCGAGGTGCCCTGCAAACGGCGCGCGCACGAGCTTTCTGTTCACGAGGGCCTGCTGCTCGGCGACCTGCGCCCTGGCGCTCTTCAGGTTGGCGGCATCCGCGTCCACCACGGCCCGGCTCACCGCCTGGATCTCCAGTTGCTTCTTGTTGCGCTCGTAGTTGGCTTCCGCCAGCTCGGCGGCCGCGGCGAGCGATTGCAGCCTCGCCAGGTCCGATTCGGCGTTGAGCTGCACCAACGGCGCGCCCTCCAGAACTTCCTGCCCGGATTGGAAGTGAATCGCGGTGACGACTCCCGCGACCTCGGGCGCGATGTCGGCGCCGCTTACCGCGCGCACCGTCCCCACGGCCTGGAACCCTTCCTGCCATTCGGAGAAAGCGGCCTTCGCGGTGGACACGGTCTGCGGCGGGATGACGCCGATCGGAATGAATTTTCGCATCATGTAGGGCTTGCCGAAAAGCTGCCAGCCCAATATCCCGCCAAACACAACCCCGACGGCGCCCAACATGATGAGCATGCGTTTAGTCATCGAATGCGACTCCTTAGGATTCTCTTTCCTGCCGTCTCAGTTCGCCAGCGTGGGCCGCGCTCGATCTTGCTCGCTGCGCTGCCACCATCCACCGCCCAGCGCCTGGAACAGCGCGGCGGTGTCCGCGTAACGCGCGGCCTGCGCCTGCACCAGGCCTATCCTCGCCTGCTCGTACTGGCGTTGCGCATTGAGGAGCGCGAGGTAGTTCGCCGAGCCGAACTGAAGCTGCGCGCGCGTCACTTCGAGGCTTTCGCGAGCCGCGGCCTCGGCCTCTGCCTGCGCCTTGAGCGCTACCGCGTCGAACTCGAGCGCGAGCAGCACGTCGGCAACGTTCTGGAAAGCGCCGAGCACGGTCTGGCGGTATAGCGCGAAGGCCTGATCGTAGGCGGCGACGGCGCCGCGCTTTCTCGCCTCGAGCTGGCCTGCGTGGAAAATAGGCTGGAGCAGGCTCGCGCCGATGTTCCAGATCTGCGTGCCGGGGTCGAAGAGGTTTCCCGTACCGATCGCGGCGCTGCCGTAGCTTCCGCTTAAGGTGAGTTGCGGAAACATAAGCGCGTGGGCGACCCCGATGCGCGCGTTGGTCTGATGCAGCATCGCCTCGGCGGCGCGAATATCCGGCCGCTGCCGAACCAGATCCGAGGGCAGGCTCACCGGAAGGGCCTGCGGCAAGCGGAACGCGGCGAGATCGAGTTCGGGCAGCATCGCTTCTCCGGGAAACTTGCCGATGAGCACCGCGAGCAGGTTGCGGGTCTGCGCGAGCGCCTTCTCCAGCGGCGGCAGGGTCGCGCGCGACAGCGCGAGCTGCGTGCGCTGCCCGAGCACGTCCGCGCGCGAGATGGCCCCGAGGGCGAGCTGCTTTTCCACGAGCTGAAGCTGGCGGCTCTGCGCCTCGACGATCTCGCGCGTCGCGCGGATCTGCTCGCGCAGCGACGCTTCGCGGAAGGTGGTGGTCGCGACGTTCGCGGTAAGCGACAGGTAAGCGGCCTCGAGCTGGAATCGCTGGAAATCGATGCCCGCCTCGAGCGCCTCAAGCTCGCGCCGCGCGCCTCCCGCGAGGTCGATCGCGTAGGAGACGTTCACCGAGGCGTTGTAGAGACTGAACGTGTTGTTAGGCAGCGAGGGATTCCCGAAACTCGCGCCGGAGGTGCGCTGACGTTTCGCCGAGAGGCTCGCATCGACGCTCGGGTAGAGCACCGCGTACTGGGCGTTCAGATTCTCCTGGGCTTGGCGCAACGTCGCCCGAGCGGCCGCTAGCGTCGGATGGCCGGCGAGCGCCGTCCGGATCATCTCATCCAGCGCTGCAGAACCGAAGAGCTTCCACCAATCGGCGGAAATCTCCGCCCCCACTTCGAAGCGCTGGGCTTCGCCGCCGCGCACCGCAGCCGCTTCGGTCCGCTCAGGCTGCGGCCTCTCGGTATAAGGGCTCGAAGCGGGCGCTTCAGGCGCCCGATAGTCGGGCCCCACCGCGCAGGCCGCGAGCAAAACGGTCGTCCCGGTCATCGCGAAGCTTCGGAGCGTAACAAGCGCGGTCATTTCTTTTCCCTCGTGTGCTTGCCCACGTCTTTCGGGCCGAGGCCGACGACGAGAGCACGAACCGCCTCGCGCAACTGGCGGTGCGCTTTGGCTTTCCCTCCGGAACCTCCGTAAAAAAAATGGTCGCGCAAGGCCGTGTTGAAACTCACGGCGAGCATGAGGTCGGCGACGGTCTCGGGCACGGCGGCGGGCAGCACCCGCCCGAGTTGCTGCTCGGCGCGCAGATAGGCCGCGATCACGGAGGTCGTGCGCGCCGGCCCCATGGAGCGCTCGTGCATCATGTTGCGCACGCGCGCAAGCAGTTCCTGGTCCGCGAAAAGCGAGCATACGAGCGGCGCCATCCGGTGATGAAAGGCGAACGCGCTCTCGAGCACGCGCTGGAGATTCGTCTGCACCGTGTTCTGCCCGATCTGCAGGGGGAGGCTCTGCAGCACCTCGGGAAAATCTCCGAGCTGGTGCAGCACCACCGACAGGATCAGCTCGGCCTTGTCGTGGAAGTGGTGGTAGAGCGCGCCTTCGGCGACTTTCGCCGCGCGCGCGATGTCGCGCGTGGTGACGCAGCCCAGCCCCTGCGAGCACAAGAGCCGCTCGGTTGCGGCGATGAGTTTTTCCTTCTGATCGGGCGCAGGAAAACGGGAATTGACGCGGACTGCTGCGGGCTTTGCCATGGGAATCGGGTCGAAAAGGACAGTTCGGTTTGAGCAGATGCTCACGAATTATGAGCAATTGCTCAAAAAAACGCAAGCCCCGCTCAAAGGAGGCTTTGAAGATCGGGCAGTATTCGGGCTACTTCGGGGGCAGGGGCGCCTGGTTGTAGGGCTGCTTGGGCTCCTTGTCCGGCGGCAGGTACGGCTGCGCGGGTTGACCTGCGGGACCGAGGCTCTTGATGTACTGGTACATCGCGCGAAGGTCCTGCTCGGTCGTTGCCGCCATGCTCCACCACGGCATCGGCGGGCGCGGTTTGAACGTTTTGATGTAGTGGACCCACTGCTCTTCGGTCATTGCGGGCACCGTCAGGCGCAGATTGGACCCGTAGGTCGTTCCCCAGGGCCCGCGCCAGCCCAGCGGTCCGCTGCCGAGCAGCCAGTCCTTCTCGGGAACATTGCCTTCTTTCGGCGCGTAGCCGGCGGTGTGACAGTTGTTGCAGTGGCCGGTCAGAACCATGTAGCGGCCACGCTCGATCTGAGGGGAGCCTTGCGCTTGTGCGCTCAAGGGTGCAAGAGTCAGTGCGAGTGCCGCGATCATTCCGGGCAATACGCGATTCTTTCGCATGGACTTACTCCTTACGCCGCGACGCGGCTTTTCTGCTTCTGCTGCGCGGCCTTGGCGTGCATCGAGGCATAGGCCCCGTGCGCCGCGGCCTCAGCGTCGCCGACGTGCACCGGCAGGCCCATGTCTGAAAGCACGGAGCCCAGCGCCGACAGGCACAACATGACGTTGTCCGGGCGGCAGGAGTAACCCATGATCCCGACGCGCCAGATCTTGCCTGCCAAGGGCCCAAGGCCCGCGCCGATCTCGATGCTGAACTCGTTCAGGAGCGTCTTCCTCACCTCGGCCTCGTTCAC
>Ga0184637_10001179_pt1 | contig 18237 bp, 22 predicted proteins | sample PLM3_127_b2_FD_133143 | JGI IMG/M metagenome (GOLD analysis project Ga0184637, IMG submission 133143) | Groundwater sediment microbial communities from an aquifer in East River, Colorado, USA - PLM3_127_b2 | ecosystem: Environmental > Terrestrial > Soil > Riparian zone | place: USA: East River...
CCCTCTCGCCGGCAGCGCAAAGGCACCCCTTCGCTTCAAAAACCGCATGAACATTGGCCCGCTCGACATCAGCCGGTAGAGGGGTAGGATGATGGGTAGCGATCGGAAAGCTTCCGGAAGGCCCGTATTTCCTAGCTTTCTGGCGGAAAGGGAGGGATTCGAACCCTCGTCACGGGTGAACCCGTGAACCGGATTTCGAGTCCGGCGCATTCGACCACTCTGCCACCTTTCCGGGAATGGGTGATGTCGAACGAAGGCGCGGATTTTACTGCAGGCCCGGGCGCTCGACCGCTCAAGGCTTCAAGACGGTGACGCCTCCCATGTAGGGTCGCAGCACCTTCGGCACCTCGACGCTGCCGTCGGCTTGCTGGCAGTTCTCGAGCACCGCGACGAGCGTGCGACCCACCGCGAGCCCCGAACCGTTGAGCGTGTGCACGAGCTCGTTCTTGCCCTGTGCGTTCTTGAAGCGCGTGTGCATGCGGCGCGCCTGGAAGGCCTCGCAGTTGGAGCAGGAGCTGATTTCGCGGTACGCGTCTTGCGCCGGCAGCCAGACCTCGAGGTCATAGGTCTTGGTCGAACCGAAGCCGAGATCTGCGCTGCACAGTGTGACCACGCGATACGGCAATTCGAGCTTGCGCAGGATTGCTTCGGCGTGGCCGACCATCTCTTCGAGCACCTCGTAGCTCTTGTCGGGGTGCACGACCTGCACCATCTCGACCTTGTCGAACTGGTGCTGGCGAATCATGCCGCGCGTGTCGCGGCCGGCGCTGCCGGCCTCGCTTCGAAAACAAGGGCTGTGCGCGGTGAGCCTGATCGGCAGCTGCTCGGCTGCGAGCAATTGTTCGCGCACCGTGTTCGTGAGCGAGATCTCGGAGGTCGAGATCAGGTACTGCTCGGCTTGTTCTTCGCTGCCGCCACGCAGCACCCAGAACATGTCGTCCTTGAACTTCGGCAGCTGGCCGGTGCCTTCGAGCACTTCGCGATTGACGATGTACGGCGTGTAGCACTCGGTGTAGCCATGCTCACGGGTCTGCACGTCGAGCATGAACTGCGCAAGCGCGCGGTGCAGCTGCGCTGCCGGCCCGCGCAGGAACGTGAAGCGCGCACCCGACAGCCTGGCGCCGGTTTCGAGATCGAGGCCGAGCGGACCACCAAGGTCGACGTGGTCCTTCGGCTTGAAGTCGAAAACGCGCGGCTGCCCACCGCGCCGCACTTCGACGTTGCCGGTTTCGTCGATGCCGACGGGCACACTGTCGTGCGGCAGATTCGGCACCGACATCAGCATCGCATTCAGCTCGCCCTGGATCACCTCGAGCCGCTCGGCCGAGTTCTTCAACGCATCGCCGATGCCGCTGACTTCTGCCATCAGCGCCGAGGTGTCACCCCCCTTCGACTTGAGCTGGCCGATCTGCTTGGACAGGCTGTTGCGCTGAGCCTGCAACTCCTCGGTGCGCGTCTGGATGGCCTTGCGTTCCACTTCGAGCGCGGAAAAGCGCTCGACGTCGAGGAACGGTTGCGGGTCCTTGCGCCGGTTGAGTCGTTCGACCACACCGTCGAGGTCGCGGCGCAGCATGGTGATGTCGAGCATGTGTAGCGCCGCGCGTGGCGGCCCGTGCAGGCGAATGCCGCGATTCTAGAAGGGAGACGCCAGCGGGCTCAGGCCGTGCCGGTCGTGCTCGCGACCTTGGCCGTCTTCAATCCCTTGGGCAGCGGGAACTGCACCGTCTCGGCCACGCCTTCCATCTTGCGCACCGACACCGCGCCGAGCGCGCGCAGCCGCGCGATCACCTGCTGCACGAGGATGTCGGGCGCCGAAGCGCCGGCCGTAAGCCCGACGCGGCTCTTGCCGGTGAACCATGCCGCTTGCAGGTCATCAGGCCCGTCGACCATGTACGCGTCGGTGCCCAGGCGCTCGGCGAGTTCACGCAGCCGGTTGCTGTTGGAGCTCGTCGGGCTGCCGACAACGATCACGACATCGACCGTCGGCGCGAGCACCTTTACTGCGTCCTGCCGGTTCTGAGTCGCGTAGCAGATGTCTTGCTGCTTCGGTTCGCGCACATGCGGAAAGCGCCCCTTCACCGCGGCGAGGATCTCGGCCGCGTCGTCGACCGACAGCGTGGTCTGGGTCACCACCGCGAGCCTTTCGGGATCGCCGACTTGCACGCGCTCGACGTCGTCGACGTCTTCCACGAGGTAGATGCCTTCGGAGAGCTGACCCATCGTGCCCTCGACTTCGGGGTGTCCCTTGTGGCCGATCATGATGAATTCGTAGCCTTCCTTGTGCAGCTTGGCCACCTCCACATGGACCTTGGTCACGAGCGGGCAGGTCGCGTCGAAAACGCTGAAGCCGCGGTCGGCCGCTTCACGCCGCACTGCCTGGCTGACGCCGTGCGCACTGAAGACCAGCGTCGCGCCGCGCGGCACCTCGGACAGGTCCTCGATGAAGATCGCGCCCTTGGCCTTCAGGTCGTTGACGACGTAGGTGTTGTGCACGATCTCGTGGCGCACATAGATCGGCGCGCCGAACTTCGCGAGCGCTCGTTCGACGATCTCGATCGCGCGGTCGACGCCGGCGCAAAAGCCGCGTGGCTCGGCCAGCACGATCTCGTCGAGTCGCGGCGTGGGCATCACAGCACTCCGATCACTTGCACTTCGAAAGTCACCGGCTGCCCGGCGAGCGGGTGATTGAAGTCGAACAGCAGCCAGTCTTCGCCGATCTCGCGCACGACGCCGGCGAACGATCCCTGCCCGTCAGGGGTGGGGAACCGGACGACATCTCCGACGGCGTATTGTTCGCCGGGGTCGCCATGCTCGTGCAACACCGACATCGCGACGCGTTGCAGCAGGTCGGCATTGCGCTCGCCGAAGGCCTCGCCCGACGCGAGCTCGAAACGCGCGCGCGCCCCTTCGGCCAAACCGATCAGGCGGAACTCCATGGCCGGCGCCAACTCGCCAGTGCCCAGCGACAGCGTCGCCGGCTTGTCCTGGAACGTGTTGACGATGTCGGACCCGTCGGCCGCGGCAAGGCGGTAGTGCAGGGTCAAGAACGACCCCGGTCGGATTTCACTCAAGGATGACTCATGCTTGGATAGACTGGCGCAATTCTAGGCGTCCACGCTTGCCCCCCATGAGCTTGAAGGAACTGCCCGCCGCGCTGCGGCCGCGCGAAAAGCTGCTGTCGCACGGACCGGCGGCGCTTGCCGACACCGAGCTGCTCGCGCTGCTGCTGCGCACCGGGCTGCCGGGCCAGGGCGTGCTGAAGCTTGCCGAGCACTTGCTCGCCGAGTTCAAGGGGCTGGCCGGGCTGCTGCAGGCCACGGTCGAAGACCTGCAGCGCGTCAAGGGCCTCGGGCCGGCCAAGCGCGCTGTGGTTGCAGCCGTGCTCGAGCTCGCGCGCCGATCGTTGGCACAGCAACTCCAGCAACGACCGGTCCTCGACTCGCCGCAGCGCGTCAAGGACTACTTGAGCTTGCACATCGCTCACCTCGGGCACGAGGTCTTCGCGGTGCTCTTTCTCGACGCGCAGAACCGGCTGCTGAAGTTCGAGGAGTTGTTCCGGGGCACGTTGACACAGACCAGCGTCTATCCGCGCGAGGTGGTCAAGCGCGCGCTCGCTTGCCACGCCGCTGCGGTGGTGCTTGCGCACAACCACCCGTCAGGCGCTGCCGAGCCGTCGCGTGCCGACGAGTTTTTGACCAACACGCTGAAGAGCGCATTGCAGTTGGTCGATGTGCGCGTGCTCGACCACATCGTGGTCGGTCACGGCCACGTGGTCTCGTTTGCTGAGCGGGGCTTGCTGTGAAAGCGCGCAAATTGAGCGAGCTGTACGCGTTCAAGCAGGCGCTCACCGCGGCACAACGCGACAGTGTCGAGCACGAAGCCGTCGAGCGTGCCGCTCGCGAGCGCGTCGACGTCGACGTCGAGCAGAGCCTGTTCGCGCGCAGTGTCGGGCCGGTGACCACGCTCGTACCAAGCAGTCGCGCGAGGATGCTGAACCCCCGACCGAGCCCCCGGCCACGACAGCGCGAGCTCGACGAACAAGCTGTGCTGCGCGAAGCCTTGTCCGATGAGATCGACATCGACAGCCTGCTCGATACGGACGAAACGCTGTCATTTCGCCGCCCCGGCATTCGGCCCGATATCGTGCGCAAGCTGCGGCGCGGTCACTGGTCGATCCAGGCGGAGATCGACCTGCACGGCCTGCGCCGCGACGAGGCGCGTGAGCAATTGGCGGGCTTCCTGCGCGATGCCTTGCTCAGCCGGCTGCGCTGCGTGCGCATCGTTCACGGAAAGGGCAACGGCTCACCCGGTCGCGAGCCGGTGCTCAAGGGCAAGGTGCGCGGTTGGCTCGTGCAACGAAGCGAGGTGATTGCTTTCGTGCAGGCACGCGCGAGCGACGGAGGTAGCGGCGCGCTGGTCGTGTTGCTCGGGAAAGTCTGAGCGGTGATGGAGCCCGCCCGGCCCGCGATGTGCTGAAGTGCGGGCCGAATCGGGCCCAGTTCCACCCTTGGCCCGTCCGCGCCCGCGACACACTGCCGAATGTGCCCGCGTCGCTTCGCTGAAGCGCACTTCAGAACTACATCACCTCATGAGTGCCGTGCTGGTTTCGAGTTCGCCTTCCCCCGCGCGCCCCGAGCTCGCCGGAGGTCCCGCGCCGGAGTTCGATTTCGCTGCCCGCGATTTCGAGCGCGTGCGCACGCTGATCCGCGAGCGTGCCGGCATCCATCTGCAAAGCGGCAAGCACGCGATGATGTACAGCCGCTTGTCGCGGCGCCTGCGCGAAACCGGGCATCGCAGCGCAGCGAGCTACCTCGAATGGCTCGAACGCAACGCCGCCTCCAACGAGTGGCAGCAGTTCGTCAACTGCCTGACGACCAATCGCACGGCGTTCTTTCGCGAGGACCATCACTTCGATGTGCTCGCGGCCGAGCTCAAGGCGCGCCGCAGCACGCCGATGCGGATCTGGTGCAGCGCAGCCTCTACCGGTGAAGAACCGTATTCGCTGGCCATGACCTGCATCGAGTCGCTCGGGGCGCACCCGCCGGTCGACATCCTCGCCACCGACATCGACACCGATGTGCTCGCCGCGGCGAGCAAAGGCGTGTACGGCGCCGATGCGCAAGGCCTGACGAAGCCGCGCCTGCATGCGCATTTCCTGCGCGGCAAGGGGCCGAACCACGGCTTCATCCGCGTCAAGCCCGAGCTTGTTGGCTTGGTCGAGTTCGCACCGCTCAACCTGATGGATGCGGTGTACTCGATCGGTAGAGCCTTCGACATGTGTTTTGCCGCAACGTGCTGATGTATTTCGACGCGCGGACCCAGCGCAAGGTGCTCGAGAACGTGCACTCGGTCATGAAGCCCAGCGGCCTGCTTTTCGTCGGTCATGCCGAGAACCTGAGCGAAGCGCGTGATCTCTTTCGCCTGCGCGGCAAGACCGTCTACGACCGCCGGCAATGATGACCAGAACCGATTTGCCCAAGACCCGTGTCGTCGTCGTCGACGACTCGGCGCTGGCGCGCCGACTGCTTGCCGAGATCATCAACCGGCAGCCCGACATGGAATGCGTCGGCGCCGCGAGCGACCCGTATGTGGCACGCGAGACGATCCGCAACCTCAACCCGGACGTCATCACGCTCGACGTCGAGATGCCGCGCATGGACGGGCTCGACTTCCTCGCCAAGCTGATGCGGTTGCGCCCATTGCCGGTGGTGATGGTGTCCACGCTCACCGAGCGCGGCGCCGAAGCGACACTGCGCGCGCTCGAGCTCGGCGCAATCGACTACGTGGCCAAGCCGAAGCTCGGCATCAGCGACGGCATTCGCGCGCTCGCGGACGACATCGCCGAAAAGATCCGCATCGCCGCCTGTGCGCGCGTGCACCGTCCGCGGCTCGCAGCGCCTGGCATCGAATCGCCGGCGGCCTCGTGGCCACGCGCGGTGCGGCGCCTCGGACTGCTGTCCACTGAAAAGATCATCCTCATCGGCGCCTCGACCGGTGGCACCGAAGCGACGCGCGAAGTGCTGATGAATCTTCCGCCCGACACGCCGGCGGTGCTCATCACGCAACACATGACGCCGGGGTTCACCAAGGGGTATGCCAAGCGGCTGGACGGGCTTTGCCGGATCCGCGTGAAAGAAGCGGTCGACGGCGAGCGCGTGCTGCCGGGCCACGCCTACATCGCCCCCGGCGGACTGCACTTGTCGGTCGAGCGCTCGGGCGCCAACTATGTCGCGTGCGTGCGCGACGGCGATCCGGTGAATCGCCACAAGCCCTCCGTCGAGGTGCTGTTTCAATCCGGCGCGCGGGTGGTCGGACCGAATGCCTTCGGCATCATGCTCACCGGCATGGGCGCCGACGGCGCGAGGGCGATGAAGGAGATGCGAGACGCCGGCAGCTACAACCTGTGCCAGGACGAGGCCAGCTGCGTCGTCTTCGGCATGCCGCGCGAAGCGATCGCGCATGGCGCCGCGCACGAGGTGTTGCCGCTGGCGCAGATCGCGCCGCAGCTGATCCAGCGGTTGCGCAGCACGTCGGGCCTGTCGCTCAACCGAGTCTGAGCGAACGTCGAGCGCCGCCGCGTCAGCGCATCAACTCGCTCAGCCCAACGTTCCGTGCTTCGCGCAACGCCGCGACGCGCGAACGAAACTCCTCGGGCACGCCGATGTCCTTCAGCGTGCGAACGTCGAGATCGGCCAGCGTCTGCAATGCGCTGTCGTCTTCGCGTTGCTTCATCCAGCGCTGCCACAACGCCGCCAGGCGATGCGAACCGTCGCGCAGCTCATCGATCAAGCGCCGCACCGGTGGGCGCGAAACGGGGTAGGCGATCGGCAGGGACTGGCATTCCATGTGCGGCACTCCTGAGGGTTGTTGCGTTGTAGAACTCTTGCTGGTTATCGTAGGCGTCCAGTTACTGGTTAGGAATCGATTTGTTTTGCTCAATTTGGTCAGCTATGCTTACCAGCATGGCCCGACTGCCACTGCACACGCTGCCTGTTTTCCGCGCTGCCGCCACCCTGCAAAACCTGCGCGCGGCGGCCGAGACACTGCACCTCACGCACAGCGCCGCGAGCCAGCAGATTCGCGTGCTCGAGGAGCAGTTGGGCTTTCCGGTGTTCGACCGCCGCGGCCGCCGCATCGTGCTCAACGCCGCCGGTCAGGCGCTGCTGCGCAGTGTCGAGCCGGCGCTCGCGCAACTCGACGACGGCGTGCAAGCGGCGTCGGCCGCAGCGGTGGGCACCGAACGGCGCATGCGCATCACCGTGCTGCCGTCGTTCGCGCAACGCTGGCTGTTGCCGCGCATGGGGCGATGGCGCGAGCGTCATCCCGACATCGCCATCGAGATCCACGCTTCGCAGCAGCTGATGGATTTGCAGCGCGAAGGTTTTCATGCCGCGTTGCGCCAGGGCCGCGGCGGCTGGCCTGGGCTCGTTTCAGAGCGCTTGATCGACAGCCCGCTGATCCCCGTCGGCTCACCCGCCGCGGCGCGCCGACTGCTCGGCTTGGGCGCGCAGGCGCTCGCGCACGAGCCCCTGCTCGGCAACACTGCGACGTGGGAACGCTGGTTCGCCGCCGCCGGCGTGCGCGTTCGAGTCAATCCGGTCGCATCGTTCAACGATGCCGGTCTGATGCTGCAGGCCACCGAGCAGAACCTCGGCATCGCGCTGGCACGCGAGCTGTTGGCCGCCGATGCCTTGTGCGACGGACGGTTGATGCGGCTGTCCGAGCAGACGCTGCCGCACGACGGCGGCGACATCTACTTCCTCGTCTACCCGAGCATCGTGCAGCACTGGCCGCCTTTGCAGGCGCTGCGCCGCTGGCTGCTCGATGAACTGGAAGACGCGCGGCAAGGCCTCGACGCGGCACACCGCTGAAACTCAAGCAGGCGCGAGAAACAGCGCCTGCAGATCGTTGAGGAAGTCGAAGCCGCGCTCGGTAGGCCACGCGCGGTGCAGATCCCGCTGCAGCAGGCCCTTGGCCTCGGCCTCGGCCAGCGGGCGCTGGATCGCCGTCAGGGCGAGGCCGGTGCGCTCGCCGAACATCGCGAGCTCGAAGCCGTCCTTCAGCCGCAGCGCGTTGAGCATGAACTCGAACGGCAACTGCTCGCGCGAGACCTCGTGCTCGTTGGACACCGCGTTGCCTTGCAGCGCCTGTGCCATGTAGGCAGCGGGTTCGCGCCAGCGCACCTGGCGCACGATGCGGTGCGGGAACGACAGCTTGCCGTGCGCGCCGGCGCCGATGCCGAGATAGTCGCCGAACTGCCAGTAGTTGAGGTTGTGGCGGCAGCGATGACCGGGCTTCGCGAAGGCTGAGACCTCGTAGCGCTGCAGACCCGCCGCTTCAGTGCGCCTCGTGATCACATCGAGCATGTCGGCAGCCTGCTCGTCGTCGGGCAACGACGGCGGGTGTGACGCGAAGTAGGTGTTCGGCTCGAGCGTCAGTTGGTAGATCGACAGATGCGGCGGGTCGAACGACAGCGCGATGTCGAGGTCGGCCTGGAGCATCGGCAACGTCTGCCCGGGCAGCGCATACATCAGGTCGAGATTGAAGGTGTCGAAGGCGTCTCTTGCTTCTTCGACTGCAGCGCGCGCTTGCGCGCCGTCGTGTACGCGCCCGATCGCTTTCAGCATCGCGTCGTCGAAGCTCTGCACGCCGACCGACAGGCGCGTCACTCCGGCAGCGCGAAAGCCGCGGAAACGATCGCGCTCGAAGGTGCCGGGGTTGGCCTCGAGCGTGACCTCGCAACCCGGCTCGAGCGGCAAGCGGGCACGGATGTCGGCCAGCAGGCGATCGATGCTCGCCGGCGAAAACAAGCTCGGCGTGCCGCCCCCGATGAAGATGCTGTGCACGCGGCGGCCCCACACCAGCGGCAGCGCGCTTTCGAGATCGGCACGCAGCGCATCCAGATAACGTGCCTCTGGTGGGGCATCGCCGCCGCGCCATTCATGCGAGTTGAAATCGCAGTACGGGCACTTTTTCAGACACCACGGCAGGTGCACGTACAGCGAAAGCGGCGGCAGCGCCGCGAGGCTCAGCACGCCGGGGCGCAGCAAGTGCAGCACGGTGGAGGTCGGTCCGCCGCCGGGCCTGCCCAAGCCGGTCGCTCCCCCTCGGGGGGGCGACGCCGAAGGCGTCTTGGGGGTCAGTCCGGCGCCGGGCCTGCCCAAGCCGGACACTCCCCCTCGGGGGGGCGACGCCGAAGGCGTCTTGGGGGTCAGTCCGGCGCCGGGCCGCCCCAAGCCGGTCGCTCCCCCTCGGCGGGGCGACGCCGAAGGCGTCTTGGGGGTCAGTCCGGCGCCGGGCCGCCCCAAGCCGGACACTCCCCCTCGGCGGGGCGACGCCGAAGGCGTCTTGGGGGTCAGTCCGGCGCCGGGCCGCCCCAAGCCGGACACTCCCCCTTGGGGGGGCGACGCCGAAGGCGTCTTGGGGGTCAGTCCGGCGCCGGGCCGCCCCAAGCCGGACACTCCCCCTTGGGGGGGCGACGCCGAAGGCGTCTTGGGGGCCATATCACCCAAGGTGCCACACCTCGCGCATCAACGCCAGCATCTGCGCCGCGGCGAGCGCGCGATGGCTGTGCCGGTTCTTCAGGTCGGGCGACAGCTGCGCCACGGTCGCGTTCAGGGGCGCAATGAACATCAGCGGGTCGTAGCCGAAGCCACCGTCGCCGCGCGGCGACGGCAGGATTTCGCCTTCCCAGCGGCCGAACGCGATCAGCGGCTCCGGATCGCTCGCCGAGCGCAGCGCGACCAGCGTCGAAACGAAACGCGCGCGGCGGTTGCTCTCGACTTGAAGGCGGCGCAAGAGCAGCTCGTTGTTGGCGATGTCCTGCGAGCGGCGCTGATCCTCCCGGTCAGCAATCGGCCGCTCAAGCGCGGCATAGTGCGCCGACACGACGCCGGGCGCGCCGCCGAGCGCATCGACGCAAAGCCCCGAGTCGTCGGCGATGGCGGGGCAGCCGCTGGCGGCGGCCGCGTGTCGCGCCTTGGCGATCGCGTTCTCGACGAAGGTGCCATGCGGCTCATCGGCCTCGGCGATACCAAGCATCGCCTGCGGCACGAGCTCGAGTGCCAGCGGCTCGAACAGCGTGCGCAGCTCCGCGAGCTTCTTCGCGTTGTTCGACGCCAGCACCAACCGCATGTTCAAGCTCCGAGCGCCGCCTTCTGCATTGCCACCAGCTCGCGTATGCCCTGGTCGGCGAGTGCGAGCAGCGCGTCCATCTGCGCGCGTGTGAACGCCTCCCCCTCCGCCGTGCCTTGCACTTCGACGAAGCCGCCACTGCCGGTCATGACCACGTTCATGTCGGTGCCGCAGGCCGAGTCCTCGACGTACTCGAGGTCGAGCAGTGGCGTGCCCTGCACGACGCCCACCGACACGGCGGCGACATGATCGCGTATCGGCGAGGCCTCGAGCAGACCCTTGGCCATCAGCCAGCTCACCGCGTCGTGCGCCGCGACGAACGCACCGGTGATGGCCGCGGTGCGCGTGCCGCCGTCGGCCTGGATCACGTCGCAGTCGAGCTGGATCGTGCGCTCGCCGAGGGCCGCCAGATCGAACACGCAGCGCAGCGAGCGGCCGATCAGGCGCTGGATTTCCTGCGTGCGGCCGCTTTGCTTGCCGCGTGCGGCCTCGCGGTCGCTGCGCGTGTGCGTGCTGCGCGGGAGCATGCCGTATTCGGCGGTCACCCAGCCCTCACCGCTGCCGCGTTTGTGCGGTGGCACCTTTTCGTCGACCGACGCGGTGCACAGCACCTGCGTGTCGCCGAAGGCGACCAGGACCGAGCCTTCGGCGTGGCGCGTGTAGTGGCGAGTGATCGTGACCGAACGCAAAGCGTCCGCGGCACGGCCTTGCGTGCGTTGAAAACCCATCGGGTTCCTTTCAACTTTTCTTTTGCTGGGACGAGCGCCGAATGGCCTCGTTGATTTCGCGGATCGAGCGTTCGATCTCCGCTTCGTCGAGCTCGTCGGGCTGGTCTTGCCCGAGCATGCTGGCCTGGATGGTGGAGGCGAAGACTTCCTCGCCGAGGGACAGCGTCGAGATGCCGCTCACGCTGTCGCTGTCCTCGGCGGACTCCCACTCGACGGCGAGGATCGTCACGTTGTCGCTCTTCGCGCCGCCGTTGCGCAGCGCCTGCTCGACGAGCTCGGGCACCGCGTCGGAAATCGCCCGCGCGGCCAATTGCTCGGTGATCACGGCGTCGGTGACCGTGCCCCACAAGCCGTCGGAACACAGCAGGATGCGATCGCCGCTTTGCATCAACAGCGGGCCGACCGTGTCGACCACCGGCTTGCCGGGGCTGCCGAGGCAGGTGAACAGCACGTTGCGATTGAAGCGCTCGCCCATCGGCACCACGTGACTCAGCGTTTCCTGCAGTTCGGAGTACGAATGGTCACGCGTGCGCGCGATCAACTTGTCGCCGCGCACGAGATAGAGCCGCGAATCGCCGCAATGCGCCCAGTAGGCGGCGTTGCCTTGCAGCACGCAGGCCACGAGCGTCGTGCGCGGCGTGTCGATCAGTGATTTTTCGGTCGCATAACGCAGCAACTGATGGTGGCCGGCGATGATCGCGTCGTGCAAGAAGCGCAGTGGATCGGCCAGCGTGGGCTTGGCATCACGCTGGTACAGCGCCGCCAGCGTTTGCAGCGCGAGCTGCGACGCGACCTCGCCTTCGGGGTGTCCGCCCATACCGTCGGCGAGCGCGAACAGACCCGAATCGCGCGTATAGCAGTAGCCCATGCGGTCTTCGTTCTTCTCACGGCCGCCTTTGCGGCTGATCTGGTAGACGGAGAAACGCATTGCAGCTGGGTCCGGGTCAGGCCTTGACGCCGCCGGTCTTCAGGTTTTCGAGCTGCAGCTTCAAGCGCTCGCTGAAGCTCAGCTTCGTGTAGCGACGCTCGGTTTCACGCGCGAGCTCTTTTTGCAGCGCGAAGACGCTCTGCGGGCGCGACAAGGGATCGAGCGACATGCACCATTCGGTGACTTCGATCAGGTTGTCGGAATAGACGTTGCGAAGCCTCGACAGCGACAGCGCCAGCCGATCCTTCTCGATGCGCTGCGGCGCGTCATTCGGCGGATAGCCTTGCATGCATGCATAGATGCACGCGCCGATCGCGTAGATGTCGGTCCACGGACCGAGCGTACCGTCGCGACGGTACATCTCGGGCGCTGCGAAACCGGGTGTGTACATCGGGCGGATGAAATTGCCTTCCTTGCTCAGCACTTCGCGCGCCGCGCCGAAGTCGAGCAGCACCGCCTTGTTGTCGTTGGTGATGAAGATGTTGGCCGGCTTGATGTCCAGGTGCAGCATCTTGTGCTGATGCACGATGCGCAAGCCGCGCAGGATCTCGTCGAACAGCGAGCGGATCGTCGATTCGCGAAAGACCTTGTCGCGTTTGAGGTCGCGCGCGGTGACGATGAAGTCCTGCAGGGTATCGCCCTGCAGGTAGTTCATCACCATGTAGACGGTTTCGTTCTCGCGAAAGAAGTTCAGCACCGAGACCACGCTCGGATGCGAGATCTGGGCGAGCGAGCGGCCTTCCTCGAAGAAGCTTTTCAGCCCGAGCCGGTACAGCGGTTGCTTCTCGGGTTTGACGCGCGGGGTGAGCTCGCCCGGCGAGCGTTCCGCGAGCGAAGATGGGAGATACTCCTTGAGCGCAACGAGGTGCCGCTCGGCGTCCTCCGCGAGGTACACCACACCGAAGCCACCGGCCGCCAGCTTCTTGACGATCTGGTAGCCACCGACCACGGTACCTGCCGGCAACGGGGCGGGTTTTGGCTTTGACATACTTCGAGTTTTCGGAGGCTAATTGCTCGATGGCAGTTTACAGTATGACCGGCTACGCGAGCGCTTCGTCCGAGCCTGCGGCAGACCCCCTAGCTTCAAATTCCGGCGCCGGCGTTGCGAGTGTCACGGTCGAGCTACGTTCGGTGAACGGGCGCTTTCTCGACCTCGGTTTTCGCTTGCCCGATGAGTTTCGCGCGCTCGAGCCGGCCTTGCGCGATCTGCTTGCGGCGGCCTTTCGGCGCGGCAAGATCGAGATGCGGCTGAACGCGCATCGCGAATCGGACTCCGCGTGGCCGCAACCGCAGGCCGATCAGCTCAACCGCTTGGCGCGACTCGAGAACACCGTGCTCAGTTGGTTGCCGAAAGCGCAGCCGTTGTCGGTGCATGAGACCATGCAGTGGTGCAAGGGCGGAGCCGGCGGCGAGCGCCTCGACGAGGCGGCGCTGCAGGCGGCGAAGCGCTGCATCGAAGGGCTGTCGGAAGCGCGCGCACGCGAAGGCGAGCGCCTGGTCGCTGCGTTGATGGAGCGCATCGAGCGTCTGCGCGAGCTTTCTCGTCAGGCGGAGCCGCTGGTGTCCGCGGTCGTCAAACGCCAACAGCAGCGCTTTCTCGAGCGCTGGCAAGAGGCGCTCGAGCTCACTGGCGCTGCGCAGAGCGTTCCACGCGAAGCGTTGCAGGAGCGCGCCCTCAACGAGGCGGCCGCCTACGCGATCCGCATCGACGTCGCCGAAGAACTGTCGCGGCTGCGCGCGCACCTCGACGAGATCGCGCGGCTCCTGCAGGCCGGCGGCGAGATCGGCAAGCGGCTCGACTTCCTGATTCAGGAGTTGCAAAGAGAAGCCAACACGCTCGGCTCGAAATCCGCGGCGCTCGAGCTGACGAACATTTCGGTCGAGATGAAAGTGCTCGTCGAGCAACTGCGCGAGCAGGTGCAGAACATCGAGTAGCGTGTCGCCGAGACCGTCGACGCCCGCTAGCGGATGTACTTCCCGTCGCGGCTGATCATCGTCAGCTCGACGAAGTCCGAGCCCGTGTGGTCGGCGCCCTTTTGGCGAATGAACATGCCGCCGAGGTCATGCTCCTGCATGGCTTCCATGGCAGCCGCGAAGTTCGCGCGCGTGAGGTTGGGTCCGGCGCGACGCAGCCCATCGACGAGCAGCTTCGCAGCGACGAAGCCTTCGAAGCTCGAGTATGAAATCGGGGGCGCCTCGGCCGCGGGCATCTCACGGATCACGTGGTGAAACTCCCTGACGAGCGGCGACACCGCTCGCCAGGGATAAGGCACCACATGTGCCACTCCCACCCCTCTTCCATCCTCACCGAGCGCCTTGACGAACTCATCGGAATTGACGTTGGACAGCGTGAAGAACTGCGGTCTCAAGCCCAGGCTCTTCATCTTCTTGACGAGGTTCACGCGGGCCTTCGGCGTACATCACCACCGCCTCCGGCGTGGCCTTGGCGATCGCCTGGGCCGCCGCGTCGATGTCGAGCGTCTTGCGGTCGTCCTTCGCGACCACCGGCGCCGCGAGCTTCCAGGCCTTCACGTATTTCTCGTAGCCTGCCAACCCATCCCTCCCGAACTCGTCGTCCTGGTAGAAGATGCCGCTGCGGGTGGTGCCCTGCTTCGCCAGGTACGTGATGATCTTGCCCGCTTCCTGCTGGTAGCTGGCACGCAGGTGGAACACCAGCGGATTGAGCGGCTCGCGGATCGCCTGCGCGCCGGAAAACGGCGCGACCAACGGAACGCCAGCCTTCGTCAGCACCGGCAGGTGTTCTCTTTCGCGACCCCCTGGCCACTGAACTCTCCGGACTGGCCGATCAGGATCGTGTTGCCGACGACGACGCCTTGCGCCTGAGCGGCCGGCACGCTCCACAGCAGGAGAGCACAGATCGCCAGGGCGGTTTTCGAGGACGCGTTCATGTTTGTCTCCGAGTTGAATTGCGGTCGGTGCAAGGTACGAATCGCGACCTGTCAATCGCCTTTCAGTGCGACAGCCAGCGGACGCCGACGTGTTCAAGTTGGCACTGTGCGATCGCAGCACGCGCGGCGAACCCCATCGCGCAGCCCGTGTACGCAGACCGCGCGGGTTAAGATTTCTGTTCAATGGACTACCCGGGCAACCTCTTCGCGGTCGCCGCCCCGAGCGGAGCGGGCAAGTCGAGCCTCGTGAAAGCGTTGCTCGAGCTCGATTCGCACCTCGTGGTTTCGGTCTCGCACACGACGCGCGAGCCGCGCGGCCAGGAACAGCAAGACCGCGAATATCACTTCGTCGACGAGGCCACGTTCAAAGCAATGGTCGATCGCGGCGAGTTTTTCGAATGGGCCGAGGTGCACGGCAACCTGTACGGCACGTCGAAGGTGGAGATCCAGGCTCGCATCGCAGGCGGCCAGGACGTCGTGCTCGAGATCGACTGGCAAGGCGCGTTGCAGATCAAGCGCATCTTTCCGAACGCGATCCTGATCTTCGTCCTGCCCCCGAGCTGGAGCGAATTGCAGCAGCGGCTGCAGCGGCGCGGCGAGGATCCGCCCGGGGTGATCGCGCAGCGCATGGCCAATGCGCGCACCGAGGTTGCTCAGGCCCGCCACTTCGACTTCGTTATAATCAATTCCTTGTTCGAGACGGCGCTCTTCGATCTGAAAGCGATCGTCCATTCCCAGCGGCTCAAGTACGCCGCGCTGCGCAGAAGCAAGCCCGCTGTCTTCGCCGCACTCGACCTCGATTGAACCGCTGACTGGAGTTCACGCATGGCGCGCATTACCGTCGAAGACTGCCTGACCAGGATTCCCAATCGCTTCCAGCTCGTGCTCGCAGCGACCTACCGCGCGCGCATGCTGAGCCAGGGCCACGCACCGAAGATCGAGACGAAGAACAAGCCCGGCGTGACCGCGTTGCGCGAGATCGCGGCCGGCGAGATCGGGCTCGAAATGCTGCGCAAGGTGCCTATCTGAGCTGCCGGCGGCCCGGCATCGGGCCGCTCACGCCTTTCATCGAGGCAATTCCGGCCTTCCCCTCCCCCGACGGAACCACTCAATCCGGGCTAAATTCCGGGTATGGGTGAGCGCTCCTCCACCGGCGTCAAAGAACGGGCCACGACTGGCACTGCCAAGCGGCCCGGCGCGCGCGCGCCTGCGGCCGACTCGCGCGACGCGAGCGTTGCCTCGTTCGCCGAGCTGACCCAGAAGCTCGACTACCTCGACGCCTCCGACATCAAGCGCGTTCGCGACGCGTACCGCTTCGCCGACGAGGCCCATCTCGGTCAGTTCCGCGCGAGCGGCGAGCCCTACATCACCCATCCGATCGCGGTCGCGGGTCTGTGCGCCGAGTGGAAGCTCGACGTGCAGGCGATCATGGCCGCGCTGATGCATGACGCGATGGAGGACTGCGGCATCGCGAAAACCGAGTTGATCGAGCGCTTCGGCGCGCCGACGGCCGATCTGGTCGACGGCCTGACGAAGCTGGACAAGATCCAGTTCTCGACGCGCGAGGAGTCGCAGGCCGAATCGTTTCGCAAGATGCTGCTCGCGATGGCGCGCGACGTGCGCGTGATCCTGATCAAGCTCGCCGATCGCCTGCACAACATGCGCACGATGGATGCGGTGATCGCCTCCAAGCGCGTGCGGATCGCGCGCGAGACGATCGACATCTACGCGCCGATTGCGCACCGGCTGGGCCTGAACCAGACCTACCGCGAGCTGCAGGAGTTGTCGTTCGCACACCTGCGCCCGTGGCGTTACAGCGCGCTGTCGAAGGCGATCCTGAAGGCGCGCGGCTACCGGCGCGACGTGGTCGAACGCATCCAGCATGAAGTCGAGAAGTCTCTCAAGACCGCCAAGCTGAAGGTGCAGGTGTTCGGCCGCGAGAAGACGCTGCACTCGATTTACACCAAGATGCGTGAGAAGCACCTGACCTTCGCGCAGGTGAACGACATCTTCGGCTTTCGCATCGTTGTCGGCACGCTGCCGGAGTGCTATATGGCGCTCGGCGCGCTGCACCAGCTGTACAAGCCGGTGCCGGGGCGCTTCAAGGACTACATCGCAATCCCGAAGGCCAACGGCTACCAGTCGTTGCACACGACCCTCGTCAGCCCGCTCGGCACCGCGGTCGAGTTCCAGATTCGCACCGAGCAGATGCATGCGGTCGCGGAAAAGGGCATCGCGGCGCATTGGCTGTACAAGGCCAAGGGCGCGGGGCCTGTGCATGCGCAGGAAGCGCAGCGCTTGGGCGCGATGTGGCTGCAGTCGCTGATCGACATCCAGGACGAGACGCGAGACGCGAGCGAGTTCCTGGAGCACGTGAAGATCGACCTCTTCCCCGATGCGGTCTATGTGTTCACGCCGAAGTCGAAGATCCTCGCGCTGCCACGTGGGGCGACACCGGTCGACTTTGCGTACGCGATCCACTCCGACGTGGGCGACCATTGCGTCGCCGCCAAGATCAACGGTGAGCCGGTCGCGCTGCGCACCGAGCTGCGCAGCGGAGACGTCGTCGAGATCGTGAGCGCTCCCGGGGCGAAGCCCAATCCGGCGTGGCTCAATTTCGTACGCACCGGCCGAGCGCGATCGAAGATCCGGCACTACCTGAAGACGATGGAGCAGGAGGAGTCGCGCGAGCTCGGCTCCAAGCTGCTGATGCAGGCGCTGCGCGCCGAGGGTCTGTCGATCCCGGTCAACGACGATTCGCCGGTGTGGCAGCAGATCTGGCAGCAGCTGACGCGTTGGAGCGGCAATCGCAACCGCGACGAGCTGCTGACCGACATTGGCCTGGGCCGCAAGATCGCCACCATCGTGGCCAAGCGCCTGACGCGCCTGCTCGCCGAACGCGGCACCAAGCCCGATGCCGTGACGCTGACGCTGGGACGTTACGGCAGCGACGACATCTCGCCGAGCCAGGGGCTGGTGGCCATCGACGGCAGCGAAGGCGCTTCGGTACAGATGGCTTCATGCTGCCGCCCGATCCCGGGCGACGCGATCGTCGGCTACCTGGGCCGCGGCGAAGGGCTTGTCGTCCACACTGCCGAATGCGGCGTCGGCAAGCGCCTGTACGAGCGCGACACCGAGCGCTGGATGAAGGTCGAGTGGGCCGAAGAGCCGACGCGACCCTTCGAGACGGCGGTGATGGTGCTGCTCAGGAACGGCAAGGGCGTTCTGGCCGACGTGGCGACGGCGGTGGCAGCGGCGGAAGCCGACATCACGCACATCGACATGGGCGACGAACCCGCCGCGGCCTCGACCGAATTGAAGCTGCTGCTGAGCGTGCGCGACCGCCTGCACCTGGCCGACGTGATGCGCACGTTGAAGCGCTCGAGTGCGGTGCTGCGCGTGACGCGGGTGAGGCCTTAGCCCGAGCTTCGGTCTCCTGACATAGCCGAAGCCCTTGCGCGGCGCGGGTTTCGGCCTTTTTCTTGGCCAATTGTGTAGCCATGTAAATGTTAGGAATGTTGGCTTGAATTTACTTGGC
>Ga0184637_10001180_pt1 | contig 18232 bp, 18 predicted proteins | sample PLM3_127_b2_FD_133143 | JGI IMG/M metagenome (GOLD analysis project Ga0184637, IMG submission 133143) | Groundwater sediment microbial communities from an aquifer in East River, Colorado, USA - PLM3_127_b2 | ecosystem: Environmental > Terrestrial > Soil > Riparian zone | place: USA: East River...
CTGAGCGTGGCGCAGCGTGCGACCTACGCTCAGGCGCGCGGCCAGCGGAGTATCAGGCCAGAGACGGCGGGTGCGAACTGGGGCACGATGTTTGGCGCCGGCCAGCCGTTGCCGGCCTCCGACGCGACCGGCCCGACTGGCGTAACCGTCCGTCCTGACCCACGTCGGGGGATGCTGAGCCGCATCGACCAGTACGAGGCGAAGTACAGCGCGCGTCTGGCCGAGATGGGCGCGCCACCCGACATTTTCAACCGCATCCGCGGGCGCGTGTCCAGCGTGGGCCAGGTATCGCCCGCAACCACCCAGCCTCCACCCGGGGGTGCCGGCTTTGGACCGCAGACGGAGCCGATGGTGAGCGGGGCCGAGGCGGGCTTCGGTCCTTCAATTCAGGTAACCGATGATCCCGAGCTGGCGCGGTCGGCAGCGATTGCGGAGAGCGGCGCGTACCAACCCGTCATAGACCCATACGCCGAGGCGCGAAACCCCGCACCCGTGACGTTCGAGGAACCACCGGCGCAGCCCCCGCGCTACCCCTACAACCAGCCGTCCCTCGCGGAGCCGCCACCCGCCCAGCAACCGGGCGGACCGATTAGCGCGATTGGTGGCGCGCTCGGGGCCGCAGGTCGGGGCATCGGCCACGTGGCGAGTGGTGCGGGGCAGGCGGTCGGCGGCGCCGTCGCCGGGCTGCGCGAGCGGGTGCAGGGGCAGCAGTACTCACCCGAAGTCGAAGCGTTGATTTCAGAGACAGAAGGCCAGCGGCGCGACTACGAGGAAGCGAACCGGGCGCGGGCCGCTGTGGCCACCGAGCGCGCCGTGGATGCGCTGCGAGCGGGGGGCGTCGAGCCTACCCCGTCTGACCGCGACCGCCTCGAACGCACCATCGGCACGATGATCGACCCCGAGAACGTCGCGGTTGGCGCGGCGCTCGTTGCAGCGACCCCGCTTACGGTGACAGGCGCGCTCGCTCTCGCCGGCTTGCAGGCGACCGGCATGTTTACCGGCGGCAAGATGGCCGAGGCTCTGGGTGGGGACGAGACGGCGCAGCTCGCGGGTGAGATCATCGGCGGGGTGGCCCTCCCAGTTGGGACAGTCGCCGGCATCAACGTTGGGGCCGCACGCGCAGCGGGTGCCCGACGCACCGCACAGGCGAGCCGTCAGGGTGCATTCGATGAGGCCGTGGCGCGGGCCGACGTGACGCACCCCTTCCAGCCAGAAGCCCCCATCCCCGGCCCACGTGCGCTCCCCGCTGCACCACGAGCCGAGCCGCCACGCGCGTTGCCATCCGCCGAAGGTGGGAGGCTCCCTCCGCCCGTCTCGCGGCCGTACGGCGCCCAGGAGCCCGTGTTCGCGCCAGAGGGACGGCAGGCCGCTCCGGTCCCCGAGGGGACGGTTGTCGAGCAGCCGACGCCACGGCGGCCAGGGATCCCTGAGCGTGGCACGCCGATGCGCCCGGCCGAGTTCACCGCGACGATGGAGCGCGAGCCAGGACAAACGACGGCTCTCCGTCGAGCTGCGCAGCACGCCAGAGCAGCGGGCGACGACGCGGCAGAGCTAGCCGTGCGCCGAGCCGTGGACGACACCCCGGAACCGGGGCTCTTTGGGCCACAGCGCCAGCCGGCACGTCCAGGAGCAGCCCAAGAGCCCACCGAGGAATTGTCAGAGGCCGAGCGGATGCGGCAGCGAGGCGAGGCCGGGCTGTTCGAGCCGGCGCCCGCGCCATCGCAGCCCAGACCTGCGCCGACTGCGCCCGCTCGCGCCGGCGCCGCGCCGCCGGTGGGGGCGCCATCCGACGTCGTTCTGGTGCCGGTGCGGCAGATCAAGGTCGCCCCCGATCGGTTCCAGTTCAAACAGCTGGTGGACCGTGAGACTGGAGCCGGCGCCAAGCTCAAGGACGCCAGGTACAACGAACGGCTAGCCGGGACCGTGTACGGGTGGCAGGACGCGAGCGGCGATATCTACGTCGTAAACGGTCACCACCGCGTTGATCTGGCGAAGCGGACCGGCCATCCCGCCGTCCGCATGATGATCGACCGCGAGGCAGATGGCGTCACTGAGCAGCAGGCGCGTGCCATCGGCGCCATGCAGAACATCGCCGAGGATATGGGAACCGAAATCGACGTGGCGAAGTTCCTGCGGGACTCGAACGCGAACGTCAATCTGCTGCGCAGCCACGGCATCAGCCCGTCCGGGCGACTGGCGTCGAGAGGCGCCGCCCTATCCGAGCTGGACGAGCCGCTATTCCGCGAGGTTATCCAGGGCACGCTCCCGGCGGATCAGGCCGTCGTCATCGGCCACGGACTCCCTGGCAACTTCCCCGCACAGCGGGATGCGGCGGCCATGGTGAAGGCCGAGCGGCTGTCGGAGCGAGAGACGCGGGCGCTCGTCGGCCACGCGACGGGTGAGAACATCCAGCTGCGGCAGGAGGGGCTATTCGGGGAGACGATCAGCGAGAGATCGACGCTGGCCTTCCGCGCCCGGCTCCAGTCGTACATCGGGGACCAGCTCGCGAAGGACCGCCGGCTGTTCGGGTTCGTGGCTCAGGAGCAGCGGGCGCAGGAGCTTGCCCGGGGGCGTAATATCATTGATGTCGGAGAGAGCGGGCGGATCGCGTCGGAGTCGGCGCAGGCGTCTGCGATCTTCGACGCGCTGGCGAACCGCGCCGGCCCGATAGCCGACGCCATCTCCGAAGGCGCGCGTCGCCTCGCGAGGGGGGATCATGTCCAGACCGTCCGAGCGGACACCCTTAGGGCCGTACGTGACGCAGTTGTACGAGAACGACCCGGCGTCGCGCCGGGACCTCAAGCTCATCCAGTGGGCGAGACGGGCGGTGCTGGGCGACCAGCGACCGGAGGACTGGCGGCCGAACGACGACCCGCTGGGGAGCCTCCGTCCACCGGAGAGCGAGGCGGATTTGGAGCGGCTCTAGCTCCCGACCTCGGCTCCGGCGCCGCTGGCTCCGCGCTCTCACAAGCTGACACCGACGAGGACACCCCGACCGAGGAACGGGTAGCTCGCGCGCTCCTGGGCTTCGGCGCCCTGGGCTTCGCCCGCAAGATTCAACGGACGCGCGACCCATCACTGCGGAAGATCCGCCAGATGGACGCGCCGTCTAAGTCGAAGCCGGCCATCGGGGAGCTGTGGCAAGGGTTCCTGACCCGCGCCGACCCACGCGACGCGTTCCCCCGCTTCCGCCAGATCGAGAAGGCCGCTCTGGCCACCGACCCCACGGCGCCACGCGCCCATAACCTGGCTGTGCGGATGGCCGGCTCGTCTGGTGAAGCCGACGCCATCCTCGAAACGGAGCTCCGGCCGATCCTGCGGAGCGTCGTGAAGGCCGACGTGGACCTGGACGACCTGAACGCCTACCTTCGGAGCGCGCAGACGGTCGAGCTAGTCGACCGGGGTATCAGCGTCCCCGGCGGGGTGACGCGACAGCAAGCCCTCGATGCGCTGGACGCGTTGTACGTGGAGATCGGGCCCGCGAAGTTCGACGCGATCGAACGAGCCGAGCGGGCGCTACAGGACTTCCAAACCCGCAATTTCCTCGAGCGGGCGCGGGGCACATTCCTGACCGATCAACAGGTAACGGCCTTCCAGCAGGCCAACTCGCATTACTTCCCCCATGAAGTGCTCGACTACATCAGCGAGCACGCCGACGCGATCCCGGTCGGGCGCCCGCCGATCTCCGTGGCAACCCAGGCATTCAAGGCGCGAAAGGGGAGTGAGCGGGACGTTGCCACGCCGCTCGACGCCATCGTGCGAAAGACCTATCGGATTGAGAACGCCATGGTGCGAAACGAAGCGGCGAAGGCGCTCGTCGACGACCTGTTGACCATCGACCCGGCCGGGGCGCCGAGCTACAACCCGACGACCGGCCGCCCGCTCACGAAAGACGAAGGGACGATCAGCTACTTCTGGGAAGGTGAGAAGCACACCCACCTGGTTGACGCCTCGGTAGCAGGGGAAGCCCGCCAGATGGACGCGCAACAGGTCAACACGCTGACCCGGATCGCGCGGGCCATCAACGCGGTGCCGCGCGTCGCATTCACGAGCCTTAGTCCCGACTTCATCACGCGCAACCCGGTCCGCGATGCGTTAGAGGCTTTCTACCGTGAAGGCTTGACGCCCCTCGGGTGGCATCACGCGCGGGGCATCCTCTCCGCGCTCTCGAAAGATGCGGACTGGGAAGCCTACCTGCGGAGCCGCGCGGGCATCGGCGGGCTGTTCGAGACAACCCGGAAAGAGACCCCGACCACGGTGAGGGAGCTGGCGCGCTCGACGCCTGAGCGCATCGTGCGAACTGCGCCCAACCCGCTCGCGCTCATCACCCGCGTGAATGAGATTCTTGAGCAAGGTACCCGCATCGGAGTGTTTACGGCGCAGTCAGGGCTCCGCCGTGGACCGAGTCTGCCGAGGCCCTTCAAGGGGTGGATCGGGGAGCCACCCACGGATGTGCCTACAGCGGCGGCACACTCGCGAGAGGCGTCCGTGGACTTCGGGAACGCCCACCACCTGATTCGGACCCTGAACCCTGCGGTGTTGTTCTTAAACGCCCAGGTAAAGGGGCTGTTCAACGTCGGCTCGCCGCTGCTGACCGACAAGCCCGGTCGCCGGTTGCGCGCGGTCCTCCGGGGCTCTCTGCTCGTCACGGCGGCGGCGGCGGCCTACGCCCACAACCGAAGCGGGGAGTTCGCGGACCTGTACGAGGACATTCCGCAGTTCGAGCGGGACAACAGTGTGATCCTCCTGTACGGGAGTGGGACCAACGAGCGGGGCAAGCAGGTGCCCGCGTACATCGCCTTTGCCAAGCCGAACGCGCTCAAGGTGGGCTGGAACCTGGTCGAGGACCTGATGCGCTACGTCGAGGGGAACCATCCCCGCGACTGGAACGAGATCGCCGGCTCGCTGATCGCGGGCCTCACGCCGCTGTCGAGCACCGATCTGTCGGGCCTTGCGCCGCCAGCCTTTTCACTTCCGGGTGACCTCGCGGCCGACTGGGACCCGTTCCGTGGGGTGGCTATCGAGGGGCGGCTGCGAGAACTGCCGCGGACCGAGCGTGTCCGGCCGGGCACATCCGAGGTGGCGAAGTCGGCCGCCAGATCACCCGTTGCCGAGGCGTTCGGCTGGTCGCCGGTCCAGATCGACTACATCGTGCAGGGGTTCACCGGTGGCGCCGGCCGTGCCGCGACCTTCGCGGCCGAGTGGGGCGGCGAGCTGGCCGGGGTGTTTCCACCCGAGACCGGACCGGCGCCGAGTACCGAAGTCCGGCTCAGCCGAACCCCCGCAGTACGCGGAATCCTCCGGGCCTACGGCGGCGCATCCGAGCAGCGGAAGTACGAAGAGCTGGACCGCCGGATGCGCGAAGCGGAGCCCCGCATCATGGAGAGCCTGGAAGGCTTCGGCCAGCTCCAGGGAGCCTCACTGGAGCGGCGCCAGAACGTCCTCCGCTCGGTCACATCGTGGGTGCGGGCACAACTGGCCGACCAGTTGGACATCGAGCGCAGACGCGACACCGGGCTGCCGGAGCGGTACTATGGCGTACCCGCCGGCTCTCGGCTGGAATCGGAGATCACGACGGCGCTCAACACGCCGCGCGAGCGCCGGACGCCCGAACAAGAGGACCTGGCGCTTGAGTTCCGATCGGAGCGAAACCCGGAGTTTCGGCCAGAGCAGCGGGAGCAGCGCGAGGAGCTGCAAATCGAGAAAGAGCGGGCGCTGTCTGCTGTCAGACGCGGGGGCCGCTGATGGAGGGCGAATGTTTCTCACAGTCGATTGGGGCAGCATCTTCGGAATGCTCATTGCTATCTGGTTCCTCGGCGGGCTCCTCATCGGGGCCGTGTGCGCGCTCATCGGCGGAGCAATCAACCTGCTAAAAGGTACGTGGAGGGAGTCCGTCGAGCTGGGCGGGCCAGATGACAGCTAGCGTGAGCGCAACAGGGAGCAGACAATGAGCCAGCAAGCACCAACCCGACCACAAGCGAAGGATGTCATCGGCTATCGGGACACTCCCGACCGAGACAACCCGAATCAGGTCAATCGCGTCATCCAGTTCCGCGATGGCACCTACCGCCGCTATCGCTATGACCGGAACCACCCGCCGCCCGCGGGCGTGCAGCCGTGGGACCCCTACGGCCACGACGCCGGTGGCGGCACCGATCCCGAGCAGCAGACGGCCTGGCAGCGGGAACAGCGCGAGGGTCAGCGCGCCCCTACCGTCCGGGGGTCGCAGCGGGCTGGCTACGCCCAGTGGGATGAGGAGCGCGGCGAGTACGTACCAGTCGAATCACTGGCCCCGCCGACGATCGGCACGCCGGCGATGGGAGTATGGGAGCGGAAGCCCGATGGGACCTATTCCAACGTCATCCCGCCCCAAGCCAACGTCCAGTCGCAGGACACGGAGCTCGACTGGATGCGGCTCCTCTTGGAGATGGACAAGGCCGAAACGGCCAGTCAAGTGAACCGGGGCAAGCAACGGTCAGACGAGGCGCGCCAGGCGTTCGAGGAACGCTGGCAGACGGCCGTCGCTCTGCCGCTTACGGTCGCGCAGGACACCCGCGCGGCAGCGGCCCAGCGGGAGCTGGGAGCGCAGGCCGAGGCCGGTTACGGAGAGCGACGCCTGGCAGCCGGCCGGCTGGCCGGTACGGAAGCGGTGCGTGACCAGCAATGGCTTTCGGACCGCGCGATCGGCAGTGGCCCCGGCGGATTTATCACCGACCTGCCCGACCTCGAAGACATTCGGCGGCGCACGGCGGCGGACATCTACAGCCAGATTCCCGACTACGGCGCCGTCCGTGCCCAGCAGCCTGAGCTTCCCTACTATGGCAGCGAAGAAGGACGGGGCGCATTGTACGGGCTCCTGTCCGCAAGCGGGCTCCTCCCGGACTACGTCTTCCCCGACTACGAATACCCGGGCGGCCGGTGACGGACGCGCGGGTAGCCGTTCGGTCAGTTCAGGGTGTAGCGCTGCGCCGTCACGACCAGCCGCCGAATGTGCTGGTCGCAGTAGCGCAGGAAAGTTAGGTCCGAGTGAAGCACAAAGAGGCGGGCCATGACGCGCCGCGTCTCGGGCGCATCCGTGGGGAGTAAGCCCAGGATGTCCTCCTGCAACTCCGCGATGTGGCGTTCGTGCTCAGCGAACCTCTCGGTCTCAGCTGCTTCTTCGCGCTGAATGAGGGTCAGGAATTCAGCCACGTGCGCCTACCCTGTTCTCTTCCTCACGAATCGCCTCGATGTTTTCCCGTAGCTCCTGCACCCATTCGGCTTCGGAGATATCCCACGTCGCCGCGCACTCTCGCAGGCTCATTCCCCCTGTCCAGCGCCGATGTTGCCTGCCCGTGAGACCCATGGCGTGAAGGATGCGCTCCATCCTCGCCGGGCTCAGCCGGCGAGTAGTGAAAATCCGTGGCGAAATCGCTCGAACGCGAATGTGTGGTGCAGAGATAGCGGCGTTCTGGGCCAGGGCGGTACTGGCGGCCTCAGAACGGAATAGCATCATTGTCCTCGGCTGCAACGGCGGATGCCATGGTCCGCTCGGCCGCCCGACCGTTCGTCTCGCGCGAAGCGCCCTGGCGCGCCTCCTGCGGCACACGTCGCCCTATCTGTCCGACGGGCTGCACGGTCCACGCCGAGAGGTTGAGCCCTGACCGCGGTGAGCCGTCGGCACCCTCCCACCGTCCCAGGGTTAGCTTGCCCTCGCAGTAGACCTCAACGCCCTTCACGATGCGGGCCTGCATCTTCTCGGCCACCTCGTCCCAGCACGTCACCCTGACCCATTCCATGGGTGCGCGTTCGCCCTCGTGCGGGGGCTTGCCGACGACGACACCGACGCTGAAGGTCACCATGAACTTGCCGCCCTGCGTGTACTTCGGGTCCGCATCGCTTCCAGCCCGACCCTGTATGGCCGCTACGATGCCGTCCATATGTCCTCCAGATTCACCATGGCAGCGGGTAGCTCGGTCCATCGACCGGCTCCGCTGACTCATCGTCCTCGTTGGCGCCCTGCATCGGACCGATGGAGCCGGTTTCGTCCTTGCCGTCGCCCAGAGTGATTCCCTCGGGGATCCCGGAGCAGAACGCCTCAGCCAGGGCGCTGGCCAGCATGTCAACGTCCGCTGCCCAGAGCCACGTACTCCACGCTTCGCCGCCCTGGTCGATGCTGGTCTGTGGGAGTGCGGGCCAGAGCCTCGGGCCACCCCAGCGGAGCAAGCGCTGGCGAATCCGGTGTGCGTCGGCGTTGTTGGCTGGAAGCTCGCCAGCGACCCTTATCTCGTTAATCTCGTTAAGCTCCTCGTCTGACAATGACCCGGACCTTATCTCGTTAATCTCGTTAATCTCGTCAGCTAGTACCGGTGCGTTTACGGGCTCAGTCGTGCCTACACCCGCCTCTCGCAGCGTACTGAGTCGTTGTCGAGCCCGGTCAAACAGGTCGGTTGCCATCACTTCTCCATGTGCCGAGTAACGAGATTAACGAGAAACACGAGATAAGTCGGTTTCACGTTGCCGCCCACATCTCAGCGGGTCGATGCCCGCCTGTGTCTTCCTTCCACGACTTCGCGCGCCCTGCGGTAAGCAAGAGCCCGAGGGCTCGGTCCAGCCGGGGCTTGCTCGCGTTTCGGCCGAAGAGGTCCACGATGTCGCTGCGCGACATGGGGCCATTGCGCCGCAGCGCCGAAAGAATCGTGTCGGCGGTGGGGTCGCCGGTCGCATCGCCGAAAATCCACAGGGCGGACTGCTCGCAGTAGCGCCACACGGCGAGGCCGGCCAGAAGGTGCTCGGCGCGAATCCAATCGGACCGGTCGAGCGTCGCGTAGAGGACCGACACCCGCAACACCTGAGACTCCGCGCGGCTCGTGGCCGCGCCGCTCATCCCCAGCTTGCCTTCGGATAGTTGCTCGTACACGTCGTGCCAGACTGCCGACGCCTCCTCGTCCCTCCGGAGCAGTCGCGGCGTCTGTGCCCACTCCAGCGCCGCCCTTACCTTGGCTGCGAGCCCGTCTATCACGCTGGGGGGCACACCCTCGCCGTCCGGGAGAACGCGCCCCCGATTCGAGGCGAAGAAGAGGAAGCGATTCGCGTACCCGTTGCCGAGCTCCGTCCGGTCGAGGTAGCGGAGCAGCTCTTCGCGCGTGATGTGCCCCGCAATCGTGATGTGGGCGCCGGTCGCCGTAGCAGGGCTGTTCTTCGTCATGATCTTCAGGTCGCTCCGGTCCCAGGCGCGGCGGATGACGGGAGAGAGGGTGTTCCCGTCGCGTTCGGCAATGCGGAGTGGGGATGCGAACTCCGACTCGACAACCCACAGGCGTTTGTCCGCTACGCCCGCATCCACCTCAACGACTTCAGTCTTCCGCTCGGCACCCTTCCCGACACGCTCGGGCCGCGAGATCGGGTCGCGGACTTGCCATATGAGTCCCTCCCCACTGGACAGGCCCTCTACCACGGAGAAGGTCGGATCGGCCGCGAGCAGTACGCGCTCGATGGGACGCTGGGAGCTTCCCTTCCGAGACTTCGAGGAGACGCCAACGCAGATCGTGTTGAGTTTCGCCGGGTGCTCGGCGTCGCCAGCGATAGCGCGGACGTGGGGACCAAGGAATGCACCGATCCCGCTCAGAACGTGAGCGAGGAGTGCGGGCCGGGACGCTTCAGAATACGGCTCGATGGACGTCACGATCTCGCCAGGAAGGCCGTAGAAGGCTTCGGGTGCTAATGGGTCCGGCCATGCTGGCTCAGGGGCGCTGACGGGGGCAACTGCCTTTGGGGTTTCAGTTGGACCGGGCTGCCAAGCTAAGGCTGAGCGAATCAGCGCATCGACGTCATCTTGTGAGGAGCCGGGTCTTATGAAATCTGCCGCGTCGCCCTTCGGCGGCGCATCGGGCCAGGTGACCCGGCGCGGGACTTCACCCAGAGCGGCAAGGCGACCGGCAATGCGGGTCATGTGTTCGAGGCCGGCCGTATCGTTGTCCGGCCACAACACCACGTCATAGCCGTCCAGCGTCTCCAGCACCGCGTCTGACGGCGTCCCGCTCGCCCCGGTCACCGTGCCTACTGCGGGCACACCAACACTATTGAGCGCGTCTCTGGCTGGCTCTCCCTCGACAAGAACGATTGTGGAGCCAGCAGACAGGTCGGACAGAAACTCGCTGCCGTAGAGCGGTAGGTCTGCCGTGTGAAGGTTGTTTAGACCGTTCTCCTTCGCCCCTGGCAGCCGCCACCACATCTTCTTATCGCCCGGCCCCAGATCAATGCGGTGATGATGGGCAACAACGCGGCCCCCCGTGTCTCGTATCTCGAATACGGCTTCTCGCCTTGGTGGCGGCTCGGTCCGCGGCCCGCCATTCCGGCGCTCGTACAGATCCGCCATGGTGAGGCCCAGAGCAACCACAATCGTTTCCTGCGTACAGCCCACGTGGCAGTTCAGGAGCACTCGTCCATCCTGGCCAACACCAACGCTCAGGCTTGCATGACGGTCGTCATGGGCCGGGCATCTGGCTGACCAGCCGCTGCCGCTCCGCTTCACGTTCTCCAGCCGATCCAGAACAGCGTCAACGAGCGCGCTCACGGCCTTCTCTCAGCCAGGTGCTTCTCGCGCACGACAGGAAACGCCGACGTAGGCGCCACTCGTCCGCAGCTCGGGCACCGGCGCATTGCACCCTGCCCCGACGCGTTCCAATGGCTCCCGAATCGAACGGGCTTCAGGTCGCCACCGGGGAATACATCGCCGCAGGATCGGCAGCGCCGGAAGCGCCACGCGGCCATTATTCGACCACCTTTGTGAGCGCTGCGATGATTTCTGGCAAGAGTTCCGCATTGAAGTGGACGCCCTTTTTCGTGGCTACGATGTCATCAGGGCCACGCACCCAAAACTGGCGGATATCGACCCACTCGATGCCTCGATAAGTGCTGAGTCCCACCCGAAGTTCCGAGTCGTCACGGAGACGGAGGCTGAGCAGGACGCGATCCGAGGATTGTTGGGGATGCGCTACCATTGGCTATTCCCTTCGACCGCCCGGCTGGTTTCAGCTCCCCAGCTCACCAGCGCGGGCGGTTGTGTTTCTAGATAGGCTCGCCTTGGGCAGCCTTCGCTTGAGATCGGGCCTGCGCCGACTTCATGGCCATCCGGGTGAAGTGCGCCTTCCGCGCAAACTCCGCTCGGCGCTGTCGCTCTTCGGGGCTCAACTCACCGTTTGGGTCCACCTGCCGCTCGAACTTGTCGAGGAACGCTGATCGAGCGGCAGAGGTCGTCTCCTTGGCGTCGTACATCGAGTGCAAAGTGAGCGCGCCTAACCGCGCCCGCAGGACTCGAAACTGCGGGTCTAGGCTGGGAGTCTCGCGCTCGATGATTCGCGCCACGCGCTGTGCTCCGGGAAAGGACCAAAAAAAGGGGGCCGCCCCCGCATCTTTCGACGCGGCAAGCGGCCCCCGTAATGGCCGAATATGCTGTTTTGGTTCAGGCCCCTGGCGGGCTGCCCCTAGTATAGACGAATCGCTGTGCGCTGTGCTTGCTATCGCGGGCAGATCATGGCGCATCCATACGACAGAGACGCCTTAACAGCCCTTGGACTGCGGGAGGAGGTCAGGCGGATTCGGTGCCTGGGTCAGTCCCGCCGAACAAGTAGCGGCGCTCCTCTGCTTCCCACTGGTCGATTAACTGGTTATTCGGGAGTAACTCGTCCTGCCCGATCGAGCGGACCTTCGATGCCGTGATGACCCAAGCAGCGAATGGCGGGCTCACGCCGGACATATCCACGTCAACAGCCGTTCGGAGGATGCGAAGCATGGCCATTATTGCGCGCGGTTCATCTAGGCCAACGAGGTTGCGGCCGCCAAGCGTCCGAAAGACAGCATACGCGGTCTGAGCACCACTTCCGATCGCATGAAAGAAGTCATGGAAACTGCTGTCCGTGTTGAATTCCAACTCGATGATGTGAGGCTGATCGCCGGCCCAAACGGCACCGAGGCCCCAGAGAGTCATATTCCACAGATCGTTGCGGCGCGGGTCCGCCTTCTCCCTAATCTCTTGGAAAACAGGGGACAGGCAGTTGTCGATCACCTTTTGGATGGTCCCGCGATTCTTGAACTGATTCTGATGCAGCTTCGTTTCTTGAAGCTCGCCGACTGCGCGCTGGGCGCGCCCTACGGAGCCGCTGAAGCCGATTACCAACGGAAAGCTGGGATTGGGACGAAAGAGTTTGCCGGTAGGCCACCTGACCCCGGCCACGGGGTCACTCGCTTGTGAATCCCCCGCAATGATCACCCCGTCCTGAAATTTCAGAGCGGCGATGACGGTCGACGACGTGGGCACTAGGCGGGCGCCGTCTTAAAGAGGCTCCTCTCGGCGTACTGGGGATAGTCCTTGTACACGTCCCTGAGCAACTGGCGGAACCCTCGCGAGACGACGTATTCTCGGACCCTGTCGATCTCGGCAAGCTGAGGGGCGGGAGCTTTGCTCCGCAGTTCCTTAACCCGTTCTTGCCCGGCTGCGGTCGTTCGATACGCGTTCCATCCTGAACCAGCGGGAACGAACTCGACGAAGCCCTCCGCGCGCAACGCTGCAAGGTCGTCGTAGATGTCGAAGCTGCAGGGGCCCCAGTTGTACGGCTCAAACTGGTAGATCTCAGCCAGCGGCGCGTTCGCCTCTTGTGCGAACTTAAACAGGGTCTTCTGGACCTGGATGGGCTCCATTCGATCGCCCAGGGCGATCAGCAGCCAGTCACGCTTCTGCATTCCATTCCCTACCTGTCCGGCTCAATCCTACTCGCTCGGGAGCCACCACGAGAAGTTGTCTCAAGTGGAACACAACGATTTGGCGGGCGTCGTCAAGATTCACCTTCCATTACAGACGGTCGCCTGGGCTCAGCCGCTTATGTGCTTCGCGCGCTCGCTCGGCTGCTGCACTGGCGCCGTACCGGCTGAGCATGGTCCGCGACCGCCAGCCCGCCAGCATCATCAGGTCGCCCTCGCCTCCGCCGTTCGCCAGCCAGCTGTGGGCGAACGAATGCCTGAGCTGATGGGGTCGAACCTTCCCGACGCCCGCCTGGGCAGCTCGTCCTTCGAGGATCTGATACACGCCGCTGGGTGTGACCGCGCCGGCACGGCCTAGCCAGAACTCCAGACGGGCTGCGTCGCGGTGCTGGCCCCTGGCGCGCACGTAACGGTCGAGCGCGCGCGCGGTGCGGTGGCCGAAGGCGCAGGCTCGTGGACGTCCACCCTTCCCGACGACGTAGAGCACGTTATGCTCGAAGTCCACGTCCTCGACGCGGAGGCCGGCGCATTCGGCGCGCCGCATCCCGGTGTCGATCAGCACCCGGATAAGCGCGTTGTCCCGCCGTTCCTCGAACGTCGGACCGTCACATGCTTTGAGCAGCTTCCGCTGCGCGTCCTCGGTGATGATGGGTGGCGGGACCTCGGGCACCTTCGGCGGCTTCATGCGCGCCATCGGGGAATCCTTGATCTCGCCTTCCTCGGCTGCCCACTTGAAGAATTGCTGCAATGATCGGTAACGGACCGCGGCGCTGGTCGGTTTGAGCCGGGCGAGCTGGTCGGCAATGAACGCCTCGACGTGCTCGCGCGTGATGTGCTCGATTTGGGCCGGCATCCGCTTCGCCGTCAGGAAGTCGTCCAGCAGGCGGATCGCCTCCATGTAGCTCTTCACGGTCATGGGCGAGCGGTTCTCGGCCAGGAGTGAGCGACGGAAGGATTCTGCGAGGGGCAGCAGCGCGCCCCAATTCGTGGTCGGAGTCGTCTGAACTGGCGCGTCCAGGCTGTTACGCATCGTCGCCACCCCCTAACCGGAACTGTCCAGTTATCATCTGGGATGGCGCTGTGCTTTGCAACCCGGACGGCGGCCGTTCAGTTATCGTCTCTCTGTAGGCACGAATCCTACGAGTGGTGAGCCGCCAGGGACTCGAACCCTGAACCCGCTGATTAAGAGTCAGCTGCTCTGCCAAATTGAGCTAGCGGCCCGAAGCACAGAATTATAGGCCACGCCTCGGATGGTATACTCCACGCCTACGCGCCGGTAGCTCAGCGGATTAGAGCGCAGCCCTGCGGAGGCTGAGGTCGAGGGTTCGAATCCCCCCCGGCGTACCATTCTTTCCCCGCGTTTTCCACGGTTCCCGGTGACTAGCTGGCGTTCATTTTCGCCCGAATTGCTCCCCTGATTCGCTACCGTACTTTGGCTATACTTTGCTCTCCTGATCGACGACACACGGCCCTCGCCCGCCTCGCTGAGGAGCCCCGGTTGGACCGCAAGCGGCTCGTTGCCGATAGATTCAAACGCATCTGGTCCGTGGTGGAGTTCATCTCGGAAACCCCCGGCCTAACGCGCAAAGAGCTCGCCGACCACTTCGCCCTGAGTGAACGCCAGCTCCAGGCCGACCTCAACGTCATCCGCGACGAAATGGCCCTGCCCCTGACCCGCATTCACGGGTATCGCTTCGCCGACACGCGCCAGAGCGACCGAACGGTCAAGGACCTGACACTGCGCGACCTTCACACGCTGTTCCTAGTCGTGGCCCGCGCCTCCGAGGACCCTTCGATCCCAAAAGATGCCTTCGCGGACTTCGTGGCGAAGCTCCCGAACGCATTTCCGCCGTCGCTACAGCCCCTCGTACGCAAGACCCTCTGCCCCTACTCGGCTGACGAGTTCGGTCCGACGCCTGAGGTCTACGCGCACCTGGCAGAGGCGCTCATTCGACATCGACCCGTCAAGCTAAACTACCCGCCTCGTAACACCATCGGCTACCTGACCGAGCCGATCGTCGATCCGGAGATCCTGCTGCGCCACAAGAGCTCCTGGTACCTCATCGGACGCTGCCACCAACGTAAGCGCGACGTCATGTTCTGCCTCGACGGGGTCGACTCGGTCTCCTTCGACCTGTAGGACCTACGGCGTCGCGAGGACGCCGACCGCGACGCCGAGCACAGACCCCACGAACACTTCCAGGCGCGTGTGCCCGAGCAATTCGAAGAGGCGTCGCTCGCTAAAGGCGTGCTGCGTGAAGATCTCGTCCAGCATGCGGTTCAAGATGCGAGCCTGCACGCTCACAGCCTGCCGCACGCCAGCCGCGTCGTACATCACAACGGCGGCGAAGAGCGCCGCGACGGCGAAGAGCGCCGAATCGAGCCCCTGCTCTCGACCGACGGCGGTCGCAAGCGCTGTGACCAGCGCGGAGTGGGCGCTCGGCATTCCTCCTGCGCTGGCCAGGTAGCGAAAGTCCACCCTGTGTGTGCGGACGAGGGCGATTGCGAGCTTGATGGTCTGCGCGATCAGCCACGCCAGCAGGGCGCTGACGAGGATGCGGTTCTCAAGCACGGGGCATCGCGGCTTGTCGGTTCAGTGGGCGCCTGCTTCTCCATCTGATTCGCGCAGCACATGCTTGACGCGCAGTTCCGCCTTGTCCAGCATCTCGTTGCACAGCTGCGCCAGCCTCATTCCGTCCTCATAGCGCGCGATGGCGGTCTCGAGCGGAAGCGGCCCCGCCTCCAGCTCCTCGATCGACTTCCGCAGCTGCTCGAATGCGGCTTCGAACGTCGTCGGCGTCACGTCATCGTTCGACATGGACCTCCCTCCGTGGGCTGGCCTCGGCGGGCGCGTCGCGCTCGATGACCTCTCCTACGATCCTCCCCCGTGACAATCGCACGGCCAGGCGGTCGCCCTGCGAGACCTGCGATGAGTCCATCAGCACGGCTCCGCCGGGCGATGTCGTGCAGATCGCGTAGCCTCGGCTCAAGGTTGTCAGCGGGCTTAGCGCCGCCAATTGTGACTCGCGGGCATGGACACGCGACCGCGCGAGCGCAATAAGACTATTGACAGCGCGCGATCCACGGGCCACCAGGTCGTCCATTTGACGCCGGTGCTCGTCCACCAGGTGCGCGGGCGCCCGTCGCTCGAGCTGCTGGCGCGACCGATCCAGAGCCGTGCGCGCCAGTGCGAGCTGGCGAATCAGTGCAGCCTTGCCTCGTTCCGACCGCCGCGTCACGTCCCGTTGCAAGTCCGACCGGTCCGGCACCACGATCTCCGCGGCGGCCGACGGTGTCGGTGCCCGTACGTCTGCCACGAGGTCTACGATCGTGTAGTCCGTCTCGTGGCCCACGGCGCAGACGACGGGAACGGGTGAAGCAAAAATCGCCCGCGCCACACGCTCCTCGTTGAACGGCGCGAGCTCCTCGGGTGAGCCACCGCCGCGTGCCACGATGATGAGGTCGAGGCCGGCGCCCTCCGGCTGGCTCGCATGGAACGACGTGAGGCGCGCCAACGCGCTCACGATCTGCCTCGCGGCGTCCTCGCCCTGCACGGCGGAGGGGGCAAGAATCAGGTCGAGCGCCGGATAACGCCGCCGCCAGACGTTCAGCATATCGTGAATCACCGCGCCTGACTCGGATGTGACGATCCCGATACGTTGCGGCAGTCGCGGTAGGGGCCGCTTCCGTTCAGGTGCGAACAACCCCTCCTGTTCGAGCCGAAGGCGCATCGCCTCGAAGTGCGCGCGCAGTGCGCCCGCATCCCCTGGCAGCACGATATCGGCGATCAACTGGAAGATCGATCGCTGCTCGTAGATGCCGATGGACCCATGCACGAGCGCGGAATAGCCCGCGGCGAGGGGCAACGTTTGGCGCCGCAACGCCGAGCGAAACATCACGGCCGGCAGCTTGCTCCCGCCGTCGCGAATCGTGAAGTACGTGTGGCCGGCGGCTGACTGCGTCAACTCCGCCAGCTCGCCCCACACCCAGACGTCCTCGAGAGTGGGGTCCGCCGCGAATAAATCACGGATGTAGGCGACGAGATCCGGCACGCGGAAGAAATGGGCGCCGAGGGCGGGGCCGTCTCCCACTCGATTCACGTCGCGTCCTCGATCTCCGTCTGATCGCCCGGCGGCGCTGACCCAGCCGGCAGGGGCTCGCGTCGCATGACGACCAGCCGCTGCCCGTACTCGACTGGCGCGCCATCCTCGATGAGCACCTCTTCGACGCGCCCGTCGATCGGCGCGGTCACCGCGTTGCGCATCCCTAGCGTCTCGATTTCGCCGAGCGGCGTTCCTTCGGTGACCCAGGCGCCAACGCTTGGGAACGGACCGCCCGCACCCCCGTGAAAGATGCCGACGTGCTCCGAGCTAACCACCTCTCGATCGTCAATTGGGGACTGCGGCTCGGGAACGGCGCCGGTATCCAGCACGCCGCGTGTCGTCTCGCGCTGGATGCGGAGGCTGCCGCCCTCCCACTCGACTTCCAGCTCAGAGATCGAGCTTCCACGGATGGCGGACAGCGCTTCGCCGATCACGTCGATGGCCTCGTGCTGGCTCGGCGTCTCGTTCACAAGCACCCCAGCCAGGTGGGCTTCCGGGAGTGAGCTTCGCGTTCTCCCGGTACGCCCTGGATCGTCAACTCACTCGTTCGAGGTACGTCCCCGACCGGGTATCGACGCGGATGGTCTCACCCACGTTCACAAAGAGGGGTACGTTAACGACCAGTCCTGACTCGAGTGTGGCTGGCTTTGTACCGCCACTGGCCGTATCGCCGCGAAACCCGGGCTCGGTCTGCTCGATGCGGAGGTCGACGGTTATCGGCAGCTCGACTCCAATCGACTCTCCCTCGTGGGTGAGAATCTCGAGCTCGATTCCATCCTTCAGGTAGCTCCTCGCGTCCCCCAGTTGCTCGGGAGTCAGGGTTATCTGATCGTACGTCTCCTGGTCCATGAAGACGTGGTTGGGCGGGTCCTCGTAGAGGTACTGCACGTTACGGCGCTCGAGACGGACGCGTGGCCACTTCTCTCCAGCCTGCACGGTGCGGTCGATAACGGCGCCCGTACGGACGTTGCGCAACCGCATGCGGACCTGCGCGCTGCCGCGGCCGATCTTCAAATGTTGGTAGTCCATCACCTGAAAGAGCTGCTTGTCCATCTCGAAGACAACGCCCTTTTTCAGATCACCGGTCGAGATCAACAAGGACCTCCGAAAGGTAGAGCTTCTTGGGCGAGGTCGAGAGCACCTCTGGTCCGTCTTCCGTCAGGAGCAGGAGGTCCTCCATGCGCACGCCGCCGACTCCAGGCAAATACACGCCGGGCTCAATGCTGAATACCATGCCCGGCTCGAGCACGTCCACGCCGCGCGTGGGGGTGATCCAGGGCGGCTCGTGAATCTCGAGTCCCACGCCATGGCCCGTCCCGTGCACGAACTGGTCGCCGTAGCCGGCCGCCTGGATCACCCCGCGGGCAATCGCGTCGACCTCCGCGCCCGTC
>Ga0184637_10001181_pt1 | contig 18226 bp, 14 predicted proteins | sample PLM3_127_b2_FD_133143 | JGI IMG/M metagenome (GOLD analysis project Ga0184637, IMG submission 133143) | Groundwater sediment microbial communities from an aquifer in East River, Colorado, USA - PLM3_127_b2 | ecosystem: Environmental > Terrestrial > Soil > Riparian zone | place: USA: East River...
GGCTTGTACTCGCAGCCGATCCAGCCCTGGTAACCGATGCGGTCGATGTGCCCGAACAGGAAGTCGTAGTTGATCTCCCCCGTCCCCGGCTCGTTGCGTCCCGGGTTGTCGGCGAGCTGCATGTGGGGGATGAGGGCGAGGTTGGTCTCGACGGTGCGGGCGAGGTCGCCTTCCATCACCTGCATGTGGTAGATGTCGTACTGCAGGTACAGGTTGTCCGAGCCGACCGCCGTGATGATGTCGAGGGCTTGCTTCGAGTTGTTCAGGAAAAAGCCGGGGATGTCGCGCGTGTTGACCGGCTCGATCAGCAGCTTGATGCCGGCGTCGTGGAGCAGCGGCGCCGCGAATTGCAGGTTCTTGATGTAGGTTTCGCGCGCCACGCCGGGATCGAGATGGCTCGGGCGGATGCCGGCGAGGCAGTTCACCTGCTTGCAGCCGAGCGCCTGCGCGTACTCGATCGCCTTGGCGACGCCGTCCTGGAACTCGGCGAGCCGCCGGGGATGGCAGCCGATGCCGCGCTCGCCGTTGGCCCAGTTGCCCGCCGGCAGATTGTGCAGCACCTGCGTGAGCCCGTGCTGGTGCAGCTGCTCCGCCAGCCGGTTCTTGTCGTGGTCGTAGGGAAACAGGTACTCGACGCCTTCGAAGCCCGCCTTGGCGGCGGCGGCGAAGCGGTCCATGAAATCGAGCTCGTTCCAGAGCATCGTGAGGTTGGCACAGAATTTGGGCATATGCGGCTTCGTCGTTCCCCGTGGTCGAAGCCGCATTATAGAGAGAGGCACACGCACCAACCACCCCGCCTGCAAATCCTCACCCCCGCCCCTCCATCCCGCACCCCCGCCCCTCTCCCGAGCGGAGAGGGGTGGCTCGAGATTCCCTTCTCCTTGGGGAGAAGGGCATGGGATGAGGGACCGAGAGGGGAGGCTCGAGCTTCCCTTCTCCTCTTGGAAGAAGGGGAAGGGATGAGGGATGGCAGGCACCCCTCCTTGAAAAGGAGGGGAGCACTTGGAAATCCCCTCCTCAGTTGAGGAGGGGTGGCACGAAGTGACGGGGTGGTGGGGCTATGCGCGGGCGAGCGCGGCTTTCACCCGTTCGGGCGTGATCGGCACGCGGCGGAAGCGCACGCCGGTCGCGTCAAAGATCGCATTGGCGATCGCCGCCGGCACCGTGCGCGTCGACGGCTCGCCGGCGCCCGATGGTGCGACTTCCGGCCGGTCGATCAGCACGATGTCGACCGCTTCGGGCGCGTCGGCGAGCTCGAGGATGGGATAGGTCGCCCAGTCCACGCTCAGCACGCGGTTCTCGTTGAACCTGACTTCCTCCAGCAGCGTGCGCGAGATGGCCTGCACGATGTTGGCCTCGATGACGTTCTGCAGCGAGCCCGGGTTGATGATCTGGCCGCAGTCGTGCGAGACCCAGAATTTCTTCGCCCACACCCGGCCGCTGCGGCGGTCCACCTCGACCTCGGCGGCCATTGCGACGATCGTGCCGTTCCTCTCGGTGTAGGAGAAGCCGCGCCCGGTCATCACGTCGCCTTTCCCGCGGTTGGGGTTGGGGCGACCCTGCCAGTTCGCCTTTTCCGCGGCCACTTTCACCGCCAGGACGTGGCGCGGATCCTTGAGATAGCGCAACCGGAACGCGACGGGGTCCGCGCCCGCGGCGAGGGCGAGCTCGTCGATGAAGGATTCGCTCGCAAAATGGGTTTCGGGCCCGAGCGGATCGCGCAGGTGGCCGGTTCTGAGCGGTGAGGCGCGATTGAGCATGGCCGGGATGGTTTCCCAGGAGCAGCGCTTGTTCGCGAATTCGTAACGCTCGGCCGGTACCTGGAAAATGATCGCCCCCTTGCTCGGGTAGCCGGTGAGCTGGCCAACCAGCGTGTCCTTGGGATGGTTCTCCCGCTGGATCACGTCCTGGCGCGAGAACCCCTTGCCGTGGAAGTGGTAGGCGGTGACATTGCCGGCCGCATCGAGCCCGGCCCGGCCGCGGAATACCGCCGCCGGACCTTTCGGATCCCAGGCGGTGGCATCGTGCCGCATGTACTGCACGCGCACCGTGCGCCCGGTCAGCTTGGACAGCATCCCGGCATCGAGCGCCGCGTCGCCGGCATCGTTACGGCCGTACGAGCCCGGCCCGACGATCCAGGTCGCGCGCACTTTTTCCGGCGGCAGTCCCGCGAGCATCGCGCAGCCAACGCGTCCGTAGTGCGGTTTCTGCGAGCCGGTCCACAACCGGGGCTCGTCGCTGTTCATGTCCGCGATCGCGCACGCCGGGCCCATGCTCGCATGGGACTGCAGCGGCCATTCGTATTCCGCCGTGACGACGCGGTGCGCCTTGGCGAGCTCGGCTTCCACGTCACCGCGGTTGACCGGGGCGCCGCTGCCATTCGGCTTCGCCTCGCGGATGTACTGATGGAGCTTTTCCATGGACGGGAACGGGGCGCACTCCCCGGTCCAGGTGACCTTGAGCCTTTCCGCCGCCCGCACCGCATCCCATTCACGCTCGGCGACGACGGCGAGAAAGTCCTTCTCGCGCACCACGCGCGCGCCCGGGATGCCCTTGATCGAGCTCTCGTCCACCGAGACCGGGTTGCAGCCGGCGTTGGGCGGGCGGATCACCCGGGCGTGCAGCATGCCTTCGACGCGCACGTCGGTGATGTATTGCTCCCGTCCCATCACCTTCTCCGTGATGACTTTCTGCGGAAACGACTTGCCGACGATCTTGTATTCGGACGGCGGCTTGGGCTTCGCTACGCCCTTCACGTCGAGCGGGTTCCCGTACTCCTTGTTCCACTCGAGCTTGTGGTGGAAGTGCCGGCCGCCGATCAGCTCGCCGTAGCTGACGCGCTGCCGCTCGTTGCGCAGGACCATGACCACGCCGTTTTCGACGGTGAGCTGCTCTACCGGAGCGCCCAGCTTCTTCGAGCCGAGCTCGACCAGAACGCGCCGGGCTTCCGCCGCCGCGTTACGCAACGCGATGCCGCCACGCTGGATGCCGGTGCTGCCGGAGGCGCCACCCTGGTTGCAGGTAACCGCGGTGTCGCCCATCACCACGTTGACGCGGTCGAAGGCAACGTCGAGTTCCTCGGCGACGATCTGCCCGATGGCGATATCCACCCCCTGGCCCATCTCCGTCTTGCCAAAGAAGGCGGTGACGCTGCCGTCCGGCAGCACGGCGATCCACGAATCGAGCTCGTTCGGCAGCAGCGGCGGCTTGCCGCTGATCGTGGTGCCCTGGCTCATCACAGTGGCGATGGCGCCGGGGATGGAGACGCTGACGACGAGCGAACCGGAAGTTTTCAGGAAATCACGACGGGTAATCGGGTTCATGGTGTTCTCCTCACGCCATCACATTGGCGGCGCGCTTGATCGCGCGCATGATCGCCATGTGCGTGCCGCACCGGCACTTGATGCCGGTCATGGCCTGCCGAATCTCGGCGTCGGTGGGCGTGGGGTTGTTCTTGAGGAAGGCCGCAGCGGTCATGATCCAGCCGGAGAGGCAGTAACCGCATTGCGGCACCTGCTCGGCGATGTAAGCCTGCTGCAGGGGATGGGGTTTCTCGGTCGTGCCCAGGCCGGCGAGCGTGGTGATGCGCTTGCCGGCGGCGGCGCTGACCGGCAGCACGCACGAGCGCACCGGCGCGCCGTCGAGGTGCACCGTACAGGCGCCGCACTGCGCCTTGCCGCAGCCGAACTTGGGATTGTTGAGACTCAGTTCCGCATGGAGCGCGTACAACAGGGGCATCGATGGGTCCGCGCTGACGGTCGCGCGCTGGCCATCGACGATGAAACTGATTTTTTGATCCATGGTGACCCCTCCTTAGAGTGCAAAACACTAGGCCGGGGCGATGACAGTGTCAAACGTTTCTTGGGGGCAGGAGTTTGTCGGGCTTGGGCCGGACAAACTCCTGAGGCAAAACCGCCCGCGGAAACACTGTTAAAGCTGTGAAATTCTCATCCCGGCCCTCGTCCGTGTCCATGACAGGCCCACGGGCGGGTTTTACCATCACCATCATCCGAAATCCACGGGCGGTTTTGTATTCAGCAGCCTGTCGAAATTAGCGTCCGACAGGCTGCTCGGCGGTGCCGCTATAATCGGTTGCGATATGGCACGGAATCAGAAGGTTATTGCGGGGATACTGCTTGCGGCGGGCGCCGGCACGCGCTTCGGGGGGGACAAGCTGTTGCACCCGCTGGAGGACGGGGTGGCGATTGCTGCTCATGCCGCGCGCAACCTGCTCGCGGCGACACCGGAAGTAATCGCGGTGGTGCGCTGGGGCGATTTCCCGCTTTACGACATGCTCGAGCAGGAGGGCTGCCACGTAACGATGTTCCAGGGCGCGGCGCGCGGCATGGGCGCGAGCCTGGCGCACGCGGTGAAAGAGGGGCGCAGCGCGGACGGCTGGGTGGTTGCGCTTGCCGACATGCCGCGCATCGCGCCGCACACTATACAGAAAATGGTTGCCGCCCTGGCGGAGGGCGCGAGCATTGCCGCGCCAATTTACAAGGGAGAGCGGGGCCACCCGGTCGCCTTTGCGTCCTCATTGCGGGACGAGCTGCTGGCACTCGATGGCGACCATGGCGCGCGCGCCGTTATGGAAAGGCATCGCGACGTGGTCAAGCTGATCGAATGCGATGACCCGGGCGTGCTGCTCGACATCGACCGCAAAATCGATATCGTGGACTGAATGGCGCACGTGGCAACTTCCGGCAGTATTCCACGCAGCGTCTGGATGCTGGGCTTCGTCAGCCTGTTCATGGATATCTCGTCCGAGCTGATTCACAGCCTGCTGCCGGTATTCATGGTTACCAGCCTCGGGGCGACCGCATTGATGGTCGGCATCGTCGAAGGCGTAGCAGAGGCGACCGCCCTGATCGTGAAGGTCTTCTCCGGAACGATCAGCGACTGGCTCGGCAAGCGCAAGGGGTTGACGGTGCTGGGCTACGGCCTGGGCGCGCTATCGAAGCCGATTTTCGCGCTCGCGCTGACCGTGCACTGGGTGTTCGTTGCACGCTTCATAGACCGGATCGGCAAGGGCATACGCGGTGCGCCGCGCGATGCCCTGATCGCCGACTTGACGCCGCCGGAGATACGGGGCGCGGCGTACGGATTGCGGCAGTCGCTGGATACGGTCGGCGCTTTCCTCGGCCCTCTGCTGGCCATTGCGCTCATGCTGTTGTGGGCGGGGGACTTTCGAACGGTATTCTGGTTTGCCGTGATACCGGCGGTGCTGGCGGTCCTGATTCTGATATTCGGCGTGCACGAGCCGGGCGCCGGCAGTGTACATCCGCGCCTGGCATCCCCGGTGCAATGGCGAATGTTGAGTGAATTTGGCGGCGCCTACTGGTGGATTGTCGTCGCGGGTGGGGTGTTCACGCTGGCGCGCTTCAGTGAAGCCTTTCTCATATTGCGCGCCCAGCAACTCGGGTTGGCGGATACGTATGCGCCTATGGTGCTGGTGATCATGAACCTGGTCTACGCGCTAACGGCCTATCCGTTGGGCCGGCTTGCCGACCGCATGAGCCACACGCAACTGCTCGTGGCCGGACTCGCCGTGTTGTTCCTCTCCGACCTGGTGCTGGCGCAGGCGCAAGGGCTCGCCACGCTCGTAGTCGGAGTGGCTTTGTGGGGATTGCACATGGGGATGACCCAGGGCTTGCTCGCTACCATGGTGGCCGGCGCCGCCCCAGCCCATTTGCGCGGCACCGCGTTCGGATTTTTCAACCTGGTGAGCGGCGTCGCTATGTTGATAGCGAGCGTGCTTGCGGGCCTGCTCTGGGACGAACTCGGTGCAGCAACCACTTTCTATGCCGGAGCCGTCTTGTCCGTACTGGCCCTGGCCATATTGGTGCTGCGCCGCAAATCATAACCGCGTGCTGCCTGTCAGCTGCGCGGTAAAACGCGTGTGCCGCCACAGCCATGCCAGCGCGAGGTAAAACAGCGTAAAGGCGAAGGCGACGTACCACTCGAGCATGTTCCCGAGCCGGTTCTTGAGACCCTCGCTGTCCAGGAATTGCGGAATGAAGACCTGCGCGAGTCCCATCACCAGCATGATGGCGCAAAGGCCCGGCAGGAGCCAGTCGAGCCGAGCCGGCGGACGGACCATGCCTGACCGCGCCAGGCGCCACAACGCCCCGCTCGCGATCAGCATGCAGAGATAAGTGAAGCCGAAGTAGAAGGTCACGCCAAAGCGGCGCATCCAGCGGTAGGCTTGCCCCTCGGTGCCGAGGAAGGTGCCGTAGAGGATGAGAAATACTCCGGCCAGGACTCCAAGCCACGACAGGATGCGCAGCCGTGCGCGCGTTTCCGCACCCATTCCCTTCAGCCAGGCAGCGCACAGCATCCAGGTCAGCCCCTGCAGCACCGCGGCGGGCAACACGAGCGCGCGGAAGATGTGGTTCGGCAGGTCATGCCGCCCGGCGCGGCTGATCGAGACGCAGCCGTCCAGGAAGGGGTTGCACGGCGGGATCAGTCCCAGCTCTACGGAGAGCCATAGCGCCGTCAACCCGGCGAGGGCGGGAAGTAATCCCGCAGCAAGCGGAAGCGCCCACAACGGGATCGCGAGGGCAGGGGCGTCACCAGGTTGCATGAGGGAATATTAGCGCGGTCGCTGGCTCCGCTGTGGTTTCTTGACGATCGTGCGGGCGGATGGGAGACTCGCTTCAATCAAATCAATGGATTGACGGGAGACTCATGAAGCGCTTTGAAGGCACCGACACCTATATTGCAACCGACGACCTGATGATGGCGGTCAACGCCGCGTTGACGCTTGAGCGCCCGCTGCTGGTGAAGGGCGAGCCCGGCACCGGCAAGACCATGCTCGCGATCGAGATCGCGAAGTCGATCGGACGGCCGCTCTACGAGTGGCACATCAAGTCCACCACCAAGGCCCAGCACGGGCTCTACGAATACGACGCCGTCTCGCGGTTGCGCGACTCGCAGCTGGGCGACGCCAGGGTGCACGACATCAGGAACTACATCGTGCGCGGCATGCTGTGGAGCGCCTTCGTATCCGACCAGCCCGCGGTGCTGCTTATCGACGAAGTGGACAAGGCAGACATCGAGTTCCCGAACGACCTGCTGCGCGAGCTGGACCGTATGGAGTTCTACGTCTACGAGACACAGGAGCTGGTGAAAGCCAAGCACCGGCCGCTGGTGTTGATCACCAGCAACAACGAGAAGGAGCTGCCGGATGCCTTCCTGCGGCGGTGCTTCTTCCACTACATCCGCTTTCCCGACCGCGAGACGATGGAGCGCATCGTTCACGTCCACCACCCGGGCGTCAAGAAGCAGTTGCTGCGCGAGGCGTTGGAGGCGTTCTTCGAGATTCGTGAAGCGCCGGGATTGAAGAAGAAACCCTCGACTTCGGAACTGCTCGACTGGCTGAAGCTGCTGATGGCGGAGGATATCCCGCCCGAGGCGCTGCACAGCCAGGACAGCCACAAGATCATCCCGCCGCTGCACGGGGCGCTGCTCAAGAACGAGCAGGACGTGCATTTGTTCGAGCGCCTGGTTTTCATGTCACGCAGGAAATCGTGACCCGTGACCGGTGACCAGTGACTGGTAAACCGCAAACCATGTTTCGTGCCCGGCTTCGCGGGTTTCCGCCGGTATTTGACCGGCATGTCAGGACGCTGATACTTGGCAGCTTCCCGAGCCAAAAATCGCTGGTTAAACGCCAGTACTACGGCCATCCGCAAAATCAGTTCTGGAAGCTGGTCGGCCGGATTATCGATGTGCCGCTGCATGAAATGCGGTACCCGGACAGATTGAAAACCCTGCTGGCGCGTCGCATAGGGCTGTGGGACGTGATCGGCCGGTGCGAGCGGGCCGGCAGCCTTGACAGTGCGATTCGCAATGCGACGAACAACCGGTTCGGCCGCGTGACCCGCATCGCGACAGGATTGCGGCGTGTCTGCTTCAATGGAAGGACTGCCGGTCGATTCGAGCCGATGTTCGCGGAACAGGGTCTTGAGACACGGGTTCTGCCGTCGTCGAGTCCAGCGAATACGACGCCGTTTTCACTCAAATTGCGCGCGTGGCGGCGCGCGTTAGCGACGAGCAACAGCGTTGGAAGGCGAGCCACTGGTCACCGGTCACTGGTCACCGGTCACGGATTTCGATGCTAATCGAATTTTTTCTCAAGCTGAAGGAAGGCAGCGTCCCGGTCTCGATCAAGGAATTCCTGATCCTGATCGAGGCGCTGGCGAAGCGCGTCGCGTTCGGCAGCATGGAGGAGTTCTACTTTCTCGCCCGCGCCAGCCTGGTGAAGGACGAGAAGTATTACGACCGCTACGACCGCGTGTTCGCCGCGTACTTCAAGGGCATCGTCGAGGTGGATGCGCTCACGGTGGTGATACCCGAGGAATGGCTGAAGAAGCTCGCCGAGAAGATCCTGACCGAAGAGGAAAAGAAACTGATTGAGTCGCTCGGCGGCTGGGACAAGCTGATGGAAACGCTGAAACAGCGGCTCGAGGAGCAGAAGGGGCGCCACCAGGGGGGCAGCAAGTGGATAGGCACCGCGGGCACCAGCCCTTACGGGGCATACGGTTACAACCCGGAAGGCGTGCGCATCGGCCAGCCTGAGTCACGCCACCGCCGCGCGGTGAAGGTGTGGGACCGGCGGGAATTCAGGAATCTCGACGATACCGTCGAACTCGGCACGCGCAACATCAAGGTGGCGCTGCGGCGGCTGCGCAAGTTCGCCCGCATCGGCGCGCCGGAAGAGCTGGACCTCGACGATACCATCCGCTCGACGGCGAAGAATGCCGGCTGGCTCGACCTGAAGCTGGTGCCGGAGCGGCACAACGCGGTGAAAGTGCTGCTGTTCCTGGACGTCGGCGGCTCGATGGACGACCACGTCCGCGTCTGCGAGCAGCTGTTCTCGGCGGCGCGCGTCGAGTTCAAGCATCTCGAGTACTTCTATTTCCACAATTTTCTCTACGAGCGGGTGTGGCGCGACAACCGCCGGCGCACGACCGAGCGCATGGCCACCTGGGACGTGCTGCATACCTATCCCCACGACTACAAGGTGATCCTGGTGAGCGACGCCACCATGAGCCCGTACGAGATCGTCTATCCCGGCGGCAGCGTGGAGCACACCAACGAGGAGGCGGGCGCGGTGTGGCTGCAGCGGTTGTTGACGGTCTATCCGCGGGCGATCTGGCTCAACCCGCAGCCGGAGGCGGTGTGGGACTACCACGAGTCCATCCGCATCACCCGTCAGTTGATGGGTGAGCGGATGTTCCCGTTGACGCTGGAAGGCCTCGACCGCGGAATGAGATTTCTGAGTAAATCTCATTGAATGCGCCTTTCGAGCAAGGCGCGCTAGAGGCAGTGATGAGTGATTGTGGTACGGAAAAAAGCGACCCGGAGCAGCTGGGGTGCGGGAAAGAGCTTGTCGCGTTCCGGCGGTTGGAATAGATTGCCTGGTAATTGACCGCGGATCCCGCTCACGCCGTGCTCGGATCGCGGTCCTCCCCCGGGGAGGGAGAAGCCAGGGTGAAAATAAGGCCGCGCAGCCCGCGACCTCATTCGCGCTTGCTCCCCGCGCGCAGGCTCGGCGAACGGCGATCAAGGCTGGAACCCGTTATGAAAACCTTGAACCACGGGAAGGGATCCACATGAACAACTGTAAATCGTCGCTGCTCTTGATGGCGTATGTCTTCGGCCTGGTTGTCGTCGAAGCACAACCGGCTGAGAAACCGGTTCCACGCTCTATGGAGCTGACGGTCGAGAACCGATTACCAAAGGGTCGCTGTCAGGTCGTCGAGTATGGAAAGTTTGATCCGAAGCGCGTCGACGAGTTTCTACGTGATTTCACCAGTCCAACGGAACGCTGGTACTTGTCCCTGTTTTCGTCTCTGGAAAAGCGGACCCAGGAACTCGACAACCGTATTCGGAGCGTCACGCTGAGCCTGGCCGACAAGATCGAAGTCTTCAAAAGGCTTTCGCCAAGGCGGGAGGCAACCGATGAGAGAAAAGAATTACGGATGGAACGCCTCCTCATTTCGATCGACCCGAAAGAGCTGCCTTTGTTCAAGCTGGCCTTGGAATATGACGGAGACTACAAGGATCTCGAGGAGTACATATTCCACGACATCGACACCAAGGAGTATCGAAATCGCATCATCGAGCATTTCGGAAGAACACCACAGCAGATCGGCCTCATCGGCATCAAGGTCCTTTCAGACGTGGACGACACGATGTACGCCAATCTCGTTGATTCGCGTTATCCAAAGAAAACCTTATACCCCGGAGTCCTGGAGTTCTACGATTCATTGAAGCATGAGCCCTTTGAGTTGCGAGCGATTCCGGTGACGACCCTATCGGCTCGCCCCAATCCCGTCGCCGGGAAATTGGAGGAGGATAGCCTCAAGGGTTTAGTGGAATTCACCAAGGAAAGACTGTGCCCCAGTGCGTTGTCGGGAGACGTTGGAAGTTCAACCATAGGCACGCTTGAGACCGTGCTACGGAACAAACTCGACGATGCGCTGCACGACGATATCCCCGCGGGAAAAGAAGATGAGATTGGCGAGGTGAAGTTCAGAAATTTTTTGAACTTTTCACAGGTCTATCCTGAATATCGCTATGTGTTCGTCGGCGATTCGGGGCAGGCCGACGCGCTGACGGCGCAACGGATGGTCGCCAAGGGGTCGACGGGCGGGGCAACAAGGGTTGTAACCACCTTCATTCACGACCTTACCAGGGCGAGCCCTTCATTTAGAAAACTCCCTTCGGAACTCGTAGTCAAGAAGACGTCCGCTAGCGGGAGAGGGGTGATTGTTTTTAGGAATTACATCGATGCGGCTGTAGTCGCCCATATGCATTCACAGACACTTGAGAATCTGATCACGGCTGAAGAGCTCGCGGGAATCACCAAAGCGGCGCTCACACAATTCAAGGCGATCAAGTTCCCGGCTGACGAGCCTACCGTGAAAAGACTTCGGGAAGAGTACCGGCAGGACGCCGAAGAAGCATATAAGCTCCTGACGACGGGCTCTCGGAAACCCTCTCCCGATGTCACCGCCATCCGCCGCATATTGGATCAAGGGTTGTAGGAGCCTCTCGGACTTATCGGATATTCAGCAATAGCGCCGCGACCGCGATCGGCGAACCCCGGCCATTCTGTATTCCTGGCGCCCGGCAGGCCAGGGAGCCCTCATGATGGAACCGCGCAGCTACGTCTGCTGCGCCGGAGTCGGCGCGCCCGGCAGGGCGATCGCCATCGCACCACATACGATTCCCTAAAGAATACGTGACATGAGCCCTCGTCAACGGCTGGCAGCGGAGTAACGGCGCCTCAGGTGCCGCGGCCCCAGAGTCCGCAGTAACGCCGCAGCACGAACGGCAGGCCGTTTTCATACCCGGGCAGGCTCGCGTACTTCGGCAGCTTCAATTCCTTCTCGACGGGCTCCCAGCACTTTCCCTGCAGCGCTTCCGCCCTGACCGCGGCCGACGCGTCCTGCATGAGAGCGAGGAGGTTCTGCACGTCCTTCTTCGTGCCGAGGCGGCCGCCCGGCTGCCCGGGATGACCGGGGATCAGGCGCTCCCAGTCCATTACATGCAACTTTTGCAGGAAATCCTCCCACTCGAGCGGATAGGAGTCGATCATGCCGCGTCCCGGCATCGATCCCACCGGAACCGTATCGACCGTGAAGATGATCTTTTCCTTCGGCAAGTGCATGACGATTGTGCTGTCGGAATGATTGAGGCCGTGATAGGTGAGTTCGAGCGTTGTGCCGCCGAGCTTGATCGTCCTCTGCTTGTCGAAAGTCTCATCGGGTAACGGAGTGGCCGGATCCTTGAGGACCGTAAGCCGTTCCTTGACCCTCTTGTGGGCGATGATTTTCGCGCCGGCGTCCTTGAACGGCTGGCCGCCCAGGATATGGTCGAAGTGGTGGTGGCTGTAGATCAGGTACTTGATCGGCTTGTCGGTGACCTTCCGGATTTCCCTGATGTAGGTTGGCACCGTTTCCGGGAATCCGTAGCCGATGGGGTCGGTCGCGATCACGCCGTCGGAGGTGACGATGAACATCGACTGGCGATTCCCGTAGCGGAAGACGTAGACCCCGTCCGTGCCCTCGACCTTGGTGGTCGTGATCGTCGGCGGTTTCGCCGACTGTTGGGCCTGGGCTGCTCCGCCCAGAACGACTGCCGCCAGTACTATGCCTGCGCTGCCTTGAAGAATTCGCAACATGGTGATCTCCATTGACATTCGATAGTCTTCGATGACCCCCTGCCTAACCACTCCGCGCGATGAACGGCGATCAGGGCTCGAGAGCCGCGGCTCTAGAGGTTGTAGCCTTTCTCGTTGTGCAGCACCGTGTCGAGGCCATCGTTCTCCTCGTCCGCTTGCACGCGCATCCCGGTCACGACGTCGCTCAGCTTGAGCAGGATCCACGTGACCACGCCGGACCACACGGCGACAGCGAGCACGCCGGTGAGCTGCACCAGCACCTGGTCGCCCATCCCCATTTTCTCGGGATAGCCCACGCCGCCGAAGGTAGCAGCTGCGAACACGCCGGTGAGCGTCGTACCCAATGCGCCGCCGACCCCATGCACCGGGAACACGTCGAGCGAGTCGTCCACCTTGAGAGCGCGCTTCATGTAGTTCGTGGCGAAGAAGCACGCGACGCCGGCGGCCGCGCCGATCGCAAGCGCGCCCAGCGGCCCGACGTAGCCCGATGCCGGGGTAATCGTGCCCAGTCCCGCGACCATGCCGGTCACGATGCCGAGCACCGAGGGCTTGCCGTAGCGCACCCACTCGCAGACCATCCAGGCGAACGCCCCGGTGGCTGCCCCGATGTGCGTCACGATCATCGCCATGCCGGCGGTGCCGTCGGCTGCGACTGCGCTGCCCGCGTTGAACCCGAACCAGCCCACCCACAGCATGCACGCGCCCGTCACCGTCATGGCGAGGTTGTGCGGCGGCATGGGCGTATCGGGAAAGCCCCTGCGCTGGCCGAGCACCAGTGCACATACCAGCGCCGCCACGCCGGCGTTGAGATGCACGACGGTGCCGCCCGCGAAGTCCATGATCTTCATCTGCTGGAGCCAGCCGTCGCCCCATACCCAGTGCGCGACTGGACAGTAGACGAAAAGCAGCCAGAGCAGGGTGAACAGCAGCATCCCGGAGAACTTGACGCGCTCGGCGTAGGCGCCGAGCACGAGCGCCGGCGTGATGATGGCGAAGGTCAACTGGAACATCGAGAACACGGTCTCCGGAATGGTCGTGCCGGCCCTTATCGCCTTGACGTCGACTCCCGCGAGTAACGACTTGGCGAACCCGCCGTACCAGTTGTTGAGCGAGCCGGCATCGCCGAACGCGACGCTGTAGCCGACCACCACCCATGCCAGCGTCACGATGCAGGTGATGGCGAAGCACTGCATGAGGACGGAAAGCACGTTCTTCATGCGCACCAGCCCGGCGTAGAACAGCGCCAGCCCGGGGAGCGTCATGAACAGAACCAGCACCGAGGCTGTGAGCATCCACGCGGTGTTGGCCCCGTCCAGCTTCGGCGGCGGAGGCGGCTCTGCGCCAACGGCGAGCGGCGCATAAATCAACGACGTGACCAGCAACGACAGCAGGAAACCGCGGTGCGTTCTTTTCATGGACTCCTCCCTTGCGCGCGCCGTGGGTTGTTGTTTTGGCGCGAACACAATCATGAACTTCGTGCTGCGTTGGGTCAAGCATGGGAGGGCCGAAGATACGACTCGCTAGCAGCCTGTCGGACTGAAGTGTCCGACAGGCCGCTAACAGCAAAACCGCCCGCAAATTCCGAATGAAACCCAGGGTAATGACTGCGATTGGCTTTAGAAGGGCCTGTGCGTAGGCTAGAAATAAGGTTCCCACGGTCAATTATTCCCGTTATCGTGCGGGCGGTTTTGCATAAGGAGTTTGTCGGACCTAAGTCCGACAAACTCCTAGATGCGCCGGGATATTCGCCGCCCTCAATTCACGCGGGCGCCGGACTGCCTGACATCCAGATAGCGCGCCTCCAGCCTCATCCGCAGCTTGCCGTCCCGGTCGCGCAGCTCCAGCGTTTCGCCGACGATGCGCTGCGATGCAGTGACGTTAAGCGCGGACAAAAAGCGCGTTTCGAGATCGCTTTCCGGCAGGCAAGCCATGCGCGTAGTGGCGAGCGCCTTGAAGCGGAAGCCGTCCGCTCCTTGTTCGAACCCGCCGGCGAGGTTGTTGCAACCGGTAAAGCCGTGCACGCGATTGCCTTCCGCCGACAGCATGAAGTGCGGCTCGCGGGCGCCGGGTCGGATCACGACCGGCTTGCCGTCGATCTCGACTGGCCTCCAGTGGGTTCCCAGCAGGGCGGCCTGCGCGGGAGACCGGGGGCCGCAGGTTGCGCCGGGCCAGATGCGGTCGAAGCGTTCGACGACGACTTGCTCGCGAATCCGCGCTCCGGGTTCCGCGGCGGCCTCGACGAAGCGTCCGTCGAAGGTCACGAGCAACGGCTCACCCGGCGCGCGCCGCGCCGCGAGGTAGGCGCGCTCCAGTGCCAAATAGTTGCGATCAAGGCGCACCGGGAAGCGCTTGCCGGTCAGGCATTCGTTAAAGACGGCCGCGTCGGCCATGTATACGTACATCCCACGCAACCGCATCGGGCCGGCGACCGGGTCCACCTTCGACAGGCGCTTCAGGTCGTAATTGAGCCGCGTGCTGATTTCACCGCCCTCGTTGTCGAGCAGGCGCAGCCCTTCGTCGCCGCGGATGAGGAACTGGCGCGGGGCTTCGGTGCCGCCGGCGAGTCGCAGCCGGTTCGCGCCCTGGTTCTGCGGCCGCGCCCAGCGGCCGAGGTCGTGAAACGTCTGGTCCTTGCCGTCCCGCGCGTCGATGTAGGTATGGCGCAGGCGGAAGGTGGAATCGGCGAACAGCGTCAACGTCAGGTGCTGGCCCGGGCAGTCGGCGCAGGGGATCTCGCCCGAGTACGTGACGGGTTCGCGGCCGATCACGTCGCGCCCGGTCGCCGGGGCTTCCGTGCCGATGCGACCGAGCTGCGCGCAGCCGCCGGCAATCGCGGCCGCAACCAGTATTGCCGGTGTCGCGCCGAGTCTCATTCTACCGTTCCCCGTTTACTGTTTACCGTTCACCGCGATGACGCGCTGGCGTGCGCGGCCTCCCACCCGAGCATCGCCGCTTTCCGTGTCGTCCCCCAGCGGTAATGGCTCAGCTCTCCTGAATCCCGGATCACGCGATGGCACGGTATGAGCCAGCCAATCGGGTTGGCGCCGACTGCGTTGCCGACCGCGCGCGCCGCGGCGGGCTCGCCAATGCTTTCTGCGACTTGCCGGTAGGTGGCGACGGCCCCGAAAGGCAACGCGAGGAGGGCGCGCCACACCTTGACCTGGAAATTGCTGCCTTTGACCAGCAGGGCGAGCGGCGCCCCTGGCTGCGACGCGAACGACCGGAAGACGCGTTCGGCCAGCGCGGCCGTGCCGGCGGGGTTGCGGCGCAGTTCGGCGCGCGGCCATTCCGCTTGGATCCGGGCTGCTGCATCGTCCCCGTCGTCCAGGAAGTGCAGGCTGCAGATGCCGCGAAGTGAAGTCGCGATCAGGACCGGCCCGAACGGCGAGTCATGCGTGCCGTAGCGGATGGCGAGCCCCGCGCCGCCCGTCTTGTATTCGCCGGGCGACATGGCCTCCAGCGTCACGAACAGGTCATGCAGCCGTCCCGGCCCGGAGAGGCCGACCTCCCCGGCGAGATCGAGCACGTTTTGCGATGCGGCGAGTCGCGACTTCGCGTGCTCAACCGTCAGGTACTGGAGAAACCGCTTGGGGCTGACCCCGGCCCAGCGCGTGAACAGCCGCTGGAAATGATGATCGGAGAGGTGGACATGCCGCGCCACCGCAGACAGGTCCGGCTGGCCCGCCGCATGGCGCCGGAGGTAATCGATGGCGCGTGCGACGCGCTCATAGTTCCTCGCGCCCGTCCCGCGGACCCGTAGCACCTCCAATGGGGTATCGATTAGTTTCATGCTCGCCAGAATAGAGCGGGCATGAAACTTCCGCCACCCGTTTCTTGCTTACTTCAGTGAACGGTAAACGGTGAACGGCGAACGGTGGGCGAGCAAGCCGTCGCTAAGAGTACCTAACAAGATGAGCGGCCCTGCACCCCGGCTCACCCTCGGGCAGGAGGGGAATTCATTTTGTTAGGCGCTCTAAGCGCCGTTTTCTGTTCACTGTTTACTGTTCACCGATCACCGCCCTTAGCGGGGCTGCAGCCGCCGGTCGCCGGCGGGAGGCGGCGCGGTCTGCAGCACTTCGTCCACGGTCGTGAGGCCGGCGGCCACCTTGAGCGCGCCGCCGAGGCGCAGCGGCTTCATGCCGTCCTTCAAAGCACGCTCCTGCAGCGCCGCCAGGTCGGTCTCGGGCGTGATGACCTTGCGCAGCTCGGGGGTCATCACCATCGTCTCGTAGATGCCGACGCGACCCATGTAGCCGGTCATACGGCACTCGAGACAGCCCTTGGCGATGTACGTCGGGCCCTTGGGTGTGGGCGCCTTCCAGGGGTACACCAGATGTTCCCAAGCGGAGTCCTCGAGCTGGTGCAGTTCCTTGCAATGCGGGCACAGCGTGCGCAGCAGGCGCTGCGCCATGACGCCCAGAATCGAGGATTGCAACAGGTATGACGGCACCTCGAGGTCGAGCAGCCGGGTGATTGCCGAGGGCGCGTCGTTGGTGTGCAGCGTGGACAGCACCAGGTGCCCGGTCAGCGCGGCCTGGATCGCCATTTCGGCGGTGGCGAGATCGCGGATCTCGCCGACCATGATGATGTCCGGATCCTGGCGCATCAGCGTGCGGATGCCGCCCGCGAAGTCGACGCCGATCGCGTGCTGCACCTGCATCTGGTTGAAGGCCGGCTCGACCATTTCGATGGGGTCTTCCACCGTGCACACGTTGACGTCGGGCTGGGCGAGGTGCTTCAAAGTCGAGTAGAGCGTGGTGGTCTTGCCGGAGCCGGTGGGGCCGGTAACCAGAATGATGCCGTGCGGATGGTTGATCATCTGGCCCCACTTGCGCTCGTCTTCCTCCGCGAAGCCGAGTTCCTTGAAATCCTTGACCAGGTTCTCGGGGTTGAAGATGCGCATGACCAGCTTCTCGCCGAAGGCGGTCGGCATGGTGGAGAGGCGCAGCTCGACCTCGTCCCCGTCCGGCGTCACGGTCTTCAAGCGCCCGTCCTGGGGGCGGCGCTTCTCGACGACGTCCATGCGCCCCAGCACCTTGATGCGGCTGGTCATCGCCGCCATGACCGGCGTCGGGATCTGGTACACCTGGTGCAGCGCGCCATCGATGCGGAAGCGCACGTTGCTCACTTCGCGGCGCGGCTCGAGGTGGATATCGCTCGCGCGCTCCTGGAACGCGTAATTGAACAGCCAGTCGCAGATATGGACGATGTGCTGGTCGTTGGCGTCGAGCTTGCCGCTGCGCCCGAGCTGCACCAGCTGCTCGAAGTTCGCGATATCGGCGATGGTGCCCTTGTCCTTGCTGGTCGCGCCCTTGATCGATTTCGCGAGGTTGTAGAACTCGACAAGGTAGGACTGGATGTCGACCGGGTTGGCGATGACGCGCTTGATCTCCAGGCGCAGGACCTGCTTGATCTGGGCCTCCCAGTCGCGGACATGCGGCTCCGCGGTGGCGATGGTGACCTCGCGCGTATTGATTGCCACCGGGAGAATGTGAAAGCGCTCGGCGTAAGCGCTCGACATCGTCTTGGTCACCGCCGCGAAATCGATCTTGAAGGGGTCGATGTGGAAGTAGGGCAGCTCCACCTTGTCGGCCAGCCACTGGGTGAGGGCTTCGACATGCAGCAGCTTCCGGGGCTGGCGCGGGTCCTTCCACTTCTGGTCGGCGATCACCACCAGCGGGTGCGTATTGCCGCGCGCAAAACGCCGGTTATTGACCAGCTGGTCGGCAGTTTCTTTGGGCACCAGGCCGTCCGCGACCATGTCAGCAAGCAACTGCGACAGTTCGAGGCGGTGGTCGGCCTGAGTTTTGGCGGCGTTGACGGTGGGCATCAGCGGGTTTTCCGAGCTGATAGGACTATAAACCTGAAGTGTAATTCTTTCAATGGCTTACGTATTTGTACTTGGGCTCGCAGGATGGTTATAATCGGTCCATTAACCGATTGATCCCGGGAACGTCATGAAAATCCGCAAACCGATGTGCTGCCTCATCGCGGCCACGCTGCTCGCTATCGTGGGCGCAAGCGCAATGGCCC
>Ga0184637_10001182_pt1 | contig 18215 bp, 18 predicted proteins | sample PLM3_127_b2_FD_133143 | JGI IMG/M metagenome (GOLD analysis project Ga0184637, IMG submission 133143) | Groundwater sediment microbial communities from an aquifer in East River, Colorado, USA - PLM3_127_b2 | ecosystem: Environmental > Terrestrial > Soil > Riparian zone | place: USA: East River...
ACCCTCTCGGTGAGGGGGGCATGGGGACGGTCTTTCTCGCCGAGCAGGAGGAGCCGATCCGCCGGCGAGTGGCCCTGAAGTTGATCAAGCTCGGCATGGACACGAAGGCTGTCCTCGCCCGCTTCGAGTCCGAGCGACAGGCGCTGGCGGTGATGGACCATCCGAACATCGCCAAGATCTTCGATGCCGGAGCGACACCTCAGGGACGGCCTTACTTCGTCATGGAACTGGTTGTGGGCGATTCGATCACCGAGTACTGTGATCGCCACGCGCTGGCCACACGCGACCGGCTCCAGTTGTTCGTCCCCGTTTGTCGTGCCGTCCAGCATGCCCACCAAAAGGGCGTGATTCACCGGGACCTCAAACCATCCAACATTTTGATATCACTGACCGATGACCAGCCCGTTCCCAAGGTGATCGACTTCGGAATCGCCAAGGCCACGAGCACACCCCTCACTCAGAAGACGTTCATGACTCAGGGGGGACAGCTCGTCGGGACGCCCGAGTACATGAGCCCCGAACAGGCGGGAATCGGGGCGCCGGACGTGGATACGAGAACGGATGTGTACTCGCTGGGAGTATTGCTGTACGAGCTGCTGACCGGATCCCGTCCCTTCGACCGGAAGCACCTGAGAAGTGCGGGATACGCGGAGATCGAGCGCGTCATCCAGGAAGAGGAGCCGGCGAAGCCGAGCACCCGAGTGAGCACCAGCCGGGAGATTGGGCCGGACGTTGCCCGGAAACATAGCACCGACATCCGGAGCTTGACTCGGCAGCTGCGCGGCGATCTGGACTGGATCGTGCTGCGGGCGATGGAAAAGGACCGCACGCGCCGGTACGACACGGTGAACGGCCTTGTCCTTGACATCGAACGATACCTGAGAGACGAGCCGGTGTTGGCCGGACAGCCGTCGGCGGCCTATCGGTTCCGGAAGTTCGCGAAGCGCCACAAGGTCGGAATCGCCGTCGCGTCGGCGGTGCTGTTCGGTTTGACGGCGGCCGCGCTTGGCCTGACGTATGCGTTGATCGAGTCCAATCGGCAACGGGCAATCGCGCAGGCGGCACGTGATGAAGCGGAGGCAGTGAGGGACTTCCTGAGCGGCATGCTCGCGGCCGCGGACCCGCGAAATCGCGGCCGGGACACGCCGGTAGGCGAGGTCCTGGACGCGGCCTCCCAATCGATCGATGGCAGCTTCGGGGGCCGGCCTCAGGTGCAGGCCGAGCTTCATGCAACAGTCGGCAACGCCTACCGAGCCCTGGGAGACTATGCGTCATCGAGGCGCCACTTGGAGGGTGCGGTCGACACACAGCAACGCGAGCTCGGCCTCGAGCATCCCAAGACACTGAGCTCAATGAACAGTTTGGCCATCCTCGACGAGGTGCAGGGTCGTTACGCGGAGGCCGAGTCGCTCCATGCTCAAGTTCTGGAGACCCAGCGTCGGGTGCTTGGCCCCGAGCACCCCGAGACACTGGAATCGATGACCAACCTGGCAGCCGTCCTGCTGGATCAGGGCCGCCGGGAGGAGGCCGCACTCCTCCTTCACCAAGCGCTGGGGGTCCAGCGCCTGACGGTTGGCGAGGAAGACCGGGAGACCCTGGGCTCCATGAACAACCTCGCCAATCTCTACCGGGAAATCGGGAAGTACAGTGAGGCCGAGTCGCTCCATGTGAGGGTGCTCGAAATCCAGCGCCGCCTACTCGGTGACGAACACCCGGAAACGCTGGGTTCCATGAACGGGTTGGCAGCTCTCTATCTTTCCCAACGCCGATATCAGGATGCCGAGCCGCTGCTGGAGGAGACCGTGAAGATTCGGCGGCGCCGTCTTGGAGACGAGCATCCGGAAACCCTCAACGCGATGAACAACTTGGCCACCATGTACGCCGACCTCGGCCGATACGACGAATCCACCGCCCTGCACCGCGAGATCCTGGACACCCGGCGCCGGGTGTTGGGAAATGAACACCCGCACACGCTGATTTCGATGGGGAATCTCGGCGACACCTATACGCAGATGGGGACCCCGGCGCGTGGCGAGTCCCTTTTGGCCGCCGCCTCAAGGACGGCGAAGCGGGTCTTCGGGCCGCGCCACCTCATTCATTCGGTGTCACTGAGGAAGCACGGAGTGTGCCTGCGCGAGCTCGGACGCTACAAGGAGGCCGAGGCGGCGCTACTCGAGGCCAACCAGCTGCTCGACCAGGAACTGGGTTCGGATCATGACCGAACGCTTCAGGCGAAACGCGACCTCGCCGACCTCTACCGTGCATGGGGGAAGCCGGAGCAGGCTGCGGCCGTTCAACCCGCGGCCAACGGCCGAACGAAGGAGTAATCGAGTATGTACGTCATTCGAACGAGAGCCACGGTTCTTCTCTGCGCCGTCCTGATTCTATGCAGTCTCGGTCTTCCAAGCGCGGCAATGGCAACGTCGGCGATCAACGTCGATCTTCATCGCGGGGATCCCGATCCCCAGAATGCCGGCACCCCGTCCAACACCTACGCGGCGGCGTCGTCCCAGGCTGGGACTTGGAACGGCGTGACCGTGTTGAACGTCGGCCCCCATCCCCTTCTGGACATCGACGGGAACCCCTCGGGTGTGTCTCTAACCCTGTCCTCGACCGTGGGTGGGCGAGTCGGCAACAACCCCACGACGTTCGGTGACGATGAAGCTCTTCTCGACGACGGCTACAACATCCCCGACGGGCTCACAACCTTCGTTATCCTGACCGTCAGCGGGCTCGCGGCCGGTCAGTATCAGGTCTACACCTATGCCTGGGATCCCAGCGTGCCTTCCAACCGAAGCACCACCGTGGATGTCAACGGAACCGGCGTCGTCGTTGTGGCTCCGCCAGACGACGTCTTCGATGGTTATACGATTGGAGAGACCCACGCCGTGCACTCGGCCACGATCGGTGCAGGTAATGACCTGGTCATCACCGCCACGAACACCGACGACTTCTACGATCAATCAACTGTGAACGGCTTTCAGATCGTACCGGGCGCCCCTGAGTCGACGGAGAGCACCACTTGGGGGGCCGTCAAGGCCCGGTATCACGAATAGAGGAGGCCGCCTCGCGTACGATGCCCGGCATGGCGCCTCCCCACGATCGCGGAGGTGAACGAGAGGTAGTTGGTGCCGGGAGCGGGATTTATGAGCGGTCCCCCATCCTCCCAGATCATGGTTTTCCTCCCCAGCCGATTGGGACCCGTAGCTCGTTAGGGAAGCTAGACAAGGTATCTAAACCCTACCGGGACCGTCGGTGGGGCTGATTGGCGGATGCGCGCAGGGGGTGCCCCGGCGATCTGGCCACTTGGCAGCGCATTTCCAGATCTTGCCCCGAGAAGCATCATCGGGGGCAGGTCAAAACACCGATGTAGTGAAATCACCGAAAAAGGAGCTAATCATGCATCGTGGCTTCTGGATCCTGGTGAGTCTCACACTGCTTCACACCTCGGCTGTGCCGGCTCTCGCACTCATTCAAAACGGCGATTTCGAGGCGGGTGGGGATGGCTGGATTGTGATCGCAATCCCACCCTGGATAGTCTCGTTCCCGGCCGCCGGCGGTAATCCGAACGGCTACGCCCTGATCCAGTCGCCGTTCGGTAACTCGCAGGGGCTCGGCGCCATTCTGCAAGGCTTCGAATGCGGCACCCCCGGCTCTGGCAGCCAGTGCGTGATCATGTTCGATTATCGACTGCACCAGGTCGACGCCGCCGACAATACGGGGCGCGTCACAGTGTTCCTGGATAACGAGCCTGTTTTCACCTCGCCTTCGGGAAACATCGATTGGACAACCGTGACCCTGACGGTGCCATGCGGGGAGCATGCGATCGGCCTCGCGCTCGAAGTGGATGCGGGAAACAATGGCTGGGAGGCTTCGTTTGACAACGCCCAGGCCGATTGCGAGCAGTCAACGCCGGTCGAAGCCGTGACCTGGGGCGGGATCAAGTCAACCTTCGAGCAGACTGGCAAACCTTAGGGGGTTCTATTCGGGACAGCGGGACATCATCTGCACGAACGCCGGCCTCCGCGACTACCACGAGACCGAGGAGACGAGGCCCGCCTCTTGAGCGACCCGGACACTGCCGAACGATTCGCCTGGCTGCGCGACCGCTTCGGCGGAGACGTTGAGGAGTTCCACGAGGGCTTCGATGCGATGACCATCGAAGAACAGTGCGAGTTGGCCTTCCACCTCCGTGACCAGCGCCAGCTACTCGAACGCGCCCTGATCCGCGCCCGCCAAGGCGGCTCCGCGACCACCCCGGAGCCGGCCTTCTCCGGCCCGGCGAACGGCGGCCGTCCGGAGGACGCCGGGGGCGGAGCCTGAACCCGGCTGACTGGTCGCCCTCTGGCAGGGCGCGTTTCCCCCGCGGCCGAGCTGTTTAGTGAGCATCATCCCCTTCGTAGTCCCCTGCCCCCAGCGACGCCTTGCCGTTGGTCTTAACTTACGATCGCATCATCGGATGCGTGTGATGGGTCAGCTCCGGAGGGGTGCTGGAAGTGCGACTTCGGAGCCGATGTCACTGCGGGGGTGGTGTAACGGCGGAGCCGTCGTTCGAGCGCGGGCAGCGATTCCTGCTTCGCGAGATCAGTGAGGGCAGCGGCGAGGGTGGTGAAGCGGACGGTATAACCGCGCTGAAGCGCCTCGATCCCGAGGATCTCAGCAAGGGTCGTCTTGCCGACTCCGGATGGTCCGCGGAAGAGAACGTTGTGGCCGGGCTCGAGGAACTCGAAGCTGAGGAGCTGGTCGTAGATGCGCTATGGGCGTCTGCGGAGCGGTCCCGTGCCTTCGATCTACGAGCCCAGCGCCTTCAGCGGCCGGTGATGTAGCTCGTCAGCTGCTGGATATGGAACTCCTTGTCGTCGATCACGCCCCGGACCACGTCGCCGATCGAGATCACGCCCACGACTCTCTCCTCGACCACCACCGGCAGATGTCGGACGCGCTTATCGGTCATGAGGGCCATCGTCTCTTCGACCGTCAGTTCGGGGCGGGCGCAGATGACCGGATAGGACATGATCTCGCGGACCGGGGTCTCCCGCGACGACTTCCCCTTGAGAATCACCTTGCGGGCGTAGTCGCGCTCGGAGACGATGCCCACCAGCCGATCGCCTTCCATGACGAGTAGCGCTCCGACCCCCTTCTGCGCCATCTGATCGATGGCCTCGTAGACCGTCGCGTCGGGGGTCACCGACCGGACGTCCCGACCCTTGTGGTCCAAGAGATGGGAGACCTGCTTCATGGGGAACTTCCTTTCTTCTTCCTTCGCGGTCAGAATCTCCGCCACGAGGCTAGCATGCCAACCAGGTCGGTCATAGGCAGATGATCGTCAGGGGAGGAAGGCGCCGATCTTGTTGACCGCAACCTTCTACTACATGGCGGCCGCCAGCGTCGCCAGCGCGCTCCTGGCCGTGACGGGGAAAAATCCCGTCCACAGCATGCTCTGGGTGCTGGCCCTCTTCCTGCACGTGGCGGGCATCTTCCTGCTGCTGGGCGCAGAGTTCCTGGCAGCGGTGCAGGTCATCGTGTACGCGGGCGCAATCCTGATCTTCTACCTCTTCGTGGTGATGCTGCTCGACCTGCCGGACGAGGAGGCGCGGTCGCGATTCGGCAACCACTGGCCGCTCGCGGCCGGGGTGGGGCTCTCCTTTGCCGCCCTGGCCTGGCTCGCCCGGGTCGTGACGCTCGACGCCGCCCGTGCCGGGGGGGGCGCACCCGCCCGCGAGCGCATGGCGGTGGGAGGTCCGGCTCTGGGGAGCCTCTCCGAGATTGGCATGGCGCTCTTCGGTCCGTTCGCCCTGCCGTTCGAGCTCGCCTCCGTGATGCTCCTGGCCGCCATCATCGGCGCCGTCGTCCTCGCCAGGAAGAGGGCAGCGCGATCATGATGGTGCCGGTGGGTACGGTTCTGGGACTGAGCGCCGTCCTCTTCGGGATCGGAGCGTTCGGATTCCTCGCCCGGCGCAACATCATCCTGATGCTGGTCTCGGTCGAGGTCATGCTCAACGCAGTCAACCTCAGTCTCGCAGGCTTCAGCCGGCACCTCGAAGACCCGCGCGGCCAGGTGCTGGCCCTCTTCGTGATCGCCGTGGCAGCCGCGGAGGTAGGGGTTGGTCTGGGGCTCGTGATCGCCTTGAACCGGAACAAGCCCGGGGCCGGGGTGACAGACCTGACCGAGCTCAAGTGGTGACGTCCTCGGTCTCGCCCCTGCTGGCGGTGCTGGCCCCGGCCCTGGGCGCGCTCCTCATAGCGTGCACAGGCGAGCGTCGCGCCAATCTGCGGGAGTTCTGGTCCGTCGCGGCCGGGGTCGTGATGTTCGCGCTCGTCGCGCGCATGATCCCGGAGGTCCTGGCGGACCGCACGCCGGAATGCGTGCTCTTCCAAATCCTCCCCGGCATCGAGCTCGCCTTCCGCGTGGATGCGTTCGGCCTCCTCTTCGCGTCCGGGGCTTCGCTCCTCTGGATCCTGACCTCGTTCTACTCGATCGGCTACATGCGTTCCCTTGAGGAGCACGCGCAGACCCGCTTCTTCGCATGCTTCGCTCTGGCGCTCTCCGCCACCTGTGGGGTGGCCTTCTCCGCCAACCTCTTCACCCTGTTTCTGTTCTATGAGGCCTTAACCCTGGTCACCTACCCGCTCGTGGGTCACAAGGAGACGGCCGAGGCCAGGGCGGGCGCACGCAAGTACGTCATCTATCTCCTGGGCGCTGCCAAGCTCTTCCTGCTGGCCGCCATCATCCTGACCTACAACGTGGCCGGGACCCTGGAGTTTCGGAGTGGCGGGATCCTGGAAGCCGCCGAGCTCTCGCAGCACCCCGTGCTTCTCTTGGTGGTCTTCGCCCTCTTCCTGTTCGGGTTCGCCAAGAACGCGCTCGTACCGCTGCACAGCTGGCTGCCGGCCGCCATGGTCGCCCCGACGCCGGTGAGCGCGTTGCTACACGCGGTGGCCGTGGTCAAGACCGGGGTCTTCTCTACGCTGCGGGTCTTTCTCTTCGTCTTCGGTCCCGACGCCATGCGCGAGCTCGGAGCCGACCAGCTGGCACTGGGAGCCGCCTCGGTGACGATCCTGGTCGGCTCGCTGTTGGCGCTCGGTCAGGACAACCTCAAGGCCAGGCTCGCCTTCTCCACGGTGAGCCAGCTCTCCTACATCATCCTGGGGGCGGCGCTCCTGAACCAGAGCGGCGTGGTTGGCGGGGTCGCCCACATCACCAACCACGCCGTATCGAAGATCACCCTCTTCCTGTGCGCGGGCTCCATCTACGTGTCCACGCGCAAGACCGAGATCAGCCAGCTGTCCGGCGTTGCCCGGCGCATGCCGTGGACCATGGCCGCGTTCGCGATCGCCTCCCTGAGCGTGGTGGGTATTCCCGGCACCTCGGGGTGCATCTCCAAGTGGTACCTGACCCTCGGCTCGGTGGAGCTGCACAGCCTGACCTTGCTGGGAGTGCTCTTGGTCGGCTCGCTGCTCAGCGCCGCCTACCTCGGCCCGGTCGTGTACAAGGCCTATTTCGAAGAGGCGCCGGAGACCGAAGACGAGGTCCGCGAGGTGCCCTGGATGGTTGCGCCCCTCACGATCAGCGCGGCCGCAAGCCTGATCCTCGGGCTCTACCCCGCGCCAATCTTAGAAATGGCTGGAAGGGTCATCCCGTGAGCTTCCTCGAGCGACAGCTCGACGATCCGATCCGCTTCGCCCGGATCAAGCGCTCGTTCTATGTAAGCCTGGCCGCGGTGGCGCTGGCTGAAGTCGGTCTGCCGTTCGTGTTCCCCGGCCATCACTCGCATTTCTGGTTCGAGAGCATCCCCGCCTGGGGCTCGGTCTACGGGTTGATCTCCTGCGTGGCGATCATCGTCGTGTCCAAGTTCCTGGGCAAGGTGTGGCTTATGCGCCGCGAGGACCACTATGACTCCTGAGCGGGTGGCTCTTGAGTGGGTGCACCCGGGGCTCTTGCTCATCCTGGGCGCCTGGGTATTGCCCTTTCTCCGGGGGCGCGTCAAGCGCTTGGCGATGCTCGTCCTGCCGGCCGCGGCCCTGGCAGTCTGCCTGCGCATGACGCCTGGCACTCATGGCGAGGTGAGCTTCCTCGGGCTGGACATCGTGTTCGGCCGGGTGGACGCGTTGAGCCTGGTCTTCTCCTATGTCTTCTCGATCATGGCCTTCCTGGGCATGGTCTACGCGCTCCACGTGGAGGACGATACCCAGCACGTGGCTGCCCTGACCTACGCGGGGGGCGCGCTCGGAGTGACGTTTGCCGGGGACCTCCTCTCCCTGGCCGTCTTCTGGGAGCTGCTTGCGATCTCGTCCACGCTCCTGATATGGCGGCACCGCGCACGATCCGCCGTGGCAGCCGGGTTCCGCTACCTGTTGGTGCATGTATTCGGCGGGCTCCTCCTCCTGGGAGGGATCGTACTCCACTGGTCCCAGACCCGATCGCTCGCCTTCGATGACATGGGAGCGTTTGCCGGCGGCATGGCCTGGGCCATGATCCTCGTCGCGTTTCTCGTCAATGCGGCGGTGCCGCCTCTGGGGGCATGGCTGCCCGACGCCTACCCCGAGGCCACGGTCACAGGCGCGGTGTTCATGACCGCCTTCACCACCAAGTCTGCGGTCTACGCCTTGATCCGCGGCTACGCCGGGACCGAGCTCTTGGTGTGGCTGGGAGCGGCGATGGCGGTCTACGGCGTGGTCTACGCCGTGCTGGAGAACGACGCGCGCCGGCTCCTCGCCTACCACATCATCAGCCAGGTCGGCTACATGGTCTGCGGCGTGGGAATCGGCACCGCCCTGGCCTTGAACGGCGCCACGGCCCACGCCTTCGCGCACATCCTCTACAAGGCGCTCCTCTTCATGGGAGCTGGCGCCGTGCTGCAGATGACCGGACTCAGGAAGCTGAGCGACATGGGGGGGCTCTACAAGACCATGCCGGTCACCCTCGGCCTCTACATGGTAGGTGCATTCGCCATCTCCGCGGTGCCGCTCTTCAGCGGCTTCGTGAGCAAGTCCATGGTGGTCTCCGCCGCGGGCGAGGCCCATCTGCGGGCGGCCTTCCTCCTGCTCACCCTGGCCTCGGCCGGGACCTTCCTGCACACCGGCCTCAAGCTTCCCTACTACATGTTCTTCGGCAAGGACTCGAGCCGGCGAGCCCAGGAGCCGCCCGGGAACATGCTCGCGGCCATGGCGCTGGCCGCGGTCGCGTGCGTGGTGATCGGGGTCTTCCCCGGACTCCTGTACCAGCACCTTCCCCACCCGGTGGAGTACATCCCCTATACGCTGCGGCACGTGACCAGCACACTTGGGCTGCTGGGCTTCACGGCGCTGGGGTTCTTCCTGCTCCTCGCGCACCTCGACCCCAAACCCACGATCAGCCTCGACACCGACTGGTTCTACCGCCGGGGTGCGACCGCCTTCGTTGCCCTGGTCCAGCGTCCGCTGGCGCGGCTCGAGTACGGCTTCGTCGGCGAGATCTACGAGTTCGTGATCCGCCGGCCGGTGCTGGGCGTGGCCATACGGTTGCGCAAATTTGACAGCCTGGTGGTCGATTCCGCGCTGGTGGGCGTGGGACGTTTAACCGAGACCCTGAGCCAGGTGTTGAAGACCGCCGTGAGCGGCCACGCCCAGCATTACGGGCTGCTCATGGCGGCCGGCATCCTGGCGCTCCTGGCCCTGGTGGTGCTCGCCACATGACTGCCTACCCGGTCCTCACGGTCACGACGTTCCTGCCCCTCGTGGGTGTGGCTCTGGTGCTGCTTGTCGGCAGCGAGCGGCTCGCGCGCTGGATCGCCCTGGCCACGACCTTGGCGACGATGGCGGTCTCGGCCCCACTCTACTGGCAGCTCGACAAGACTTCGAGCACCCTGCAGTTCGTCGAGTCTCGAGAGTGGATCCCGTCGTGGAACATCGTCTATGGCATGGGCGTGGATGGCATTAGCGTCCCGTTCATCTTCCTCGCCGCGCTCCTCAGCATCCTCTGCGTCGGCGCCTCCTGGACCGCGATTCGCACTCGGGTTCGCGAGTTCTACGCCGCGCTGCTGGTGGCGGAGACCGCGATGATCGGCGTGTTCTCCGCATCGAACCTCTTTCTCTTCTTCGTCTTCTGGGAGCTTGGGGTCGTTCCTCTCTTCCTCCTCATCGGAGTCTGGGGAGGCCCGGGGCGAGTCTACGCCGCGGTCAAGTTCCTGATGTTCACCATGGCCGGAAGCGTGTTGATGCTGGTGGGCCTGATCGCCCTCCACCACACCTGCGGCACGCTGGACTTCAAGGCCCTCGCCCGCGCCAAGGGGAGCCTTGAGCCCGCGCACCAGGCCTGGCTCTTCGCCGCCTTTCTCGCCGCGTTCGCCGTCAAGGTGCCCATGTTCCCGGTGCATACCTGGCTCCCCAACGCCCACACCGAGGCCCCCACGGCGGGGAGCGTGCTCCTGGCCGGGATCCTCCTCAAGATGGGCGCCTACGGTTTCCTGCGGGTCTCGCTGCCCATACTCCCGGATGCGGTCCAGCTCTTCCTCGAACCCATGCTCGTCATCTCCGCAGTGGCCATCGTCTACGGCGCGTACGTGACCCTGGTGCAGACGAACGTCAAGCGCCTCATCGCCTTCTCGAGCGTGAGCCACATGGGTTTCGTCACCCTGGGAATCTTCACGCTCGACCGGAACGGGGTCGAAGGCGCGGTCCTCCAGATGATCAACCACGGAATCATCTCGGCGGCGCTCTTCCTGTGCGTCGGCATGATCTACGAGCGCACCCACACGCTCGAGATCAAGGACTACGGGGGGGTGGGCAGGGCCGCGCCGGTCTACTCCTCCCTGCTGGCGCTTTTCTGTCTGGCAGCCGCGGGATTCCCGGGTTTGAATGGGTTCGTCGGGGAGTTCCTCATCGTCGGCGGTGCCTTCAGGACGCACGCCTGGCTCGGAGCCGCGGCGGTCTGGGGCGTGGCCCTGGGAACGATGTACCTGGTCTGGCTCTACTACCGGGTGGTCATGGGTGAGACCAGACCCGGACTCGAGGGACTGGGGCTCGAGCTCAACGCACGCGAGGTGGCGACGCTTGCCCCGCTGGCCGTGCTCGCTCTCTGTCTCGGGCTCCACCCCGAGTGGGTCCTCTCCTATCTTCGGGCTCCCGTGGCCGAGCTCGTTCGCGGAGTCACGCCGTGAACGGTACGACCAGTGCCACCGTTTCCGATCTCGCCCTCGTGATCCCGGAGCTGATCCTGGTCGGCATGGCCCTAGCGCTCATTCTGGCGGCGCGACGGATCCAGGGAGCGCCCGTGGCCGCAGCCGGCACGGTGCTCGCGGCGCTGGCCGCCGCCCTGGCCTCGGGGTGGGCCCTGTCGTGGGGCACCCTGATCGGGTTCGGGGGCATGATCACCCTGGATGGCTACTCGCAGTTCTTCAAGGTTCTCATCGCCGCCATCCTGGCCCTGGCTGCGCTGCTCTCGGTGAGGAGCAGCGACCGGGAGCAGACTCCGCGCGCCGAGTACCACGCCCTGCTCCTCCTGGCCTCGACGGGAATGATGATCTCGGCTTCAGCCCTCGATCTCTTGACCCTCTACCTGGGCCTGGAGCTGACGACGCTCTGTTCCTACATCCTGGTCGGGATCACGGTGGAGAGACCGACGTCGAACGAGGCGGCGATCAAGTACTTCCTGCTGGCTTCTTTCGCCTCGGCCCTGCTTCTCTACGGGATCAGTCTGACCTACGGCGTCACCGGCACCACGGACTTCGCGGCCATGTCCTCGGATCTCGCCGAGCACGGCGCGGGAAGTCACTAGCTCCTCCTGGTGGGTATGGGGCTGGTGATGGCGGGGCTTGCCTTCAAGATCGCGGCGGTGCCGTTCCATGCCTGGGCGCCGGACGCCTACCAGGGTGCGAGCGCCCCGGTTGCGGGCTTCTTGGCGGCGGGCGCCAAGGCGGCCGGTCTGGCGGCGCTGGGACGGGTCTGCCTGGTCGCGTTCGGCTCCGAAGCCCAGGTCCTGTCCGTGGTGCTGGCGGGGCTGGCCGCCCTCTCCATTGTTGGCGGCAGCATCATCGCGCTGTCCCAGACCGACATGAAACGGTTGCTCGCCTACTCCTCCATCGCGCATGTGGGCTACGCCCTCCTGGGCCTCATCGCCGGCACTCCCGAAGGGGCGTCGGCCACCATGACCTACGCCTTCTTCTATGTCTTCATGACGCTCGGGACCTTCGGCGTGGTCATCGCTCTGGGCGAGCGCGGCGAGAGCCTCGACGGCTTTCGCGGCCTGGCCGCGCAGCGGCCCGGGACCTCCGCGCTCATGCTGCTCTTCCTCTTGTCTCTGATCGGCATCCCTCCGACGGCCGGTTTCGCGGCCAAGTTCGTGGTGATCATGAGCGCGGTGCGCGCTGGCCACACAGCGCTGGCGGTCCTGGCCGTGGCCTGCAGCGTGGTGAGCGCATTCCTATACATGCGCGTAGCCGTCCTCATGTACATGAAGGAGCCCGAGGAGCCGGCGCCGTCACGGTTCCCGGTAGCGGTTTCGGCGGCAATCGCAGTCGCCGCGCTGGTCACCTTGATCGGCGGCATCTCCCCCGGCAGCGTCGTACTCTGGGCGGTGTCGCCGTGATGCCGGCGATCCTGTAAACTTCTGGCGAGGTGATCGACTCGTGAACGAATACGTGGGGATTGCCGTCATCTTCGTCCTCGCCGGAGCGATCGCGGGCGGGATGGTGGTGTTGAGCTCGACGCTGGGACCGAAGAAGCCCACGTCGGTGAAGCTGGCGCCGTTCGAGTGTGGAAAGGATCCCTTCTCCCTGCCGGTGGGTAGGCTGGCGATCAAGTTCTATCTGACCGCGATCCTATTCATCCTGTTCGACGTCGAGCTCGTCTTCCTCTATCCATGGGCCGTGACCTACCGCGCGCTGGGAGTGCTCGGCCTGGTCGAGATGGGAGCGTTCCTGGGAGTCCTGATGGTAGGCTTCGTTTACGTCTGGGACAACGGCGCCCTGGATTGGCACTGATCTGGGCGACGATGCCATGCGGGATGATGCCATGCGCGACGATACATCGTTCTTGACCAGCCGCCTCGAGAAGGCCATCGGCTGGGCGCGGAAGTACTCGATCTTTCAGTACCCCTTCGTGACGGCGTGCTGCGGGATGGAGTACATGGCGACGGCCTGCTCTCACTACGACGTGGACCGGTTCGGAGCGGGCTTCCCCCGGTTTTCTCCGCGCCAGGCCGACGTCCTCTTCGTGGTCGGCACCATCAGCCACAAGTTAGCGCCGGTCTTGAAGCGCATCCATGATCAGATGGCCGAGCCCAAGTGGGTGGTCGCCTTCGGCGTCTGCACCTGCACCGGCGGGTTCTATGACAACTACGCCACCGTGATGGGTATCGACACGATCATGCCGGTGGACGTCTACATACCGGGATGCCCACCGCGGCCGGAGATGGTCCTCGACGGTCTGATGAAGCTCCAGGACAAGATCATGCACCAGAGCACCACCGGCAAGCGGTCTGCGCCCGAGCCTCGCCCGGGAATCAACGGAGCATGAATTCCTCCTCGCTGATCGAGTGTGTCAGGGACCGTTTCCCCGATGCGGTCTCAGCGTCCCACACCTACCGGGGCGACGCGACCGTGGTCCTGCGCGGGAAGTCCCTGCTCGAGGTGGCGGGTTTCCTCAAGGAGGACCCAGCCATGCGCATGAACTTCCTTATGGACTTGACCGCCGTCGACTACTCCACCTTCGGCAAGCGGCCGGCGCCGGCCTTCTTCGCCTCCTCCGGCGTGGCGATGAGCCCCTCCCCCCAGATTCCGGACAAGGACCCCTGGCCCGGACTCCCGGACCCGTCGCGCTTCGCGGTCGTCTACCACTTCTACTCGATGACCCACAAGCATCGACTGCGGCTGGTGGTCCCAGTCGAAGAGGCCGCCCCCGAGCTGGATTCCCTGACCTCCTTGTGGCCCGGAGCCGATTGGCTCGAGCGCGAGGTGTGGGACATGTTCGGGATCGCCTTCCGGGGGCATCCGGACTTGAAGCGCATCCTCATGTACGAAGAGTTCGAGGGCCACCCGCTGCGCAAGGACTATCCGGTGAACAGGCGCCAGCCCCTGATCGGGCCCGTCAACTAACCTAACCCTAGGCCATGAAAACGACCCCGACGGCGGCAACCCCTACTTCGGCGACGAGCACGACGCCGGAGACGACCCCGCCACCTCGGAGCGATCCCGCGGATCTCGAGGCGCGGGACATGATGCTCAACATCGGCCCAGCGCACCCGGCCATGCACGGGATCATCCGCATCGTGGCCAAGCTCAAAGGGGAGCAGATCCAGGAGGCCGAGGTCGAGATCGGCTACCTCCACCGCGGCTTCGAGAAGATGGCGGAAGTGGTCGACTATAACGGCGTCATCCCCTACACCGACCGGCTCAACTACGTCTCCCCGCTCATCAACAACATGGGCTACTGCATGGCCGTGGAGAAGCTCCTGGGGATCTCGGTGCCGGAGCGCTGCCACTACGTTCGGGTCATCATGTCGGAGATCTCCCGGATCACGGACCACCTCACCTGCGTCGGGGCGAGCGCTATGGAGCTGGGGGCGTTCACCGTCTTTCTCTACATGATGAAAGCGCGCGAGTATCTCTGGGAGCTCGTGGAGAAAGTCACCGGGGCGCGCCTGACCGTCAGCTACTGCCGTGTAGGCGGGGTGAAGGGCGACCTCCCCGACGATTTCGCCGAGCCCTGCCGCCGGGCCTTCGCGGAGACCCGCAAGGTCCTCGCCGAGGCGCACGGGCTCCTCACGCGGAACCGCATCTTCGTGGACCGCATGGCGGGAACGGGCGTGATCTCCGCCGAAGACGCCATCTCCTACGGCATCACCGGCCCCTTCCTGCGCGCCACGGGCGCCGACTACGACGTGCGCAAGGACTGCCCGTACGCCGTCTACGACCGGCTGTCCTTCGACGTGCCGGTGGGGAGCCGCGGCGACAACATGGATCGTTATCTCGTGCGCATGGAAGAGATGGAGCAGTCCATGCTCATCGTGGAGACCGCTCTGCGCGACATGCCGCCCGGGCCGGTACTGGTCAATCCCGAGACCGGGCGTCCGATCCCGGCCGCGGAGATGGTCGACCTGGGCAAGGTCGGGAACATCGGGGCCATCTCGGGCGGTCGCGCCGTGGCCTGCCCCACTCTGGACGGCTCGGACAGAGCCCGGTATCCGTCCATTGCCACCAGCGAAAGACGGGTCTTCCTCCCTCCCAAGGAGGACGCCTACGGCAACATCGAAGGGCTCATGCAGCAGTTCAAGCTGGTCATGTTCGGCCACGGCGTGCGGCCACCCGCGGGAGAGGTCTATTTTCCGGTGGAAGGGGCCAACGGCGAGCTCGGGTTCTACGTGCTCAGCGACGGAGCCGGAAACCCCTACCGGGTGCGGGTCCGTCCGCCCTGCTTCGCCATCATGTCGGCCCTGGCCAAGATCATCACCGGGGACATGATCGCCGACTTGGTCCCCACCTTCGGGTCGGTCAACATGATCGGTGGGGAGCTCGACCGGTGAAGCTCTCGGACCTCGAGGGTAATGCCGGGAAGATCCTCGAGCGCTACGAGTACCCTAAAGCGGCGATGCTGCCTCTCCTGTGGCTGGTCCAGGAGAGCCAGGGCTACGTCTCCCCGGAGGCGGAGGCCTGGGTGGGCCGCCTCCTTGGAGTGTCGATCGCGCACGTGCGCGAGGCGGTCTCCTTCTACACCATGTTCCACACCCGACCCGTGGGCCGGCGCGAGCTTCGGGTCTGCACGAGTCTGCCATGCCTCTTGCGTGGCGCTGCCGAGGTGCTGGACCGGATCGAGGATCGCCTGAAGATTCGCCCGGGCGAGACCACCCCGGGCCAGGAAGTGACGCTCACCGAGGTCGAGTGCCTGTGCGCCTGCGAGATGGCGCCCATGGCCCAGCTCGACGAACGCTTCGTCGGGCCTCTCGATGGCAAGGCCGTCGACATGATCATCCGGGACGCGCTCGCCCAGCCAGGCACCCCGGACTCGACCCCCGAGCCCGAGCCCTTCATCTCCTCCGACGGGCCGGTGCTCTCCACGCGCTTCAAGGATCCGGCGGGGACGTGGTTGGAGGCCTACACCGCCGACGGCGGATACCGTGCGGCCAGGGAAGCTCTCACCTCGATGACCCCGGCGCAGGTGATCGACCAGGTCTCGCGCGCCAACCTGCGCGGCCTCGGCGGGGCGGGGTTTCCGACCGGCAAGAAGTGGTCCTTCGTCCCCAGGGACACGACCACGGCCAAGTATCTCGTGGTCAACGCGGACGAGGGCGAGCCCGGCACGTTCAAGGATCGCTACATCATGGAGCGGGACCCGCACGCCCTGCTCGAAGGCATGATCATCGCCGCCTACGCCATCGGCAGCCACAAGGCCTATGTCTACATCCGTGGCGAGTACTTCCGCTCGGCCCAGCGCTTGCAGCGCGCTATCGATGAGGCCTACCGCCAGACCTGGCTGGGCAAGAACATCCAGGGGACCGGCTTCGACCTGGACGTGGTCATCCACCGTGGGGCCGGCGCCTATATCTGCGGCGAAGAGACCGCGCTGCTCACCTCGCTCGAGGGCGGCAAAGGCTTTCCCCGGCTCAAGCCCCCCTTCCCCGCCATCTCCGGTCTTTTCTCGTGCCCCACCATCGTCAACAACGTGGAGACCCTGGCCTGTGTCCCCTTCATCCTGCGCCACGGAGGCGAACGCTTCGCGGGCATCGGCACGGCCACACAGGGCGGCACCCGGCTCTTCTGCGTGTGCGGACACGTGGTCCGGCCCGGCGTCTACGAGGCGCCGGTGGGCGTGACCCTGAGGGAGCTCATCGAGGACGCCGCCGGCGGTGTGCGCGATGGAAACAAACTCAAGGCGGTGATCCCCGGGGGTATCTCGGCCAAGATCCTGACCGCCGACGAGATCGACGTCGCCATGGACTTCGACTCCCTCACGGCCGCGGGCAGCATGGCCGGGTCGGGGGGCGTGATCGTGATGGACGAGACCACCTGCATGGTCGAGGCGCTCTATTCCGCGGCCAGGTTCTTCGCCCACGAATCTTGTGGTCAGTGCTCGCCGTGCCGCGAAGGGACGGGGTGGGTCCACCGAATCTTACGTCGTATCCTCGACGGCAAGGGACGTATGCTGGACCTGGACGATCTCCTCGCCATCGCCGGCGACATGGAAGGGACGACCATTTGCGTCTTCGCGGACGCCGCCGCCTGGCCGGTCCAGTCCTACATCGCGAAATTCCGCGACGAGTTCGAGGAGTACATCCATAGCGGTGGCAAGACCCGGAATAGAGGGGCCCGGAGCAGGGAGGCCGCTGCATGCCCAGCCTGACGATCGACGGTCGCGTGGTGACCGTGCCCGCGGGGACGACCGTCATCCAGGCCGCCGAGAAGCTGGGGATCTTCGTCCCGCGCTACTGCTACCACCCCGGACTCTCGATCGCCGGCAACTGCCGCATCTGCCTGGTGGAGGTGGAGAACTCCCCCAAGCTCCAGATCGCCTGCAACGCGCCCATCAGCGAGGGAATGGTCGTGCACACCAGGAGCGACAAGGCCGAGGACGGCCGGCGCGCGGTGCTCGAGTTTCTGCTGGCCAACCACCCGCTCGACTGTCCGGTCTGCGACCAGTCCGGTGAGTGTGACCTGCAGAATTACTACATGAACTTCGGGCTCTACAGTCCGCGGTTCAGGGAACACAAAGTCAAGAAGCAGAAGGCGGTGGAGCTCGGCCCGCATGTGATGCTCGATCAGGAGCGCTGCATCCTCTGCTCGCGCTGCGTGCGCTTTACCGACGAGATCACCAAGACCGGCGAGTTCGGGATCTTCAACCGCGGAGACCGGGCCGAGTTGGGGCTCTATCCCGGCGAGGTGCTCGACAATCGCTACTCGGCCAACGTGGTGGACATCTGTCCGGTGGGGGCCCTGACCGAAAAGGATTTCCGCTTCAAGGCCAGGGTCTGGTACCTCTCCAGCGCGCCCACCGTCTGCAACGGCTGCAGCCAGGGTTGTAACGTGGATCTGCACTACGTACTCGACCGGCCTCACCTGAACGACGGGGCTCGCGTCGTGCGGCTCAAGCCGCGCTACAACCCCCATGTCAACCAGTGGTGGATCTGCGACGAGGGGCGCTACGGTATGGGCTGGATCGACCGTCAACGACTCGGCCGGGTGCGCGGGCCAGCGGCCGACGCCGAGAGCACGGCGCGGGCGGGGGATGCGGCGAATGCGGCGGAT
>Ga0184637_10001183_pt1 | contig 18203 bp, 19 predicted proteins | sample PLM3_127_b2_FD_133143 | JGI IMG/M metagenome (GOLD analysis project Ga0184637, IMG submission 133143) | Groundwater sediment microbial communities from an aquifer in East River, Colorado, USA - PLM3_127_b2 | ecosystem: Environmental > Terrestrial > Soil > Riparian zone | place: USA: East River...
GCCCTTCCACCCGCCGTGGTCCCATTCAGCCGAGTCGCTGCCCAGCATGGACGCGGCGAGGGGCGCCAGTTGCGCCTTCAACTGCTCCGACGCCTGGATCGCCGCGTGCCCGGCGACGTTCGTCATCCGGCTCGCGCCCGAGCCAACGTCGACGGGCAATGCGTCGGTGTCGCCTCGCGTCAGGCGGACCTGCGGGAGCGGGACACCGAACTCCTCGGCCACGACCTGGGCGACGACCGTGAGTCCACCAGTCCCGTTGTCCGGCATGGCGGTGAGCGCGGTAATGGTTCCGTCGGGGTTCAGCTCCACCTGGCAAGAGCCCTCACCGGTCCCGGTGCCCCGGTCGGCGATGCCGATGCCGCGTCCGACGAATGGCGCTTTCGGCGTCGACCAGCCGACGGCGTCTGCCGCGGCCTTCAGCGCCTCGGGTGCCATCGAGTCCGCGTGAACGTTCCGCATGCGGAGGTCGAGCGGGTCCATCCCCAGCTCGCGGGCCATGAGGTCGGTGTGGGCCTCGACCGCGAACAACACCTGGGGTGAGCCGGGGGCCCGCATGTACCCGCACGGTACCTGGTTCGTATAGACGCAAAACCCGTCGATGCGCAGGTTCGGGATGGCGTACGAGCCGCCCGAGCGCCCTGCGCCGCCCAACATCCCGTTGGCCGACGGCTTGAAGGCTCCATACGCGCCGCTATTGAAGACGACGCGCGCCTGCCGCGCGACCATCGTCCCATCGCGCTTCAACCCCGTGCGGAGCGTCACGACGGACGGGTGGCGGGGTGACGTCGCGATGAGATCCTCGGCCGAGCTCGCGACGAATCTCACGGGACGGCCGGTCTGCCGCACCAGGTAGTAGGCGACGGGGACGTCGCCAGGCGCGCCCTTCGATCCGAAGTCTGCGCCGACCGTAATCGAATGGACCAGGATGTCCGACTCCTCGCGGTCGATCACACCAGCCAGCTCGCGCCGGAGGTTGTACGGCACCTTATTTGATGCCCAGATCTCGACGCGGCCGCCCTCAGTAGTCACGACGCAGGCGTGCGGCTCGAGATACCCCTGGTGCATGAGCTGGGAACGGAACGTGTGCTCGACGATGACGTCCGCGGCGGAGAAGCCCGCCTCGATGTCGCCACGCTCCCATAGCTGGTAGGCGCAAACGTTCGGGATGTCCCCCGGAATCTCCTCGGGAAAGCCGACGTATGAGCGAGCATCGGGGTGGATGAGCGTCGCGCCCGGCTCCATCGCCGCGAGCGGGTCGAGCACGGCGGGCAGCTCCTCGTACTCGACGGCGACCAGGAGGGCGGCCTCCTCAGCCGCGTCTGGATCATCGGCCGCGACGACCGCGACCTTGTCGCCGACGAAGCGCACGCGGTCGTCGCACAGGATGGGGTAGTCCTTGAGGCGCCTGCCGATGCGCTTGTTGGGGAAATCGCTTGCTGTCAGCACGGCGCGGATGCCCGGCACCTGGCGGGCCCGCGACGTATCGATGGAGACGATGCGAGCGTGGGGGTGCGGGCTGCGCACGTTCTTCGCCCACAGCGTGTTGGACAGTGTTACGTCCGCCGAGTAGCGAGCACGGCCGGTGACCTTGTCCGGCCCCTCGACCCGCGGGATCGGCTTCCCAACCACCTCGAACGGCGGCGCGACTGCTGCCATGGGTACCTCCGGTTTGGGGGACTGGGCGAACAGCAATCATACCCCGATGCCCGACCCCACCTTCGGTTGCCGAGGCTCATACGCTCGGCTACCATAGGCGCTGTTCTGTCCAGTAAGGAGGTGAGCAGTGACCGTCCACGTGCAGATGACAGTCAATGGCCAACCCCGCGAGATGGACGTTCCCGAGCAGCAGCTCCTGATCGACACCATCCGCTACGGAATCGACCTCACCGGCACCAAGCTCGGCTGCGGTGTCGGCGTCTGCGGCGCCTGTACTGTGCTCATGAACGGCGACATGGTCAGCTCCTGCATCCTGTTCACCGCGCTGGCGGATGGCGCCGACATCATGACGATCGAGGGCCTGGCGCAAAACGGCGAGCTTGCCCCGATCCAGAAAGGCTTCCTGAAGTACGGCGGCTTCCAGTGCGGCATCTGCACCCCCGGGCAGATCCTCGCCGCCCATGCGCTGCTGCAGGAGAACCCGCACCCGACCGAGGACGACATCAAAGACTGGATGATGGGGAACCTGTGCCGATGCACGGGCTACTACAAGATCATCGAGTCGATCGAGAAGACCGCCGCGGGCGAGGTGTAGATCATGGTCCCCTTCGAGCTGCACGTCCCGACGACCCTGGATGAAGTCCTCGACCTGCTTGACCGCCACGGCGACGATGCGCGACCGATAGCCGGCGGCACGGCGCTCACGCTGCTGATGCAGCAGCGCCTCGTGCTCCCGGGCCACCTTGTGAGCCTGGGGCGCGTCTCCGAGCTGGCGCGGACCGAAACTGCAAATGGCACGCTTCGAATCGGCGCGGTCGTTACGCACCGATCGCTCGAGAAGAACGCGGACGTGCGCAACACCTGGCCGCTGCTGTCGGAGACTTACCACCGCGTCGCCACAGTCCGCATTCGCAACGTTGCAACCGTCGGCGGCGGGCTCGCGCATGCCGATCCCAACCAGGACCCACCAGCGGCGTTCATCGCGCTTGGCGCACGCGTGGGCGTCGCGTCGAAGCGCGGACAGCGCGAGATCCCCGCGGACGAGCTCTTCGTCGGCTATTACGAGACGGTGCTCGGGCCCGGGGAGGTCATCACCCACGTCCTGGTGCCACGCCCGGAGCGTCCGCTGAAGACCGCCTACTTGAAGTTCCTCCCGCGGACGGCGGACGACTACCCGACGGTCGGCGTGGCTGTCGCGCTCGACGTCGTGAATGGTCGCTGCCAGGACGTTCGCATCGGTATCTCAGCGGCGGGCCCAACGCCGATCCGGGCACGCCCGGCCGAGGATGTGCTTCGCGGCCAGACGCTGAACCCGGAGCTGCTTCGAGCAGCCGCCGCCACGGTTCCTCCCATCACGGACCCCGTCTCAGATCATCGCGGCAGCGCCAACTACAAGAGTCGCATGGCCGAGGTCTTTGTCCGTCGGGCGCTGGAGCGCGCGCTCGCCTAGGAGTCTGGGGTTCAATGGGCTCGGAGCGTGGGAGGTCCTATGCGCACTGCAATCTGGGTGACGGCCACCGTGACCATAGTGCTGACGGCTTGCGCACCGGGCGTTCAACGACAGGACTCGGGCCGCTCGGACACGTCCGATGCGCCGCGGCAGAGTCGCACGCTGGTCATGGCGTCGCGCTACGAGCCGGCCAGCCTCGCGTCGAAGCCGCTGCGCGAGTCGGGTTCCGGCGTTAGCTCCACCACGCGGCTCTTCAACGCGGAGCTGGACTTCGAAGATGGGCGCGCCGGCACGCGACCCTACCTTGCCGAGGCTCTGCCCCAGCTGAACAGCGACAGCTGGCGCGTCTTCCCCGACGGCCGGATGGAGACGACCTACCGGCTCAGGCCCAACGCCACCTGGCACGACGGAACGCTTCTCTCCGCGGAGGACTTCGTGTTTGCCTGGCAGGTGTTCACCGCGCCCGCGCTGGCGGCTCCCGCGGGGCCCCCGGTCGATCAGATGGAAGAGCCCTATGACGGGCGCCGGGCCGAGCAGCTCATGAGTGAGGCGGGCTTCGGCAAGGACCGCGACGGGTTCTTCGCGAGCGGAGCGGGGGACCGGTTCGGAATCGAAGTGTGGACGCACACGTCGCCACAGTACGAGAAGGAGATCGCGATCCTCGCCGATAGCTGGCAGCGTGCGGGCTTCGAGATCAAGCCGACCATCCTGTCGGCGGCGGCCTTGCGCGACAACCAGCTCCGCAGCTCGTTCCCGGCGCTCTACATCGCGTCCTCCAGCAGGCTGGAGAGCTTCGCGACGGCGAGCATCCCGACCCCCGCCAACCGCTGGACCGGCAGCAACCGCGGTGGCTGGGTGAGCTCGGAGTATGACCGGCTGTGGCAGGCGTTCAACGCGACGCTGGATGGCTCGCAGCGTATCGGCCAGATGGTGCAGATGTTGAAGCTGCTGAGCGACGAAGTGCCATCGTTGGTGCTGTACTACAACCCGAGCATCGCGGCGCATCTTGCGGTGCTGCAGGGGCCGGACTCCGCCAGCCTGAACACGGACGTCTGGAACATTCACGAGTGGGAGCTGCGCTGACTCGTAAGTTAGAGGAGGAGCGGAATGGCGAAGCCGCTGGAGCTGACGATCGGAACGTCGCGCAATCCCTACGCCATGGCCCTGATCGACGGGACGGTGCAGGCTAAGGGGATCAACCTCACGCTGCAAAGCGAGTTCAGCGAAGGGCTCGACAACACCGGCGCGCGCCATCGCGAGATCCTCGGGGGCCGACTCGCCGGCGGAGAATGCTCGACGTCCTCCTTCCTGCTCGCCCGGACCCGGGGCGTGCCCCTCACGGCCATTCCCGTGTTCCCCGCGCGCGGCTTCCCGCACCGCCAGATCTACTGTCACGCCGAGGCGCCAATCCGCACACCGTCCGACCTCGAGGGCAAGCGCGTCACGGTTCACCGCTGGAACTCGACCTCTCCGACCTGGACGAAGGGCCTGCTGGAGAACGAGTACGGCGTGAATCTGCGGTCCGTCGACTGGTTCACCGCCGAGCCCGATCCTGAGGGTGAGGGTGCGCCGGCGGACTTTCGCATCAGCAGAATCCCGGAGCCGGCCACGCGCGAGAAGGCCGTAGACATGCTGGCCAGAGGTGAGTTGGACGCGGGCCTCGATCCGTACATCGCTCCCGGTCCGGGCATCCGACGTGTACTCGACAACTGGCAGGATGAGGCCGCCGGGTTCTTTCAGCGGCAGGGGATCTACCCCATGAGTCACACGGTCGTCGTCAGCAGCGAGGTGCTCGACCAGCATCCCTGGGTGGCCGAGAGCCTGGTCGAGGCGTTTCGCGCATCCCGCCAGCAAGCCGATCGCTACCTGATGGACGCGGGTCGAGTCCACGAGGATTGGCTGCGCGAGGTGCTCGGCAAGGACCCTCACGAGTATCGAATCGGACCGGTGGAGCAGAAGACCCTGGCGGAACTCGTGCGATACCAGTTCCAGCAGGGACTGCGCACCGAGCCGATCAACCCAGAAGCGTGCTTCGCATTCGACGGCAACTGAGGACAGGCCGCGAGTTTCGAGTTCCGAGTCGATTGGACGTGGTGACGGTTGTCGACGTCGGGCGATCATCAACCCTGTCGCCCATCAGGGTCAGCCTACCGAAACTCCCACTCGTGAATGTTCCAGCTCATGTTCGACTCGGGAGCGACGAGCTGAAGACCCTTGAGGGTGTTTCCGGAGATCCACGGCTGCGTGCGATAGAACAGCGAGATACTGGGCAGATCCTCGGCGACGAGCCTCGCCATCTCGACCGCCTGCCGTTCGCGCTCTGACTGGTCCAGCGTCGTATTGAACGAATCGGCGAGGCGGTCGAAGCTCGCGTTCGACCAGCCGCCCCGGTTCCCGCCCTGCCAGCGGTTGTCCGCGCGCGGGATGCGCTCGCTCGTGTGGTTCATCAGCGCCGGCACCCCGAGACCCGTATTGTTGGTGAACATCCCCGAATAGGTCGCGCGGACCTGGTTATCCTGGCTCTGCGCCGCGGGCAGAACCGCCTCCTGTGCGTCGAAGCCGGCGCGCCGCCATTCACTCGCCAGCACCTGCTGCTCTGAGACGTTGTCGCCCGACGCATTCGTCTGGACTTGGACCGTGAACCGCCCCTCAGTCGGGCTGGCGTACATGCCATCGGCGCCCTTGGTGAAGCCGATCTCGTTCATGAGCTGCTCGCTGCGACGCAGGTCCAGCGTGTACTTCGGAATCACGCGGTCGATCGCCGCGCCATACATCGAAACCGGCGGGATCATGAAGTCGGCGACCAGCGAGCCGCCGCCATAGATAGCCTCGTTGATCGCCGCTTTGTCCACAGTGTGGGCGAAAGCCTTGCGCACGCGGCTATCCAGGATGGCGCGCGGCGTGGCAATCTCCGGCCGTTGCTGGAAGGATGTCGACCGCCACTGGTTAGGGTGCAGGACGACGTTGCCGGGGTCGGCCCATTCCTTCCGCAACGTCGAGACCATATCCACGTCGAAAGCGCCATCGGCCGCCAGGTGAAGCTCCCCAGCCAGCAGGCGGGCGAGCGTGGCATTTGAGTCCGAGACGAAGATGATCCGGATGCGCTCGATCTTCGCGCGTCCCAGCACGTGCTGGTCGAACGGCACCGCATCGATGGTCGAGCCCGGATCCCAGCGGACGAGGCGATACGGCCCCAGGCCGACGTAGTCTCGCGTCCAGTGAGAATGGTTGATGAAGGCGTCCGGGTCGCCGGCCGCGAGCGGCGCCTGGAGGATGTGCCGTGGAAGGGGCGGGAACTCCCGGTCCCTTTCCACGAGCGCCGCGGCGTCCGGATGGGGTCGCCGCCAACGAATACGGAACGTGCGGTCGTCGAGCGCGGTGACCTCGTCGATGGAATTGAAGGGCGGCAGGTTGGCCTGGCCCAGCTCCGGCGTGGTCGAGACGCGGTAGGAGAAGACGAAGTCCTCGGCCGAGAGAGCCGTTCCGTCGTGCCACGCGAGGTTGGGCTTCAGGCGGTGCGTCGTTTCCATCCGACCATCGGGGAAGACACGCCAGTCGTCCGTATTCAACTGGGGGAGCGACTCCGCCAGGTAGGCGCGCGGATTAGCATCCGGATCCAGGATCGCCAGCTCCGCGTTGAACATGCGCTTCGAGAGGTACAGAGCCACGCCAGCCTGGACGAAGGCACGCGTGCCGAGGGTCGCGGGCTCGACGCGAACCGCCGCCTGGAGCGTGCGCTGCGGCTGCGCCGGACTCGATTGCCCGGTCGACTGGCCCGCCTGACCGGCAGGTGAGGATGGCGCGCATGCCAATAACGTTGCGACGAGTGGAAGCAATGCGATTCGGGCCCACGGTCTTTTCATCACGCCCTCCAAGGTGAGCAAAGGCCAACTCACCACTCAATCAGAACTTACTTGCTCGCACGTCGGCCAGCGTGCTCGTCACCGCGTCGTACACGAAGCGGCCGATGTTCATGGGTCCCGGCTCGCGGTCGATCCCCGCGGCCCGCATCTGAAGCCTGCCGCCATGATTTTTTGCCCGTCGCGCTTCATCTGCTGAAGAGAGGTCACGGTGAGCTTGGCCAAGGTTCACCCCTAACAACCATCCTTATCATCAGTTTACGCGTACAGAGTCTGGGTAGGCATTGTGGGGGTGGGGTCTAACCCGGCCCACGATCCGCATGGTTCTGCTGTAGGATGCGGCAGACCAAGGCCGAAATTATCCACAGGAGGTCAAGGAATGTCTCGACGTCTCCTTACTGGCATCGCGCTTCTGAGTCTCGTCCTCGTTCCCGCCACCGCTGGTCTCGCTCAGGACATAGGCCCCGACATGGGAACGGAGCTCGTTTCGGCGACCGACCACCCAACGCTGGGACTCATTCTGGCCGACGCGAACGGCTTGACGCTCTACAACTGGGCCGGGGATACCCAGGGAACAAGCAACTGCAGTGGCGCGTGTCCCACTGCCTGGCCGCCAGCACTGGTCGACGAAGGGAACGCGATGCATCTCATGGATATGTCGGCTGGCCTGGGCACAGTTCAAAGAAGCGACGGCACGTACCAGCTCGCTATGGATGGGTGGCCGCTCTATCGCTTCCAGCGGGATATGCAACGCGGCGATGCCAACGGTGAGGGCTTGAACGCCTTCGGTGCACTTTGGTCCGTGGTAAAGGTCGACGCCATGACGGAGGACATGTAGGCGCCGCGCGTTAAAGGATGCGTCCCCGTTATGGGATAAGGGGGCTGCCGAAGAGGCAGCCCCCTTATACTGCCCCGATGTCCGACTTCGATCCTCACCGGGCGCTCCTCAATTGGTACGAGCGCCATCAGCGGACACTCCCGTGGCGCACGTTGCCTGACCCGTACGGCGTGCTCGTTTCAGAGCTCATGCTGCAGCAGACCCAGGTCGATCGCGTCATCCCGTATTTCGAGCGGTTTATGGCGCGCTTCCCGTCCTTCGAAGCGCTCGCCCTCGCGCCACGGGCAGATGTCATCCGCCTCTGGTCGGGCCTGGGATACAACCGGCGGGCGGTCCATCTTCACGACGCGGCCAAGCTCGTCGTGGAGCGCCACGGCGGCAAGCTCCCGCCTGATCGGGGGGCGTTGCTGGCACTGCCTGGCATCGGGCCGTACACCGCTGGAGCAGTCCTCAGCATTGCATTCGGAAAGAACGAGGCGGCGCCCGACACCAACGTGCGAAGGGTCATCGGCAGATACGCGCTGGGCGGCGATGCTCGAGGGCAAACCATCGACGCCGCGGTCGCGCTACTTGTGCCCGACACACGTGCGGGCGACTGGAACCAGGCGCTCATGGACCTGGGCTCAAGCGTATGTCTCAGTCGCAAGCCGCGCTGCCTGCTCTGCCCACTGCAGCCCGCCTGCAAGAGCGCGGGCCGGGCGCAAACAGCCATTCGCAAGCCGCGAAGTCCGAGCGATCTTTACGCCGGCTCGTCTCGCTACTACCGAGGGCGTCTCCTGGCCGCGCTGGCGGGCCTGCCTCAGGGCGGCGTCACGTCACTCGAGAGCGTCGCGGAGCACCTCGCCGTTCGCGGCGTGGCGGAGCCGCGGGTCGGATGGCACTCAGTGGGAGAGGCCCTCGCGCGCGACGGCCTCGCCCGGATCGAGCCGCTGGACGATGGTATAGGTATAGGACTCGCCTGAGGGACATTCGCCCCCCTATCCCCCTATCGCGTTGGCGGTTTACGCGCAGCAATGTGCGACGTTGCGTGCTCGCTACCGCCGGGAGCACAATGACCCATGAGCTACATCAATTTCACCGAGCAGCCGAACCTTCGCCGCCCTGTTCTCATCCTGGCCTTCGCTGGCTGGAACGATGCATCGGAAGTGGCAACCACAGCGGTTAAATTCCTGGTGAGCCGCTGGGAGGCGAAGAAGTTCGCCGAGGTCGACCCGGAAGACTTCTACAACTTCGCACGTGTTCGACCCCACGTGCGCCTCGAAGAGAACCACCAGCGGGTCGTTACGTGGCCAGAGAACGCATTCTACTACCACGCCGATCCCATGCTGGACCGTGACTTCGTGCTCTTGATGGGGATCGAGCCGAACTTGAAGTGGCGCACCTTTTGCGAAGAGATCGTCGGCGTCTGCCGCGCGGTGGAAATAACGAGCGTGCTCTCGTTGGGCGGCCTCATCGCCGACGTCCCGCACACCATCAAGCCCCGGATCACCGCGTTCTCGACGGATCCGGAGCTTACGGCCCGCTTCCCCGAGCTCGCGCTACGAAGGAGCCGTTACGAGGGACCCACCGGCATCGTCGGCGTACTCTCCGACGCGTTCAACAAGGCACAGCTTCCCGTCGGTAGCCTCTGGGGCAACGTGCCTCACTACATTTCGGCGTCCCCCAACCCGAAGGTCGTGCACGCCCTTCTCTACCGACTGAGCGAGATCTACGGCCTCGGCCTGGAGCTCTCGGAGATGGAACGGGCTGGCCGCCGCTTCGAGCGGCAGGTCAACGAGGCGTTGATGCACAACCCCGAAGTTGCGCAGTACGTCAAGCAGCTCGAGTCCCGTGAGGAAGCCGGCCCGGACGATGAACCTCTCGAAGGGGGGCCTGCCGTCACATCGGGCGAGCTGCCGCGGGGCGAGGACGTAGTCCGCCAGCTCGAAGAGTTTCTCCGGGAGCGCCAGGCGAAGGGCGACGACGAACCCGAAGACGCGCCCAAGAACTAGCAGCCTTCCGGGGTTGGCGCAGCGATCGAGCTAGCGCACTTCCACGATCGTCAGGTCTCGTTTGCCCGCCGGGGTATCGACGCTTATCTTGTCTTTCGCCTTATGGCCCATTAGCGCCTGGCCGACGGGCGACGTTTGCGAGATACGGCCGAGCCGGGGGTCGGCTTCGGCGTGGTCCACGATGACGTACTCTTCCTGCTCGCCCTCGGTGTCCCGAATTACGACGTGAGCGCCGAGCGACACCTCCGTGTGCCGCTGGCCGCTCTCCGGAACGATCTCCACCTCAGACAGCGTGCGCTCGAGCTCGGCGATCCGCAGCTCGATTATCGCCAGCTCGGTCTTGGCGTCTTCATAGGCGGTGCTGTCGCCTGAATCGCCGTGGGACTCCTCACGCGCCTGACGTATGCGCTCGCCCACTTCCTGGCGACGAACGTGAGTTAGATGATCGAGCTCCGACTGCAGCCGCGTAACGCCGTCAGAGGTAAGACGGATCTTCGCCATGGGATTAGACCTTCCTCGTGGAGCATTCACGCCGTTGACGCGCAGCCCCCTGACCGTAGCTTCAGGTTTTAGAGAATCCGCCCCATCTATGCAAGCGAGAGAGCCGATTGCCTTGAGAAACGGTTGCGTCAAGAAGTGTAATTGGCGCCTGCACCGGCTGTCACATGCTCCGCCGCGTGGTATGAGCTGCGCACGAGTGGGCCCGCCTCTACGTGGCGGAAGCCGAAGGACAGGGCGGTGTCCCGCAAGGCGTGGAACTCTTCCGGCGCATAGTAGCGCACGATGGGAAGGTGCCAGGCTGACGGGCGGAGGTATTGCCCAACGGTCAGCACCTCCACCTCGGCCGCGCGCAGGTCCCTCAGGAGCTGCAGCAGCTCGTCGAGCGACTCGCCGAGACCCACCATTACTCCCGACTTGGTGATCGATTCAGGCGCGAGCTCTCTGGCGCGGCGCAGCAGGTCCAGGGACTGCGCGTAGATCGCTTTCGGCCGGACGCGGCCATACAGACGCGGCACCGTCTCGACGTTGTGGTTCAGCACGTCGGGTCTGGCAGCCATGATCGTCTCGAGCGCCGACCAATTCCCCTGCAGGTCGGGGATCAGCACCTCGACGGCGCATCCCGGATGGAGCTCCCTGATGCGGACGATCGAGGCCGCGAAGATCGACGCGCCTCCATCGGGCAGGTCATCCCGCGTCACCGAAGTGAGGACCGCGTGGCGCAAATCCAGCTGCTGCACCGTTCTGGCAACTCGCTCTGGCTCTTCCAGATCGAGCCCCTTCGGGCGACCGGTGCTGATCGCGCAGAACCCACAGGCGCGCGTGCAGACGTCACCAAGGAGAAGAAGCGTCGCGGTCCCTTGCTCCCAGCACTCGCCGATGTTCGGGCAGCGCGCCTCCTCGCAGACGGTGTGCAGTCGCTCCTCACGTACGAGCCGCCGCAGGCGCAAGTAGCTCGGCCCGCCGGGAAAGCGGACCTTCAGCCACTCGGGCTTCGGCTCGGCGTTGGGGGGCAGACTCTTTCGGGGGTAGGTAGGGACGGGCTGCATCGCAGCCGTTATAGCACGCTCGGTCGACGTGCACGCGGTACGTGGTTGCCTGTCAAGATTTTCTTATCTGCCATAATTTGGAGAAATGGCAAAGGAGAGAAGGGACAAAATGGAATACGAAAAAACGAAACTAGATGATGCCGGGCGACTCTTGATACCCGCGAGATTCCGCAAGGCGCTCGAGATGAAAAAAGAGGAATTCATCGTGATGGAGCTGGATCCAGACCAGCGCGAGCTCCACGTCTTTACTATGCGCGAGTCCATACGGCGCGCGCAGGAATCGGTGCGGACGTATGTGCCTGAAGGCGTTTCCCTCGTGGATGAGCTGATTGCGGAGCGCCGAGCCGAGGCGGCGCGTGAGTGACGCGGTTCTCGATGCCTCCGCCATCCTGGCGGTGCTTCAAGCGGAACCCGGCGGTGAAATCGTCTCCGAGATGCTGAGAACCGAGGTGGGTCACGTCAGCGCCGTCAATCTGTCTGAGGTCGTCACCCGGCTCGCGGAGCGAGGCAAACTCGAGCCCGAGATTCGCGCGGACATTGAAAAGCTACGGCTGGGTACCGTCGCCTTCGATTCTGAGGATGCCTATCAGGCGGGCCTCATGCGCCCTCCTACCCGCCAGGCCGGCCTCTCTTTCGGCGATCGCGCCTGCTTGGCGCTCGCTCAGCGGCTTGGGCTGCCCGCGGTCACGGCCGATCGCGGCTGGACAACGCTACAGCTTCCGATTACCGTGCAACTCATCCGCTAGGGTTGCCGGGGAAATCTGTAGGTGGCGTGTACGTCGACCGACAAATCTGCAGGTTACAAGGAGGACGACGACGTTGAGCCAGCAGTTTGAGTCGCCACGGCCGGCCACGATCCGCTCGCAGCTCATGCTCGAGACCGTGTCCGAGATGGTCGGCGAGCGCGGCTACCCCTATTCACAGGCACAGGTAAGGATCAGGCCCCAGGGGCCGGGACCATGGACGTTCACACTGTTCGGAAGCGACGCACCGGACTCCATCGACCAGGTAGTCAACCGCGAGGTGGACGTCGCGATCATTAACCCCAGTATTGTCCTGACGCTTGCGTACCGCGGCAAGGGCCCTTACCAAAAGCCGCTGCCGGTCCGCGCCATCAGTGTCATCCCCTCACGCGACTGGCTGGGTTTTGCCGTCAACGCTTCAACCGGACTCACGTCACTCGCCGACATCAAGACCCAGCGCTTTCCTCTGCGCGTCTCGCTACGGGCCCAGCGCGACCACTCCGTCCACCTGGTCGTCGACCAGGTGCTGAAGGTCTACGGCTTCTCGCTGTCGGACATCGTCGAGTGGGGTGGCGAGGTCTCCTACGACGCGGGGCTGCCCGCTGATCCAGCGCGAATCGGCCGCGCGAAGGCCGGCGAGGTCGACGCGATCTTCGACGAGGCGGTCACGCGCTTCATCCCCCTCGCGGTCGAGTTGGGAATGCGCTTCTTACCCATTGAGGAGCCCGAGCGCAGCAAGCTCGCCGAGCTCGGGATGCGTACCGAGGCGATGCCGAAGGCGGTGTTTCCGATGCTCCCCGCCGATATCCCAGCCGTGGATTTCAGCGGATTCCCCGTCTTCACGAATGCCGAGACGCCCGAGTCGTTCGTCTACGAGTTCAGCCGCGCCCTCGACGCGAGGAAAACACGAATCGCCTACCAGCAGCCCGGACCGCTGCCGATCGACGTCATGTGCAAGGACACACCAGACGGGCCGCTCGACGTGCCCCTGCATCCGGGGGCCGAGCGCTACTGGCGAGAGGCTGGGTACCTCTAAACGAAGGTTCGCGAACTACAGCACGCCTGCTTGTTTGCCTTTGTGCACGTAGTGCTCCCACACTTTGCCTGCGCGGTAGTCCGATCGGCCATAGCTGGCGCGGAGCTCCTCGATCTCTCGATCCGTCAGGGGCAGAACGTTGCCGAGCATGCTCGCGTAGAGGGCGCTACGGGCAGCCTCCTCCAGGTCGAGACAGTCCATGAAGAGCTCCTCGATGCCAGGCGCGACGACGACTGTGCCATGGGCGCGCAGCAGGCAGACGCGGTGCGCCGCCAGCGTCTCGGCGACGGCATCTCCCTGTCGCTGCGTTCGGATGTGGGTTGTGTCCTGGTGGACCGGGAGCTGCCCCGCGAACCGATAGGCGAAGTTCCGCACGGCCGGGAACGGCCGATCCACGGTCGTGAAGAGCGTGGACATCGTCGGATGACCGTGGCAAACGGTCGTCGCGTCCGGGCGCGCCCGATAGACGCACGTGTGGAGCGCTGTTTCCGACGGTGCTGGCCCTTCGCCTTCCAGCACGTTGCAGTCGAGGTCCACGACGAGGATGTCCTCGGCGGTGAGTGCGGCGCGGCTCGTGTCGCGCGGCTGAATGAGGACCCGATCGGATCCGGGGATGCGGGCGCTCACGTGGCCGCTGAAATCCATAACCTCCTGCATGACGAGTAGCCGCGTACACGCGGCAAGCTGCTCTCGGAGCTGCCAGCTATCGCCCTCGGGCATCCGATCGCTCCTCTCAGTTTTTCTTTTGGCCGCGATAAGAATCGTACTTCGACAACCGCTCCACAACCCCGAAAGCCTACTCGCCTCAATGTCGGAGGCCTATTTATGTCTAGTAGATGGCCAAGAATAAACCGTTCCCCTTCAAGTCGCTCACCATCTGGCACTCGTGTGGCCACAACGAGCGCCATGCCCTGCCTTGCGCCCTGCAAGACGCCGCCCGCGAGCGGATCATGACGTCCCTGGCTGATGAGCGCTGCTGGCGTTGCGTCGTGGGCGAAGCGTGGGACTGGCTGCTGTCCAAGCCAAGCGGCGATCTCTAAGCAGTAGATCGCGGCGGTCGCCGGTCAGGCGCTACTTGGCCTTCCGCCGGAGCACCTGGCGCGCCGCGCCGACGATATCGGGCGCCGTGAGGTGATAGTGGGCGAGCAGCTCGTCCGGCTCGCCAGAGATCCCGTAATCGCGCGCCGCAACGAACTCGATCGGTACGGGAAGCGTTTCGGCGACGGCGCGGGCCACGGCCTCCCCAGTTCCACCAGCCAGAAAGTGCTCCTCGGCGACCACCAACGCCCTCGTCTCAGCGGCGGCTCGAACGATGGCATCCCGGTCGATGGGTGACACCGTGTGCATGTCCAGCACCCGGGCGTGTACGTTTTCGCTAGCCAGGGCCTCAGCGGCCTCAATCGCCGCCGCGACCATCACGCCGTTGGCGATGATCGTCAGATCTTCGCCCTCGACCACTTCGATGGCGCGTCCAAGCTCAAAGCGGTCCGACTCGTCGTACACCTTCATGGCCTTGGCTCGCCCGAGGCGGATGTAAACAGGTCCCGCGTATGCGGCCGCGGCGTGCGTCGCCCAACGGGCGGACGTCTCGTCCGCCGGCACGATAACGACGACGCCATGGAGCGCCCGCATCAGCGCAACATCCTCGAGCGCCTGGGCAGACTTACCGTCCGCGCCCGTGGTGAGCCCTGCATGCGAAGCTGCGAGCTTCACATTCGCCTTCGGCTGTGCGACGACCACGCGCAGCTGATCGAAGCACCGCCCAGGCGCGAACACGGCAAAGCTGCTCGCAAAAGGAATCCTGCCGCACGACGCGAGGCCGGCAGCGATACCGATGAGGTTCTGCTCGCAGACGCCGACGTTGAACCAGCGGTCAGGGTACTTCTCGCCGAACTTGCCGGTCATCGTCGATTTGGATAGATCGGCATCTAGCACGACGATACGGGGGTCCTGGCTTCCGAGCTCGATCAGAGCCGCGCCATACGCCTCGCGCGTGGCTGCTCCGGGCGTAAGCTTGCGGAGGCGCTCAGAGAGCATCACAGTCGGCAGTCCCGCTAAGGGATGTGGGGACGGCGGCCAGGCAAGGTCGCCAGCACCGGATTCTAGCAGAAGCGCCGGACCGCAATGGCCCATAATCATCGGATATCAGACTCCTCGATCAAGGTCTTGGCGGCAGGAGGGAGTGTCATGGCGATGCAACACGACGCAGAGCTGAGTGCCGCTGGCTTGCCCCAACCGCCCGCTGCGACGCAGACGAGCCGCACCAACCGAAACCTGTGGATGGCGTTCGTCGAGGAGGCGAAGGCCAACCGTGTGTACATCGCCTACGCCATGAGGGCGATCGAGGAGGGACACCCGGAGGTAGCCGAAGTCTTCTGGGAGGTGAGCGGGGCAGAGACGGCGCACGCCCTTGGTCATCTTCGAGTCCTTGGTGAGGTCGGGTCAACGTACGAGAATCTGAAGCGCGTGATCGAAGAGGAGATGCGCGAGGCCTCCGTCATGTACCCGCGTATGATCCGCCAGGCCGAGGCGGAGAATCGCCCCGACGCTGCCGACGCGTTCCGGCTTGCTTTCGAAGGGGAATCGCGGCACGCGAAGCTTTTCCAGCAAGCCTTCGAGCGCTTGCGGTCGAAGCAGCAGATCTTCGTGCCATCGATCGTCGCGCCGGCCGCCCCGTCAGCCGGTCAGCCGGCCGAGGCCGCGACGCCGGTCCCCTATGACCAGGTGCAGAGCGAGCTGGAGCGGGTGTCTGGGCTTCGTCGCATCCGCGAGCTGGTGTTCGGTGCGCAGGACGGGCTGATCAGCTCAGTCGCCATATCCGCAACGGTTATGGCGGCGACTCACCAGACCAGTTTCGCCATTGTCGCCGGACTCGCTTCCGCGATGGCAGGGACGATCTCGATGGCCGCTGGCACCTATCTCGGCTCGCGAGCCGCGAGCGAGATGGAAGAGGCTGAGATCGATCTCGAGCGACACGAGATCGCGACTCACCCAGACGAGGAGCGGGCCGAGTTGGTCGCGACGTACCGTCACGATGGCTACTCCATGGAAGAAGCCGAGGCGCTCGCCGATCGGATCATGCTGGACCGGGAGCTCACCCTCAAAGTGATGGCCGAGCGTGAGCTCGGCATCTCGCCCGACGTTGCGCCGGATCCCCGAAAAGACGCCGCGGTCATGGGAGCATCCTACGTGGTCGGCGGCCTCGTGCCCTTGTCGGCATACGTTTTCATGAACGATCCGCTGGCCATCCCGGTGTCGATAGCCCTCACCCTCTTCGCCCTGGCCGGTGTCGGCATCGCTAAAGCCCGGACCGCTCATCGTCCGGTCGTTCCCTCGGTACTGGAGGTGATGGGAATTGGCGCAGCCTCGGGGGGGCTGGGCTACCTGCTCGGCGACCTTTTACCCAGCCTGCTTGGCGCCAGTTGACGAGCTAGACGCGAATCGCCTTCAGTCGGACCTACGTCCGAACGACCTGCTCATACTCGTATTGCACCGCTAGCTCCGAGCGGCGTCTACAATCAGAGTTTATGATGAAACCTGCACCCCATACCCGTGCCGTGGAGGAGCCTTGTCCAGACTGGGCCTCGGTCGATTCGGCGTTTCTCTCCTCGCGGTCAGCGTCGCCCTCGCGCTTGCCTGGACAACCATCGGAGTCGACGCTCCGCCACCCGCCCTTGCCCAGGGCCCGGCGCCGGCACCAACCGCCGGCCCTCCGGTATGGGTGGCCACGCACAGCCCAACGGACGTCTGGTCGGGGCCCGAGTCGGACGCTATCTCATTTGGGCCTGCGCGGATAGGCTTTCCGTTCCGAGTCCTGGCGCCGCAGGAGCGATCGCGCCTCTTCGTCTACAACCCGCTGAGCGACAGCGTTGGTTGGATCGACGCTCTCGCAGTTGGTCCCATTCCGACGCCGACGGTGGAGCAGCTTGCCGCCCTCCTGGCGCCGCCTCCATTCGAGACGTGGTGGGCAATGACCCACACTCCGGCGATCGCGTGGTCCGCCCCCGGACCCGATGCCGTGGCGTGGACGCGTATCCCACAGTGGCGCTACCTCCAGGTGATTGCCCCCGATGAATCAGGGCGCGTCCTCACCCTCGACCCGCGAAACGATGGCTACGGGTACATCGACATCCTCGCGCTCGGCGCTGTCGGGGCACCGCCGGCCGAATACTTCGCCGCGCCTCCGCCCGACGACGAGACGCTGGATCTTCCCGGGCGGGTCATCGGGACGGTAGACAGTTTCGACCGCCCCAGCCGCGAGAATTACTTCGCTCTCGACCGTCTTTTCCACGCGGACCCGGTGACTGTGCAAGGCGTCCTGGACCGAGGCGAGGGGACCTGGTACCGCGTGGGAGAGTCCTCCTACATGCCGGCCGATAGCGTTCGCGTGCCGAGACTGCCCGAGCGTACCTTCCCCGGCCGCTGGGTCGATGCCAACCTCAGCGAGCCCGTTCTCGTCACCGCATACGAGGGCGAGCGACCGGTGTACTCGGCACTCGCGGTGAAGGGGACCGTTGCGTTTCAGACGCCGACGGGCGTCTTCCGCATCCTGCGGCGCGTCGCCAACGAGACGATGGATAGCGCCACGATCGGTATCCCTCGCACAGCCCCAACTGGCTACTACCTGAGGGATGTGCTGTACACGCAGTACTTTACGGGGGACGGCGCGGCGCTTCATTACAACTACTGGCGCAGCAACTGGGGCTACGCGGGGAGCCACGGGTGCATGGGCATGAACCTGGACGACTCGAGGTTCTTCTGGGACTTCGCCAATGTCGGCACGCCCATCTATGTTCACTTCTAAGTAGCTTGAGGGCCCCGGACGCCGAGCGACGGCTGGTACCGCCTCGACGGCGCCGAGCGCCGTTTCGATTGCCACTGCGTCACAGCCACTCAGCTCGTCGCCGTACTTCGCGGCGAGATCTGCTACCACGGGCCGCGCGCCCCATTTCGCAATCAGTGCTCCGCACTAACTCGTTCGGCCCCAGTATACGGAGGGGGTATGCTGTAGCCGACGCGGCAAGGAGGCGGGACGATGCGAACGCGGAGCGGGTTCGACCGGGAGATCCAGCTTCTGCAGGA
>Ga0184637_10001184_pt1 | contig 18176 bp, 14 predicted proteins | sample PLM3_127_b2_FD_133143 | JGI IMG/M metagenome (GOLD analysis project Ga0184637, IMG submission 133143) | Groundwater sediment microbial communities from an aquifer in East River, Colorado, USA - PLM3_127_b2 | ecosystem: Environmental > Terrestrial > Soil > Riparian zone | place: USA: East River...
CGCGGTCCAGGACCTGCTCGCGCTCGACGTGGATGCCGGAAGCTGGCTGCCGCTCGACCAGATGAGCGCGAACTTCGACAACAACCAGCACGGCGAGAACGAGAACGTTCGAATCGGCCATTTCTTCCGTTCCATCGTGATCCTCGCGGCAACGCTCGGGATGTAGGCGGGCTCCTTTGCGAAGTGACCCCGTAAGCGGCTAAACTACTGCGCCATTTGTTCCGAGGGAAACCCGTGAACGCGCCGGTACTTTTAATTCTTCTCGCGGCCGGGAGCGGTGCCGCTGCGGCGGCGCCACGCTCGCCCGACCTGAATCTGGTGATCGAGGATAGCTGCGTCGTCTGTCACAACGAGACGACGCTACTCGGAAACCTCTCCCTCGAAGCGTTCGACGTGGCCGAGGCCGACAAGCAGGCCCCGGTCGCCGAAAAAATCATCCGCAAGCTGCGGGCGGGAATGATGCCTCCTCCCGAGGTCCCGAGACCGGATGAGGCCATGCTCCAGGCTCTGGTCGAGACCCTCGAGGCGACGGTCGACGCCAAAGCACTTCAGAATCCCGATCCCGGCATGCGCCCGTTTCAGAGGCTGAATCGGCCCGAGTACCGGCGCGCGGTCCAGGACCTGCTCGCGCTCGACGTGGATGCCGGAAGCTGGCTGCCGCTCGACCAGATGAGCGCGAACTTCGACAACATCGCGGACGAGCAAACGCTCTCTCCCACGCTTCTCGAGTCCTACCTCAACGCGGCCTCGGACATCAGCCGGCTCGCGGTGGGCGACCGGAACGCCCCGACCGTCGACGAAACCTATACCAATCCGATCTATCTCTCGCAGCACCCGTGGGACCCGATCGAAGGCGCACCCTACGGGACCCGCGGCGGGATGGTGGTCGACCACGTCTTTCCCGCGGACGCCGAGTACGTGTTCGAGATGACCTTCGGAGGCGGAGACAACTCCAGGCTCGAGGACATCGACGTCGCCATCGACGGCGAGAGAACGGCTCTCCTCCACTACACCAAGACGGAAGGGGGAGCGGACGGCCGAGGCGGCGATCCCCTCGCGACCGAGCCCATCTTCGTTGGCGCCGGCCAGCATCGCCTGTCCGCGGCATTCATCCGGCGAAGCGATGGACCGTACGAGGACCTGATTCGCCCGCACGACTGGTCCTTCGCCGGCGGAGGATCGGGCGGTCCCGGGATCACGACCCTTCCCCATTTGCAGAACCTGATCGTCCGCGGGCCGCTCGACGCGACGGGCCTCACCGAGACGCCGAGCCGCAAGCGCATCTTCACCTGCCGGCCGACGTCCGAAAGCGAAGAGCGCCCGTGCGCGGAACAGATCCTCCGGAGGATGGCGAGCGAAGCGTACCGGCGACCGGCGACCGAAGGCGACCTGGAAGGTCTGATGGAGTTCTACGTCACGGGCGTCGAGAAGGGCGGGTTCGAGATCGGGATCCGAACGGCCCTCGAAGCGATCCTCGCGAGCCCGTACTTCGTCCTGCGCCTGGAGCGCGAGCCCTTGGACGCGCAGCCCGGGCGAGGGTACCGCATCGCCGACGGCGATCTCGCTTCCCGGCTTTCGTTCTTCCTCTGGGGAACGCCCCCGGATGCGGAGCTCCAGGCGATTGCGAGCGACGGCCGGCTTTCGAAGCCGGGAGAGCTCGAGCGGCAGGCTCGGCGGATGCTCGAAGGCCCCCGCGCCGAGGCGCTCGGCACGAGGTTCGCAGCCCTCTGGTTCCGGCTCCAGGACCTGTACAAAGTGCGCCCCGATCCCAACTACTACCCCAACTTCGATGAGAACCTCGCCGATGCCATGCGGCGCGAGACCGAGCTCTTCTTCTACGACCTGGTTCAAAGCGATCGGAGCATCCTCGAGCTCCTCACGGCCGACTATACGTTCGCGAACGAACGTCTCGCCCGGCACTACGGGTTTCCGAACGTCGCGGGCGACTACTTCCGCCGCGTGAGCTACCCGGACGGAAGAAGGCGGGGGATCCTGGGCCACGGAAGCGTCCTCGTCCTGACGTCCATGGCGAACCGCACGTCGCCAGTGCTCCGGGGAAAATGGGTCATGGAAGTTCTGATGGGGACACCGCCTCCTCCCCCGCCTCCGGACGTGCCGGAGCTCGAGGCGACCGAGGGTGTTTCGGGCGGGCGGATGCTCACAACGCGGGAGCGGCTCGAGCTCCACCGGACGAAGCCCACCTGCTACGCCTGTCACCGGTTCATGGACCCCATGGGTCTCGCGCTCGACAACTTCGACGCCACGGCGAAGTGGCGCGTTCGAGAGAACGGGATGCCGCTCGATACCAAGGGCGAGTTCTACGACGGAACCCCCATCTCGACTCCGGCAGAGCTGGCGCAGGCGCTTCTGAAGCGCCCGGAGCCGCTGGTGCGGAACTTCACGGAGAACCTCATGGCCTACGCCCTCGGCCGCCGGGTCGAGTACTACGATCAGCCGGCGGTTCGGGCGATCGCGAAAGACGCCGAAGCGAACGGCTATCGAGTGTCCTCCTTCATTCTGGGAGTAGTTGGGAGCGACGCGTTTCAAAGAAAACGATCCGAGCGCATCGATACCGAGGACGCGGCGGCGGTGCACGAGCGGTAGCCTCAGGAAACGGAAAGGGAGACGAGAAGGCGATGTCGTACCTCACAGGAAAGTACATGCCCCGGCGGAAGTTTCTCCGCGGAGTTGGCGCCACCATAGCGCTTCCGCTCCTGGACGCGATGATTCCGGCGGGGCGGCGCGCCTCGGCAACGACCCGGGCCTCGGTCGAGCGGACCCGGCTGGTTTGTATCGAGGAAGTCCACGGGCTTCCCGGTTGTAACGATTGGGGGGCGACGAAGCACCTCTTCGCTCCGAGGACGACGGGAGCCGGCTTCGAGCTTCTTCCCGACAACGCGCTGAGCCCGCTCTCGGGCTTCCGGGATTACTTGACCATCATCAGTAATACGGACGTGCGCATGGCGGAAGCGCTGTCGCCGCCGGAGATCGGCGGAGACCACTTCCGCTCGAGCGCCGTCTTTCTGACGCAGTGCCACCCCAAGCAGACCCAGGGATCCGACATCCTCGCGGGCACGTCCCTGGATCAGATGTACGCCCAGCGTTTCGGGCAGGACACCCCGGTGCCCTCGATGCAGTTCTGCATCGAGAACCTCGATCAAGCCGGGGGCTGCACCTACAACTATTCCTGCGTGTACACGGACTCCATCAGCTGGGCGTCGCCGAACGAGCCCCTTCCGATGATCCGCGATCCGCGGGTCGCGTTCGACATGCTGTTCGGAGCGGGCAGCACCCCCGAGGATCGGGCGGAGCGAAGGGCGACCCGGAGGAGCATCCTGGACTGGATCGCCCGCGACGTCGAGGGAGTGCGGAGGGAACTGGGTGCCGTCGACCGGGTCCGGCTCGAGCGCTATCTCGAGAACGTGCGCGAAGTCGAGCGCCGCATCCAGATGGTGGAGGCGCAGAACACATCGCCTGCTGGGCCTGCTGGGCCTGCTGGGAAAGAGACGAGAGAGCTTCCCGACGCGCCTCCCGGTGTCCCGGATTCCTTCTCCGAGCACATGAAGCTGATGTTCGACCTCCAGGTCCTGGCGCTCGAGACCAACATGACCCGGGTCATCGCCTTCAAGCTCGGCCGCGACGCTCAGAACCGGGTGTTCGCGGAGAGCGGCTCGGACAAGCCCTTCCACCCGGCGTCGCACCACGGAGACAAGCAAGAGAACATCCTGGAGTTCAACAAGATCTGCAAGTACCGGATGAGCCTGCTTCCGTACTTTCTCGAGAAGATGAAGACCACGATGGAAGGAGAGGCCTCGCTCCTCGACAAGACCCTGATCGTCTGGGGCTCCCCGATGGCCGACGCCAACATCCACAACCACCGGCGTTGTCCTCTCGCTCTTCTAGGACGCGCGAACGGCCATCTCAAGGGCAATCTCCATATCAAGGCCGCCGACGGAACGCCGATGGCGAACGTCATGCTGACGCTCCTTCGCAAGCTCGGGCTCGACGACAAGGAGAGCTTCGGCGACAGCACGGGCGAGCTCGATCTCACGATCGCTTGAGCGGAGTAAGGATATGAGATACGTCCTGGCCCTGGTCCTTGCCGCAACGCCGGTCGCCGACGTCGCACAGCATGGAGACCGCGACTCCGTAAGGAGCCTCCTCCGGGAGGGCGCTGACGTGAACGCCTCGCACGGCGATGGGATGTCGGCTCTCCATTGGGCGGCCGCCGCGGGTGACGCGGAGATGGCGGCGATGCTCGTCCACGCCGGCGCGAACGTGAAGTCGGTGACACGTGTCGGCCATTACACTTCCTTGCACCTCGCGTGCAAGGGAGGAAACGCGGCGGTGGTCGAGATTCTTCTCGAGGCCGGCGCCGACGTGAACCCCCGGACGGCGCCGGGAGGGACGACACCGCTCCATCTGGCGGCCGCCTCCGGGAGCGCCGAGACGGTGAGGCTTCTCCTTGCGCGGGGCGCAGACGTCAACGCCCGCGAGGCCGAATGGGGGCAAACACCTCTGATCTTCGCCGCGGCCCAGAACCGCGGCGACGCCATCCGGGTGCTCCTCGAGCACGACGCGGATCCGAGGATGACCACGACGGTCCTCGATCTGAAAAAAGAACAAAAGCTCATGGATGCCGCGTCGGACCGGGAGCACAAGGTGCTCGCTTCGTTCCAAAAGCCGTTCCGAAAAAAGGAAAAGACCGAAGGGCCCGAGGCGCATGAACCGCCGCCTCCGACCGCAACCCAGTTGCAGGCAGCCATCGTCGCGAGCCGCGAGCTGTATCTCTCGGGGGAGGTTCCGGAAAAAGAAGAGGGGGCGGGCGACGAGAGGCGGAGGTTTCGTGAGAACCTGACGCTCGACACCAAGGGAGGGTTGACCGCCCTCCTGCACGCGGCAAGGCAGGGCCACGCCGAGGCCGCGATGGCGCTTCTCGACGGCGGCGCCGACGTCGACCAGGTGAGCGCGGGCGACGGCGCGAGCCCGCTGCTGATGGCGGTCGTCAACGCGCAGTTCGATCTGGCGCTTCTCCTCCTCGAGCGCGGCGCAGATCCGCGCAAAGCGTCGACAGAGAACGGGGCGGCGCCGCTATGGGCGGCGGTCAACGCGGAGTGGCAGCCGAGAACGCGCTACCCTCAGCCGCAAGAGCATAGCCTTTCGAACGCGACCTATCTCGACGTCATGGAAGCGCTCTTGAAGGCGGGCGCGGATCCCAATGCACGTTTGACCAAACATCCCTGGTACATGGTCTACACCGACTGCGGCAACCGGAACTGCGGGCTCGAGGACACGGAGGGCTCGACCGCGTTCTGGCGAGCCGCCTATGCCACGGATGTCGAGGCAATGCGTCTACTCGTCCGGCACGGGGCGGACCCGAGCGTTCCGACCAAGACGCCGCCTCCGCGGCGGCCGAGAGCGGGGACGGCTTCGGAGACGATCGCCTCCGAGGGGCCTCGGCCCGTTCAGCCGGTTGGACCGGCCCTCTGGCCCGCGACGGACGCGGCCTCGGTCGAGCCCGACCCCTCGGGGCTTCCGCGAGTGAAAGCGGGAGACCCTGGAGTATTTCCGATTCACGCGGCGTCCGGCGTCGGTTACGGCGAAGGCTTCGCGGGAAACGCGCACCGGCACACGCCGGACGGATGGCTCCCTTCGGTGAAGTACCTCGTCGAGGAGCTCGGCGCGGACGTGAACGCCCGGGACTTCAACGGCTACAACGCGCTCCACCACGCTGCCGCCCGGGGGGATAACGAGATGATCCTCTACCTGGTTTCCAAGGGCTGCGACGTGAAGGCGGTGAGCCGCACGGGACAGACGACGGCGGACATGGCCAACGGCCCGGTTCAGCGAGTGTCTCCGTTTCCGGAGACGGTTTTGCTGCTCGAGAAGCTGGGCGCGAAGAACAATCACAAGTGCGTGTCGTGCTGAGCCTGACCTCGCTCGCTCTCCTGGCTCTTTCGGCGCTCGCGGCCTCTCAGCCCACGGAGCCTAAAAAGCCCGCGAAGGATACCGCGCCATGGGTGCAGCTGACGGTGGTCGAGGTCGTTCCCTCGATGGTCGAGGAGTTCGTCGCGGTCGAGCGCGAGCTCACGGCCCGCGCCAAGGAAGCAAAAACCACATGGCGCACCGTCAGCAGGACCGAAGTGTTCGGCGACACCTACCGGTTCTTCATCGCGACTCCGGTCTCGAGCCTCGCGAGCTTCGACAAGAAAGCCGATTCCGATCCGGCGTTCACGGCGCTCGTCCACCGCGCCGAGAAGTGCATCACCGGCCGGGAGAGCTACGCGGTGAGAAACCTCCCCGACGTCTCGAACCCTCTCCCCGAGGGCCAGCAGCCCGGTTTGATGGTGGTCAACATGGCCCGGGTGTTCCCTGGCCGCGAGCAGGACTACGTGAACGTGATGAAGTCCGACTTCCTCCCTCACTTCGACGAGGCGAACGTCCATCACGTGACCGGCGTTGTCGCCCTCGGCGGCGAGGGCGGCTTCCTTCACGTGTTCTACTTCGAAAGTTTCGCGGAGATCGACAAAGGCTCGCCGGTCATGAGAGCCCTCGGACCGGAGGGTGCTTCCGCCGCGACGGCCAAGCTCTCGGGCATCGTCTCTTCGAGCACCCTCTGGGTCGCCCGTCTGATTCCCGAGCTGAGCTTCGGCCCGGAAGCCCCCGAATCGACGGAACGGTAGAACCGATTACCCGTACAGCGGCCCGACAACCCTTCCATTCAGATCGCGAGCTCGCGCCGCATCACTTGCCGCTCGGCAAGCTTCTTGGGCTCAGCGCGGCTTCGCGGCCAGGCCTTTGAGCGTCGCCGCGAGCGAACGGAACCGATTCGCGTCGAGTCCGCTCGCCGTGGCGCCCTCGCGCTCCAGTTGAGCCGCGAGCCCACCCAGCTCTTTTGAGTCTCTACGGTCGAGGGCGGCCCTGACGGCATCGGCGCGCTCCGGCGGAATGCCCTTGCCGCGCGCGAGCTGATCGAGGTAGGCGCGCGCCACGACAGGGCTCGCCGGCCACAGAACCTTCCGCTGCCGCTGGGTGTTGACCTCGCTCGAGTGAATGAGGCCCGCGGCGTCGATCTCGTTTTTCGACAGATACTCGCCTGCCGTCAGACGGAGCACGTCCACCCCGCGGCCGATCTCCGAGCCGTAGATGAAACCGTTGTTCCAGTAGGCCGACCAATGCCCGGCCAGGACCAGTTGAGTGGAGTCGATGGGACCGCGATCGAAGAAGGCGATCTCGACGGGGTTCGCCGAGTCGGTGAAGTCGAAAACCGAGATGCCGCCCTGGTACCACGCCTGGACCATGATGTCGCGTCCCGGCACGGGGATGATCGACCCGTTGTGGGCCACGCAATTCTCGAGCTCGCTCTGAGGCGCCGGCGGCTTGTAGTAGCTCCGGAAATGCATCTTGCGGTTCTCGATGTCGAAGATGGAGTCCGCTCCCCACTCCCGCGGGTCGGTCTCCCGGCAGCGGGGCCTCGCGCCACCACCCCACTCATCGGTGAAGATCACCTTCGAGCCGTCGATGTTGAACGTGGCGGAGTGCCAGTAGGCGAAGTTCCTGTCGACCACCTGATCGAGCCGGACCGGATTCACGGGATCGGAGATGTCCAGAAGGATGCCGTTGCCGGAGCAGGCTCCCGCGGCGAGGCCGATCTCGGGAAAGACGGTGATGTCGTGGCACTGATTGGTCTCCGACGTCTTCTGCGTCCCCGGCCCGTGGTCGCCGCCCTTCCATAGTCCCGCGACCGCGCCGGTCGCCTCGTCAGCAAAGATGCGCGGCCGGTTGACGATGCGCGCCTTCTCGGGTGTTTTGACGGGCACCTGGATGACGTCGATGCTGAAGAGCGCGGTCTTCGGGTCCTCATCGGGTTTCAGGCCGGAGCATTCCGCGAGCTCCTCGGAGGAGCGTACGGAACTCGTGCCGGAGCCGTAGAGATAGATGTTGCCTTCGTCGTCCGGGTCGGTAACGAGGGTGTGGGTGTGCGACCCCCGGCAGGTCTGCACCGCGGCCACCTGCTTCGGCATGCGCACGTCGCTGATGTCGAAGATACGGATGCCACGGAAACGCTCGGCGCTCGCCGGTTCGACGACGCCCTGGACCCCGCAGTCGAGCCGGCCCCGGGTCTGCTCCACCGACATGAACAACAAATTCCCGAGGACGGACACGTCGCCCTGGCCGCCGGGGCACACCACGGACACCATGTGCCTGGGGGTCACCGGGTCCTCGATGTTGTAGGTATTGAACCCGTGGAAACTGCCGACGAAGAGACGGTCTCCGCTGAACGCGAGGTCCGAGTTCGCGAAGTTCAGGAAGCTCGACCTTCTGGCATCCTCGGCGGGGTCCTCCTTTTTCTTCTCCTGCTCGCTTTCTTTCTCCTCCTTCTCTTCCTCCTCCGGATCCTTCTCCTTTGGCATGGCCTCGCCCCCGGGCGCTTTGGGATCGAAGAAGCCTTCCGGCTTGGGAACGAGCACGACCAGTTCCAGGTTGTGCGCCGCCTCCCCGGCGTCGCGGAAGCCCGGTTTGAGTCCGACGCGGGGATCGGTCTTGGCCGCTGCAGGGGGATTCTCGCGCTTGTCCTGCGCGCTCGCCGCAACTACGGCGGAGAGCATCACGGAGGCGAAGAAACAGAGAACGATTTTGACGACAGTTCTCATCGAGGAAGCTCCTTGAGCGTGGCGAGCATCGCGCCCATGCGAGCGATCTCCATGCTCTGATCGGCGGTAATGTCGGATGTGAACGCGAAGATGTTGGAATCCTGGCCCGCGCCGGGCTGGGAAAGAAGATCCTCGACCATGATCAAGGCGCCGTCGTGGTGCTTGATCATGAGCTCGAGAAAAAGACGGTCGAACGCGGCGCCCTTCGCCTCGGCCAGACGGGCCATTTCCTCTGGCGTGAGCATCCCGGGCATCAGAGTGGCGCCGTGCGCATGGTGCGCATGCACGTCCGGAGCCTCATGGCCTCGGGCCCGCAGCCAACCTTGCATCATTTCGATCTCGTCCGCCTGCGACAGCTCGATTCGCAGACCGAGCTTCCCCATGACCTCGCTTTCGCTCTGCTTGCGGAGGAGTGCGGTCATCTCCAGCGCCTGCGCGTGGTGGGAGATCATTCCCTGCATGAACTGCACGTCCGCAGCGGTGTATTGGACGCGGGACAGATCGACGGCATCCTCCGCCGCGATGACCCGGCCCGGCTGCCCGGGCGCACCCGGCTGGATGATTTGAGCGGGCTGAGCGGGCTTAACGGGCTGGGCCGGCGGAGCGGGTGGGACGAGATCAACACGACCGGCGCGGCACGACGTGCCGAGAAGGACGGTCAGAAAGAGGCAAGCGAGAGGCTGCAGCGTGAGTTTCAGCACCCGCAGAGAATACACATTGCGCGGGCTCCGGTCATCCGTCGCACCGGTCGTCCGCGCCGAAGCCGCCTGGGGGCGGCGAGGGGCGCTAGCCTATTCCGGGGATTCCAGCAAGTGGTCTGCCGTGATATCGTAGCGGCTCCTCACGACTCACTTTCTCGAACGTTGAAACCGCCTGCGGCCTCCCACCGGATAGCTCGCGTCCTTCTCATCGGATACATCGCGTTTCTCGTCTACGCGAGCCTCTACCCGATCTCGAGCTTTCGTCCCCCGGAGGAGAACCCTCTGGCGCTCATCTTCGGGACGACGAGGGCTTCCCGCTCCGACGCGCTGACGAATCTCCTCGTGTACCTTCCCCTGGGATGGCTCCTCGCCGTCCGAATGCCCGGACCGGACTGGCCTCGCGCGGCGCTCGTCGGGTGCGCGCTCAGCTTCGCGATCGAGTACCTCCAGGCGTATCTCCCCGGTCGGGTGCCATCGATCCTGGATTGGGGCCTGAACGGCGCCGGTACGCTCCTGGGAGCCGGGCTCGCCTCTTGTTTGTCCCGGGTGCGCTTCGGCGCGGATGCGTTTCTCGCGCCAGGACCGCGAGCGCGGCTCGGACTGCTAGCGGCCGGGACCTGGGCGGCGGCGCAGCTTTTTCCCTTCGTCCCGTCGGCCGACGTCGATTACCTCCGCGAGGGCCTCCGGCCCGTCTGGCACGTGCTTCGAGGGGAGACTTCGTTCTCGTTCCCGCAGGCTTCGGTGTACGCGCTCTCGGCCCTCGCGCTTTCCAGAATTCTCGCGGAATGTCTCCTTCTGGATCGACGTTCCCGCCTTCTCGTACCGCTCGCCTTTTTCGCCGTTCTCCTGGCGAAGGTGCCGATCATCACTCGCCAGCTCTCTCTCGAAGCTCTGGCCGGGGCGCTATGCGGGCTCGCGGTCTCTCGGCGGCCCTCCGGTCCGAAGCCCGTGGGCGCGGTAACGTTTCTCGCCGCCGCGGGTGCGTTCGTCGACGAGGAGCTTCGGAGCGAACGCGCCGGGTCGGGAGCGCTTCTCCCGTTCAACTGGATCCCGTTCCGGAACCACCTCACGAGCGAGCTCGTGGGGGGGGCGGACATTCTTTCCGGGGCATGGCCGTTTCTGGCGCTCGCGTTCGTCGTCAGCGGGTGGCGTGCTTTCGAGCCGCGGCGAGCGGCTATGGTGGGCGCGGTTCTGGTCTTCTCGGGAGCCATGACGCTCGAGTGGTTACAACAGTACCTCCCGGGACGTTCGCCCGACGTAACCGACGCTCTGATCGCCGTCTCCGCGTGGCTCGTGGCGTGGCTCGGAATCAATCGCAGTGGTTGTGACCCGGGTTCGGGTTCCACGTCTGCCCCGGAGGGCAGATTTGAGAAAGGGGCATGGAAGTCCCCGGCCCGCTCCGAGCCGCGTTGACGAGGAGAACGACGAGCACGCCGGCCGCGGCCGCGAGGGCGACGATCGCAGCCCAGCTCGCCGGACTCATCTTCTGCGCCGCCTTGCCGGCGCAGCAGTTCTTGTATTTCTTCCCGCTCCCGCAGGGGCAGCGGTCGTTGCGGCCGACCTTCGCATGAGCCGGCATTAGTATTCGTACAGGCGCTTGGCGTTCTCGAGAATCGCCTTCGCGCCCGCCTTGATGAGGGCGGCTTCGCCCGCGGCCTGGAAGAACGTGAAGTCCTTGCGGTCGGCCCAGGTGAAGGGGCCGCCGAGCTTCTTCCCCGCGGCGAGGGTGTCGTCGTGAATCTTCTGGATCACCGCTTCGTAGCGGGGATCGCCCATCGCGTATCCGGTGAAGCTTCCCAGGTCTCCGCTCGCGGCGAAGACCACGTCGACCCCGGGCACGGCCGCGATCTTGTCGGCGATGGCGGCCGCGCTCGGAGATTCGATCATCGCGATCACCATGATGTTCTCGTTCGCGCTCTTTCGATATTCGCCTCCCCAGAGCTCGCCGTATTGGCCGCTACCCTGACTTCTCCGGCCGGTTGGAGGATACTTCGCGTACTGAACGGCGGCCTCGGCCTCTGAAACACTCTCGACCATGGGCACGATGATACCGAGAGCGCCGACGTCCGTCGCCTTCTGGATGTCGCCTTCCGTCGCGTCGGGCACGCGGATGAAAGGAATCGCCGGGGCGCCCTTGCAGGCTTTGATCATCGTGGCCACTTCCGAGAACGTGAGCGGGCTATGCTGCATCTCGATCCATAGGAAGTCGAAGCCCGCTTCCGCCATCGCGCAATAGATGTTCGGGTCCGAGGTGTAGACGGTCCCGCCCACGATGGGCTTTCCGCTTAGAAGCTTCTGTTTGGCGGTGTTGTAGAGGGCCGTCGGCTCGGCCCTCGTCGAAGATCCGGTCATCGAGCACAAGGCCGCGAACACCATCAAGAACAAGATCCCTCGTTTCATGGCTTCTCCTCCTGGCCGCGGAAGTATACAACTTCGGCGGGCGGGTTCCCTCTCGACCTACGTTGCCGCGCTTCTCCGCATCGCCTGGTAGAGCTCGATGTGCCCGTCGACGATGCGCTTTTTCTCCTCTTCGTTGACGGTAAGTGTCCAGACGCCTTTCTCCGAGGTCCCTCCGAGGACGATACCGTCCGAGCGCGGCATCATGTGAATTCCGATCCCCGGCGTGGCACTCGAGTTCCGGAGCCCTCCGTTCGTGCCGTAGCTCACGTCCGGCTGCGGGATGGCGACGGTCAGCTGTCCCTTCAATGGTACGAGATCCTCGTCTTCGAAGAGACTCTTCGCTCCAAGGCCGGTGCAGTTGAAGATCAGAGGCTCGCTCAAGGACATCAGGTCGTAGAGCGTGTCGAACTTGCGGATGACGATGCGACCGCCGAAGAGACGGAAGTCCGCGAGGAGGGCTTCGAGATAGATCGAGGGCTCGATCCGCATCATCGAGGTTTCGACGGCGTACTTCGTGGGGAACGGGTGTTCTCCCGGCTGGAGCAGCACCTGGCCGGTCTCGACTTCCTTCGGGAGGAGCAGAAACGAGCCCGAGGCCGCGCGCTCGTCGTTCGTCGGGGTGTAGTTGTGAATCCAGGAGATGCCGTAGCGAGGCCCCACGAGGAGCTGGAGCTGCCGGTACGCGAGGGTCACGGCGCGCCGGAACTGCTCCTCCCACTCCGGCGTGCGGAGCCGGAACTCGAGAAGACCCGAGGTCGGGGTGAACCCCGCGAGCGACATGTTCGACGTCGTGTCGGGAGGCACGGCCATGGCGTAGATCGCGACCTCGAACCCGCGGCGCTGGAGCTGGCGCGCGCAGGTGAGGCCCGCGGCGCCGCAGCCGAGAACCGCCGCCCGACGGCTGAAATGATCGAGCGCGAGCTCCGCCGCCATCTGTCCCGTACCCCAGGTGAGCGACATGCCGGCGCCGCCGTGGCCATAGTTGTGGACGACGGTCTTCCCGCCGAGCGGCTCGGCGCGAAGAACGAAGCCCGACGGGCGATGCGGCCGGAGGCCGATGGTGGTCCGAATGATCCGATCCCAGGACAGATCCGGCGGCGTGAGTCGAACGCGCGGCCTCCCGGGCGCTCGGTCCCCAGAGGGCGGCGCCTTTCGAGAGGAGCAAGCCTGGAAACCGATTCCGAGCGCCGCCATGGCACCCGACTTGAGCAAAGCTCTGCGATGCATGGCGCCCATGATAGATCAGACGCGATTAGCTCGTTACCGTGGAGCCGGCCGCCAATTGAGTCGCTTGGTGAGGGTGCCTTCCACCACGGCCACCTGGGTCTCGATCTCACCTTCGTTCAGAGACTCTTTCCACGTTCCGGCGACCTCGTAGATCACCGCGGTCGCCTGGGGCGGTATCTCCGAGGCGACGACCGGAATCGGCTGACCCTTCCCCACGGTCTTGCCGCTGAATCGGCTTACGAGCTCGAGGCGTTCGATCCGAATCGGGCGGTACCCTGCGTTGAAAAGACTCACGCGAACCACGTAGCGCTCCCCGGGTTTCGCGTCCTCGGGACTCACCTCGATCAGAACTTCCGCCGGCAGGAACGAGTCGGCCGTCTCGCCGATTTCGAATCCGGGCTCGGCCTCGAAGCCTACGATCTCGTCTTTGTCCTCGTTCTCGCTCCCGCTCGAAGCAGCCGGAGTGAACTGGGTAGGTCCCTCGACGAACTCTCTCCTCTGGGTCGGTTCCGGAGCCGTCGCTGAGATGGGCTTGGTCTTTTGCGGAGCGTGTATCGCCTCGGGCCGCTCGCTCGGGGGGCTGGGAGGGGCGGCTTCGGGCGCGACTTTTTCATCTCTCTCTGGGCTCTCCGGTGGCGGCTCGGGCACCGGAAGCGACACCGCGGATGGTCCTGGTGGGGGTGGCGACGGGGATGAGGACGTGAAGGGCCGTCCTACAAAGAACGTGTAGAGCGCGAGCGTCCCGGCGGCCATGACGATGGCGCCGGCTTTCACCGCCGTCAATTTCAGGCGGGGGCGCGCCGCGGCCGGCGGAACCCGGACGATCCGGGTGGGCGAGCTTCCGCTCGTCCGGCGCTCTTTCGGAGTGGAGGCTCCCCGTTCGCGAGTCGCGAAGGGGAGGGTCTCGCGAAGGAGGGCGCCGTGGATGTCGATGAGCGCCCGCAGCCCCTCTCTCATTTCTTCGGCGGTGCCATAGCGCGCCTCGACCTCTTTCGCGAGCGCGCGCTTCAAAACCGTCTGGACCGCCGGGAGCTCCCGGCCATCCGGCGCCACGAGCGTCGGCGTCTCCCTGCCGAGCGTCTTGAAAAAGATGGTCTCGATGGTGTCGCCCGCAAAGAGCACCTGTTGGGTCAGGATCTCGAACAGCACCACGCCGAGGCTGAAAATATCGGCCCGACCGTCCACCACCTTTCCTCGAAGCTGCTCGGGCGAGATGTAACCCGCGGTTCCGACGACGAGACCCGACTGAGTCTTTTGCGTCTGCATCCAGCGGGCGACGCCGAAGTCCATGATCTTGGCGGTCCCGTCCTCGAGGACGAAGATGTTGGCGGGTTTGACGTCGCGGTGAACGATGCCGTTCTGGTGGGCGTGCGCGAGCCCTCCGCACACCTGAACGAGGATCTCGAGTTTCTCGCCGAGCGAAAGGCTCCTCGCCTCAGCGAGCTCCTGGAGGTCCGAGCCTTCGAGAAACTCCATGGCGATGAAGGGCGACCCGTTCTCGTCATGGCCGAGATCGTGGACGGTGACGATGTTGGGGTGATGAAGCGTCGCTATCGCCCTTGCTTCGCGCTCGAAGCGCTCGCGGAGCTTCGGATCTCCGCCCGACGAACCCGCCATCACTTTGACGGCGACGTCCCGCTTGAGGTCGGGGTCGTGGGCGAGATAGACCATGCCCATGCTCCCCTCCCCGAGGAGCGCGCGAGCACGGTACTTCCCTATCGCCTTCACGGCTCTCGATTTTTCAGCAAGAACCGTGCCCGAGGTAAGTGCTTGTTTTGTCGATTGGAGCTTACAGGATCGGGTCCAAACCGATGCAACAGGGTGTAACTCCCGTGTGGAAGTCACCACGATCCGGCGCCGCCACAGGAACGGCTGACCCCAACCCGTGGACATCGAGCCGTTTGGGAGCTGCCACAGAAAGGCGTTCGCGGGCACGGGCCTTGCTTCCTTTGGTTACGAAATATAGGGGGTTTTTGGTGGTGCCGACCGCTCCCTTGCTCGCGATCGCTTTCCAGCTGTCGTCCGGTTGTATCGCGCCCGGCGAATACCCCGTCGTGGACGCGGACATCGATCCTGGAATCGAAGTCCGTTCCGCGAAGGTCTACTTCCGCTCGGACACGTATCCGAAGTTCTACTTCATCGAGATGAAGCCTTCGGGCGCCGGACTGAGGAGCGTCCTCCCGAGACCGAGTACCGCGACCGAGCGGATCGTCTACTACGTCGAGACGGTGGACGTCACGTTCACGAGCGTTGTCGGTGCCGAGCACGTCCTCGAAGTAAGCACCGATTGTGCCGGCGAAGATCAGGGCGAGGAAGTCGCTAGCGTCCCGCCCGAGATTACTGTCGGATCGGTCGAAGCGGGAGGCCCCGCCATCCCTCCGGGCTTCGAGGCGGCGGGAATCATCGGAACCCTCGCATCGACCGGAGTGTTTACGGGACTTGGAGGCGGACCTTCGATTGGAACCGCGATCGCGATCGGCGGTGTTGCGGCCGCGGGCACGGGCGGTGTCGTGGTCGCGGCGACGGGGGGAGAACAGGAAGCTCCGCCCGGGCGCGACGGGTCCTCAACCACGCCGACGACCTCGACGACACCGACGAACACCACGACGACGACGACCTCGACCACACCAGCGAGCACCACGACGGTGACGACCACAACGACCTCAACCGTGACAACGACAACGACCCCGACAACGACAACGACCACCACTCCGGCACCGGCATCGGTGAACGCCTGTTTCTCCGCGTCGTTTCCAGGCAACTCCTGCAACTTGAAGCTCGACGCCGGTTGCTCAGAAGGCCCCATCGCCTCGTGGGATTGGCTTATCGACCCCGGCTCCGCCTTCGGCGGGCCTACGAGCGGAAGCGGACCGACGGTCAACCGCACCTTTCCTCAGTGCGCGGGCGAGACCGTCCACGTCACCCTCACGGTGGCAGGACCAGGCGGCGCTTCGGATGCCTCGACCCAGGCGATCAAGCTTCCGGTGAGTCAAAAGCAGTCACTGCGTGAAGTCGAGCTCGTGTCGTGCACCTTCACGAGCTTTCTCTCTTCACGAGAGCTCAGCGGGAGCGTCGTCGTCGACCGAGCTCGGCTCGAGAACGTGCGCGGCGGAATACCTGTGAGCCACGTTCTCTTGGCTCACCCCGGCGAGCACGAGGTAGAAGCGTTCCTCACCGCGACCGAAGAGGGAGAAGCTCTCTGGACGTTCGACTTCTCATCCTGCGAGGCGCTCTTCAGCACCGGTCTCGAGCCTCGCCAAGGACAGGTGATCGCTTCCGGAGGCCGCCGAATCGTATTTCGGCTGAACGGGAGAGCGGGCGAGCGTCTCCAGTTTCGCTTTCGTCTCTCCCGCTGACAGGCGACTCCCCTCTGAGTTTGTAAAGGTGGCGATAGCCCCGGAGGTACATTTCCTTCCCTGAGAGGACCGGCGACGCGTCGAACCCGTCGTCGAGCGAGCTCTTCGCAAGGATTTCGAGCTTGCGCCCGGAAGCGAGCACCAGCGCGTTCCCATCGCGTCCGAGGATATAGATTCTTCCCGCGGCGGCGACGGGCGAAGCGTAGATCTCGGCGACGGGATCGAGCCGTTCGGGGCCGAAAAGCGCTTCCCCGGTCTTCGCGTCGAGCGCGGTGAGGATGCCCGAGTTGCTCTTCACGAGGTAGAAGACTCCGTCGTAGAGCAAGGGAGACGCTCATGACCGTCATTGTACCGAAGGAGCGCGTTTTCAGGAGAACAAGAGCAGGGAAGAGCAGGTGATCGACTCCGAGGAGGATGTGCTCGACGCCGAGCCGCAGAAAATCATCGCTCGAGTCCCTTCACGAAGGCGCGTCCGTCCTCGAAGCCGAGGTCGCATCCTTCCTCGAGCAGAGAGCGGCGGGTCGTGGTTCTGCTGATGGGAAGCGGACGGCTCGGCCGCACGACCTCGATTCGAACGCCGTTCGGAGGCGACGCCAGAACGCGCGCCGCGTCGCGATAGCGCAGGTGGCGCTCTCTCAGGGATCTTCGGATCGCCGGACTCGACGAGAAGAACCGGTCGAAGACGGAGAACGGGGAGCGCTTCCGACCGCGTCTCTCGATCGGGCTCGTGAGCACGACGACCACCTCCGTCGCTCCGAGCTCGATCGCTTTTTCGACGGGGACCGGATCGGAGACCCCTCCATCGACGTAGAACCGCCCCTGGTAGGGAACTTCTTCCCGCGAGAAGAAGGGAAGGGAACACGTGGCGCGGATCGCCGTGACGAGGTCGTCCTCGTGGTTCGTGAGATATCGGCTCTCGCCCGTCTCGCAATCCGTGACTCCGATGTGGAGCCGGGTCTCCGACCGCCGGAGCGCGTCGATATCGAGGGGGCAGAGCCGCAGCGTGACCTCGAGCGCGAGGTAGTCGATGTCCATGACACTCCCGCCGGTTACGAGCCGGCGGAAACGGATGAGCTTGTCGCCGTCGAGAAAATCGAGGTAGACCTGCCGGTTCCGCCGCGGCTGTCCGGCGAGGTACGACGCGGCGACGCAAGCCCCGGCGGAGCAAGCCACTACGAAATCGAAGCGAAGGCCTCTTCCCGCGTTAGTCTCGCTGAACGCTTCGAGAACGCCGGCGGAATATACGCCTCTCATTCCCCCGCCTTCGAGCACGAGGACCCGCATGGATTAAAGGGGCCGTGAGAGCGTTTTCGAGCTTACCGGGAGGTGGACGGCGGGCTGGGCTGGAAGAGAGTCGTTCGCGGAGGAAGTGAGTCGACGAAAGCTCACCTATTCGCCGGTGCCTTCATCCCAATCGACTTCCCCTTCTACGGCGTCGTCGGCGTCCTCCTCGTCGTCGTCGTCGTCCTCATCGTCATCGTCATCCGCGTCATCGTCGTCATCCCATGCGGCCGGGTCGTCGTCTTCTTTTTCTTCTTCTTCTTCTTCGTCGTCATCGTCATCATCATCGTCGTCGTCGTCGTCGTCGTCCTCGTCAACGCTGTCGACGTCGTCGTCGTCCTCGTCGTCTTCTTCTTCTTCGTCCTCCTCCTCGTCGTCGTCGTCGCCGTCGTCGTCGAAGTCGTAGTCGAGATCGTCTTTGTCCCCGTCCCCGGCCGCGTCGTCGGCATCGTCATCGTCAGGCGGCGGGGGGGTGAGCGAGTACGAAGCGCGATGAGCTCGGATCGAAACAATGTCGGAGGCATCTTCCGAAAGGAAATTATCGCGTTCGAAAGTCA
>Ga0184637_10001185_pt1 | contig 18175 bp, 18 predicted proteins | sample PLM3_127_b2_FD_133143 | JGI IMG/M metagenome (GOLD analysis project Ga0184637, IMG submission 133143) | Groundwater sediment microbial communities from an aquifer in East River, Colorado, USA - PLM3_127_b2 | ecosystem: Environmental > Terrestrial > Soil > Riparian zone | place: USA: East River...
TGCATGGAAATGACTCCCACGGCGATGAACTGCGAAAATAGATGCATCTATTGCTGGCGCCCCACAGAGTTTTACGATACACTCCAGATGCCGGAAGAACTGGTGGATGAGCCAGACGTTATCGTCCATCAGCTGATGGCGGAGCGCAAGAAGCTCATCAATGGATATTACGGCCATTCTAAAAACGATAAAGTGAAACTAGACGAGTCCCTTCTTCCTGCGCACTATGCAATTTCTCTTTCAGGCGAGCCTACGATGTATCCAAAGCTGCCGCAGCTGATCAAGTACCTAAAATCCCTCAAAGCAACAAAATCGATCTTTCTTGTCACCAACGGCCAAGAGCCCGAGATGCTCCTGAGACTGGAGGCTGAAGACGCACTCCCTACCCAGATTTATCTGTCAACAAACGCCTCGAACAAGAAAATGTTCTACCAGATTAACCGTCCTCGACACAAAGATGCTTGGAACCGATGGTTGCAAAGCCTGCGATTCATTTCAACTATGGACACAAGGACAGTACTCCGCACGACTCTCATAAGAGGCTACAATGATAGTGCTGCTTTTGTTGACGAGTTTGCAGAGTTGTTGCAACAGGGCAATCCGCACTTTATTGAGCTCAAATCATACATGCACATCGGTATGTCTACGCAGCGGCTGGAACAAGAGCACATGCTGGAAATGGCAGAGGTAAGAGACTTTGCGACCCAGTTATGCCGGAAAATGACGCCCTTTGCGAAAATGGATGAAAGCGAGATTTCAAGAATAGTGGTCCTGCAGAATAAGGCGCGCTATGTGGACCGATGGATCAGATCCTATTTCGAAAATAATCCCTTGCCAGGACCCGTTTGAGAGACGGTTTTCCAAGCCTATTGGGTGATAGTATGGCTGCGCAAACGTCATACTACTCATTATATAATGACTCAGCGATTTATCTTCAGTCCGCAACCAATGTCTAAGGTAAGATTCATCCAGTTGCTTTTCATATTTGCCATGACGATCGTGGCACTTCCCATCAGTGCTTTTGCCCAGCAGCCTACGATTGCTCTTCCACTCATAGAAGCATCGGATAAGCCCGAGATTGATGGATTGTGGACAACATCTGACGAATGGAGCAAGGCGAGTTTAGCATCTCTCAACTACACTGACGGCACTCAGCTCGTTATTCGAGCAATGCGCGATGGAGAGTCGGTTTACGTTCTACTCGAAATGCCGCAGGACTTTGTTGTAGACGGTCACGCGGCGGTTTGCTTTGACACTCTCAGTGACGGTGGCGCGTACATGAATCCTGATGACTATTGTTTTGTACTTGGTGAGAACCTTCGGGAGTTTCACGGCGACGGCAGGACTACATTAATGCAGCAGATCCCGCTGGAGCCAGACGTAGTTGCAGACAGGGGACTTTCGGGCACTAACAGCCCTTACAGATCCGCCAGCGATCACGTGACGTATGAATTTCAAGTTCCGATGGATCACATTGGTGCAGACCGTACCCAGTACGGCTTTTATGTAACATTTGATACGCTGGGACAGACGACCAATTACAGTTACTACTACTCCTGGCCGGACAGCAAATCTGCATCGTACCTTCGAGTTGCTTCGCCAAGAGCATGGGGCATTGCGTCCACTTCTTCTGATGTGGAGATTCCAGAATTTCCTCTACACGTTGTTGGAGCGATCGCCGCCCTAGTCGGGATAATGGCTATAATCGGCCGTATAAAGATCCTGAAGCCCTGAAGATAGCTACTGGAGCACTAGCCACCGTGCAAATTTTTCCAGGGCTTTGCTCCGGTGCGAATGTTTGTTTTTTTCGTCCTTCAATTCTGCAAATGTAAGCTCGGATCCGGCCGGAACAAAAATCGGGTCATAGCCCCAGCCCCCTTCCATAATTCTGTCTGATATGCTGCCATCTACTGTGCCCTCAAAGAGTGACATCGTGTTGCCATCATAGTACGCTATCAATGAACGAAATGATGCCGATCTGTCACTCGATCCGGCTAGCAGCTTCAGGATACCGTCGGTTCCTATCGTTTTGAATACATACGACGAATACTGCCCGGGAAACCCTTTCAAGCCGTCAATAAAAAGCCCGTCGTCTTCCACTATTACGGGACTCTGCACGCGTGCAAAAGCGCTTCTAACCTTTTCTGTTGCAATAGCCTCAAGCGAATCAGCCTGAACCTCGACAAGCGGGATCTGGGCAAATTTTACTGGGATACCATGGGATAAAAGGATCGACTGAACCTCGCGGAACTTGTTTTCGTTTGTGCTTGCAAAAGTCACAGATTGCAACGACATTGTCAGACTGCCGGGCGAAATAAAAACTAGGTGACACGCGCATATCTTCCGCGCTGTTCTATCTCCCTGACATTTCCGAGTATCCTCCGCGTCGCTTTCTCTCCAACGACGCTTGTGTAACCTTTCACAAAGCGCTCGAAAGCTCTCCTTACCTGCAAGTGCATGCTCGTAAAAACTTCCTTTATCAGCCGTACGTCTGTTGCCGCGTCCTCGGTTCGATTCGAATAATATGACAGTCCAAAATCGAGCAGAACCAGCCTATCGCCATTAACTATGAAATTCGACGTGGTCAGATCACCGTGGATTATTTTGTTTGTGTGAAGCATGGCGGCGTACATGCCGATTTGGTAGCACAGATTCGCCGTTAACGCGTCACGGACGTTCTTGCCTTCAATAAATTCCATGACTATTTCAGCGTTTACGGGATCCACGAAATAGATGAACGGAGACAGGATGCCGGCAGCCTTGGCAGCCGACAAGAAATTTGCTTCCTGTATAGTCCTGTGCTTTCTTATGGCAGTGTCGAGGCTTTTGTGACGGTAGGTCTTTGGGGAGCGCACCTTGGATATTGCTTTGCTTCCCCCCCATTGCGTAAGATAGATGTCCGCCTCCGCGCCTTTTTTTATTAGCGTTGGAATGCTCTCAGTCCTCTCCAGCACGTGTTCTTGCGATAAAATTTTCAAATAGCTTTCTTCTACTGCTGGGCATGATTACGTCTCTTTTAGCTAGGGACTCAACGCCTAAATGAATTTTTACGCGCTGCTCTGCCTCCCCTTATTTTGTACGGCTCTAACGCAAAGCGGTCAGGCTCTTTTTTTACAATTGTAAACCCCTCTTTCTATATATGGGAAAATTCAAAGTGATAGCGTGGCAAAAGACCCAGTCTGCGGCATGTTTGTTGAGGAAAAGCCTTATTCCATACGTCATAACGTAGACGGCAAGCAATACTTTTTCTGCTCAACCCAGTGCCTGAATGAATTCACTGCTCCCGAGAAGGAGCTGAGAAAATTAAAGACAGTGACAGCTGTCAGCATTGCACTCACAATCCCAATCACGATTCTGACATACATCATGGTTGTGCCAATAGAGATTAACAACTTTGTTCTGTTTGCACTTGCAACTCCCATTCAATTCTGGGCCGGCTGGCGGTTCTACAAAGGCACGTGGGATGCAATCAAGGCAAAAGCATCAAACATGGATACTTTGATAGCAATTGGAACTTCCGCTGCCTACCTGTACAGCGCAGTCGTGACATTCCTGCCGGGCGGATTTCCATTTGAGGGAGTGTATTTCGAGACAGCTGCCATCATAATCACGCTGATATTGATTGGTAGATTGCTTGAGACGAGAACCAAGGAGAAGGCGTCCCACGCAGTCAGAAAGCTGTTAGACCTTCAGCCAAGAATGGTCCGAATAATTAGAGACGGCAAAGAGGCTGAGATTCCCGTAGAACAGGTGCAGGAAGGAGACCTTTTCCTGGTCAGACCCGGCGAGAGGATACCAACTGACGGAAAGGTTGTAGAAGGCTCGTCTTCTGTAGACGAGTCGGCAGTCACAGGTGAGTCAATACCTGTGGACAAGTCAGCAGGCTCAGAAGTCATTGGAGCGACCATAAACAAGAGCGGCCTACTCAAGGCAACGGCGACCAAGGTAGGCCAAGATACCGTATTGTCGCAAATTATTGCACTGGTTCAGGAAGCAAGGACAGGCAAGGCGGCAATGCAAAGAATGGCTGACCAAGTGGCGAAATACTTTGTTCCGGCCGTTGTGTCGATAGCTGTAACTTCTGCCCTTGCATGGTATTTCATCGGCGGCATCGGATTGACATTTTCATTACTCGCATTCGTGTCGGTCATAATCATAGCATGCCCCTGCGCTCTAGGAATTGCAACGCCTGCTGCGCTCATGATGGGAACAGGCAAGGGGGCTGAGAACGGCATTCTCTTCAAGGGTGGCGAATATCTAGAGATAGCTAGGAAAGTAAGGACAGTTGTATTTGACAAAACAGGTACCCTGACAAAAGGTCAGCCTGAGGTAACAGATGTAATAGCCATCTCAAATATAGGCGAGCAAGAATTGCTCAGACTCGCCGGCGTAGCAGAATCTGGCTCGGAGCACCCATTGGGGCAGGCAGTGGTCAGAAAGGCAAAAGAGAAGGGCTTGGTTGTTGCCAGCCCCGCTACTTTTGAGGTGGTTGCAGGACACGGACTGCTTGCAACATATGGTGACCATACGATCCTGATTGGAAACAGGAAGATGATGAACGATAGCGGCCTGGCCGTGCCAGACGATGTCGATTCAAAGATGAAGGCCCTTGAGCAAGATGGCAAGACCGCCACGCTTGTGTCGATCGATAGAAAGCTGGCAGGCATGATCGCGATGGCAGACACTGCCAAGGAGCATGCCCGCGAAGCAATTGGCGCCCTGAAGCAGATGCGTATGGAAGTGATAATGCTGACAGGAGACAACGAAAGAACCGCCAAGGCTATAGCGGCAAACCTGGGCATTGATCGAGTAATGGCTCAGGTGCTCCCGCGGCAAAAGGAGGAAGTTATTGCAAAACTAAAGTCAGAAGGCAAGGTGGTTGCGATGGTTGGCGACGGGATAAACGATGCACCGGCACTCGCCAGAGCCGACCTCGGAATAGCGATAGGATCAGGAACTGATATAGCAAAGGAGACAGGCGGAATCATCCTGATAAAGAACGACCTGCGCGATGTTGTCACTGCATTTGAGCTCGGACGTAAGACTGTGAGCAAGATAAAGCAAAATCTCTTCTGGGCGTTTGTATACAATACTGGCCTTATACCGGTGGCTGCCGGCGCGCTGGTGCCTATATTTGGCGCCCAGATGTACGAATGGCTCCCATTTCTGGCAGCCGGAGCAATGGCAATAAGCTCTGTTTCCGTAGTGGGAAACTCTCTTCTGCTTGGCAGATACAGACCAAGGTTTGCTGCCCTCAAGTCAGACAAAGGGCAAACGTACCCTGGGAAAGAGCTGCAGGAAGTATACACCGAGGTTACATAGCAACCCTGACAAAATTCTAGCCAGAGTTTTCAAGCCTCTCTTTTATTTCCTCCTTTGTTATCAGCTCAGGGTCGTAATTCACGATAACAGAATCTGTCATGAAATCAATGTCTATACTTTTGAAAGCCTCTTCGCCTTGCAGTTGCCTTTCGACTATGGGCTTGCATGTAGTGCAATACATGCCGACTACTTTGAAGAGCGCCTTCTGGACTGGCATATTTGAGAATACAGAATGCTACAATAATACTTTGCAACCTTTACAAATGTAAAGTGCACTCTTTATCTATGATTCCCTGCCAATCCATGGCATGTTCAAAGACCCAGTATGCAAAATGATGATCGATGAAAAGACTGCCAAGCATGTCTCCGAAGTAGCAGGAAAAAAAGTCTATCTCTGCTCAGCCGCTTGCAAGTCGCAGTTTGATGGTGATCCAAAGAAATACGGCTACTGAAAAGTTCGGGCTAATTTGCTTATTCTACCTATCTCGCTAGCGATAATGGGGGCAAATTCTAACCCGCTATCACCCGATTTTCAGCATCGAGACCTATTACGCGTCTTTCCGTTTCATATTTTTCATGCCGCACGCCAAAGTTAAAATGGGATTCAGTCAGCTTGTCTTTCATTAGAGGTGATAATTCTCTGGGTAGAGGGATGAAAAAGTTGCTGCAGGTCAATCGAGACCGTTTCAATACTAGGCAGCCTCTGCTCAAGAGAAAAACGTGGTGAACTTTGAGCCGGCACCCGGCGAGAAAATCGTCGTTGGCGAGGATTGTGCGGAGGACAAACTACGAAGCGGCATACTCTTGCTTACAGACCGTCGCCTCGTCTTTCAAAAGACCCACGGAAGAATGGCAACGCTGTCGAAAAAGGAAGGCGAAATTGTGCTGGACATTCCGATTGAAAAGATATCAGCCGTAAGATCCGAAGGGTTTCTTGTGAAAAAGCTGGTGATTGCTTCTGCTGGCGAGACCTACAAATTCGGCGTTTTCAATAATGGCAAATGGGAACGCCAGATAAAGGCGCTCAAGGGCGCCAGCTGACATCAACGGTGTCGAGCCGCCAGGACTGCTGCACGTACGATTCTTGTATTCTGACGTGCTTTTTGGTACTCCTGTATTCTTGAAGCGCTGTCCAAGATATTTGCGCTCCATTGTCGCCGGCCAATCTGACAGGGCAAACGAAGAGCTTGGCGCCGTGGCGAGCGCAGGCTCTTTCGAGCATCGTTGCCAGCCTCTTGTTGGCTGCCACACCTCCTACCATCATCATCTGCTTTTTTCCAGTGAACGAAAGGGCCCGCTCCGTGGCCTCTGCCAGCATTGCAAAGGCTGTTTCCTGCAGCGAATAACAGACATCTGCAATCGCGGCATTTCTTTTCGAAGCAAGCTTGGCCGCGGCCGTCAGTAGACCGGAAAAGGAGACGTCATTTCCCTTCACGGAATACGGCAGTGCCAGATAGTGACCTCGCGACTTTTCGGCGAGCCGCTCTACACGGTCGCCACAAGGTGATGCAAAGCCAAGCGACCTGCCAAACTGGTCCATCAATTGTCCTACCGTTATGTCTAGCGTTTCACCAAATACCCGCCATCGCCTTTGGAAGAACACTAGCAACATGGTATGACCACCCGAAACAAGGAGAACCAGAGGATCCAATGCCCCAGTAAGCATCGTCCCCAGCTCGACATGTCCAAGGGCATGGTTGACTGGCAACAGCGGCTTGCGGTAGAATCCTGCCAAAGTTCTGGCCACCACAGCGCCTACGCGAAGACATGGACCGAGGCCGGGTCCGGCAGAATAGCCGATAATGTCCACATCTTTTATCGAGACACCCGCAGAGTCAAGCGCCTGCTTCAACACTTGCGATGACACTTCCATGTGGTGCCTTGACGCTTCCCGCGGGTGTATGCCCTTTCCTTCCGGTGGCTTGTAGACGTCCCGGGCGTCAGAAAGGATTTTTCCTCTAGATCCAACGACTGAGCAACCGAACGTATGCGCAGTGCTTTCTATTCCAAGACAGAGCATGCAGTTATCCCCTGCTCGAGGCGGATACTATCTTGATGACGTCTCCATCCTTCAGTTTGTGATCTGCCCCAATTCTCTGCTTGGTTCTTGCATCTATGGCGTAGAGGAAACCTTTTGCGAGATCGGCGTGGACCGTAACAGCGAGATCTTTGGCGGTAGAGCCTTCTTCCAATAGCCTAACGTCCGGCAGGACATTGCCCTTTTTGTCGGTTAGCTTGAATTCATCCTCAACTGGATAGACAGATACCATGTGAAGCCGCTTGAAACAAGCTATGTTGATCGTTTCCTGGACACCGGTTGAACCGTACCTGTCCATCAGTGACTTTACAATTTCGAGGGCTTTTTGTTGCTGTTCATTAAGCGTTACGTTCGGTTTGAGCGTAAACGAGCTGTCGCCGGGCAAATAGTGCAAGACCGACTTCTTTGACGCTTTGCGAAGTAAGGCTTCGGCCTCCGAAGCGCACGGCACCACCGCAAGCCCGCCTGCCTTTATTTTTTCGATATTATGCTCAGCTGTTGGAAGATCAGCCTTGTTTGCCGCAATCACAAATGGCTTGGCCCGAGTCCGCAATACCTTGCTAAATCCAAGAATGTCCTGTTCAGTCCACGTCACCGGCTTTTTGAAGGCAAGGCCGGACTCGTGAACTGCGCTTGTGATTGCATGCTCCGTGATTGCCAGACCCGAGAGTCTTTTGGCGAGCATTTGTTCCAGCTTTTGACCCTGGCTTTCTGCTTCTCTTGCAGTCTTGGACCAGTCACGGCCGATTATAGAGGCCAGCCAGAGGTCAAATTCTTCTTCCACAAACTTGATGTCAAACATAGGGTCGCCAGTCCCTGCAGGCACTGATCTTCCGCTGCTATCTGTCGAGCCGGAAACATCCACCACGTGTATCAATGCATCCGCCTGCCTTGCGTCGTCCAGGAACTTGTTGCCAAGCCCTTTGCCGGCATGCGCGCCAGGCACAAGACCCGCGATGTCCACCAGCTTGATCGGAATGAACCTGTTGCCGTCGATACACATCGAATGGACCGGGTTGTCCTGAACGCCGAACTCTCTGCACACGCATCTTACTCTTGCATAGGCGACGCCGACATTAGGGTCTATTGTGGTGAAGGGGTAGTTTGCGGCAGGCACAGCAAGCTCTGTGGCGGCATTGAAGAAGGTTGACTTGCCAACGTTGGCCTTGCCTATCAAACCGATGATCATAATAAGTGGCCAAGCTTGATCCCGCTCAGCCCGCATTAATGTTTTTCAAGAATGATGTCTGCGGTGTAATGTATTTTGATTGTCTCTCCTAGTTTTAGTTACGGAATTAAGAACTGGGCAAGCAGCAAAATGATCAAACTCCAGCCGCAACATAAAGAGATTTAAGATTACCATTGTTTAATAATCACCAAACTTTCCTCATATTCCAATGCCAGCTCCTAGGCCGCGTGCCGTATGCATTGTAAGCGGCGGCTTGGATTCCGTATGTTATACTTCTTTGCTTGCGAGCGAGTACGACATTTTTACGATGACTTTTTCTTACGGCCAGCGCGCTGGGCGAGAAATCGAGCGCGCCCGGTATTTCTCCAAGTTTCTAAAGGCCAAGGACCACAAAGTAGTCAACATCAGCTTCATGAAGTCACTTTATGGCAACACCAACGCGCTCACCGATAGCAACCAAAAACTTTCAGAAAATTTTCAACAGAACCTAGTTGTTCCTATACGCAATGCAGTGTTTATCACTATAGCAACCGCATGGGCGTTCAGCATCGGAGCAAGAGTAGTTGCGTATGGCGCGCATACAGAAGACAGTCTGCATTACCCAGATTGCCGGCCGGCATTTGTGCGGGCCATAGACGAGGCACTTAATCTTGCAGAGTCAGACGCAATTGGCGCAGGAATTCGACACCCGGTAGAAATACGCTCTCCCGGTTTATCTAATCTGGACAAAGCATCCCTGCTCAAGGCAGGATACAGAGTATTGGGAGACAAGATATTCAACACGTGGAGCTGCTACTCTGACGGCATAAAGTGGGGCCAGAGTTATACACACTGCGGCAGATGCGAATCGTGTATAAATAGGAAAAATGCATTCACTAGTGCACAAATAGAGGACAAAACGAATTATGCGTCAGAAAACGACAGCAAGAGAAAAAGGAGTAAGGCTCAGCGAAATATTCACGAGCGTTGAGGGAGAGGGCATACTATTCGGAACCAAGACAATGTTTGTCAGGATGGCAGGCTGCCCGCTGAATTGTCACTGGTGCGACACTACCTACGCACTGTCGATGGACAGCGGCACTAAATATTCCCTCGATGAAGTCAAAACTCTCATCTCGGAGGGGCTGCATCCCAATACGTACAAGGTCAATTTTACAGGAGGAGAGCCCCTGGCGCAGCATGAGGCTGTTATCGAGCTTGCAAGGTTTGTCCGGGAAGAAAAAGGGCTGAGGACTTATCTCGAATCGGCCTGCCATGATGCACCGAGGTTTGAAAAGGTGTTGCCATACATCGACATATGCAAGATAGAGTTCAAGCTAAGGGATTCCAAGGCTGTGGGAGACAGGCATTACAGCAACCTGCTCAAAAATGAACTTCAATGCCTAGGGCTAGCCGTCGGGAACGGGAAAATCACATACATCAAAGTAATAGTAACAAATTCGTCAAACCTTAAGGAATTCAAGGACCTAGTACACAAAGTATTCCAATTGGTGAAACCGGCCGAGATAGCAGGATTTATAATACAGCCGAGCAATAGTTTTGACGAGCCATCATTGGAGAGGCTTCTTGGCTTTTATGACGCAGTCTATCCTCTTTATGATCAAGTGAGGATCGTCCCGCAGCTACACAAGTCTATAGGGGCTAGATAAAACATAGTGACAGCGATTGCAGACAGGGCAAAGATCAATAAGAGAAAGGTTGCAAAACTGCTCCGCCAGTTACTCGTAGAGCTGGGCGAAAATCCGGACAGGGAAGGCCTTGCCGGAACGCCAGGGCGCATTGCCGACATGTACGAAGAGATCTTCGGCGGGTACAGAATGGACGCCGAGCTTGATGTCAGCTTTTCCGAGGAAACCGATGCAATAATCGCAAAGGATATCCAGTTCTACAGCATGTGCGAACATCACATGCTGCCCTTTTTCGGCAGGATCCACGTTGCCTACGTGCCTTCCGGAAGGGTATTTGGCGTATCAAAGCTCGTCCGGCTCGTCGAGAAATACTCGCGCAGGCTTCAGATCCAGGAGCGGCTTACAAAGCAGATAGCAGATGAACTGCTAAGGATGGGAGTAAAGGGAGCTCTTGTGATCGCGGAAGGTGAGCATCTCTGCATGAAAATGCGTGGCGTCAGAAATGACAGCTCGATAACCACGATAGCGCACCGCGGCGTTATGGCCCAAAGGGAAATGCGTGAACACATTCTGGCTTTAATTTACAGCCCCAAGCCTGAGATAAGATCGATATAGATCTGTGATCATTTCATTGCAGCGCTATGATTTGATCGGCCAACGGCGAAATTAGTGACTGCATGATGGTGTAGAATATCTATCTGCAGCAAGTTAGCAGCGTCTGCTTGCCCTCTATTCTACTTCTGCCGCAGATGGCTGCGCGTCTTCATCTTCTGTGATGGTCTCTTTTCTTTTCCTTCTTGAGTGCTTGCGCTGAGAAGGCGCCATTTCTTGCTTACCGTAAAATTCACGGACCTCTGGAGTGTACAGATAGCCTATGACGATGCCGCCGATCGCCATCCCTAAAGTATAGAGGCCCAGCGTTGCGATTTCACTTCCCGCTCCGTACAGGAAAGCAAAACCAAGCGCAATACCTGCGAACTGCAATGCGCGTGTAATAGTCCAAGCCGAGCCTTTTCCCAGGAATAGTCCGGCTGCTGAGCCAAAAAATGCTATAGCAAGCGGGAGCTTCACGGAGCCTGCTATCGTCATGATATTGCCAACTAGCAATAATACTGCGGCCATATCGTCTGGAATACTGAGCGAGATTACCGGCAGCACCAAGGCTGATCCAAGCCCGTTGAGTAAGAGGATGACTCCGACTGCCACATTAAGCCCAGTAATTATCAGAATTTCCATGGGCCTGTTGAGGATAATCATATCTAGTTTGGTCTGAATTCTTCGAGTGTAATAATAAGGGTAAGTCAGTAGCTTTTGCCTACACTATTGCCAGACGTAATTGGTTTATTAACCCTGCAGAGTCCAATGCACGGAAAAGTTCATCGGCGTACTCTGAGATTCATCAGGCTAATAAGCAACCTCGAACCACCACTCGCGTTTGTCCGGCTGCAAGTTAACCTTCTACGGTGGAGTAAACGAGGTTGGCGGCAACAAGATACTTTTGGAAGACGCCGGAGCCAGAATATTCTTGGATTTTGGCAGGGGATTCTCAAGAAGAGCCAAATTCTTTGAAGAGTACCTGAAGCCGCGATCGGCAAATGGGCTGGTCGACTTTATTGAAATGGGGCTGATCCCGGAGGTAGAAGGAATATACAGGGAAGATCTAATGGAAATGGCCGGCAAAAAGGCCGGCGCGCCCACCGTTGATGCCGTTCTAGTTTCTCATGCCCACGCAGACCACGTGGACTATATTTCATTCCTTCATCGCGATATCCCTGTCTACATGGGAAGCACTTGTCATTCGATCCTGAAGGCGATACAGGAAAGGGCCCCGAGAGACTTTGAAAGGGAGGTCCTTGATTTCGTCCCACGGCCATCAAAAAGGGGAACTAGACATGTTGAGCGCAAGATCGAAACCTTCAGGTCCGGCAAGAAGTTCAAAGTTGGTTCCCTTGAAATAAAGCCCATTCACGTTGACCATTCCATACCAGGAGCGTATGGCTTCATCATTTACACGAGTTCGGGAGCTGTAGTCTATACAGGGGACATAAGACTTCATGGCACAAAACCTGAAATGACTCGGGAGTTTGTGGATGAAGCAAAAGCCTCCAAGCCTGTCGCGCTGATATGCGAAGGGACGAGACTGATAGACTTGCCGGTGCTGGAAAGCGAACCACTCGTGTATCGTCACTCAAACGCCTTGGTTGCAGGACATCCCAATGCCCCGGTTTTTGCAGACTTTAACTTCAAAGACATGGACAGGCTCAGGACATTCTACAGGGTGGCAAAGGAGAACGGACGAAAGCTCGTTGTCAAACTAAAGGATTGCTATTATCTGAAGCAGCTTTCAAAAGATCCCAACCTTGGCATTCCAAACTATGATGACAAAGATATAGTCATTTACAAGCCGAAGCAAGTCTCTGGCACCTATGCTGACGGCGACTACTACGGGGAAGATGCCAATTTTGCAGCTCTGCCCAATGCCAAGACGGCTGCAGAGATTAGCAAGAATCCGAGCAGGTTTCTATGCGCGTTTGGTTACTTTGGCTTTGCCGCGCTCATCGATATGAAGCCCCCGCCAGGATCCCTCTACATTCATTCTGCAAGCGAACCCTACAACGAGGAGATGACGCTGAGCCAGGACAGAGTAAATAACTGGCTGGACAAGTTTAGCATGGAACGTCACCAGATACACTGCTCGGGTCACGCCAAGAGTCCCGACCTGTTTCATGTGGTCAAAGAGATGGACGCGGGGATGCTCTTCCCCGTCCATACCCAGCATCCAGAAATGTACGTCAAGGCTACTAGAAAGATGGTTGTCATCGAAGAAAGCAAAACGTACTCGCTCTAGAGGTCCTGCCCAGAACCTATTTGAACGACTGTATGTATTCCGGGATAAATTGCAAAAGGTATTCTATGGAGCGCTTGATGCTGTTCCGGAGGTTGCTCTCATACGACTGATTCGTGGGTAGATTGCCCGGCATGCGGCAACAGGTACAACGCCTATTTTTCCTCGTGCAGCAGATGCGGCGCGATCAACAACTTCAGCCCAACCGCAACCAGTAGGACCTCCGGCAGAAAAATAGCACTTGGTGCGGGAATTGCCATGGCGATCGTCGCGATTGTGCTTTTGATCCCCGGTCTGGCAATGTTGTTTCCGCTGTCAAACGAAGGCGACCGTCCGGCGATTACCATTCTTCCACCTCTACGCCAGGAGCCCAAGGTCGTGCCTAAGGAAGAGCTCGTTCAGCACGCGCTTGAAATAATCAACAGCGATAGGGAAAAGTTTGGTATGCCTCCTGTAATGCTCAGCGACAACCAGGCGGCTCAGGTTCATGCCGAGGATGTATTCAGGAACAAGCAGATTTCCCACTGGATGTCAAATGGTGAAAAGCCCTACATGACCTATACAAGGTACGGTGGGGTTGGCGGCGTTAGCCAGAATGTTGCCATAGCAGGATTTACCAAAGCTCAATACGAAGAATGCGTCAACGTTATTTATGACTGCGAAAGGATCGAACCCATTACAACGCTGGATGAACTTCAATATGAGATGATGTATGAAGACAAAGAGTGCTGCGATGATGGCCACAGGTTAAACATTCTAAACGAGTACCACACACATGTAAGCATCGGGATCGTATACGATGAGTATTATCTTGCAGTAGTTCAGAATTTTGAAAACAATTATGGCGTGGAGGTATCGGCGAGCGGCGGGCAGGCCCACATTACAGGTCAGCTTTTGAAAGGAAGTATCGACTACGTTGCTATTCAATACGACACTATACCCGACCCGGCAATTTACGAGCAGAACAAGCATCTGCTATCCTATTCCGCCGGCGAGCTTGTAGCAACCGTAGTGAAGCCTCTGCCTCTAGGCTACTCGTATCAAGAGCCGGAAGGATACAGGCTGATAGTAGCCGATGAATGGGAGACGTCTGATAACAATCATGTTGATATCACCTTCGATCTGGCTAGAGCCGTGTCTGCAGATGGGGTCTACACGATTACCGCGGTGGTCAATGATGGAGTAAGTGAGGACACTGTACAGGTGACTTCGCATTCCGTTTTCATAAAGTCCATATCCACCTGAAAGTGTTTGAAGCTTTTAGTAAGAATAAAAATTTCGAAATGGTTAGGGACAGCACGGAAAGGTAGGCATTATCATGCCCGGCATTGCATGCCAATTTATGCCGCAATGCACACGCATCTTGCTCGCCTACACCTTGCGTCCATGCTGAAACTCGCATATTCGCGAGTAAGAATACAAAGGTAGAATGCACTATTTAAGGCAGCTGATAATATTTTCTATGGCAACCGTTTACTTATTTATACTATGTTTGCATAGGTAGAATATTCTCATATGATAAGGTCGGCTGAAAATCAGAGAGAAAAAAGGACAGGACCTTTCTGTCAGGCGACCGGATGTTTTCACCATGCTGACGTGTATGTTGTCCTAAAAGAAACCGAGGAGCCCAATTACTATGAAATCTCACAGCTAAACGGCTACACGAAAGCTGAAACACCCTCGAGCTTTGCTTTTGATGGGTTCAAGATTATCCTGTATTTGTGCGCCAGACATGATGAGGAATTCAAGTACCTCATCAACGGAAGTGAGCTTCGGATCTCAAAGAGGCAGCAGCTTTGCTGCCCAGAGATTCGATAGGATCCAGAATCTTCCAGTTGTCAAGTTCATAGAACGTTACCGCATAGTTGCCTATCCGGAAGGAGCCGGTACCAAATGGCTGTAGTGTCGAGACCACCGCCAGACCATTATTGTTTTCTGCCAATTCCTTCAGCGCCTTGACCTCGTGCCCCCTAAGCCTCGGGACGCCGCTGCTTGCCTTTAGCTGGATGAACCACCTGGTGCCAGGACAACTAGCTGTAATGTCCGCAGGACCTCTGCTCCCGGGAGATAGCCTTACGTCGTTCCATCCGATAGACTTCAAGTAGAGTGCCACGATGTATTCAGCCTCCCTCCCGAATTTGCTCCAGGAATAACTCAAGCAGGCGAGCATCGCAGCGATGCCATATAGCTTTTCTCCGTCGCGCTTGTTCACCCGCTTGTCAAATACCTTGATGAGGGAATGTGCGCTTGCTGGCTAAGCACCAGTTAGATATACATAGGTACATATCTGACCTGAAAAGCGATATGCCTGTCACGCGGATGCCTCATCCATTGTATGTTACTCACAAGGTTGGCCGCTGGAACCTGTCAGATCTTGTAAGAGATCACTCAGGGGATGAATTCGCCCAATTTCTGAAATCAATCGAAAACGAACTCCGGCAGTTCGAATCAAGGCGTCAGAGCCTGCGTCCCGACATCTCGGGAGCCGATTTTGAAGAGCTTATTCACGCACTCGAGAGCCTCTCAGAGAAGGTCAGCATCGCAAGCGGATATGCCCATCTCTGGTACTACGAGGACACGTCCTCAAACGAATCGTCAGCGCTTGTAACAAAAATGGAAAAGATGGCGTCTGAAGTGGGCAACAGGACTCTGTTTTTTGACCTCTGGTTCAAGAAGGGCATTGACGACAAGAACGCGGCCAGGCTGATAGAAGCTGTCCCAGAAGTCTATCGCGAATACCTTAGGCACAAGCGTCTCGTAGCAAGGTACGCCTTGAGCGAGCCGGAAGAAAAAATCATCAATACTTTGGAAGTAACCGGAACCCGCGCGCTGGTAAAGATCTACGACAAGATGACCAGCGCATTTGAATTCTCTGTGGCTCTCAGGAGAGGCAGAAAAATTGTTATCAGAAAATTTAACAACAGGGAAAAGCTTGTGTCGCTTGTTAGAAGCCCCCAGTACGACACTAGGGAGGCTGCTTACAAGTCGCTGCTTGGAGTCTACAGGAAGAGCAGCGGGTTGCTCGGCGAGATATACCAGAATGTGGTGATGCAATGGCGCGACGAGGCGGTGTCGATGCGCGGATACAGCTCACCGATTTCCGTGCGAAATATTGCAAACAACCTGCAAGACCCTACTGTCGAAGCTCTGCTTGCCGCCTGCAGAAAGAATTCTGCAGTGTTCCAGGACTATTTCAGGGAAAAGGCAAAGATGATCGGGTTGAAAAGGCTGCGGCGATACGATCTCTATGCACCTCTCACCAGTCAGGGCTCTGAGGACAAACGGTTTTCATACGGGAAGGCAATATCGAACGTCCTTGACACTTTTGGTGATTTTGACCGGCGGTTTCGCAACATGGCGGAGCGAGTCTTTGACGAGCAACATGTAGATTCGGAGATCAGAAAGGCAAAGCGCGGAGGCGCATTCTGCTTTACAGTGTCTCCGAAAAGGACGCCGTACGTCCTGTTGAATTTTGACGGCCGAGCGCGTAATGTGTCTACACTTGCTCATGAGTTTGGTCATGCAATACATAGCATGCTCGCATCCGATATTCCCATAATGATCTCACACGCTCCACTTCCTCTCGCAGAGACAGCCTCGGTATTTGCAGAGATGTTGTTGAATGAAAAGCTTGCAGAAAAAATGTCAAGGAAGGAACGCCGGCTCCTACTGGCCGAGCATATAGATGACCTGTATGCGACGATAATGCGGCAGGCGTACTTTACAATATTTGAAATTGACGCTCATAAGGCAATAGCCGAGCACAACGCAACAATTGATGCTGTTGCCAAGTTGTACATGGAGAACATAAAAGAGCAATTTGGCAGTTCCATAGTAATTACTCCGGACTTTCAGTGGGAATGGACATACATACCGCATTTTTACCAAACTCCGTTCTACACGTACGCATACTCTTTTGGTAACCTGCTCGTGCTTTCACTCTACCGCCAGTACAAGTTACAGGGCAGAACCTTCGTACCAACGTACATCAGGATACTATCAGCAGGTGGCTCGAGAAAGCCCGAAGAGCTATTAATGGAAGCTGGCATTGACATTTCAAACCAGGACTTTTGGCAGCAAGGTTTTGACTATGTCAGCGAAACGATACAGCAGCTGAAAACGCTTGCGCCAAAATAATCAGGATGCATTTCTTGTCATTGCTATAGCCGGCTCCATGACTGCGGGCGTCGTCGTTCCCGTCGCCGGCCTTTATGTCGAGCCATACATTCTGGTATGGCTCGGCATGTTGTTGTTTCTTAACCTTATCCGACTCAACACTTCTGATCTTGTCTCCACTTTTACGAAGCCAAGGCAACTCGCGGTCCTGTCGGCCGTCAAGCTCTTGATCCTCCCGATTGCCATGTACGGCCTTGCGTTGCTGATCTATGAGCCTTTCGCCTTGCCAGTCCTGCTGCTTTCAGGAATTTCGACAGGTCTTGGCGCGCCGTTTGTAGTCAATCTCGTCGGCGGCAGGCTGCCACTAGTCGTCGGAATGATAATTGCAACGTCGCTGGCTGTTCCCTTTGTGTTGCCGACAGTGGTGTACGCGCTTGTCGGTTCCCAGTTTGACATACCAATACTGCATATGATATTTTTGCTCTCGGCTGCCCTTTTCACTCCGCTTGCGGCAGGGTGGATGACAAAGAAATATTGGCCTGCAGCATCTAACTTTGCAGACAGGAATTCATTTCCGCTGTCGCTGATATTCATAGTTCTGATAAACTTTGGCATGTTCGCCAAGTTTTCTGAATATTTTTACAGCGAGCAGCTTTTTCTGCTTCAGACGGTTTTGGCTTCATTTCTGTGCTTTGCAGCCTACTCCCTAGCGGGATATGTCACCGCGACGGGAAGCCGGCAAGATCGGACCGCGGGTCTGATATCCATGACATACATAAACAACGTTCTCGTGGCTGTATTCGCATTCCAGTTCTTCGGCTCGCCTGTCGCCGCCCTGGCCGCCTTGTACAACATACCATACTATGCCGGAATCCTAGCTATCAAGAATCTTATGCCAAAATGTTGATATGAATTGCAAGTTTATCTCAGGGCATGCCAGTTATTCAAATAACGATGAGCCAAGGAAGGTCTGTTGAGCAAAAGCGCGAGCTTGTAAAGGTGTTGACCAGCGAAGCGGCTAGAATTCTGGGCACTAA
>Ga0184637_10001186_pt1 | contig 18141 bp, 10 predicted proteins | sample PLM3_127_b2_FD_133143 | JGI IMG/M metagenome (GOLD analysis project Ga0184637, IMG submission 133143) | Groundwater sediment microbial communities from an aquifer in East River, Colorado, USA - PLM3_127_b2 | ecosystem: Environmental > Terrestrial > Soil > Riparian zone | place: USA: East River...
GCAAACAGCTCCCAGTCCTGCTGCGCATGCAGATTCCCGAACAGGTTCTTCAGATACCAATCGCCGAGGTGCTTGTAGCACTCGGAGTGGTGCAGGAGCGGCGGGGCGACGCGTGCCCAGAGCGGATTGTGATCGTCGAGCGCGTCGGCGTAGAAGGCCACCCCTTCCGGGGTGACGACGTAGCGGTTCGAGCCGCAGTGCCGGCCGACCGTCGCCGGCTCGCCCTTCAGGTTCACGCTCGCCTCCCGTCGTGCGCGTGTACCATCCCATGCCGCATGCGTTCCGTCCAGCACAACACCGCGAGCCGCCTGATCGCGCATCGCGACGCGCGCGGCGGCCAGCTCGCCGTGGTGGACGAAGAGCGGCGCCTCGATTACCGCGCCCTCGACGAGCGCATCGCGCGCTGCGCCGCTCTGGTCGCGGCGGCGGGGGCGGTGCGGGGCGACCGCGTGGCGCTGGTGCTCGGCAACCGGTCCGCTTATCTCGAGGTGGTGATGGCCGCGGCGCGTCTGGCGGCGATCGCAACGCCGCTCAACGCCCGGCTCACGGCCCCAGAGCTGGCCGGGCTGCTGGCCGACGCGGCGCCGCGGGTGCTGATCCACGAGGAAGGCGATGCAGCGCGCATGCAGGAGGCTTGCCGCGAGCTGGCGGCTCCTCCCAAGCGGATCGCCTGCGGCGGGCGCGCGAGCGAGTACGAGCGCGGCCTCGCGCAGGCCGCGCCGCAGCACGCGGTCGCGCCCGTCTCCCCGGAAGACCCGATGCTGCTGATGTACACCTCCGGCACCACGGGCACGCCCAAGGGCGCGCTCCTCCCGCACCGGAAGACGCTCTACAACAGCCTCAACGCCGAGGGCTTCTTCTCGCTCACGGGCGGAGACCGGGTGCTCGTGATCCTCCCCCTCTTCCACTCCTTCGGGCTCAAGATCCTGGCGCTGCCGGCGCTCCACGCCGGCGCCAGCGTCTTCTTGCACGCGCACTTCGACCCCGTGCGCACCTGGCGCAGCGTCGAAGCCGAGCGGATCTGCTTCTTCGGCGCCGTGCCGACCCAGCTCGCCGCGCTGCGCGAGGCGCTGGAGGCGCCGGGCGCGGGCCCCTTCGACCTGAGCTCCCTGCGCTTCGTCTTCGGCGCCGGAGCCGCGGTTCCCGTGGATCTGATCCTCGCCTTCGAGCGACACGGCCTGGTGCTGCAACAGGGCTTCGGCCAGACGGAGACCTCGATCCTGTGCTGCCTCGATGCGCGCGACGCCGCGCGCAAGGCCGGGAGCGTCGGTCGCCCCGTGACCCACGCCGAGGTGCGCGTGGTGACGCTTGCGAGCGTCAAAGAAGACCCGGCCGCCTGGCGCGACACCGCCGTGGGCGAGACCGGCGAGATCGTGGTGCGCGGCCCGATCACGATGCTCGGCTACTGGAACAACCCCGAGGCCACCGCGCAGACTTTACGCGGAGACTGGCTGCGGACCGGCGACCTCGCGACCCGGGACGAAGAGGGCTTCCTGACCCTGGTCGGGCGCGCGCGGCACATGTACATCTCGGGCGGCGAGAACGTCTATCCCGCCGAGATCGAACGCGTCTACGCCGAGCACCCGGATGTGCGCGAGATCTCGGTGGTGGGCGTCCCCGATCCGAAGTGGGGAGAGGTCGGCTGCGCCTATGTCGTGCCCGCGGACGGCGCGCGCCTCGACCCCGAGGCGCTGCGCGAGTGGGGTAGCCAGCGGCTGGCGCGCTTCAAGCTCCCGAAGCGCTTCGTAGAGGTGGGCGAGCTGCCTCGGACGGAAACCGGAAAGGTGCAGAAGCACCGGCTCGCCCGGCGGCCCGGATCGTAGCGGTGGTTGGGCTCGAACCAACGACCTACGGCTTATGAAGCCGCCGCTCTGACCAGCTGAGCTACACCGCCCGATCCGGAACGCGAGACCGCCTGGCGATCACGCAACCTTGGATGCTAGCGCGTCGCTCCTGCCGCGGGCGCGCCCGGCACCGGTGCGGGCTCGACGGGCTTGGCCGCCTCGGCGGGCTTCGCCGGCTCGCTGCGGACGGCGCGCTCGAGGGCGTCCAGGCGCCGGCGGATCTCGTCGAGCTCGTTTGCATCGGAGCTGGCCGCCGGCAGCTCCCGGCTTCCGCTCGTCATGAAGCGGGCGATTTTCGCCGCCAGGTCGTCAAGTTTTGGAATGATCTCGCCGAGCGTCCCGGACTGCACGAAGATCCGGCGCGGCCGCGCGTCGCTCTCGCCGTTCACGGCCGCGCACTGCACGTCCAGGCTCGCGCCCGCGCCGAACTGCGTGAAGGCCCCGAACACCACGAAGTCCGCGCCCGCGGTGCGGCCGGCCTCGACCGCCTTCTCGAGATCGGAAGTCGGCACAGCGGGGCCGGGGACCAGGGTCACCGAAACGCCCCCCGACTGCTCGAGCCGGGCCGAGATCATCTCGGCGAGCCCGGCGGAGAGGTAGCTCGAGCCGTCGTCCGCGCTGTGCACGGCGATCGGAAGCAGCGCGGCCCGCACGGGGGCGGCAGACGCGCCGGCAGACACCAGGAAACTCGCTCCTCCCAGCAGGAGCCCGAGCAGGCGCCACTTCACCAGATCTTCTCCCGGGGGGATCGGGACAAAGGCCGAGGACTTCGTCGGCCGGCGAGACGGGTAACAGCCGGATTCCGGTGGGTCAAGCAACCGACTCGAGCACCGCCTCCACCGGACGGCCCGCCAGCGGGAGGCGGACGCAGAAGGTCGCGCCGTCTCCCGGCCGGCTGCGGACTTCGATCGTGCCGCCGTGATCCGTGACCACCCGGTGGCAGATCATCAGCCCCAGGCCCGAGCCCAGATCCGGCCCCTTGGTCGTGAAAAAAGGATCGAAGATCCGCGACAGATCCTCCTCGGGGATCCCGGCGCCCTGGTCCGTGACCTCGATGCAGACGGCGTCGCCCTCCGGGTGCGGATAGGTGCGGATCTGCACCTCGCCGCCCTCGGGCGAGGCGTGGATCGCGTTCAGCAGCAGGTTCAGCACCACTTGATGCAGCCGGTCGCGCACGGCCATCACCTTCGGCGTGTCGGCGTCGCGCTCGACCTTCAGGGTGAGGTTTCCATGGCGCGTCTCGCGCTGGACCAGCGAGACCACCTCCTGCGCGAGCTCGCCGGGATCGGTGGCCTCCAGGGGGGCCGGCGGCTCGCTCCCGCGCCCCAGCCGCCGCATGGTGTCGACCAGGCGCCGGATCCGGTCCACCTCGCGCGAGGCGAGCGCGTGGTAATCGGTCCAGAACGCCACGTCATCTTCAGCGCGCTTGGCGGGCGCCATGCTGAGGAAGGTGTGGATCGAGACCAGCGGGTTGTTGATCTCGTGGGCGAGGCCGGCCGCCAGCGTGCCGAGCGTGCCGAGCCGATCCGCGCGGATCACCTGCTCGCGCGTGCGCCGCAGGTCCTCGACCAGCCGCGCGTTCTCGATCGCGATCACGGCCTGGTTGCTGAGCCCCTCGAGCAGCGTCTGGTCGTCGCCGCTGAAGTGCGTGCCGCCGCGGCGGTTGTCGATCGCGAGCGCGGCGATGGTTCCCTTCTTCCCGATCAGCGGCACCACCAGGATCTGGTCGGCCGCAACCTCCGACACCCACTTGCGAACCGGGCCTTCGAGCTCGAGCAGGCGGTCGGAGGAGAGGATCTGCGCCTCCCCTTCGCGCAGCCGCTTGAGAAAGGCAGGGGCGTTGTGGCGCGTGAGCTTGAGATCCCGCAGCGAAGCGCTCACGGGGCTGTCCGCGGGCGCAAAGCGCCCCCAGGAGAGCACGTCCTCGCGCGCGTCGAGGAACAGGATTCCGGCCGCGTCGTAGCCGAGATCTTCGATCACGGTCGAGAGCAGCAGGTCGAGCAGCGGCTCGAGCGCGAGCTCCTGCGTGATCGATCGCGAGACCCGGTTGAGCAGCGAGAGCTCGCGCATCAGCTGCTCCCGCTCGCGGTCGAGGGCATAGACCTCGATCCCGCGGCGTAAGTTGATGCGCATGTCCTCCGGCGTCCACGGCTTCGGGATGAAGCGGTAGATCGAGCCGTCGTTGATCGCGCTCGAGAGGGTCTCGGCGTCGCCGTAGGCCGTGACCAGGAAGCGCACGGTCTTCGGATCGAGTTGATTCACGCGCGCGAGCAGCTCGACCCCGGTCATGCCCGGCATCCGGTGGTCGGAGAGGACGAGCGCCACCGGCTGCGTGTTGATCAGCTCGAGGGCCCGCTCGCCGTTGCTCGCCGTGAGGATCGCGAACTCCCGGCGGAACATCAGCTCGAAGATCCGCAGATTCTCCGGCTCGTCGTCCACGTAGAGAACGGGGTACTCGCGGTAGTCGAGCAGCCGATCAGGCTTGGGTCTCACGCTCGCGGTCCCCCACCGGCAACCGGATGGCGACGGTCGTGCCCTGGCCGGGCGCCGATTCCACCTCGATCGAGCCGCCGTGGTCGTTCACGATCCGCCGGCTGATCGAAAGCCCGAGGCCCGTCCCCCGGCCGGCTTCCTTGGTGGAGTAGAACGGCTCGAAGAGCCTCGTGTGCAGCTCGGGCGCAACTCCCGGGCCATCGTCGCGAACCCGCACGACGACCCACGCCCCCTCCACGACGGCGCTAACCGTGACGACCCCACCCCGGCCCTCGAGTGCTTCGGCCGCATTCTTGAGGAGGTTGAGGAAAACCTGGTTGATCGCGCGGGCGTCCCCCGTGAGAACGGGGAGATTCTCCTGGATTTCGACCCGAACCTCGACCCGCGCCTCGCGCAGGGCATGCCGCACCAGCTGGAGCGTCGACTCCAGCCCGCGCCGGAGGTGCACCTCTCCCCGCCGCCCGGCCCCGGGCGAAGCAAAGTCCCGCAAATCCCCGACCAGCCGGTGGGTGCGCTCGAGGCCTTCGGTCACGATGTCGATCAGCTCGCCGAGCGAGCCGACGACCTCGTCGAACCCGATTTCGTTCTCGAGCCGCTCGAGCTCGCGGGCCTGAGCCGGGAGCTTCGCGGGATCGCTCCACTCGAGCTCGGCGAAGCGGCTCGTCACACGGCGGATGTCGTCCACATAGCTGCGCAGCGTCTTCAGCGCGTTGGTCGCGAAATTGACCGGATTGTTCACCTCGTGCGCCACCCCGGCCGCCAGCTCGCCCACCGCCGCGAGGCGCTCCGTCTGCACGAGCAGGACACCGGCCTCCTTCAGCTCCGAGAGCGTGCTCGCGAGCTCGACGTTGGTGCTCTCCAGCAGCGCATTGCGAATCGCCAGCTCCGACTGGAGGCGTCGCAGACGGACCAGCGAGCGCACCCGCGCCAGCAGCTCGCGCGGATGGAACGGCTTCGTCACGTAATCGTCGGCCCCGAGCTCCAGTCCCTCGATCTTCATCTCCCGCTCGGCCTTCGACGTCACCAGCATCACCGGGATCGCCTGCGTGGCGGGATCCGTCTTGAGCGCCTGGCACAGCTCGGTGCCGGACATCTCGGGCATCATCACGTCCGTCAGCACCAGATCCGGGTGCCGCTCGCGAGCTGCTTCGAGCCCCTCGCGCCCATTGCGCGCCGCGCGCACGCGAAACTCGCGGCCGACCAGATCGACCAGCAGACGCCGCATGTCGGCGTTGTCCTCGACCACCAGCACTTCGGGTGCATCGGCGGGGACCATCCCATGCGGCGCCACCACGACGCCGCCGGGCTGGGCCTCTGCCTCCGTGCGTTCCACCGTGCGCTGCATCTCGGCCAGGCGAAGCCCGTCAGCGTGTTGCGGCGCATCGAATTCGATCTCTCCCTCCATGGCCGCGAGCGTGTTCCCGAGCGACGCGCTGCGCCCGGCCGGCCTCTCGAGCATCTCCTCCTGCGCCTCGACGTCCACCTCGCCGACCGGCAGCACCACGTGGAACCGCGAGCCATGCCCGATTCCCTCGCTCTCCGCCCAGACCCGCCCCCCGTGCAGCTCCACCAGCTCCTTGACCAGCGCGAGCCCGATCCCCGTGCCCTCGTGCCGCCTGGTATTCGAAGAGTCCACCTGCGCGAAACGATCGAAGATCCTCTCCAGCTGATCCGCCGGCAGCCCGACGCCCGTGTCAGCGACGACCAGCTCGATCCCCCCATCCCCGAGCGCCCGCCCGCTGACCTCGATCCGACCCCCCCGATCAGTGAACTTGAGCGAGTTCCCCACCAGGTTCACGATCACCTTCTCGAGCGCGTCCTGGTCGAGGTTCACGACCGGGAGGCCCTCGATGCCGCGCATCTCGAGCACGACGCCCTTGCGCTCCGCCAACGGCCGGGCGCCATCGATCAGATCCTCGACCGCGTTCGCCACCCGCGTCGGCCGCCTTCGGACCGTGAGCTGCTTCCCCTCGATCTTTGCGAGATCGAGTAGGTTGTTGATGAGCTTGAGCAGCCGCAACGCGTTGCTGTGCATCGTACGCAGGTAGCTGCGCTGCGTGTCCGAGACAGCGCCGAACTCGCCCCCGAGCATTGCCTCAAGGGGTGCGAGTGTGAGCGTGAGGGGAGTGCGGAGCTCGTGATGCACGTTCGCAGTGAAGCGGGACTTGACTCTATCCATCTCTTCGAGGTTACTATGAGCGACTTCGAGTTCGCGTCGCCTCTGAAAGTCTACAAATCGGCTTCGATCCAACACGGCGCAGCTCGCTACCGATTCGATCGCCGCGGCGGCGGGAAAGAAGAGATGCAGAAGATAGGTTCGCCAATCAACGACAGAATCAAACAGCGGAAGTCCTGCGAGCATTCCGAGAAGAATCGTAACCATCAACGCCGCTTGCCTCGCCGAAAATGGCATAAGCACCGGCATCCCAACAAAAAGTAGGACCAACCCGACGTAGTACTCACCTAGAAGTCCACCGGCGATCTCAATCACTCCGACCAAGGCTGCTCCGATGGCAAGGCATCCGACAATTCCAGATTGAACAGGCGCTAGAACGGCCCCTCGCCAGTAAATGAGCCCCAACACCGCATTCAGGGCCAATCGAACGCAGAACATCTTTGCGAAGAGCGTAGGGAACGCGATCCAGTCCAACGCGGCGAACGCGCTATTGAGAATCAACACGATTCGCGCGGCAACCCGTGTCGCACGAATAAGCGCGCCGCCCTCTAGGTCCTGTCGGTACTCCTGATACAGCCGCGCCGTATTCGGGTCGAGCTTCGACATCGACCATCAGGTCGGCGGTCTAACCATTTGACTTTAGGCGGTATTCCTACGTTCCCGCGATTGCCTTCTGTGCCTAGAGGCGACCCCGCCTTGCCAGAGTCAAAAGCAGTGGGGGTAGAAGGGTCAAATCGGCTAGAAGACACACGCCAACAATGCCCGACATCACAGCGCCAACCGTCTGTGTTACCGCGAAACTTGACAGCAACAAGACGCTAAACCCGATCCCAGTCGCAATCGACGTATACACAACCGCTGCAACGACACTCGACAGCGACCGCTCAAGCGCCTGCTCGGCCCCAAGGCCTGCCTCTCGCGCTTCTCGAAACCGATAGATCAAGTGAACGGTATCATCGACTGCAATACCCAACGCGGCGCTACCCAGACCCACAGCAACCGCATCGAGAGGAACGCCAGCTATCCCCATTAGCCCGTACATCATCACCAACGGTGCAACATTCGGAACGAGTGCCACGATCAAGACTGCTGGCTTCCGAAACACCAGCAAGAGCGCCAACGCAATCGGCACAAGGGCGATTCCGAACCCCCTTAGCTGCCCCCATGTGATCTCCTCTTGAGCTCTCGCAAACTCGTACATTATCCCCGTTGGCGTTGCCGAAAAGCCGACCGGTCCCGAGTTGCGCCACCAGCGCGACGCTTCCTCTGCGATGGAAAGAAGTTCTCGTGAGCCGTTGTTATTGACACGAAGGAGAATGTTACCAGCAGTGCGATCCCTTGTGATCACATCGCTTAGATACTCCACAGAATCCAGGAGCAGTAAATACTGTTCGATCGTGGCACGATTGTTCGGTAGCGGCTGCGTTCCGCTGCCACTAAAGGCGCCATGAAGCTGCCTCAACGGATCGGCAACCGACAAGACCTTACCGACATGCGGAAGACCCTGCAGATGGGTAGAGAGCGCGTCAACAGCTCGAATGACTTCGGGAGTAACGACTGAACCACCGTCGTCGCTCGTGACAACGATGTTCATTGGGCTTATGCCAGATAGGCGCAACCGGATGCTGTCATATGCGTCACGGATCGGCGAGCCGTGAGGGAACCATCGAGTAGCATCAGTCTCAATCTCTAATCTCAGAATGCCGGCGCCAAGAACAGCAAAGCAAGTCAACCAGAGCACAAGAATCCGGCCTTGCCTTGCTGCGACTAGCGCAACGAGTAGTTTGGGACCTCGGGTGGTTAACCACAAATCAATCCTTGAATCGCCTTGCGGAAGTGGCGCGAGCCGAAGGAAGGCTGGCACCGCTGTAAGCGTGGCGGCAAGAATCGCCAGCACTCCAATTGCCCCAAATGTCCCGAGGTCTCTAATCACTTCTATCCGGGTCGCCGTAAGCGACAAGAAACCCAGCACCTCCGTCAAACCAGACAGCGCAATCGGACGAGCATACTTGAGAACAAGCGAGGACAGCGCGTCTGCCTTCGCTACGCCCCTCGCCTCAGAGAGCAAGTGCATGACGTAGGCGGATCCGAGAGCAAACAGGATGGATGGCAAGATGATTGTCGAAATTGACAAGGCCTTGCCCATTACTCCCATCACACCAAATGTGACGCAATTTCCAAGTCCGCTCGCCAAGAACGCAGCTACAACCGCCCGTGAAGAGCCGAGAGTCACGCGAATCAAAACCCCGACGAGGCCGAGAACAGCTGGAACGAACATCAGGAGCTGCGCCCTCGTGCGTGAGTTCACTCCGGTCCGGAACACGGGAACACCAGATAGCCACGCGCGCTTGCCTGCAACAGCGCGCGCAGCTTGTTGCACCACATCGAACTCGAGATCATCAGCGTTCGATTCAATGAGAATGTTCAGTCCAAAGACGCGCCCGTCAGCAGATACGAGACTTCGCGGAGCGATCCGATCATTTAACAGAATTCGCTCGATTGCGCGGGCGTCGTCCTGGGAAATGGAGGACTGTTCCGGGACCGCTGGATCCAGTCGCAAAACACCTTCCGAATCAACGCGAACAACTGGCACAGTCGCAATGCTGTCGACCCTCCTGACGCCCGCGATTCCTTCGAGCACGGCTGTCAGCCTGGAGACTTCGGCGATCGCACTAGGGTCGAACGGATCGTCTGCCTCCAGTGCAACAACGAGCACTTCATCACCACCGAACAGCCCCATGCTGCGTTCGTAGAACGACCATCTCGAGTCGGATCGATCGAGGACACTTGCCGTTGTTGTGTCAAAGCGAAGTTGAGACACGCCAGCGATAGCGACCGCTGCGATGAGCAGCCATACGCCCAAAGTTGTCCGCGGACGCTCAATTGAGAATCGCAGTAGTGCCGCGAGCCGATCGCTTCCCGCTACCCGGTCGCGATCGGTCATTCGCAGTTGTCGCCCGTTAGGGGCGTCGCGCAGTGATGATCACTGCTTGAGGTGGAATACCGAGCCCAAGTCGCGCTCGGACGTCTACGAAACCCGCTCTCTCGACATACTCCGCAAGCTCGGGAGCATCATAGAAGCGAAAGCGACCCTGTTCCTCAAGCTCGAGGATTCGTGCGGCGGCATTGAGAAATCGGGGCAGCGCATGATCCAGCACCTCGCTTCTTGGCGAGCCAAAGAGCTCAAGTGCGCGCGACGAATAACGCTCGGGTAGGGAATCGACATACACCCGGGAAAGATCCGCATCTCTTCGCAGGGTCGAGATAACAATGCGCCCCGAAGGTTTGAGGATTCGCCAGACATCTACCAGGAATGCAAGGGGTTCGCTGAGGTAGGAGACGAGCAGTGACGCGAGCGCTGCATCGTATGACTCCGATTGTAGCGGCAGAATCGACTGGGTTCGCCCGATGTCGAGATCCGCGAGTATTGAAAAACATGCGGTCCCGCGATCGCTTCTGATTCGAGCGTCACGCTCTCGTCCATCTCGCAATGCGGCAAGAACGAAGTCCAGCTGGTGGATCTCCAAAGCGATTGCGTTACTCCCGTTCTCACGGATACGAGCCGCAAGCTCGCACGTGCCCGCGCCTAGATCCGCTACTCGATCCCCATCTCGAAGCCTTAGCTCGTCGACCTGCGTCTCGAAGAATTCTCGGTAGGCCGAAGTTGCGGTCAATAGCTTGAACCCACCAGAGTTCTCGCGCCCGAGTAAGTACTCCGTCCAGAAGTCGCGAAGCCCACGAAGGATTGAAGGACTCGGCGCAGCTAAATCATGAGCCCTAGCCTCATGGCCGTGGCTTTCGACTACTACTGGATTCAGCGCTCGACCTAGCGCCATCCTACCTACCTCACTGCCGACCAGCGCGAAGGTCTCCGCCGCGTCCCTGCTCGTACGTAGCTGATGTCCAATCGGCAACTCCACGAGCTGCCTCTTGCTGGTGTCTCCGCAAGCGAGGAGATGACGGACTCTTTCCAGATCAACCCAAGCATCGTGGCGGCCATGAATCCAAGTGATTGGTACAGTGATCGCCCGCATATCACGTCGAGCATCCTCGAGAAATGACAGCCGCGCATCGATCGCGTCCAGACCTGAATAGTCAATGTCAATCAAGACACCGAAGATTTCCTGAAGCCCGAAGCGAATGCCGCGCAGGAGGCCAGCGCCAAAATCAACACCGCCGGAAATGACATGTAGGGATGATTGTAGATCTGGCAGTCCAACGACACTGATCCAGCCTGAGAACCGCGATCTCGGATTTTCTGCAATCGCGCGCCTACCCTCGATCGATGCCAAGCTGACAGTAACTAATACAACGCTACTTGGATTGTACGCAGCTGTGTCATCCAAGAATTGGACGCAGGAGTGAATGTCTCGGACCGCTCCGGAGAATCGGAAGCGAAGGTGCTCAGATCCTCGTGATCGACACTCCTCGTCACGGTGAGATTGGCCTCGACGATGCGTACCGTCGAACCGCATCACCGTTACCGGCTCCCGAACTGCAGCGAACGTCTCAATAATGGCTCTAGCCAGTGGGAGAAGAGTCTCCTTTGTCTTCCCCCAAGCCGGAGGTATCAGAACAGCAGGGGCACCGCGACTATCGCCATATGTGTCAACAAGCGCATAGATCGCCTCGCCCCTATCGTTTCTAAAGGCGACATGCGCAGACTTGAACGTGTCGCGATCGAAGTTCCGGATCTTCAGACGAATCCCAGAGGGCACTTGTTGTACCAGCGCGCCGCTTAGAATGCTTTCGCGGCGGTCTACGCGTACTGGCTTCTCGGGGAGAACCTCGCTCACTGACAGCCCGACCCTGTGCCAATCCTCTTGCCCTCGAATCGGCTCGTAGTGCCGCACCTCTGCGAAGCTACTTTTGCTTGCGTCACCACCATCGAGAAAGCGAAGGATCAACCGGTCTCCAAGATTCGGGCGGATTCTCGAGCGAAATTCAATCGCGGCCCCATGATATGACCAATCCTTCACTACGCCTGGCAGGTGTTCGCCATCAGGAGTTGTGAACTCAAGACGAGTAGGCGAATGAGAAGTATCGCCTGGGTGAAATCGAAAAGACTCTCGTCGCTCGGCGACGCAGAGAATTCCAGGTATCGTGACCCGGATTACATTGCGAGCGAGCACAAGGGAAACGTCCGCAGCGAAAAAGTAGCGGGAACTCCCCAATTCGAACTTGAAGAAGAGCTGGCGTCCGACGCGAGCCCGAACGTCTCGAGTTCGGAGTTGAAGATATCCCTCGGCTACCTCTTCGATAGTCGCTCCCTTCACTGTACTGCGCGAGCTAACCCCACTCTGAAGATCGACTCTTAATCGACTGGCCTGCTGAAGAATCCGTCTGACCTCGAACTCCGAATCAATTACGTCCCGGTGCAGCTTGCGCAGGCTTTCAGCGGGTATCGGGTCCGGTGTCAAGTCCATTGCGTTTTCGTCCTCTGACCGCGACTGCACCGCGAATGGGATCCATGGCCCCACTATTGCGGGCGCGGGGAAGCGGGACCTTAAAAGAGTATCCCAGCGTCCGCTTGGGCACTGCAATCCTTATCTTATTAAAACGAAGTGCGTCCGGACAGCATTTTCGCCGGTCGTCGATGTCGCTTCGGCTCCGTGTCGCTTCCCACGATAATGCTCCAGGGTCCCGAGGCCGGGGCGATTCGTAGCACGTTTCTGCGTTTGTGGTTCAGCGGGTCCTCCGCACTCTCGTCCGCAGGTGAGTGCGGCGCGGCGGAGCCGCGGGACGCGCCCGCGAAGTTCGGCTTCTGCATCGCTCGAGAGTGGAGTGCACTCCGGGAGTACCAGGTCGTGTCCTCGTACGCGACGTGCGCGCTCGCCCGTTCGAACTGCACAGCGGACCTAGCTCTCCGTCGCGCCCGGATGCACGACCTCTGGGAAGTGGTATGCGAGTTCCGCTGTATGCGGGTCGCGGTTATCGGCGAAGGGGCGTTCGTGCGTATCTTCGATCGACTGATGAAGGCTGACGCGCTCCAGGGCGGTGAGACCCTCGTAGATGGTGTCGCGTAGCAGAATGTGGGCGAAACGAGATGGCGCCAGCCGTTCGGGAATCCCGAAAACCAACCGCCCATTCCAGTGCAGGTGCCGCGGCGGCGAGGAGGCGCGGAACGGGAATCTCAAGCGCCGCGGGCTCGGCAAGCTCGAAGACGCTTCGCGCGATCTGAACCCAAGGCCAGAAGGCGGGCGCGCCCTCGCCTTCCCGACAGCGGCCCACGAGAACTACGGCACCACCCCCCGCGCTCTCGCGGCAGACTCCTCCGCCGTTCGGGTCTTCCCGATTCCGGCTTCGCGACCCAGGAGCACCACCTGCGGCACGCCGACCATAAACCGGTCAAAGGCGGCTGTGATCGCAGCGAGCCCGGGCAGGCGACCGACGAATGCCGCCCGGCTGCCTCTGGAAACTTCGCCCTTGTCGGCCTGCGCAGCGGCCTCGCCTTCCCGCTGGGGAATCTCCTTCAGCTCCGCGACGAACCGTTATCCCCGCCACGGATCGTGGCGATATGCCGAGCGGAATCGCCCTCATCGCCTAGGGCCTTGCGCAGGGCGAGGACCGCGGTCGGAATCGCCGATGGGCTGAGCGCCTGCGTCTGCCAGACCTTCTCGCGGAGCTCGGCCTTGGAGACCACCCGTTCACGGTGATGGATCAGATAGAGCAGGACGTCGAAGGTCTTGGCCGAGATCTCGACCAGGGCCCCGCCACGCCGGAGCTCGAAAAGCTCGGGGTCGGCCTCGAACTCGCCGAACGCGAGTACGCCCATTCTCGTCCCCTTGGAATCCGGCTTCAGCCGGGTGGGCATTCTACCCGATGTATCGGAGCGATTTCGCGTGCGCGAGAGACATTTGCGTGTACGATCCCTTGCGCGCGAGGGCCTGGCTGGGGGGCGCGCCATGCTGGTGTATGCCTTCGACGACTTCGAGATCGACCTGGAGCGCTTCGAGCTGCGGCGCGAGGGGCAACCGGTGCCGATTGGGCCCCGGGCCTTCGACGTACTCGCCTATCTCATCCGACACCGGGACCGTGCAGTCTCGAAGCCCGAGCTGGTCTCCAAGGTCTGGGGCGTCGTCGCGCTGAGCCCGGCGGCAGTTCCTACCTGCATCGGGGAGGTGCGCAGGGCCCTAGGAGATCGCGGAGGGCCGCAAGGCCTGATCGTCACCGTCCCCAAACGGGGATACCGGTTCGCGGCAATGGTGCGGCTCCGGGGCGAAGCCGTGGCTTCCAGCGGCACCTTGGAGACGTCTCTTGAGGGCGGTCTCCGCGCGGTTGGCTCGCCCTTCGTCGGAAGGGAGCGCGAGTTGGCTGCCATGGCGATGGCGCTGGCCGAAGCGCAGGCGCGGCGGCCCCGGTTGTTCTTCCTTGCCGGGGAGGCGGGGATCGGGAAGACCCGGACAGCAGAAGAGTTCGTAGTTCGAGCGCGCGAACAGGGCTGCGCGGGCATCATTTCACGTTGTCACGAGGGGGAAGGCGCCCCTGCTTTCTGGCCCTGGGAACAGGTCGTTCGCGCCTGCGTCGAACTCTGCAGTCACTCCGGGCTCTCGGACGCCCTGGAAACCCTTCTACCCCTGCTCGCGCCGCTGCTGCCCGAGAACTCCGGGCTAGCCGCGAGCGACTCGCCTTCGCTCACTAGCCACGATCCCCAGGCGCCTCGATTTCGATTGTTCGACGCCGTCGCCCGCCTGCTCGAGCGGGCCTCGGGCCGCCAGCCTCTCGTCATCATGATCGACGATCTCCATCGCGCAGACCCCGCTTCGGTCCAGCTCCTGGAGTTCGTGATTCGGGAATTGCGCGACGCCGAAATCCTGATCGTAGGAACTTATCGGGACGCCGAGCTGCCCTCCGACGCCGTCGCGGGGCGCGTCTTCGCCTCGCTGATTCGCGAACCACGAGCGCGCGTGTTGGCGCTTGAGGGCTTCTCAGTGGAAGACGTGACCAGCTACCTAGCCGCGTGGAACCCATGCCACGCGGTGGAGACCGATCTCCCCGAAGCGCTCCACGATCGGTCAGGCGGGAACCCCTTCTTTCTCACGCAGCTCCTTCATCTTCTCGCTTCGAGCAAGGGTCCCACGACTCGGTCGCGGGCAATCCGCTCGAACTTCTCGTTGACGCGAGGCGTGAGACAAGCGATCGCGCGACAAATCGAAGGCCTTCCCGAAGCGACCCGCCACGTCCTGGTCGCGGCCTCGGTTGTGGGGCGTGAGTTCAACTTGAATGAGCTCAGCGCGGCGCTTGCTCTACCGATCCACACGGTGATTTCCGCGATGGGCGCCGCGCGGGAACACCGGCTCGTGACAGAGGTTCCCGGTCGGCCGAGGCATCTTCGCTTCGTCCACGTCCTGCTGCGCGATGCGCTCTACGAGGGGATCGAGTCAGTCGAGCGCAGCACCCTCCACCGCCGAATTGGGGAGGCGATCGAGAGGCTCTCCGGCGCCGATCTCGATTCCCGCGCGGCGGAGCTGGCACATCACTTCCTGAAGGCGACACCCGCGGGGGGAGATGACGGCGCCATTCGGTACTCGATCCTCGCGGCTCGACGTGCTGCCGCGCAGCTCGCCTTCGAGGACGCTTCCCGCCACTACCGAACCGCGATCGAGCTGCTCGAGCCAAGCGACCCTGAAGGCGTCCTTGGGCGTTGCGAGTTGCTTCTGGCCCTCGGAGAAGCCGAGCTTCATGCTGGTGAACGCGACGCTTCGCGCGCGACGCTCGAGCAGGTCGCCGCGCTCGCACGAGCAGTGCCGGCCCCCGAGCTTCTCGCACGAGCAGCCCTAGGCCTCTCCCCTGGCCTCTTCGCGCTCGAAGTCGGCGTGATCGACCCTCTTCTGATCTCCTTACTCGAGGAGGCACTTCTAGAGCTCGGCGCGGCTGACAGCTCGCTACGCGCGAGTGTTCTCGCAAGGCTCGCCATCGCACTCGTGTGGTCCGACGCAGAGCAACGACGCGATGCTCTGAGCCACGAAGCCCTTGCTGTCGCACGTCGGGTCGGGGACCCCGGGACTCTGGGGCTCGCCTTGATCGCCCGCCACGGGGTGCTCTGGGCACCGAACCGACTTCGCGAGCGCGTCGAGGTACTGAGAGAGCTGGGTCGGACGGCGGCCGAGGTCGCGGACAATGGTCTCGCGCACCTTCACCGGGTTCTCGAGATTGTCCTTCAGCTCGAGCTCGGCGAAATCGAAAATCTCGACTGTTCGCTCGATGCCTTCGCGAAGCTCGCTCAGCTTCATCGCGATCCGCACGCGCTCTGGTATTCGGAACTCTATCGGAGTGTTCGCGCGGCAATGCGGGGTCAGCGGCGCGAGGCCGAGGAGCATGCAAGAGCTTACCTGGAGCAGGGACAGCGCGTGCGAGACGTAAACGCTACGCACTCGTTCACTGCTCACGTCCTCGCCAGGTGCTTGGATGACGGGCAAGCCGCCACGATTGTCGAATCGATCATCGCGATGATCAATACGTACCCGGCGTTTTACGCTTGGCGAGTGGCACTCGCCGTCACCTATCTCGAATCGGGTCGTCCCGCCGACGCACTCCGAGAATTCGAGTCCCTCGCGGTACGCGACTTCGCGCGAATCCCATGGAACGAGGTCGGCGGCATCACCCTCTGTCTTCTCGCCGAGCTGTGCGCCTACTTCGGCGATCGACGTTACGCCGCGGGACTCTACGACATGCTCCTACCTGCCGCTTCCCACTTCGCCGTGGTCGGCTTCGGCTCCGTCTTCCGAGGCTCGATCGCACGGCCCCTTGGCCTCCTGGCTGCCACTCTCGGCCGACCCGACGAAGCTGCCGCGCATTTCGAGTTTGCCCTGCATCAGAACGCACGGGTCGGCGCCTCGCCCTTCGTAGCGCAGACGCAATACGATTACGCGTACTTCTTGCTCCGTCGCGGAAACGCGGGCGATCGCGAAAAAGCCAAGGCTCTAGTCTCCGAGGCACTCGAAACGGCTACCCGTCTCGAGCTTGCCCGTTTGCACGACAAGTTGCTGGCGGTCCAGTCCGAGCTACGGCTAGACACCGCCGAAGCCTCTTGAATCGAAGCCGCGATCGGTCCTCAAGCCCCTGGCGAGGCTCAGCTCCCCCCCGCCTCCCCCAGCGCCACCTGCCGTACCTTCACCCCCGCCTCCCGCAGCAGCGAGAGCGAGACGTCCCCCATCGGGTAGTCCGCGTTGTAGACGACCTCGGCGAGGCCGGAGTTGATGATCATCTTGGTGCAGATCAGGCAGGGACAGAAGGTGGTGTAGAGGGTTGCGCCGCGGACGGCGACGCCGTGGTAGGCGGCTTGCGTGATGGCGTTTTCCTCGCCGTGGCTGCACAGGCATTCGTCGAGCCGGGTGCCGCCTTCGGCGAAGGAGTTGCAGCGGGGGCAGCCGCCCTCGTTGCAGTTGCGCACGCCGCGGGGGGTGCCGTTGTAGCCGGTGGAGATCAGGCGGCGGTCGAGGGTGATGACGGCCGCCACCTTGCGCTTCACGCAGTTGCTGCGCGAGGCGACCACGCGGGCGATCGCCATGAAGTATTCGTCCCAGCTCGGGCGCTCAAAAAAAAAGCTGCGCTCGAGGACGCGCTGGAGGGCTTCGTGCAGGGCCGGGAGGTCGCCGTCGTTGCGCAGGGTGACGTCGGCGAGCTGCTGGACGGCGAGGAGCTGCTGGCCCGCGGGATCGTCGCTGCCGAGCTCTCGCGCTTCGAGGGCGCGCAGCTCCGCAAGGCTTGTCGGATCGCCGCCGCGGCCGCGGGTGCGGATCCGCGCCAGGCGCGCACCCTCGTCGGACTCCACCCAGATCAGCTTGAAGCGGCCGGTGCGCGCGCGCAGCACCTCGACCTCGGCGGGATGGCGCACGGAATCGACCACGTAGTTGCGATCGGGCAGCAGGCGGGGCGCCAGGCGCTCGGCGAGGCCGCCGGGGCCGTGCGCCGCGCGGAGGGCGCGGCCGGCCTCGATCATCCGCTCGCGCGTCTCCTCCAGGCCCTTCGCGCGCAGCTCTTCGCGGATCACGTCGGACAGGGAGAGCGGGTAGAAGCTGCGCGCCTCCAGGAAGCGCACGACCTCGCCCTTGCCCGCGCCGTTGAGTCCGGAGACGCCGAGGATCATGCGGCCTCCACGTTACGCCCTTCGCGGGATGCGGTCGAGCAGCTCGGCGAGGCGCTCGATCCTCGGGCAGTCGGCGCCGGGATAGGCGCCCAAGGCGTCGATCAGCACAGGAGACATGCCGGCGGCCCGCGCCCCCACCACGTCGATGGCGTAGATGTCGCCGACGTAGACGGCGCGCTCGGCGCGCACTCCCATGCGGGAGAGCGCGCGGCGGAAGATCTCCGGGTCGGGCTTCTCGATGCCTTCGTAATGGGAGTCCACCACCAGCTCGAGGTAGGCCCCGAGGCCGGCCGCATGGAGCAGCGCCTCGGCGCGCCCGTCCGCGTTCGAGACGACTGCCGTGCGCAGCCCCCGCGCGCGCAGGCCCTGGAGGGTCTCGGCCGCCTGCTCGAACGGCACCCGCCAGAGGTTCGCAGCGAGGTTCTCGGCCTCGAGCGCGGCGAGGATCGCCGGCAGGCGCGCGGGCCCGACCGCGGCGGCGCGCAGCAGGTTGCCGAAGTAGCCCTCGCGCCGGGCCGCGTCGTTGTCGTCCACGCCGC
>Ga0184637_10001187_pt1 | contig 18131 bp, 10 predicted proteins | sample PLM3_127_b2_FD_133143 | JGI IMG/M metagenome (GOLD analysis project Ga0184637, IMG submission 133143) | Groundwater sediment microbial communities from an aquifer in East River, Colorado, USA - PLM3_127_b2 | ecosystem: Environmental > Terrestrial > Soil > Riparian zone | place: USA: East River...
CCCGGCAGCTACACCTACCGGCGCGCCGAGCGATCGCTCGAGCTGCTGCGCGAGGGGCGCTTCCGGAGCGAGGCGGGACATCTCGCGCTCGACCAGCAGCTGGCCGCCGACGCGGCCGTCGTCATCTACAGCCTGGTGGACCTGCCGCGCGTCCTCGACCGGTTCGGCAATCGCGGTTATCGCGCCGCCCAGCTAGAGGGGGGAATCACCGGCGGCCGTCTGTATCTCGCGGCCTACGCGCAGGGGTTCGGCGCCACGGGGCTCACCTTCTACGACGACGAGGTGACGGAGTTCTTCTCCCCGCACGCCGCTGGGAAGAGCGTCATGTTCCTCGTCGCGCTCGGCTACGCGGACCGCACTGCGTTGGGGCTTGCGCACTGAGGCCTGCCGCTCCCGGCCCCCGTGAAGGAAGCTGCGGGTGTTCTGACCGGCGACAAGAAGCCGAAGCGGGAGGGGAAGGCCGACCAGACTGTCGGGAAGATCAAGCAGACGGTGGAGAAGGTCATCGACAAGGCCAAAGATGCGCTGAGCTGAGCTGCGCTCCGATTTGGGATTGCGATTTCATCGCAGCCGGTGTCGCCTGGGGGTATGATTCCGATCAGAGCCACCTCACGGGTGGAGGAGCAAGATGCTTGAAACCATCGCGGTCATCTTGATCATCTTGTGGCTACTGGGCCTGGTTTCCTCATACACGATGGGCGGATTCGTTCACATCCTCTTGGTCATTGCGGTCGTCGTGATACTGGTTCGTGTTGTTCAGGGTCGAAGGCCTTTGGGATGATCAGAGAGTGCTTCCGCCCTGCGCTGCCCCTCACGGACCGGGTTTCTCTGCGGGAGGCGATGAGATGAGCGCAGTCAAGATCGCCGGAATCGTGCTTATCGCGGCAGGCATCCTGGGGCTGGTGTACGGTGGCTTCAGCTACACCAAGGAAACCCACGAGGCCAAGATCGGCTCGCTCGAGCTATCGGTGAAGGACAAGGAGACAGTCAACGTCCCGGTCTGGGCTGGCGTCGGCGCGATCGTGGTTGGTGGGCTTCTGTTGCTGGTACCCAAGAACAGCTAGAGAACGATCGCGTTGGAGCTTGCGCGCTGAGGGGTCCCGCTCCCCGCTCCTGAGAAAGCAGCGACGGCTCCCCTCGGCGATTCGGATCGCGGTGCGCTGGCTCCTCGGCGCCCATTGAAGAAGCATACCCTTGAAATAACAAAGGAAGGTTCCCCCAATGAATGTCAAAGCTCTGATCTTCGTTGCAACGTGTGTACTTGCCGCCGTACCGGCGGTCTCCCTGGCTGCCAATGCCGAGCCTCCCAGCGCCGCGGAAAAGACCGGCGACTACATTGAGGATTCGGCGCTTACCACCAAGGTCAAGGCGGCGCTTCTGGCCGAAAAGAATCTGAAATCGCTCCCCATCAGCGTGGAGTCCACCGAAGGCATCGTCACCCTGTCCGGCAAAGTCGTATCCTCCGCGCAGATTACCCAAGCGGTGGATGTGGCGAAGCACGTCAAGGGCGTCAAAGACGTGCACAACGCGCTTACGTTGAAGACCGACAAGTAACAGTCCTGCCTCGCCCGCCTAGCGCTTGCCCGCCAGCAGACGCGAAGACGTGCCCTGCTCGGCGGACGGGCCGCCAAGGCCGGCTGAACCACGTCGAGGATCGCGTCCGACCCCGCCGGGACCTCTCCGGCGTGGCTTATCCTGTCGATCATGCAGCGGATGAGCCGTTCGGAGCTGGCCGAGATCTCCCGGGCCACGCGTGGGCATTACGAGGCCAGCGCAGAGAGGTTCTGGGAGCAGACGCGCGATCACGACGTCTCCCAGAACATCGACGCACTCCTTCGGTCGATACCCGGCGAGGGACCGTTCCGGATCCTGGACTTCGGCTGTGGTCCCGGGCGGGACCTGCTCGCGCTGCGCGAGCTCGGCCACAGACCGGTGGGGCTCGACGGAGCCCTGGCCTTCGTACGCATGGCACGGGAGCTGGCGGGTGTTGAAGTCTGGCATCAGGACTTCCTGGCGCTGGACCTGCCGGAGGCAGAGTTCGACGGTGTGTTTGCGAACGCCTCCCTCTTTCACGTTCCACTTCAGGAGCTCTTGCGCGTGCTCGGCGAGATCCACGAATGCATGCGGCCTGGAGGCGTGCTGTTCGCGTCGAATCCCCGCGGTCGCAACGAAGAGGGCTGGGACGGCAGCCGTTATGGCACCTACCACGACTACGAACACTGGCGAGATTTCACCGTCGCCGCGGGCTTCGAAGAGATCGGGCATTACTACCGCCCTGAGGGTCTGCCGCGCGAGCAGCAGCCCTGGCTCGCCAGCCTGTGGCGCCGCTCCGGCGCCTAGTTGGTCAGCAGCTGCTTCACGCATCGCGGCCGCGTCAGATCGGATCGATCCATTCCTCCAGCCAGAGTCCCGGCGCACCCTCCAGTGCGTACAACGAACGGCCCTCGGGGCCGCGCCGATAGCCGATGACGCTCGCCTTCCGACCCACCCAGAGCATCTGACCCGGCTCCGGCCGGAGACCCGTCGGCGAGCGGAGCGCTGCACGGAGGACCGCTCCGTCAGCGATGCGACCGCGCGAGCCGACATGGATTCGCTTCATACCATCCGGGGCTTACCGCTCTTCCGGAATCCTCGCCCGCAGTCCCAGCGATCTCGAGAAGGGTCGAAACAGGCATTCGAAGGTACCGTGACGGATCCGAAAGGATCCAATCAGCCTTGTCGACAGGTCTTCGACAGCGTCTCCGTCGCGACGTGACCGACGGCGCGATCGTCGCTCCTTCTCCGATGGACGAACCGATCCGCGCCGAGATCTTCGGCGTCGAGCGTTTGGAGCAGCACGCCGAGAGCCTGGCCGCGGCCGAGCGCACCGTCGAGAAGCGCAGCCGAGGGCGGAGTCTTCTGCCCCGGGTCCGCGAGAACGGGCGCGTGCTGCTGGCCGCGTACCGGAACATCGCCGAGACGGTGCGGAAGAAGAGCGAGATCACGCCCGCGGCGGAGTGGCTCCTCGACAACTTCCACATCGTGGACGAACAGCTCCGTGAGATCCGAGACCACCTCCCGGGGAGTTACTACCGGTTGCTGCCGAAGATCGCCGTGGGTCACCTCGCAGGATGCCCCCGGGTCTACGGGCTCGCCTGGGCCTATGTCGCTCATACCGACAGCCGGTTCGAGCTGGAGACGCTCGAGCGCTTCGTCCGCGCCTACCAGCGTGTCCAGCCGCTGGGCATCGGCGAGCTCTGGGCCGTGCCGATCCATCTCCGCATGGCCCTCGTGGAGAACCTGCGGCGGCTGTCGCAGCGGATCGTCGGCTCCCGTGATGCGCGTGCCAAGGCCGACGAGCTGGCAGACCGCCTGTTGGGCCTGAGCGGCCGGCCCGCGGAGAATACCGAGGAGGTCCTGCGCCGCTTCGACGACACACCGCTGGCCGCCGCGTTCGCGGTCCAGCTGGTCCAGCGGCTCCGTGATCAGGACGCATCGATCATCCCGGCCTTGGCCTGGCTCGACCAGAGGCTTCGTGCCCAAGGCACGTCGGCCAGCGACGTGGTGGCCCAGGAACACCATGCCCAGGTCGCGGCCAACGCGACGGTCCGGAACATCATTAGCAGCATGCGATGGATGTCCTCCATCGACTGGCTCGAGTTCTTCGAGAGCGTGAGCCTGGTGGACGAAGTGCTGCGTGTCGCCCCGGCGTTCCCAGCGATGGATTTCGCGACGCGGGACGAGTACCGGAAGCAGATCGAGCTGCTCTCCCGGGGTTCGGAGTGGTCGGAGATCGAGGTGGCGAAGGAGGCCGTGAGGCTGGCCCGGAACGCAGCCGAGGAGAACCTTCGAACGCGCTCCGCAGCGGAGAGCGACTTCTCGGGGAGCGAACCGAAGCTTCACGGTGTCCCCGAGCGCGCCGAGGAGGACCCGGGATACTGCCTCGTTTCCGCGGGTCGGAGGAAGTTCGAGCGGCAGTTGGGCTTCCGCTTCCACCTGCGTCTCTGGCTCCAGCGCGCCTACCGCGCTCACGCGATCGCGGGATATCTGGGAGGGATCGCCGCGCTCACCGCCCTCCAGCTCTGCGGCCTGTTGTTCATCGCGTCGGCGGCTGGGGCGGGGCGCTGGAGCCTCGTTCTGCTGGCGATCCTCGGCCTCGTGCCCGCCTCGGAGATTGCGCTGACTCTCGTGCATCGCCTGGTCCCGGCGCTGCTTCCGCCCCGGAGACTCCCCAAGCTCGAGCTCGCACAGGGCGTGCCTCCCGAGCTGCGAACCCTGGTCGCCGTGCCCACGATGCTCACGAATCGCGCCGACCTCGAGGAGCAGCTCGAACGACTCGAGGTGCACTACCTGGCCAATCCCGAAGGGCATCTCCACTTTGCCCTTCTCACCGACTGGACCGATGCCTCCGGCGAGCGCATGCCCGGCGACGAAGAGCTCGTCGCCGCGCTGGCCGACGGCATCGAGCGCCTCAATGCACACTACGAGGGTCCTCCCGGAGGCGGGAAGCGGTTTCTGTTGTTGCACCGCCGGCGCCTGTGGAACGAGCGGGAAGGCGAGTGGATCGGCTGGGAGCGCAAACGAGGGAAGCTCCACGAGCTGAACCGGCTTCTTCGCGGCGCCACGGACACCACGTTCGTCGCGATCCACGGCCGGCCGCTCGAGGTGCCCGAGGGCGTCCGTTATGTCATCACGCTGGATGCCGACACCCGGCTTCCCAAGGGCACGGCCTACCGCCTGGTCGGGGCGATGGCGCACCCACTCAACCGGCCGCGCTTCGACCGCACGAAGGGACGCGTCGTCGACGGCTACGCGGTTCTGCAACCCCGGATCACGCCGTCGCTGCCCACCGGCCCGCATAGCACGACCTACCAGCAGATCGTCTCGGGCCCCGGCGGTGTGGATCCCTACGCGGCTGCGGTCTCCGATGTGTATCAGGACCTCTTCGACGAGGGGTCCTACACCGGGAAGGGGATCTACGACGTCGATGCCTTCGAAGCGGCGCTCGACGGCAAGGTCCCCGAGAACGCACTGCTCAGCCACGATCTCTTCGAGGGTTTGTTTGCGCGCGCTGGACTGCTGAGCGATGTAGACCTCTTCGAGGAATTCCCCTCCAACTACGCGGTGACTGCGCGTCGCAGGCATCGGTGGGTACGGGGCGACTGGCAGCTCCTCCCGTGGATTCTGGGCAGTGCGCGCCACGCCGCGGGGCGAAGGCCTCCGATCCCGGTTCAGGGCTGGTGGAAGATGGTCGACAATCTCCGCCGAAGCCTCACAGCACCTTCGTCGTTTCTGTTGGCGGTGGCCGCGTGGACCCTGCCGGGTATTTCTCCACTCCTTTGGACGGGTCTATTCGTCGGATCCGTCGCGGTGCCGGCGTTCATCCCGGTCCTCGACGGCCTCGTCCCGCGACGATGGGGCATCTCCAAGCGCAGTCACCTGCGCGCCGTGGGCAGCGATCTGGCCGTGGCTTTCTCGCAGACGTTCCTGGCGATCACGATGCTGGCCCACCAGGCCTGGCTGATGGTAGACGCCATCGGTCGCACGCTCGGACGGCTCTATGTCACGAAGCGGCGCCTGCTCGAGTGGGTTCCGGCTGCGCAAGCCGAGTACGGGGTCGATCTGAGGCTCCGGGCCTTGTACTGGCACCTTCGCTGGGCGGTCGGTCTCGCTGCGTTGGCGGGTCTGCTCGTGGTCGTGCTCGAGCCGGGATCCTGGCCCGTCGCCACGCCGTTCGTTCTGTTGTGGGCGCTGTCGCCCGTCGTCGCCTGGCGGACGAGCTTCCCGACCAAGTTCGTGGCGGTCCAGGTGCTGTCTCGTCAGGAGACAGACTCGCTGCGACGTATGGCCCGCCGCACCTGGCGCTTCTTCGAGACGTTCGTGAGCGCTGAAGAGAACGCCCTTCCGCCGGACAACTTCCAAGAAGACCCCGAGCCGGTGATCGCCCACCGCACCTCGCCGACGAATCTGGGTCTCTATCTGCTGAGCACGACGGTCGCGCATGATTTCGGCTGGATCGGAATCCTCGACATGGTGAAGCGACTTGAGGACTCGCTCGGAACCATGAGCCGCCTGCGCCGCTTCCGAGGCCACTTCTTCAACTGGTACGACACGCGGGACCTCCGGCCGCTCGAACCCGTCTACGTCTCCACCGTCGACAGCGGAAATCTGGCAGGACACCTGATCGCGGTGGCGCAAGCGTGCCGCGAACGCCTGAACCGCCCGTTGTTCAGCCCGGACACGCTGGAGGGAATCCGCGATGCGCTCCAGCTCGTTCTCGAATCGCAGGAGCAGGCCGGGCGTCCCCAGCGCGCACAGACGGTGACCGAGGCACACCTGCGCGAAGCCGCGCAGGCGGTGAAAGACGTTCTCGACGATCCACCCTCCTCTCTTCTCGAATGGGAGCGCCGGCTCGGCGATCTGTTGGCGCGGGCCGAGAACCTGCTGGACATCGCCCGCACGCTCGCGAGTGGGATCGATCCGGGATCGCGATCCGAAGTCCTGACCTGGGCGACGAGCGTGCGCGACTGCGCGTTGAGCCACACCCGCGATCTCGAAGCCGCCGGGGATCTCGAGGGTCTGGAATCGTCCCGGAGAGCGGAGACCGCGCTCGGGCATCGCCTCTCTGCGCTCGCGCTCCGCTGCGAGGGAATCGTCCAGGCGATGGACTTCCGCTTCCTGTTCGACCCGTCGCGCAAGCTGTTCTCGATCGGCTATCGCGTGGCCGACGGCACGCTCGATCCGAGCTGCTACGACTTGTTGGCCTCCGAGGCGAGGCTCGGAAGCTTCGTCGCGATCGCCAAGGGTGACGTCCCACCCCGGCACTGGTTCCTGTTGGGCCGCGCCCTCACGCCGGTGGGGCGAGGTGCCGCTCTCGTCTCCTGGTCGGGCTCGATGTTCGAGTATCTGATGCCGCTGCTCGTGATGCGGCAGCCCCCCCGCAGCCTGCTCGATCTCACGTGTCGCCTCGTCGTGGCGCGCCAGATCCAGTACGGCGGCGAACGGAGCGTGCCGTGGGGAGTTTCCGAGTCGGCGCATAACATCCGCAACGTCGAGCTCACGTACCAGTATTCGGATTTCGGCGTGCCCGGGCTGGGGCTCAAGCGAGGGCTGTTCGAGGACGTCGTGGTGGCCCCGTACGCGACCGCGCTCGCTGCGATGCTGAACCCGAAGGCCGCGCTGGCGAACTTCGCGCGCCTCGAGGAGGCCGGAGCCGGCGGTGCGTACGGTTTCTACGAAGCCCTCGACTACACACCGTCGAATCTGCCGGAAGACGCTCGCGTCGCCGTCGTTCGCAGCTACATGGCTCATCACCAGGGGATGACGCTGGTCGCCGTCGGGAACGTCGTCCACGACGAGCGGACCCGGAGCCGTTTCCACGCCCATCCGATGATTCAGGCGGCGGAGCTCCTGCTCCAGGAACGGACGCCGCGCGCGGTGGCCGTGACGCGGCCCCGGGGCGAGGAGGTGCGGGTGGCGCCGCTGGTCCGCGATCTCGTGCTGCCCACGCTGCGGCGGTTCGAGTCGCCGCACGACATCACGCCGCGCGCGCACCTCCTCTCCAACGGTCGCTACACGGTCATGGTCACCGCGGCGGGGTCCGGGTTCAGCCGCTGGCGCGACCTCGCCGTCACGCGCTGGCGGGAGGACGCGACGCGGGATTGCTGGGGCACGTTCGTGTTCCTGCGCGATACCAAGACCGGGGACGTCTGGTCTTCGGGCTTCCAGCCGAGCGGGGCCGAAGTGGACCACTACGACGTCGTCTACTCCGAAGACCGGGCGAAGATCACGCAGCGAGACGCGTCGCTCTCGATCACGCTGGAGATCGTGGTCTCCCCCGAGGATGATGCCGAACTCCGGCAGCTCTCGGTGACCAACATCGGGAATCGGGACCGTGAGATCGACTTCACGTCCTATGCCGAGGTCGTGCTGGCTCCGCAGGCTGCAGACGAGGCCCACCCCGCGTTCTCGAACCTGTTCGTGGAGACGGAGTTCGTTGCCGAGCGTGAGACCCTGCTCGCGACCCGGCGCCCGCGCTCGGCAGACGAGCCACAGCTCTGGCTCGCTCACGTGACCGCGATCGACGGCAAGTCGACCCAGCCGCTGCAGTACGAGAGCGACCGCGCGCGCTTTCTGGGCCGGGGCCACGGGATCCGATCGCCGCTCTCCGTGAACGACGGGGGACCGCTCTCGAACACTGCCGGGACGGTTCTGGATCCGATCGTGAGCCTCCGGCAGCGTTTGGCGATTCCGCGCGGCGCGACGGTACGCCTCGTGTTCACAACGCTCGTGGCGCCGTCGCGGAACGAGGCGCTCGAGATCGCGCAGAAATACCGCCAACCCGCCACGTTCGAGCGGGAGAGCTCGGTGGCGTGGACGCAGGCGCAGGTCCAGCTGCACCACCTGCGGATCACTCAGGACGAGGCGCATCTCTTCCAGCGTCTGGCCAATCGTCTGCTGTACACCGATCCCACGTTGCGCGCGGCGGCGCAGGTACTGGCCGCGAACCGCCGCGGCGCGTCAGGCCTCTGGCCCTACGGGATCTCTGGCGATCTTCCGATCGCTCTGGTCCGGATCGAGCGGGACGAAGAACGGGAAGTCGTGCGCCAGCTCCTGCGGGCGCACGAGTATTGGCGCCTGAAGGGGCTTTCCGCCGACCTGGTGATCTTGAACGCGAGTGCCGCCTCCTACCTGCAAGGTCTCCAGGAACCGCTCGAGGCGATGGTGCGCACGAGCCGGTCGTCGACAGGCGAGGACCAGACTGGGAAGCAGGGGGGCGTGTATTTGCTGCGCGCGGATAGCGTGCCACCGCAGGACCAGAACCTCCTGCGCGCGGCGGCGCGAGTCGTGATTCTCGCGCACGGCGGCACGCTGTCCGAGCAGGTGGTCCGGCTGGAAGGGCCGCGGCCCGGGCCGGTTCCGTCGCGGATGCGAAAACCCGCGACGCACGAAGCCGTTGCACCTCCGACCCTGGATCTCGCGTTCGCCAACGGCCTCGGCGGATTCGCGCGGGGCGGCAGAGAGTACGTCACGGTCCTCGGCCAGGGGCAGTGGACTCCGGCTCCGTGGATCAATGTGGTGGCCAATCCGGATTTCGGCTTTCTGGTCTCCGAGTCGGGCTCGGGCCACACGTGGTCCGAGAACAGCCGCGAGAACAAGCTGACGCCCTGGACCAACGACCCCGTCAGCGACACTCCGGGCGAGACGTTCTATGTGCGAGACGAGCACAGCGGGACGGTCTGGGGGCCGACGCCGCTTCCAATCCGCGAAGCGCCTTGGCCCTATGTCATCCGGCACGGCCAGGGGTACAGCCGCTTCGAGCACGCGTCCCACGGCATCGCTCTGCGACTGCTGCAGCTCGTGCCGGTTCAGGGCTCCGTCAAGATCTCGCGGCTGATCCTGGAGAATTTGTCGGACCGCAAGCGTCGGCTCTCGGTCACCGCTTATGCGGAGTGGGTGCTGGGGGTTTCGCGGAGCGGTTCGGCGGCTCACGTGGTCACCGAGATCGACCCGGCGACGCGGGCGCTGTTTGCCCGGAACGCGTGGAACGGAGAATTCGCGGACAGGATCGCGTTCGCCGACCTGGGTGGGCGGCAGACCTCGTGGACCGGCGACCGCCTCGAGTTCCTGGGACGGAACGCGAGCCTCGACCATCCCGCGTCGCTGGAGCGGGGCGAGAATCTATCGGGGAGGACGGGAGCGGGCCTGGATCCCTGCGCCGCCCTCCAAACGAAGCTGGAGCTCGAGCCGGGGGAGCGCGCTGAGGTGCGGTTCCTGCTGGGCGAGGGCGCTGGCCCGGAGGAAGCCCGATCCCTGGTCGAACGGTTCCGCGCGACCGACTGCGACGGCACTCTTGGCGAGGTCGAGGAGCACTGGAACGAGGTGCTAGGCGCGGTCCAGGTCGAGACGCCCGATCCCTCGATCAACCTCCTGCTCAATCGCTGGCTGCTCTATCAAACGCTCTCGTGCCGCATCTGGGCCCGCTCCGCGTTCTATCAATCCGGAGGGGCGTACGGATTCCGCGACCAGCTCCAGGACGTCCTGGCGTTGGTGATCGCGAGGCCGGAGCTCGTGCGCGAGCACCTGCTCCGAGCCGCCGCGCGGCAGTTCCGGGAAGGGGACGTCCAACACTGGTGGCATCCGCCGACGGGTCGCGGCGTGCGGACCCGGATCTCCGACGACCGCCTCTGGCTTCCGTACTCGGTGATCCACTATCTGCGGACGACCGAGGACCGAGCGGTGCTCGATGAGGAGGTGGCGTGGCTCGAAGGCCCGGCCCTGGAGGAGGGCCAACACGAGGCCTACTTCGAGCCCACATCGTCGGAAGACCGGGCGACGCTGTACGAACACTGCGCGCGGGCTCTGGACTGCAGCCTCGACGTGGGCAGCCACGGCCTTCCGCTGATGGGGTCGGGGGATTGGAACGACGGCATGAACCGCGTCGGCTACCAGGGCCGGGGCGAAAGCGTCTGGCTCGGGTGGTTCCTGCTCGAGAGCCTGCCGGAGCTCGCCCGGATCGCCGACCACCGCGGCGAAACAGCGCGTGCGGAACGCTGGCGGAGTCGGGCCGCTGCTCTCCAGGCAGCACTGGAAGCCGAGGCGTGGGACGGTAAGTGGTACAAGCGCGCCTTCTTCGACGACGGGACCCCGCTCGGCTCGGCGGAGAACGAAGAGTGCCAGATCGACTCGATTCCCCAGTCGTGGGCCGTTCTCTCCGGCGCCGGGGACGAGTTGCGGGCGCGCCAGGCCATGGCGTCGATGGAGGAGCGGCTCGTCCGACGCGACGACCGCATAGCACTGCTCTTTTCGCCGCCGTTCGACCGAACGACACGCGATCCCGGATACATCAAGGGATACGGCCCGGGCATTCGGGAGAACGGCGGGCAGTACACCCACGCAGGGGTCTGGTCGGTCGTGGCCTTCGCGATGCTCGGCGAGGGAGACAAAGCCGCGCAGCTCTTCAACCTGTTGAGCCCGATCCATCACGCGAGCCGTCGCGCGGACCTCGACCGCTACAAGGGGGAGCCGTACGCCGTCGCCGCCGATGTCTATTCACAACCGCCCCACGTCGGGCGCGGAGGATGGACCTGGTACACCGGCGCGGCCGGTTGGCTCTACCGCGCGGGCCTGGAACGGATCCTCGGCTTTCGCAAGCAAGGCTCCGCTCTGTGCATCGATCCGTGCATCCCCCGGCACTGGGAGGGCTTCGAGATCACCTATCGCCACGGTGCCGCGCTGTATCGGATCACCGTCGAGAATCCGAAGGGGGTCTGCCACGGAGTCTGCCAGGTCAGCCTCGACGGACTCCTGCTCGCGGGAGCAGCGCTCGTCCCGTTGTCCGACGACGGTTCGGAGCACCGCGTCCGGGTGGTGATGGGTTAGTCACCGAGAAGTGCGGTCGCCGCCTTCGGGCGCAGGATCGAGTAGAACGCCGGCACGACGGTGATCGCGCCGATCATGTTCAAGAGCATCAGGATCACCAGCAGGTACGCCATCTCGGCCTGGAAGCGCAGGTCGGAGAAGATCCACAAGAAGATGCCGCCGGTAATCGTGGTGGCGGTGAAGGTGACGGCCAGGCCCGTGGTGCGGACGGCGCGGCGGATCGCCTCGTCGATGTCGTGCGTGTGGACGGTCTCCTGGCGGATCCGGTCGACGATGTAGATCGCGTAGTCGACGCCGATGCCAACGCCCACCGACTGCACCGGCAGCGTGTGCACGTTGAGACCGACACCGCGCAGCGCCATGGTGGCAAGCGAGATCATCGTCGCGGTCGCGATCTGCAGCAGGATGATCCCGCCGCTCGGCAGCGAGCGATAGGTAATCGAGTGCAGCGCGAAGATTGCCAGAAAGATCAGCGAGATGTTCGCGACGTGGCTGCGTTCGACCTCCTCGTTGATCGCGGCCGTGGTACCGATGCTGCCGCCCGCCATCACGAGCTGGACGCCGCGCGTCCACGAGTTCGTCGGCGAGAAGCGCGGCGCGCCGTCCACCGCCTTCGTGTCCTCGACGAAGAGCTGCGTCGTGTCCACCTCGACCGCGCGGATGCCGAGCTTCTCGCTCTCCCACCACTGGCCGACGTCACCGCGCGCCCGATCGGAGCCGGCCGCCGCGCGGAAGGCGTCCAGCCACGCGGGCATACCGTCGGCGTCGGCGTTCCGGACGGGGTCATCCCGGTAGCTGCCGTCCGGCTGCCGGATCCGCACCGAGAGCGTGTGATGCCGCGCCGGCAGGATCGGGCCGAGCATGTAGTAGGCCTTGTCGAGCAGGCTCGCGGGATCGAAGAACGGCGCGCCCGGCCGGGCGAGGTCGCGATCGAGGCGGATCGCGACCTCGCCGAGCGGGTTCTGCTCGATGAACGCCTCCGCCGCGTGCACCGCTCCGCGCACGGTGTCGCCCCGGTGGTCGGCGTAGAAGAACGCGGCATTCGCGTCGCGGCCGTCGTCGCTCATGTAGGGGCGCAGGAAACCGGGCGGGCCATTCTGGCGCAGTTGAAAAACCATCGCTCGCACGGTTCCAGTGTCTTCTGGGACGGTCGACCACTTCGGGTCGCCGTAGTGATCGATCCGCGACATCTCGCGCAGCAACGGCACGATCGACCCACCGGCGCGCAGATCCGTCTCGCTCGCGAGCGCGCGCTCGAGGCGCTCGAGCGCGCGGATCGGGGCGGCGTCGGCGGCGGCGTTCGGGCGGTCGCCGTCGGCGTACACCACCAGCGAGTCGACGCCGCCGAAGCGCCGCGCGATCTCCGCGGTGGCTACGTTCAGCTCGTGATCCGGCCACAGGAGCGGCGTGCCCGGGCTCGCCTCGCCGATCTGCGACCGGGTGAGCGCGATCGCGGTGCAGCCGGCGAACAGCACGACCGTCACGGCGGCGATCGCGTACTTCCCGCGCGGGTGCGTGACGGCGATGCCGACGGCGCGTGTGAACCGCTCCATCACGCGCGGGACGTAGCGCTCGTGCGAAGCGGGCGCGGGTAGATAGCAAAGCAGGATCGGGTGCAGGATCTCCACCGTGACGACGATCGCTGCCACCCAGAACGCGCCGAAGATCGCCAGGTCCCGCATCTGCGCGATCGTCGTCACCAGGATCACGAGCAGCCCCGCGACGTCGGTCGCGATGCCGAGCGTGCCGGGCACGACCAGCTCTCCCAGAGCACTGGTCGCGGCCTCGACGCGCGCACGCTTCGGATCGCCGATCAGCGGCAGCATCACCGCGTAGTCTTCGAAGAAGCGCTCGGCCATCTGCACGGTGTGCGACACCGCGCGCGCGGTGATGATCAGTGGAATCACCAGGATCAGCGGGTCGAAGTGCATCCCCACCCAGCCGGTGAAGCCGAGCCCCCACACCGTGGTCAGGAGCGCCGCGATCGCCGGAATGAAGACGCCGTGCCAGCGGCGGAAGTAGAGCCACAGCAGCGCAAACATCGAGACGATCGTCGCGAGCACGAAGCCAGCGACCGAGAACGCGTGGGCCAGGATCCAGCCGGTGGCGATCGGATCGCCGGCGACGTACACGCGCAGGCCCGGAACCTCTGCCTCCCACTTCTGGCGGATGCGCTGCACGTGCTCGAACACCGCCCGGTGCACCTCGCGGCTCGCGAGGCGGTCGGTGACGAAGCCGGCGGTGACGAGCGCCGCCTGCTCGTCGCGCGACACGAGGCGGCCGAACACCGCCGGCGGTTGCTGCCGCACGACGGCGCGCAGCGCGTCGGCCTCTGCCTGCGTGCGCGGCACCTCCGCCACGAGCACCGCCTGCTCGGTCGCGCCGTCGGGCAATACCGAGAACACGCGGGTGCTCGGGTGGGTGAGCGAGCGCACCTGATCGTGGTTCACTGGATAGGGCGGGAACTCGCGGTCGAGTCGCTCGCGGACCTGGTCGACGGAGAGTGAGCCATTCCGTTCGTGCTCGTCGCGCCGGCGCTCGCGGGCTTCGCTTTGGGGGTCGAAGCCGTGGCCGTCGAGCTCGCGCGTGATCTCGCGCAGCGCGCGCAGCACGTCCGGCCGGAAGATCGTGCCACCGTCGACCGTCACCGCGAGGGCGACCACCGACGAGCCGCCGAAAGTGCCGGCGAACGCGTCCTGCGCGTGGATGTAAGGGTGATCGGGGTAGAGATCGCGCGCGACGGTATCGATCCGCACGATCGGGCCCGGGAGCGGCCACCCGATCGCCGACACCGCCGTGTTCAGGATCGGATAGGCGAAGAACAGGCTCGCGAAGAGCAGCGCCAGCGCGAGCGGGAAGCGGCGATCGGTCACCCAGCGCGCGAAGCGCTGGGTCTTCGAGAGTTGGCTCACGCCCTGGGAAGGCGTGGAGCGGGATCCTCCCACCATGAAGCAGCGACGATACCGCGTTCAACCCAGCGCGCGGCAGCGCGCCAGGAACTCGGCGGGGGCGACCACCTCGGCGCCGCGATGGCGGGCGCGGTCGGCGAGGCGGCGATCGGCAGTGACCAGCGTTATGCCCTCGGCGCCCCGGTCGCGGATCTGCGCCAGCAGCCACTCGTCGGCGCTCGGCGCGAACACCGAACGCACGCGGCCACGCTCGGACGGCTTGCCTCGCGGCGCGCGGCCTTCGGCGGCTTGCTCGGTGTCCGGCGGTCGCGCGGCGTCGAACACGACCCAGATCTCCGCCTCGTGCTCCTCGAACGCTTCCACGCGCCCGAGCAACTCGTCGCGGAAGCGGGAGCTCCACCAGCCTTCGCGGGCGCGCCCGGCGAGCAGGCCAACGCTGAGCACGTTGTAGCCATCGACGAGCCAGACCCGCGGCGAAGGAGGCGGCTCTTCCACGTCGGGAAAGTATCGCGCGGGTGCCTCGCTGCCGGCCGGCAGCGCGCCGCCGCCGAGCACAGCCGCCCAGCCGAGCCCGCCCCCGATGAACAGCGCCACCACGCAGACGGCCTCGAACAACCCCCGAACGAACGACCGATTCGCTTCCATGACCTGATGGCTCCCTGTCTTTCCCGACAGGGTCTCCTCCGTGTGTGACGAATAAGGTCACACCCATCGGGGCCCGACAACCCAGGCCGTCAGCGGTCCGGGCGCTCGAAGCGGACGAGCCGTGTGTTTCCCTCGTGGCGCGCAAGACCAGGCCGCGGGCTCGCGAACGGAAGAGGTCAAAGAGCTATGCGCAGCGCCTTCGCCAGCCCGCCAGGCCCTGCATCCCCAGCATCAGGAGGAGGCCTGAACCGGGCTCGGGAATACTCGCGACGCGAAACCCGTAGATGTCCTCCACGCGCACAGGAACTGCGATGCCGCCGATGCCCCGGCTCGACGCTGCGAGGTCGAACGCGTCGCCGTCGAAGCCCCCGCCGCGCGTCCGTCAGGTCGCCCACGGCGTCGCCGCAATTCGCGCTGTTCGGGGTCGCGCTCGGCGCGGCACAGGTCGTCTCCGTGTCCGAACCGGCCTCTGCGACAAGTCCTATCGGTGACGGCGCGCTGGGTCGGGCCGGTCCGCGCCGGTCCTTCGAGGCTGGGCCAACCTGGGCTTGCCGCGCCGGGGCCGCTGGCCTACGCAACCCGGATGCCGCCGCCGCTGCGAATCGCGCTGGTCCAGATGCGGGTGGAAGAAGACCCGGCCGCGAACCTCGCGCGCGCCCTCGAGCGCATCGACGCGGCCGCGCAGCAGGGCGCCCGCGTCGCGTGCCTGCCGGAGCTCTTCCGCTCCCGCTACTTCTGCCAGAGCGAGGACGCGCGCCACTTCGACAAGGCCGAGCCGATCCCGGGCGAGAGCACGGAGGCGCTCGCGAAGCTGGCCGCGGAGCGCGAGATCGCGATCGTCGCGCCGCTCTTCGAGCGCCGGGCCGAGGGCGTCTACCACAACAGCGCGGTCGTGATCGATGCCGACGGCAAGTCGCTCGGGACGTACCGCAAGATGCACATCCCCGACGACCCGCTCTACTACGAGAAGTTCTACTTCACGCCCGGCGACACCGGTTTCCGCGCGTTCACCGCGCGGCCGGCGAAACTCGGCGCGCTGGTGTGCTGGGACCAGTGGTTCCCGGAGGCCGCGCGCCTCACCGCGCTCGCCGGCGCGCAGATCCTGTTCTATCCGACCGCGATCGGCTGGCAGTTCGACGAGGGCGACGCCACCGACGCCGCGCAGCACGACGCGTGGGAGACGATCCAGCGCAGCCACGCGATCGCGAACGGCGTGTTCGTCGCGGCCGCCAACCGCGTCGGACGCGAGGACGGCATCCGCTTCTGGGGCGGCTCGTTCGTCGCCGATCCGTTCGGGCGCGTGCTCGCGCGCGCGGCGTCGGACCGCGAGGAGACGCTGCTGGTCGACTGCGATCTCGCTGCGATCGAAGCGGTGCGCCGCAACTGGCCGTTCCTGCGCGACCGCCGGATCGACGCCTACGCCGACATCACCAAACGGATGCGAGACTGAGCCCGACGTGCGCTGGCCGGCGGAATGGGAGCCCCACCGCGCGACGTGGCTCGCGTGGCCGCACGCGCCGGGCACCTGGCCCGGGCACCTCGAGGCCGCGCGCGCGGAGTATGTGGAGATCGTGCGCGCGCTGCAGGGCCGCGAGCAGGTCGAGCTGCTGGTCGGCGACGAGGCGATGGAGGAAGGGGCCCGGAAGCAGCTCGCCGCCGCCGGTGTCGATCCCGACCGCGGCCTGCGCTTCCACCACGTTCCGACCAACGATTCGTGGCTGCGCGACACCGCGCCGCTGTTCGTCGAGGACGGCGCCGGCGGCTGGCTCGCGCTCGACTTCGGCTTCAATGCCTGGGGCGGCAAGTACCCGCCTTGGGATCTCGACGACAAGCTCGGGGCGCGGGTGGCGGCGCTCGCAGGCGTTCCTTCGGCAGCGCCGGGCTTCGTGCTCGAGGGAGGCTCGATCGACGGCGACGGCCGCGGGACGATCTTGACCACCGAGTCGTGCCTGTTGAACCCGAACCGCGAGACGCCGCCGCGCAGCCGCGCGCAGATGGAGGAACGGCTCGGCGGCTGGATCGGCGCGCGCCGCGTCGTCTGGCTGGCCGCGGGCATCGAAGCCGACGACACCGACGGGCACGTCGACGACTGCGCCCGCTTCGTCGGGTCGGGCGTCGTGGTCGCCGCGCGAGCCGACTCCGGGGCCGACCAGCCGATCCTCGCGGAGAACCGGCGGCGGCTGGTCGCCGCGGGTCTCGAAGTCCACGACCTGCCGATGCCGCCGGTCCACCGCGTCGGCGGCGAAGCGTGCCCGGCCAGCTACGCGAACTTCTACCTCGCGAACGGGGTCGCGCTGGTGCCGGTGTTCGGGGCCGGCTCCGATGAACGGGCGCTCGCGGTGCTGCGCGACCTGCTGCCCGGGCGCTCGGTGCTGGGCGTCCCGTGCCGGACGCTCGTGCTCGGCCTTGGCGCGATCCACTGCTTGTCGCAGCAGGAGCCGGCGTGATGGTCTACCGTTTTTTGCCATCGCGCGGGCTCCGAGCTGGCGGGCCGCTCTTCTTCGAGGTTGCGTCTTGATCGAAGTCATGCGCCACGACATCGTGATCGTCGGCGGGGGCTGCGCGGGGATCCGGGCCGCGATCGCCGCCGTGGAAGCGAGCCCGACCGCGTCCGTCGCGATGGTCTCGAAGGTCTACCCGATGCGCAGCCACACCGTCTCTGCGGAGGGCGGCGCGGCGGCGGTCGCGCGCGACGACGACAGCCTCGAGATGCACGGCTTCGACACCGTGAAGGGCTCCGATTTCCTCGGCGACCAGGACGTGATCCAGTACTTCGTCGAGGAGGCCCCGAAGGAGCTGATCCGGCTCGAGCACTGGGGCTGCCCGTGGAGCCGCAACGACGACGGCACGGTCGCGACGCGCGCGTTCGGCGGCATGAGCACCAAGCGCACCTGGTACGCCACCGACAAGGTCGGCTTCCACATGCTGCACGCACTATTCCAGCACTCGCTGCGCTTCGACCGGATCGTCCGCTACGACGAGCACTTCGTCACCAAGCTGATCGTCGACGGCGGTGCGGCGCGCGGCGTCGCGGCGCTCGACATCCGCGAGGGCGTCGTGCGCGCGATCCTCGGCCGCGCGGTGATCCTGGCAACCGGCGGCGCCGGCAAGATCTTCCCGTTTACGACCAACGGGAACATCAAGACCGGCGACGGCATGGCGCTCGCCTACCGCGAGGGCGTGCCGCTCAAGGACATGGAGTTCGTGAAGTACCAC
>Ga0184637_10001188_pt1 | contig 18131 bp, 18 predicted proteins | sample PLM3_127_b2_FD_133143 | JGI IMG/M metagenome (GOLD analysis project Ga0184637, IMG submission 133143) | Groundwater sediment microbial communities from an aquifer in East River, Colorado, USA - PLM3_127_b2 | ecosystem: Environmental > Terrestrial > Soil > Riparian zone | place: USA: East River...
GAGAGCGATGCCCCCACGATCATCGCGAGGAGCACCCGGGGGATGCGAAGCCGGAAAAAGATCGTTCGCGCGGTCTCGTTCGTCTGAAGCTCTTGCCAGGTGATGGCCTGGTATCCCGTCGAGAGCGCGACTCCGACCACGACCGCGAGAAGCGCCGAGAGGCCGAGAAGCGCCCACCCGAGACGCCTCGCCGGCGTAGCATCGCCTTTCACCATTCCGACCACACGAAGGTGCGGCCCTCGATGCGGCCCGTGCGGACCCGCGAGTCATCGAACGCACCCGCGAGGACGTCTTCCCGAAGGACGTCCGAAGGCGGCCCCTGGGCGACGATTCTTCCCTCGCGCATGGCGAAGAGAGAGTCGAAGCTCGAGTCCAGCATCTGGAGATCGTGGGTCACGACGAGAGCGGTCAGGCCCCTCTCCTCCCGCAGGCGTCGGAGGGCGCTTCCAAGCTGCGCCCGGTGCTTGAGGTCGAGAGACGCCGCAGGTTCGTCGAGGAGAAGGATCCCGGCACTCTGGGCGAGAGCCCGAGCGACGGACACCATCTGCTGCTCGCCCCCCGAGAGCTCGGTCACCGGGCGCGGAGCGAGGTGGGCGGCGCCGATGTCCGCGAGCGCCCGCATCGCGATCTCCCGATCGGCCTCGTTCTCGAAGCGAAAGCGCGCTCCGTAGGGAGTCCTTCCGGTGAGAACCACCTCGAGCGCGGTGAAGGGAAAAACACTTCTCTGCTGCTGCGGCACGTAGGCGATGAGAGTCGCGCGCTCTCTCCGCGGGATCGCGTCGAGGGGGCGGGCTTCGTAAAGAATGCGCCCCTTTGTCGGGGTGAGGATTCCCGCGAGGAGCCGTAGCAGAGTGGATTTTCCGCAGCCGTTCGGGCCGATCAGGCCGGCGAAGCTCCCATGGGCGAGGGACAGGGAGAGGTCGTGAAGGACGGCCTGATTCCCGTAGGCGAACGAGAGCCCCTCGCCCGTGAGGATCGTCATTTCGGCATCGCGTCCGGATGAAGGCGCCGCGCCATCTCCCAGGCCGCCTGGACCGCGAACTGCGACGGATGCACGAGCCGCTTGTCGGTGAGAGGGTAAATTCTTCCGTCTTTCACCGCCTGGATCTCGAGCGTCCGCCAGACGGCGGTGGGGTCCTCGGCGAGCTCGCTCATGCCCGGAACCGCCACGGGAGCGTTCAGCGCCTGCACCATGTCGAACACCACCTCCGGGTCGAAGACCACGAGGGCTTCGGCACTGATCTGGGTGTAGTTGTGGGGCGCTTCCGGGGTGATCGGCTTGCCCCCCGCGATCTCGACGAGCGTCGTGAGGTAGCTCCCTCGGGTCGCGATGTAGACGTCCCGGAGCGTCCCCGGAAGGCGGTCCACGACCACCAGAGTCCGGGGGCGAGGGCGCCCTCGAACCGCGGCCTCGATCGCGGAGAGCTCCGCCCGCATCGAGTCGGAAAGGCGCTTCGCTTCCAGCGGACTGCCTACGGCGCGGCCGATCGCATCGATCGCTTTGTAGATGTCCTCGAGAGACTGGCTTCCCACGACGAGCGTCTCGATGCCGAGCAAGTGAAGGCGCTTGTCGACCAAAGGCGCCTGGGCGTCGGAAAGGATGACCAGGTCGGGATCGAGGACGAGAACCTGCTCGAGGTTGGTGTTGGTCCATCCGCCCACCCGGGGAAGCTTCGCGACCTCCGGCGGGTACTCGCAGTACGTCGAGACCGCGACCACCCGATCGAAAGCGCCGATGCCGTGGAGGATCTCGGTCGCGTTCGGCGAAAGCGAGACGATGCGCTCGACCGCGAAGAGGAGTGCTACGAAGTTCAGCATCGATCAGAACTCGTAGGCGATGCCGGCGAGAGCGTAGCGTCCCGGGGTTCGGAAACCGCTCGCGTGGATCGTCTCATCGAACAGATTCTCGATCTTGCCGTAGAGGCGCAAGCCGGTGCCTCCGACGGGCAGACGGTAGCTCGCCACCAGATCCGCCTTGGCGTAGCCGTCGAAGCGGTACACGCGGCTCTGGAACGCCGAGAGATCGAAGACTGGCGCGAGATAGCTCGACGTCGCCAGGAGATCGAACGCGAGGGAGAAGCCCGCACCGAAAGTTTTCACCGCCACGAAAGTGAGCTGGTGCCGCGGAATCGCGAACGCCTGCGCCTGTTCCGGCGAGACGCCCCGGGGTGGCTCAGCGTCGGTGAAGGTGTACGAGGCCTTGAGGTCGAACCCCTGTCGCGGCGCGAGCGACAGGGCGAGCTCGAGACCCTGGGTCACCCCGCCGTCGGTCGAGAGGTATCCTCCGAAGCGGCCGAAGGGGTCGGTCGAGGGATCGATGGCGCCGGAGAAGTCGAAGACGATGATCTCGGAGAGCCGCGTGCGAAAGTACGTCGCCTCCATCCTCGCCTTATCAGAGAGCGCGATCTGCTCGATCCCGAGGTCGAAGGTGACGGTGCGCTCGGGAGAAAGCCTTGGATCGCCGTAGACCGAGTAGCCGAACGTCGAGAACGAAGCGCCGAAGCGCTCGAAGAGGGAGGGTGCGCGATAGCCGCTTCCCACGTGGGTCCGCAGCCTCGTGCCCGTCGAAGGGAAAGCGTAGGCGGCGGAAAGATCGAAGGTGAGCGCATCGTCCGGCGCCGGGAAGTCCATTCCTCGATAGGGCGAACCGTCCTCCGGCTCGAACCGCGGCTCGTCGAGAGAGAAGAACTGAGCGCGAGCGGAACCGGAGAGGGAGAGGGCTCCTTCGAGAAGCGACACCTGGTCCTGGACGTAGAGTGTATGGCTCGACTGCGAGACGTCGGTGCTCGAGCCGTTCTGCGTGGGATCGGGGATGCTCCGGTTCTCGAAAGACTCCCGCTCGAGCTCGTAGCCGGCGTGAAGGACCGTGTGGTCGCCCCATTCGTAGTCGCCACGGGCGGCGAACGTGTGGATGCCACCCTCGTAGATATCCGCCGAGGCGACCAAGGGCTCGAACGGCGAGACACCGAGCGGCCCTTCGTCGAAACGCCTCGAGGTCACGAGGCCGTGATAGCGCAGGCTGTAGGAGAACGCCGCGCTCGGCTTCTGTTCGTACGTAATGAGACTCGAATAGAAGCTCCCCTCCCGGCGGTTATCGGGATCGTTGGCCGAAGGGACGTAGTTCACGTCCGGGATCGCCGCGATCTCACCGTCGGGAAGAGCGCCGAGAGTCACCGGGCTCTCGTTCAGGGCGAGCTTTGCATCGGAGCCGTAGAAACGGAACGAGAGGCTCGAGTACGGGGTCATCTGCAGGAGCGCTCGGCCTTGAAAGCTCGTGTTGCGCGACTCGTCGTCTCCGTCGACGCCTTCGGAGACGTTCACGTGGGACGCTCCGATACTATAGAGGAAGCGTTCGCGAACGCCTCCCGAGGCCGAAGCCCCCGCGCGGAGAAAGCCGAGGCCGCCTCCCTCGGCGAGGAAACTTCCCCGCGGCTCACCTCCTCCGAAGGCGGTGACGATATTGATGACGCCCCCTCCGGCGTTCGTCCCGTGGAGGGACGAGCCCGAGCCTCTCAGGATCTCGACGCGGTCGAGATCGGGGGTGACGAGGTTCTCGATGTACGAAGAGGCGTCGCCCTGGGGCGCCGAGGGATCGCGGAGCCGCGCGCCGTCGATCAGAATCGCGGTGTCCTCGGTCCTTAGACCGCGAATTTTGAGCGACGTGAACGAACCGGGGCCGCCGAGCTGCTCCATACGGACACCGGGAACGGTCCGAATCGCTTCGGGGACGAAGTACTCGTCCCGCGCCTCCATTTCGCCGGAATCGACGACGCTCAAGGTCTTGGTGCTATCTGAGAGCCGCTGTGCCCGGTCGGCGCCGGTTACCACCACCGACTCCGAGACCGCGGCGAGATCGAGACGGATCTCCACCTCGGCGGCGTCGTCCCCCTCGATACGCACGGGCACGACCCGGGCCGCAAAGCCCGAGGCGGACGCCGACGCGAGGTAGCTTCCGGGCGCGAGTGCCTCGAAGCGATAGGAGCCGAGGTCGGAGGCGACGACCGAGGTCGTCCATGAGGCGTCGCCTCTCGTGAGTTGAATGCGGGCGCCGGGAACCGAAGCGTATTGCGGATCGAGGACGCGAAGGGTCAAATCGCCCGCAAGGACGGGCGCTGCGAATAGAAGAAGGACGATCGAGAAAAGACGACGACGCACGGGTGACCTCCCTGCCACTCCCATCTGGCAGAACGGGACCGACGGAGCGTGAGGTCTCGGGGTGGGATGCCTCGAAACCGGACTCTTCCCATCGAAGAGCTCTCCGACTTCTCGGCTCGGGCAGGTTTCCTGACTTTCGGATGAAGCGCCTTCGCCCGCCTTCCCCCCGGCCGCGAGCCGGGAGTGGCTGCCCGCCTTCGCCCCTTCGAGGCTACGGCGCGCTTGGGCTAGGCTCTCCGATTACAGTGGCGTGGGCCGTTGGGGTCTCGCACCCCATTCCCTTTTACCCGCCTATCGGGCACCCGAGCCTGTCCACTAACGAGCGGGATTCTAGTCCAACCGCGGGGCCGCGGCAAATGGGTTATAATCACGCCTTTGTCGCAGGGAACGGTTTCATGAAGAAGCTGGGTGTCGCCGATCTCGAGGTGAAGGGGAGGCGGGTCTTCGTCCGCGTGGACTTCAACGTGCCCCTCGAGAGCGGGGTCGTGGGCGACGAGACGCGCATCCGGGAAACCCTTCCGACGCTCCGGCTTCTGATCGAACGAGGAGCGAAGCTCGTCGTCGCCTCTCATCTCGGCCGTCCCAAGGGAAAACCGATGGCCGAGCTCAGCCTCGCTCCCGTGGGAGAGCGACTCTCCTCGCTCCTCGGACGTCCGGTGAAATTCGTGGGCGAGATCGCGGGACCGTCGGTAGACGAGGCCGTGGGAAAGCTCGTCGAGGGAGACCTCTTTCTCCTCGAGAACCTTCGGTTCGATCCGGGTGAGGAGGCGAACGATCCGCTTTTCGCGAAGAAGCTCGCCTCGACCGCGGAGATCTACGTCAACGATGCCTTCGGCGCCGCGCATCGAGCTCATGCTTCGACGGAAGGCATGGTGAAGCATTTTCGGCTGGCAGCGGCGGGGCTTCTGATGGAAAAGGAGCTTCACTACCTCGGGATGGCGCTCTCCTCCCCTCCCCGGCCGTTCGTGGGCCTTCTCGGCGGCGCCAAGGTCTCGGACAAGATCGACGTCGTGCGATCGCTCCTTTCGAAGGTCGATCGACTCCTCATCGGCGGAGGTATGGCGTACACCTTCGTTCGCGCCAAGGGTCTTCCCACGGGAAAGTCGCTGGTCGAGGAAGACAAGATCGAGCTCGCGCGCGAGCTTCTCTCGGAGGGAGGAGCGAAGCTCGGGCTTCCCCAGGACCACGTGGTGGCGTCTCGATTCGACGCTTCCGCCGAAACACGAACCCTTCCCATCGGAGAAATCCCCGACGGCTGGATGGGGCTCGACATCGGTCCCGCGACCGTCGCCGCGTATGGCGAGCAAATTCGCAAATCGAAGCTCGTGGTCTGGAACGGCCCGATGGGCGTCTTCGAGATGGAGCCCTTCGCCAACGGAACGGTAAAGCTCGCGGAGATCGTGGCCGAAAGCGACGCCACCAGCATCGTCGGCGGCGGCGACTCGGTCGCCGCGGTCGGCCGTGCGGGAGTCGCGGACCGCATCACCCACGTCTCGACCGGCGGAGGAGCGTCTCTCGAGTTCCTCGCGGGAGAGAAGCTCCCGGGAGTCGAGGTCCTGACCGATGCGTAGACCGCTCATCGCCGGCAACTGGAAGATGCACGTGAGGCTCGGCGAGGCCTCGGAGCTCACCCGCCGCGTCGTCGACGGATGCCGCGGATTCGACGACGTGGACATCGTGCTGATGCCCCCGTTCACCGCGCTCGCCACCGTCGCCTCCGCCATCGCCGGAAGCCGGATCGGTCTCGGGGCCCAGGACCTCCACTGGGAGGAGAAAGGTGCTTTCACCGGCGAGGTTTCTCCGGTGATGTTGAAAGACGTCGGCTGTGCCTACGCGCTCGTCGCGCACTCGGAGAGGCGGCAGCTCTTCGGCGAGACCGACAGGAGCGCGAACCGAAAGGTGCTCGCCGCTCTCGCGTACGACCTCGTCGCCGTCCTCTGCGTCGGAGAGTCGGACGCGGAGCGCGACCGCGGTGTGACCTTCGTCGTCGTCGACCGGCAGATCAAGGAGGGGCTCAAGGACGTTTCCGAGAGCCAGCTCGAGAAGCTCGTGATCGCCTACGAACCCATCTGGGCCATCGGCACCGGCCGGACCGCGACACCGGCGCAGGCCGAGGAGGTGCACCAGTCGATCCGGGGCCAGCTCGCGAAGCTCTTCGGGAACCAGGCGGCCGGCAAGGTGCGCATCCTTTACGGCGGCAGCGTCAAAGCGGATAATGTAGACGACCTCATGGCCGAGGCCGACATCGACGGAGCCCTGGTCGGAGGAGCGAGCCTAGTCGCCTCGTCCTTCACCCGAATCTGCGGCTTCCAGCGGAGAAAGTAAAATTGATTCTGACGATTCTGTTCACCATCATCCACGTTCTGATCTGCCTGTTCCTGATCCTAGTGGTGCTCGCCCAGCAGGGCAAGGGCCAGGACCTCGCCAGCGCCTTCGGCGGCGCCGGATCCCAGACCGCCTTCGGCGCCCGAGGCACCGCGACGCTCTTGTCCAAGATCACCGCCGGGGCCGCCGCGGTCTTCATGATTACGTCGCTATCGCTGAGCTTCCTCAGGCCAGCGGCGTCCTCGAGGACCGTGGTCCCGGACATGCCCGCCCCCGCGAGCGAAACGAGCACACCCTCGACCCCGTCAGAGGCGCCGGCCACCCCGGCCCCCGGGCTGCCCTCTGTGGACGAGCCGAGCGAAGCGCCGCCCGCGGGTGAGACCGCACCCGACGCGACAACAACGGTTCCTCCGCCGAACTAGGCGGCTGGTCTTCCCGTCTTGCGGTCCCGGCGCCGCCTCTTTATAATGACGCTTCTTTGGACCTGCCGGGTCCAGAGTGCCCACCCAAGTTGCCGAAGTGGTGGAATTGGTAGACACGTACGCTTGAGGGGCGTATGGAGCGATCCGTGGGGGTTCGAGTCCCCCCTTCGGCACCAATCTCAAGCATTATTGATTTTGACTTATTGGAATCTGAAGCGAAGATTTCAAACAATCTTCAAACCAATTTTCGGTCCGTCCCTTCGGGAGGGAATAACCCTTGTGAGAACTGGAGTCGCGACGATCAGTGGTATGTGCTGGAAGATAGCCTTTACGTCTAGGGGAGTCCATGGCAGACGAGAAGACCGAAGCGGAAGCACCGAATCCCGAGGTGGGCTATTTCGGCATGAAGCGGATTCTCGTGGACCCTGCCGCACCGCCGACGGTCGCCCACCATATCTTTTGGAGCCGCGTGGGCCATGAGTACACCCTCGATGTAGGCCACTTTGATTCGCTCGCTGTACGCGAAGCCATCAAAAAAGGGGCAACTCCAGAAGAGGCACATGATTGACCTCTACATCACACATCGGTTCTCGATGAGTTCGGAGAACATCGAGCGTTTCATTGACGCACTCGACGAGCTGAAAGCCGATCTGAAGCGACTAAAGAAAAAAGACGGGACCGAGAAAGAGACAGACAAGAGTGAGATGCCAAGCGATAAAGGCTGAAACGTCGGGGAGCCGTTTCGTGCGCGTTGTGGTCGCACCCCCTTCGAGTTCGTCCACATCGACGAGCTCGGGGCCGCTGGTTCGAGAATCTTGGGAGCCCACGTTGTCTAGCGTCTTCAGCGACCCGATAGGTCCCGAGGTGAACAGCGTTTTTAGTAATGACGAAAACGAGCGCTTCAAATGGTCCAAGTACCTCGCCGACATTTCAGCGCGAGGCAGACTTTCACACTCAGTCACCGACAATGGTCTAGCGGTATGGAAGTTTCTTCTTGAGCAGGTACCGACTATCAGGACGCCTCACGCTGGTCCCACAGAAGACGGCGGGCTGCAAATGGTGTGGGATCGAGAACGGCATCACCTCGAGATCGAAATCTCACCATCAGGTCGCTACGACTGGTTCTATCGGGACCGTCAGGCCGATAAGCACTGGGACGGCGAGAATTGCACCGTGGGTGACTACTCCGATAAGTTTCGGTCTGTGATTCGCAGTATCTCGCCGGAACCCCAGGACGATCTAGGGGCGACGACTATCGAAGTTCTTGCAATCGCCGGTGGGTGAGGCTGAAGAACTCAGAACTGGCTCCGTCATTCGCCTTGCCAAGGTGAGCGACGATTTCCCACCTGATTCACAGCGCCCAAGGCCGGAACACTTCGAGCCATCTACCCCTGAAAGAGAGATCGAGGAGCGCACCGGTGCGCTACTGAGATCCGTTTCGATCGTTCAAGGACAACTGTTACTCAGGCGCGCCAAATGAGGCGTGCTGATGGAGAAATAGCCGCGTTCGAGCTCGACGTGGCTAGGATCTGCTCGATCGAGATCCCCGAATCCAACCCGGCGCGAACGCTACGCGTTGTTCGGGACCCTGTTGAACCTGAGCTATCGGAAATGCCGGGCGCAAATGGGCACTGTGGAATCGAAGGACTTGGAAAGAAGATCTGTCCAGTCAGGGCGGACCGAAAGGACCTCCGTTCCAAGTTGTGTGACATCGCTCTCCGACTACCCGACTAGGAGTAGCTACGATGGACAAGTATCGGCGGCGCGGCGGCAGTGTTTCCGAGCCCACGGCTGCCTACTTCATCGACCCAACGCCCGCGGACTCGGGGCGCCCTGCCCCATAATATTTTCGCCAGTTCATTCGTGAGACTCTGCGGGGTCAAAACGTCGACGGCGACTCTCCGGCCTCGCAGTCGTCGTGAGGTGCTCATCGGTCATCGTGGCTTCCAGTCTGTGGTTCGTGGGGATGCGCGAGGTCCGTGGTACAGTGATAATGGGTTTCCGTCGTCTTGACGCGGGGAGCAGAATTTGCCTATTAGACGCCTATGGAGAAGCTGAAGCGCGGAAGGACGCGGCGCTGAGCGAGAAGGGCCGCCGTCTCGGCATTCGTTCGGATGGACAAAAAGGAAATCGAGAGATCATGACGAAGAAGACCTCCGTTTTCGTTCGCTGCAAGGTTTTCCAGGGAATCTTCGACAACGAGCTCTACGTCATCGTAGATAAGAGCTCCGCATATGTCGATCGAGGGAGCGTCAAGCTGCTATCAGTTCTTGGTGAGAAGGGGGCTCAGGGAGAGGTACTGGCCTATATCATCCAGGAAAGCGAAGACAAGGCCCTCGTCGAGCTCCCGGGCGAACCCGTAGTCGGGGGACTGCGGAGTTGGGTTCCCAGATCGCAGCTTGTTGCTGGCTAAACCTCCACCGTGATTCTCAGTAACGAGGGCATCCGAGAAGCTCTCGCCGCTGGACACCTGAAAATCGACCCTCCACCTGGAGAGGACCAGTACACAACGTCCGCAGTGGACCTCACGCTGGGGCGTGACTTCCGCGAGTGGAACCCGGATCTGTTCGACGTTCCCGGCGCACGGGTCGATCTCAACCTCGCCGATCAGGAGTTTCACAGCACCGCACGCGCGTACCTCAGACCGTGCAGCCTCGAAGCCGACGGAGCGTTCGTCCTGGCGCCGTATCCCGCCCGGCGCCGACACGTCCTTGCTATTACGCGAGAGAAAGTTCATCTCGACAGAGCGGCGAGACTCGCGGCGCGCGTGGAGGGGCGCAGTTCACTCGCACGCCTTGATCTCATCGTCCACCTCACTGCCCCAACGATACACGCAGGGTTCAACGGGAACATCACACTGGAAATGGTCAACATAGGTCCTTTCTATCTGCGGCTCGTGCCAGAGCGTACGAGGATTTGCCAATTGATCGTCGAGCGTCTCGAGAGCGAGCCTTCTGGAGACATCAAGACGCAGTTTCAGGGACAGACGCAACCTTCTGGCGAGATAGCGCCATAAGACATCACGAGATCGATCGGGGATGGGATTAGGACGCCGATGCCTTTGACCTCCCGCGGGATCGCTTCGATGTTCTTTATTCCCTACTGCTTCTCGATGAACATGATCAGGAGTGTGTTGTCCAGGGTCGGGTCGAGGTAATTGCCGCATGAGTTTCACTCCCGCGTACCTCCGCCTCCGCGAGAGCGGCGAGTTGAGCGAACACGTCGAACGCGGCCTCGACATGCTGCGAACCTGCCGGGTCTGCCCGCGGGATTGCGACGTCAATCGACTGGAGGACCAGAAAGCGGTTTGCCTCACAGGCCGCTACGCGGTCGTCGCGAGCTATTTCCCCCACTTCGGAGAGGAAGATTGCCTCCGCGGTCATCGAGGCTCGGGCACCATCTTTTTCGCGAACTGCAACCTCAAGTGCGTCTTTTGCCAGAACTACGACATCAGCCAGAAGCCCGCGGGGAAGGAGTTGACGCCCGAGGAGCTCGCCGGGATGATGCTGGAGCTTCAGGGGCTCGGCTGCCACAACATCAACTTCGTGACCCCGGAGCACGTGGTGCCGCAAATCGTGGAGGCGCTCCCTTTCGCGATCGAAGCCGGACTCAGGCTGCCCCTCGTCTACAACACCAGCGGATACGACTCTCTCGAAAGCCTGAAGCTTCTCGACGGAATCGTCGACGTCTACATGCCGGACTTCAAGTACTGGAGCGCGGAGGCATCGAAGCGCTACTCCAAGGCGGAGAATTATCCGCAGGCGGTCCAGGAAGGACTCCGCGAGATGCAGCGCCAGGTCGGCGATCTCGTCCTCGACGAGGAGGGGCTCGCGCAAAGAGGACTTCTCGTGCGGCACTTGGTGATGCCGGGCGGAGTGACGGAAACGCGGGAAGTGATGCGCTTCCTCGCTCGGAACATCTCCCCGAACGTCTACGTGAACCTGATGGACCAGTATTACCCCGCGTTCAAGACGGATCGCTATCCCGAGATCCACCGCCGGATCACCGAGGAGGAATATGTAGCGGCTTACGAGGCCGCCCTCGAGGAAGGGATCCTCCGTCTCGACGCCCGGGCCCCGCGAAAGCATGCCCTCTACGCCTGACCGGATGCCGGCGCTCTTCGTCGGTCACGGCTCCCCGATGAACGCGATTGAGGACACCCCGGAATAATCACGCGAACCGAACGCTGTAGACGGGTGGAAGCTGCGTCGAGAGCGTCCGGAACGAGTCTCCCTGGTCCTCGCTCAGCCAGAGCGAACCCGTCGTCGAGCCCATCGCGAGGCGATCTCCACTCTTATCGACGTCCATCCCGTGCCGGTAGACCACGTCGTAGGCGTGCTCCTGCGGCAGCCCCTCGCGAAGGACCTCGAAGCTCTCTCCTCCGTCGCGGGTGCGGGCGACGACGACTTTGCCGTCCACCGGGACGCGGTGCTCGTCCTTCACCAGCGGCACGAGCCAGGAGGTTTTGGGATCGCGGGGATGGATCGCCGCGGCGAAACCGAAGGAGCTCGGTTTGGACGGGATCGATTGCCAGCTCTTGCCGCCATCGACAGAGCGGAACACCCCGTTGTGATGCTGGACCCAGAGGACGTTCGTGGCGGAAGGACACATCACCATGCGGTGCGGATCCTGGATCGACGGATCCTCGCGGTTCTCCGGAGGCATGTACTCCGCATACATTCCCTTGGTGCTCACGCGCCACGATGAGCCGTCGTCTTCGGTAATCCAGACGCCGCCGCAGGAAACGCCGAGGAGCACTCGCCGGCTATCGCTCGGATCCACGATCACCGAGTGGATCCCGGGATGGTCGTAGCCTCCCCCGAACCACTTCGCTCGCTCGGGCTCGTTCCAGAGGGGGTCGTTGAGCCGCCAGGTCTCGCCGCGATCCTCGCTGCGGAAGAGCCCGCCGGGGATCGTTCCCGCCCAGAGGACCCCCGGCCTATCGGCGCCTCCCGCCTCGAGGCACCAGAGGAGCTTCACCGCGGGCGCGTCTTGCTTGGCACCCTCTTCCGCTTTCGGGTACGCGGGTGCTGTGACCTCGTGAAAGCTTTCGCCGGAATCGAAAGACCGGTGGAGCTTCACTCCGAAGTGGCCGAGGTTCAAAGCGGCGTAAACGGTCCCGTCCCTTTCATCGGGGAGGACGTACGTGACCGGGTCCCCGAGGAACGCCGTTCGTTCGATCTTCCACTCGCCGCGGCCGTTTCGCTCATAGAGGAAGAGTCCCTTCCGGGTTCCGACGTAGAGTCTCTCGCTCATCTCACCCTCCAGACAAAGCCTGCATCACAAAAACGTCCTGGTGGTCCTGAACGCGGTCGGTCAGATGCAATCGATCGCGCACCAGCTCCCCTCCGACAAAGACCGCGACGTGCTGGCGGAGCCTTCCTTGTTCGTCGACGACGTAGCTCCGGAGCCGCGGGTTTTGCGAGAAGACCCTCTCGAGCGCCTCGGCGACGGTGCCCGTGGGAACGACGACCTCCGGGCAGTCCAGATGGCGCGTCAGGTTCGGAGTAAAAGCGACCACCGGCATGGCTGCTAGTATAATGCTCCCCCTTGATGAAATTCGCGGTGATTTCCTTCGTTTTCGCCCTCGCGACAAACCCCCGCTACGACGCTTTCGAGAAAACCATCCCCGAGCTCCAGGAGGCGATGGAGCGGGGTGATGTGACCTCGAGAGAGCTGGTTCGGCAGTACCTCGAGCGGATTGAAGCCTTCGACCGCGGAGGTCCGGCCCTGAACTCATTCATCTTCGTGAACCCAAGAGCGCTCGAGGAGGCGGACGCCCTCGACCGGGAAAGGCGGGAGAGTGGGCCTCGAGGCCCGCTCCACGGGATTCCCATCATCCTCAAGGACAATTACGACACGAAGGACATGCCCACGACGGCGAGCTCCGTTGCCCTCACGGGCTTCGTTCCCAAGGACGACGGCTTCCAGGTTCGAAAGCTCCGCGAGGCCGGGGTGGTATTCCTGGGCAAGTCGAATCTGCACGAGCTTGCCCGGGGCATCACCACCATAAGCTCCCTCGGGGGACAGACGCTCAATCCCTACGATCCCAACCGCAATCCCGGCGGCTCGAGCGGCGGCACCGGCGCCGCCGTCGCCGCGAACCTCGCCGCCGTGGGAATGGGAAGCGACACTTGCGGCTCGATTCGAATTCCCGCGGCGAACAACAACCTCTTCGGCCTCCGGGTGACGCAGGGCCTTTCCAGCCGGGACGGCATCATTCCCCTTTCGCACACTCAGGACGTCCCGGGTCCGCTCGCCCGAAGCGTCATCGATCTCGTTCTCGTCCTCGACGTTACGGTCGGACCGGATCCCGCGGATCCACAGACCTCGGTCGCGGCCGGACGGATTCCGGGGAGCTACCGCCAGTTTCTAGAACGCGACGGGTTGAAGGGCAAGAGGCTGGGGCTCTTGAAGAGCTATCTCTTGGCCGCCCCTCCGGAAAAGGAGATGACGGACGTCGTTCTCGCCGCCGTCGAGGCGATGAAGAAGGAGGGGGCGGAGGCGGTCGAGATCGAGATCAAGAAGCTCTCCGAGCTCCTCGAAGGCTCGGGAGTGATCGGCATGGAGTTCAAGTTCGACCTCGAGGACTACCTCGAAGCCGCGGGCGAAGCACCGGTGAAGAACCTGGGGGAGATCCTCGACCGCGGCCTGTACCACGATGCTCTCGGCCCCATCTTCCGCACTTCGAACGACGCGAAGGAGAACTCGGAGGAGTATCGGAAGGCGCTCTCCCGCAGGAAAGACGTTCAGAAGGAGCTCCTTCGGGCGATGAAGAGACACCGACTCGACGCCATCGTCTACCCGACACTTCGCCTCAAGCCCGCCCGCATCGGAGATCCGCAGCCGGGAAGCTCCTGCACCGTGAGCGCGCACTCCGGCCTTCCCGCATTCAGCATCCCCGCGGGATTTACAAGTGACGGTGTTCCCGTGGGAGTCGAGCTTCTGGGAAAAGCGTTCGACGAGGGAAAGCTCATCGCCATGGCGTATGCCTACGAGCAGGCGGTCAAGCCCCGAAAGTCGCCACCCCGAACGCCGTCGCTCATGAGCGGAGAGCTCACGCGTCATTTCACCATCTCGGGAGATCTTGGGGGCCACGCTCTCCTCGACGTTCCGACGCAGAAGCTCCGCTACGAGCTCCAGTGGTCCGGCGTTCTGGGCGACGAGATTCTCGACGTCAAGCTGCACCGGGAAGAGAAGGACGGCGCGGGACCGGTGGTCGCGCTTCTGGGTAAGAGCCGACAAGGAGAGCTCGCGGTCCGAAACGAAGACCTCGACGCTCTCCTCGCGGGGAAGCTCTACTTCACCGTGTACACGCGGGAGAAGCCTCTCGGCGCCGCGCGAGCCCAGATCCTCGATGCGACGGATTCAGCGGGCCGTTCTCACTGAATCTTACTGAATCAGGGGCGGCGTCGCGGGGGCCATTCCCCGATAGACGAACTTCTGAACGCGCTTTCCCTCGTACAGGATCGCGAGCCGTCAGCGGGTCCTGTGGGCGATGCGCCGTCGCTTCGCTGTCTTGAGGACAGCTCCTCGCGGGCCCTCTCTGTTCGCACCACGCGCCGGACTGACCTCCCGTCCCGACCTTGCGGCGTAGGCATCGACGGCCTTCCGGTCGAGCAGGTAGGTCCGCCCCACCTGCCGTGCAGGAAGGCGCTTCTCACGGATCGCCTTCCGAATGGCCTCTGCGGTCACGCCGATCCGCTGAGCGGCATCCTCGCAGGAGTCGATGTCCAGCTCAGTGGCAGCGTCAACGAACGTTGGCCGCTCCGCGGAGCTGTTCTTCCCGACGGCAAGGAACCCCTGGGCGATCCCCAGCCGGTCGGCGAGATCCTGGCAGACCCGGTAGAGGGGGGTGCGGGCGACCTTCTCGGTGACCCACTGACCGCCGCCGAGGGCAGCCGAGCCAGGGGCGTTGACCTGGTTGACGCAATTCGGATAGGCCTCCGCGGCCTCGTAGGCCTTCACCACCTGTCCGAGGAACACCTTCTCCTGGGCCGTCAGGCCCGAGAGATCGATCTTCTCACCCGTCAGCGTCACGTATGCCTTGGCCATCGCCGTTCTCACTAAAAGGGGCGGAGCCTTCCGCACGCCCACCCAGAGTATACGTCGGCGGTTGTGTAAACGCAACTTGAAATATCGCGTGCACAACCTTCCGCCGCCTCAGGCCCCGGGCACGAACTCCCCTAGCCAGCGGCTCGACAAGTAGACGTAGTCCTGGTCGCAGCCTTGGGTCGCAAGAACATCACGACGGATGAACCTCCGCAGGGCCGGGAGCGACCCGCGACCACGCCGCGGCACACGGATGAGGAGCGAGTAGTCGGGGATCAGCTGCCCGGTGTCGTTCCTCCATTCTCCGTAGACCCGGACCATCTCGGGACGGAAACAGAATCGCCGGGCCAGTTCGCCCCGGAAGCCCGCCAACTGCTCATTCGTGAACAGGGGACGCCGCGGCCCTCCGGCCGGGTCCGGGTTCCGCTGATGCGGCAGGAGGAAGTAGATCTCGTTTCGATCCGCAGCGGTCGAGCAATCCTCAAGGTCGATCTTGCCTTGGCGCGCTCGGGGCTCCCACTCCGCCAGAAGCCGCTGGAGCCGCTGCCTGGCGCCGCGTCCCCTCAATCCGACGATGTAGCGTGTTTCCGGGCTGGTGCCCATCTCGGTGAAGCCATCTGCGAGGTCGACCAGGGCCTCCCGAAACAGAGGCAGATCGTCCTCACGCAGGTTCGCTACAAACCGGTATTCTCGAACGGGCTTCGGAACTTCGACTGCTGCCATCAGAGGCTGAGCGCGCCGCTCCATCGCCTAAAGGCGATGGGTTTGCCGATCCCAGAACTCCTTTCGGATCACCCGATACTCCTGCATCAGTCGATTCGCCGTCTTCCCTTTATCAACTGCATCACTCGACTGGCGACAGCTCTCTCTTGAGAGCGACTGCTACGATGTTTCCAAGGCGCTTGCGGAAACGGCAGGAAAGTACGGAGGGGTCGGCTCATGGATTCCGGTCAAGAACGAGTCAGCCAAGTTTATTCGAAGTACTGTCCTCCCGCTCGCAGTTCTCGGACTCGTATCGATCCTTCGAAATCAGGACCTTTGGGGAATATGTGCTCTCGTAGCGAGCCCGTTTCTGTTTTGTCGCCTATGGTCCGTGTATACGCAGGAGAAGCCTTTAGGCGCCGCGCGAGCGCAGATCCTCGATGCGTCGGATTCAGCGGTCCGTTCTCACTGAATCAAGGGCGGCGTCGCCGGCGCCATTCCCCGATAGACGAACTTCTGAACGCGCTTTCCCTCGTACGTCTCCGTGACGTAGAGGTGGCCCTTGGAATCCGCCGCGATATTGTGGGCCCCGTAGAACTGTCCCGCCCAATGGCCGGCGCCCCCGAAGGCGGTCACCACCTGAAGCGTCTCTCGAACGAGAATCCAGATCTGCTGGTTGGTCCCGTCGGGAACGATGAGATAGGTTTGCGCGGGGTCGGTGGAAAAGGCGATGTCCCAGACCGAGCCGCTTCCGAGCGTCTTTCTCGCCACGAACGCTTCCTTCACGAACGTGCCGTCCTTGCGGAACACCTGAATCCGATCGTTCGTGCGATCGCAGACGTATAGGAGCTCGTCCCGGGAGATGCGGACGGAGTGCACGATGCGAAACTGCGGCGCCGGCGGCCCCTCGGGGTCGTACTGGCTGGGACGGTTCTCGTGCTGCACGGCGCCGCTGAACGGGCTCGGAAGGTGCTCTCCCGCCTCCTCGAAATACGAATCGTCCGGCTTGTTCCCGTACGCGCCCCAGTGTCGTTTGTAGGCGCCCGTCCCCGCGTCGAAGACGATGACTCGATGATTCACGTACCCATCGGCCACGAACAGCTCGCTCGCGGAGCGGTCCACCATCATGTGCGCCGCCCCACCGAGATTCTCGGTGTCGTTGCTCCCGGCGTTTTGCCCTTTGTGCCCGATCTGCATCAGGAACTTGCCTTCCCGCGTGAACTTCAAAATCTGAGAATCCTTGGGCCCGCCGCCCGCGAGCCACACGTTGTCGTCGTCGTCGACGTGGATGCCGTGCTCGAGATCGGGCCACTCGTAGCCCGATCCGGGCCCGCCCCAGGCGTTGACCACGTTGCCCTCGGGATCGAATTCGAGAACCGGCGGCGCGGAGCCCCAGATCGAGCGCGTCTCGTTCGGCTGGAGCGTCCCGGGACGGTGGACGATGAAGACGTGATCCCTCGAATCGACCGCCACCCCCACGACGGCCCCCACGAGCCAGCGGTTGGGGAGAGGCTTCGGCCACACCGGATCCACCGCGAACGACGGCGCTTCGGCGTTCTCGACGGACGGCCCACCGCGGGCAGCGGGTGCGACCAGAAATCCGAAAACGGCCGTCGCCGCTACAAGCCGAGTCAAGGATGGCCTTCTCATCATCGTTTCCTCGTCATTTTGCAATAAACACAGGACAATCCACCACCGGCTGATGAGGGTACTTCGGTCGAGTAGGCTCTTCGCACATGAGGAACACCGTTGCTCGTTTCGTGTCCACGACGCGAAGGTGGGCGCAGCAGTGGCACTGGCTTTCGGGAAAAGATCGGGGGAGGCTCGGCGGGTCGGTCACTTCTGGGCGCGTCCTACCTATTTTACTCCTGCTCGCGTTCCGTATCGAAGGCGTCGATGCTTCGGATCCAGTGCATCGCGGAGCCCGTCCCCGAGAAGACTGAAGCTCAGGACCAGAACCGTGATGAAAAACCCTGGAGCGAAAGCCGCCACCGGAGTCGCGCGCACGAGCTCCCTTCCCTTGCTCAACATCGCGCCCCACTCGGGATGCGGCGGCTGGACGCCGAGGCCCAGAAACGAGAGCCCGGAGGCGATGAGGATCGCGGTTCCGAGTTGGAGGGTCGATGCCACCACGAGAGGGGTGAGGGCGTTCGGGAGGACTTGTCCGAATATGACGCGGGCGGCAGAAGCCCCCAGTGCCCGAGAGGCCGCGACGTGGTCGCGCTCGAGGATCGAGAGCGCGGATCCTCGAACCAGCCGGGCGAAGGTGGGCGTAGACATCACGGCGACGGCGATGACCGTGGTCTCGACTCCGTTTCCGAGGACCACGACGACGGCGATCCCCAGGAGGATTCCGGGAAACGCGAGAAGGACGTCCATGAGTCGCATGAGCGAGGCATCGACCAAGCCGCCGTGGTAAGCAGAGAGGAGCCCGACGAGAGTCCCCACGAGAAGAGCGAATCCAACGCTCGCGAA